>Ga0187780_10000355_pt1 | contig 34753 bp, 36 predicted proteins | sample 1015_Q2_SP10_20__FD_132429 | JGI IMG/M metagenome (GOLD analysis project Ga0187780, IMG submission 132429) | Tropical peat soil microbial communities from peatlands in Department of Meta, Colombia - 1015_Q2_SP10_20_MG | ecosystem: Environmental > Terrestrial > Soil > Wetlands > Peat | place...
CCGCTAGCCCACCACGAGGTGATGAAGCCTGGTGCATTCGGCAAGATAGTACTAAAAACTTGAAAACAATGAAAAACTACACGAGTAGCCAAGCATGATTGATCTAAACTGGCGTTATCGTGACCTACAAGTCGTTAGACTAGAGAATGAATTCCTCACGATTGACGTTTTACCAGAGCTCGGAGCCAAAATCTACAATTTCATTCATCGCGCGTCGAATCGAAATCTGCTGTGGCATAACCCGCGTATACCACCAACCCGCCAAGCGATAGGCACAAGGTATGATGACGTATGGTCAGGAGGATGGGACGAACTGATTCCGAACGATATCCCATCTCAAGTTTTCGGAAATGAGATGCTTCCTGACCACGGAGAAATTTGGTCACAGCCAAGCGAATGGCAAATCAAGTCTGAGGGAACAAGTGTAAGATTCGTGAACTACGGTCATGTGCTGCCTACCATCTTCGAGAAGACAATATCACTCCAGGCAGGCGAGTCACACTGCACTGTACAATACCGGTTGACCAACATGGGCACTAAACCGATCGACTTTCTCTGGAACATTCATCCCGCCATGGCGGTCTCTCCTTCAGTAAGATTAGATGTGCCCGCCGTGCGGGGGCTCGTTGAGAACTGGGGTACAGGCCACACCGAACCAGGTACTGAATACGATTGGCCGACCGTAGTTGACCGTTCGGGTCACGAGATTGACATGACCCAAATCCTTCCACCAGAATCAAACATTGCAGACCATCATTATCTCCCCAACGTGTCGCAAGGCTGGTACGCTGTAACAGATACGCATTCCAAGGTGGGGTTTGGAATATCATTTCCAAAAAACGTCTTCCCAAACCTCTGGCTATTTCGAACTTTTGGGGGGTGGCGAGGGCTATACACACTGATCCTTGAGGCTTCGAACAGTCTATCATTCGACCTTGCGGTCGCCCGAAAGGCAGGAAAGTGCGGCCACTTAGACCCCAGGCAAATAGTGGAGGCAGAGATCAAAGCAGTCGCATACGGCGGTCTACAATCCGTGGAGAAAATCAACTCTGACGGTTCTGTAAAGGGAAGATAGCTTGTGAGCTACCGAAGTGGTTGCGATGGTCGTGATTGAATGATGAAGGTGATCGTATATTCTAAGGAGGGATGCCATTTGTGCGAGAACGTCATATCTGAACTAGAGCAGCTCAGAACCGTTGAGAACTTCGATCTCACAACTCTGGATATAACTGAGAATTCGGAACTTTTTGAACGTTATAAGAGCATCATTCCAGTCGTATCAGTTGATGGAGTGGTGAAACTCGCAGGGGCGGCGGTCTCTAATCCCCTAATTTTGAAAGGTGTGTTGAAGAAAGCCATCCTTGGCCGATGATACCCATAGTTTCGACCCGTATGGAAGTACATTAATGTATCTACAAGGGAACGTTAATATTCGCATAGATGGACCATTTGATTGACGCAAATGTCGAATCTCCTCACCGCCATCAGGCAGATTAGGAAACGACACGTCGAGGGGCAACTTGTGCTATTACTTTCGGAGTCAGAAGATGCTATCCGCTCCCGTGACTACGAGAGAGCATTGCGAAAGAATCAGCAGGCTCAAGTGCTGCTAAGCGAAGCTCTATCTAAGACCCACTCAAAGCGCTGACGCATCAATCATAACCTCGCGAGCAGAGAGCGGTATTGGGTTCCCGGGTGATCACCAAGCACTCAGTTCAGATTTAGTCCTAAAGAACTTCATATTCCTCACTCATTTAGCTACATCCTGGTCGTGACAATGATGATCAAGCATGTCGTGTTGGTCAAGTTGAAGGATAACAGTGCTCAGAATATGGACTATACCAGAACACTACTGCAATCGATGGAAGGAAAGATTTCGAGTTTGCGTCACCTTGAAGTCGGAACGAATCTGCGCCCTTCAGAATGGGCGTATGATATTTCACTAATCGCCAAATTCGACAGTTTGAAAGATCTGGAAACGTACGACGATCACCCTGTTCATGTTCCGGTATCAGATAGACTGCAAGAATTAGCGTCTAGCATTGTCGTCGTTGATTGCCAATCAAAATAGCAACAACAATTCATGTTTCGTTAGTTACCGTCCTCATTCGAGGCTAGTCACACTATGCCTTAGTCCACCTGACTGATCGTAACATTCAGTGGCGCGCCTTTGCAATCAAGAGACCCCCATAATTCAGAGGTTTCTCTGATCGTCAGGGCCGTTTTCGTGCTGTCAATTTTCTTCGGTCTTTCAATGATGCCGGTGTTTGCAAGTCAGAGTATCTTCTCTATTCCACTAGAGGGAGGAAGGTGGCGTAATTACTCGATTCCAGTATTCGTCCCCGCAACTCCGAGTTGGGCACATATTGCCACGTTGCGAGCGATGAGTGACTGGAATGAGGCACAAGACTGGTTTGCTAGAGCGTACTATCCTCAAAACCCGCACTACATGTTTGTCGAGGGAAACAATAGTTCGGAAGCTCAAGTTCAACTGTTAGATACACCCAGTACTGATTATACTACACTCAAAATCGTTCCGCATTTTCAGAAGGATAATGCTACAATAGTTTCAGTTGTGGTCCACGTTGGCACAAGAGTGGATGAGGCATTATTTCATGAAGTTGTTATGCATGAATTGGGACATGTATTGGGTCTAGGTCACGTCAAGTGTTGCATTCAGGAGGATCTCATGTATCCGATTGCGAACCCTTATGCAGCACGTCAGTATCTTCCGAGTACACTGGACCTGTATGCTCTTCACGTCCTTGCTATTGAAGGAACAATCCCTTCCTCCGTTGTGTTGCCGGTGCACATTCAATATCTCACAGTGCCTGAGCAGATTTTTGCTGGATCTGCCGTCACACCCTTCGTTGAAGCGTCTAATTCTGCAGAGATGCTTTCGGGCCGTGCTAGTCTAGCTCGCGGAGTGCGTTCCGCACCCGCATAAGATGGTGCTTAGTACCGTGATTGATACGTGCGTCATTGATTGAACAAGTTTAGAAGTTACGGTTTAGATGCGTCGAGCTGATTCACGTTGTCGTACACTCAACCTCCTCCATTAACTGAGGACGAGATAGACATTTTTCTGCACGAACAGAAGGTTGCAAAAATCTGCACACTGAATAAAGATGGAACGATTCATGCAACCGCAGTCTGGTTCCTCTATAAGAATGGGTCGATGATGATGTGCACACCTGCTGCTACTCGTAAGGTCAAGAATATTGTTCGTAACAACAGCGTCACAGTTCTCGTGGACGACCCTGAAACAGCGAGAGGAGTGGTGATCTATGGTAAGGCGAAGTTAGAATCTGAGTATTCCTTCCGAGACGCAACATCCCTTTACGAGAAGTATGTGTCGATACAACAAGCAGCGAAATTTGCGAGAGAGATATCGCGAATGTCTAAGGGTGGAGCGGTTATGATAACGGTAAAACCAGATCGGATTGTCTCATTTGACAGTACGAAAGATACGGTCCTGAGGTTAGAAGTGGAGAAATAGTGAGTTACATTGTGTCCGAGTTCATTCTTAAAAGTAGATTTAATCACGAATGAAATGCGGCATCTCGTTAGGGATTACCAAGGAGAACTCAACGAACCCGCGGTATTTGCCTTTCTCGAACCACGGTGATTGATAGATTATCTTGTGCACGCCCTTCTTCTCGGTAGTGTACACGTTGAGCTGCTTCTTCTCGAGCATTTCCTTGACCTTGGTTCGTGCAGGTTCAGGATGGCAGTCAAGCATGTTCTTGCCGATTAATTCCATTCCGCCGTCATCCTTGAAGCTCTCAGCAGATGCTTGATTCATCTCCAAAATGACGCCATCCGGGTCGCATACAGTTATGGCGCCGGGAAACTCGTCAACCCATGTATGATTAGCCATTCATCGTGTCTCCGCTGAAAGGATTCGCGGATAGGTTCTAGAAGCTTTTCATCAGCAATCAATTGTGAATTGACGTCGGGCTATGCCCAAAATTAAATGTCGTGTAGCGAAAGATCGAAGTCATCTAGAATTCTACGTGCCAATTTGAGACACTGAACAGAAACATTCTCAGTAACATTGGATTTAACCCGTGAAAAGCATTACTAATTCTCTGTAGGAAGCCAGTAATGCAATCTCTAGTCCTCGAAGAATGCCCGCACACAATGTTAGGTGAGATAGGCCAGGATTTGGACAAAGATGGGCGTCCATTGAGGCTCATCAGATGTCACCAGTGCGGTCTGCTCATGCGCGAGTACCTTCAGTAGATATGGACCGTTTGTCGCCTGAAATTTCTTAGGCCATACCGCGCTGTCGTTTAATGTTCGAGGGCTGTTGATCTTCTAAACCCTCTAGCCTGTTCGGCGTAAACTCTTTAGTTTGAAATTTCATCGAATCATGTCTGGTGGCGTCTTGTGCAGGAAAAGGCCCATTACATGCAGAGGCTGTTCAGTGGAGCTCCGAAAGAATACGACGCTTTGCTGTCCCATCTAACGTTGCGAAACGACTCCATGTGGAGACGAACAGTCCTTGACGCGTCTGAGCTTGATGGTCATGGCCTTGTGCTGGACGTGGCAACAGGCACAGGATTGATGGCGTTTGACTTCGCAAACAATCTTGACAATGGGAGCTTGGTCATTGGTGTTGATCTCTGTGAGCCAATGCTGCGTAAGGGAGTTGCAAATGTACGAGCCAATGGCATGAAGCGTGTGAATTTCGTAGTAGGTCGAGGAGAAGCTTTACCCTTCGTTGATGGAATCTTCGATTGCGCAACTATTACCCTCGCTTTACGGAACGTCACAGATCCTAGTCTAGTGTTCGAGGAAATGACGCGAGTCGTGAAAGACGGAGGAACCGTTATTTCGCTAGACTTCTGCAGACCTCAAATGCCCATTTTTCGTTCAATCTATTCCTTCCACATCTTCAACGTACTCCCCTTCATTGGAAAGCTGGTATCCAAAGAATGGAAGGAAATCCTAGATTACCTAGCCGGCTCAATCAAAAGGTCGCTTGCTCCTTCCAGAATATCCGAGTTGATGAGTGAAGCGGGTTTGTCCCATGTGAATGTATCGAAGTTCACGATGGGGATTGTTTCGCTCGTCAAGGGAGCTAAGTCTACCTCAACAGTCTCGCGACCAGTAGCCCTACGCCAAATAAGTCCACGACAAGTACAATCAGCTTCAGAGCCCTCTCCGGATTCTTAATCAACAGAGGAGTTGAAATTGGCAGTAGACTCCCGTCCTCCAATCTCATTTCAGTCAAGTTTGATTTCCTTCTGAAATCTTTGCACCATCGTGAGAGATTAATCTCAATCATTGCTGTGGCTCCCAGTGCCAAACCGATCAGGAGAACTCCTACTGTCATGGTGAGAGAATGTACGTAGTAACTTGTTAGGAATGGCAGGAAGCCCCAGGCGAATCCAAACGCCAGGTCATTGTGGAATTTGCCCTTCGCAAAATTCAGGTTGTACGCGAAGAGAAAGAAGGTTTCAAGAATAATGAACATTAGGAGAACAGTCGGAAGGAGTAGATTTCCGTTCGACACGTCGTACATGACGGTAACTCCGTAAATACCGATTGATAATGCCCCCAGAAGGGGGAGCAGGAAAGCGATCTGGAGGTCAAGCTTGGTCAGAGCGACTCCCCAATGTCTAGCGTTCAACTCGTTGAGTGCATGAGCTGAAATGCCTAACCCCAAGAAATACGCCACTAGTGTGTACGCTAATCTATCTACAAAGAAGTTGGGGGAAAGGACGGCTCCTATCAGAACGTAAGACAGGACCATCGAGGTGTAGGGGAGATGCAGTATTGTGTAAAGCTCCCCAACCTTTCCGCCATGCCGCGCGTACCAGGCGCCTTCCAAAATGCCGTCATGAGTTAATGTACCCATGAACCATATCAAATCTTGTCGTATGACGACTATTTTCGAGTATGAGGAGAGGAAATGCAGGTGCCCGCTGCATGGGCTACCATGCGTTCCCCCTGATCGGCGGGAGTATGCCAATCAGTTTGACTGGTTCGAGATTGGCAGTTAGTACGGTCATCGAAGCCCTTTCGCTTCTGAAACAATTCTTCGGGCGACTTGATCGTCAAAATCCATGAAGACTAGCCCGTTAACAGACCAGACTGGCACGTGCCCTGCTGAGTCAGAAAGCCTTAGAAGCGCTTCCATTGCGCCTGGTGAACGTTCAATGTCGAATTCCTCGAATGGAATCCCTTGTTGAACAAGGAATCTCCTTACAACTAGACTGTGTATGCATTCATTATGGGAGAATAGCTGCATTGCGCTTTGCATTTCCGACCATGCATACTTACTACAGGTGTCGTATCTAAAAACGTTACCACGATATTCTAAAGCTAGAATTAAAGTAAAGGGAGAGTAATGCTACTACACACGTCGTATTAAGGCAGGATGAATAAGATGAATAATAGAAGTAAATTGATCTACCTTTTCGGCTTGATAGTAATATTAGAGCTGATTACTCCAAACGCCTTTGCCCATAGCGCAATCACTATTCTTGCACCCACTCGACAAACAATCAACTCCGGTCTGCTGCCAGTTGGCTACGGCGGCGGAGGAGGGGGTGGAGGAGGCGGCATGGGAGGAGGCTCTGGGAAGGGCGGATATAATCATGGTGACAATCACAATTCCTATGCCTCTTCGAAGCCTCTCATCGACCAAGAGAACTCGGTAACTGAAGTTGCATCGACTGTCCCAGTGAACGGAGAAGTGAATCCTTACGGTGTGGCGGTTATTCAGACAACATCTGGCGTTCTTGCGGAGGGTAATATTCTAGTTAGTAACTTTAACAACAAAGCGAACCAACAAGGCACTGGAACAACCATCGTCCAAATCGCTCCAGATGGAACTCGAACCCTGTTCGCTCAAATCAATTCCACAAATCTCCCCGATAGGTGTCCAGGAGGAATTGGCCTGACAACAGCCCTCGTCGCACTTCGCAGCGGTTGGGTGATAGTAGGAAGTCTCCCGACCACGGACGGGACCGCAGCGACGGCTAAAGCCGGCTGCCTTATTGTCCTTAACAATCAAGGCCAAGTAGCAGAAACGTTCGCCGGGTCCGAAATTAATGGACCATGGGACATGACTGCCTACGATGAAGGCAACCACGCAGCACTATTCTTCACCAACGTCCTCAATGGTACGGTGGCCGCGAATGGCACAGCGGTTAATCATGGCACAGTCGTCAGGATGGATCTGAACTTACCGAATGGAGGAATACCTCAAAAGATATCCAGCACGATAATCGGTTCCGGTTTCGGTGAACGAAGCGACCCTGCAGCACTAGTCATCGGACCCACGGGAGTTGCGCTAGGAATCGACGGAACTCTATACGTCGCTGACTCATTAGCAAACCGAACGGCGGCAATCCCTAACGCTTTAACGCGGCAAACGAGTGCCGGGACGGGTTTGACAGTTTCAGAGAATGGAGCAATCAACACTCCCCTAGGTCTCACCATTGCACCTAACGGCGACATAATTGTTGCAAACGCTGGTGATGGCAATCTGGTCGAAATAACTCCGAGCGGTAAACAAGTGGCAGTGAGAACAGTCGAACCGACCGGAGCAGGTACATTATTCGGTTTAGCCGCCGCTCCCACGATTGCGGGCGTCTACTTCGTCGACGATGGCACGAATATGCTTGACATACTCCACTAAACGCCCCCTCCCTCTCTCTTTCCCAACGAACTAAGCTTTGTTTCAAAAGCGTTAGCTTTTTAGATACTACGAGCATAGTAGCTACGGTCATTCATGGCACTCGGAGAACTTGAAGCAGACATCCTAGGCGCAGTTCAGAAGCTCGGGAAAGCTTCGGCTCGTGAAGTTTTGAAACAGGTGAGCGACCGCCACCTTGCATACACAACGATCAGTACAGTCCTCGACCGACTTTACCAGAAAGGCATGGTGAAAAGAACCAGAGTAATCGGCCGTGGCGGAACCAAATACGTATACTCCTCCTCATCTTCAGCTGATCTCCGTGCGAGCATCGTTAGCAAGGCATTAGACAGACTCGTGAGCGCCTTCGGACCAAGCATTGTCCCAACAATTTACGACAGCTTGAACGAGATCTCGAAAGAAGAGGCTGCTGAGTTTAGGCGAAAAATACTCAAAGCCCGAGACAAGTGAAAATTAATGAGTCTCGCAAGTCTCTATGGCCCTTACTTCAGCTCTCCACCAACAATTTCCGCCATACTCCTCTTCGTATTTACCATCATCATCATGTATCTGATCTTCAGGCGAAGTCAGAGCCCGAGGACGCGATCTTGGACCCTAGGACTCACTCTCGTATCTGCGGTATTCATGTGGCTCTTCATCTCCGCTAGCCTCATACTCTGCGCAGCACTAGCAAGCACATATCAGTCAGCATTAGCGGAAGGGATAAGGGAAGTTTTTGGAGATGCAATTCTAATTGCAGTCGTGGGCGGCCTCCCCCTAACATTAGTTCTACGCCAAGCTGCACCGAAAATTATCTTACGCCGGGTGAAAGATCTCGAACAGCCACCACCGGAAGTTGTTCGGTCGTTCAATAACATTTCAGAAAAGATGGGCGTCCGCTCCTCTCAACTGCGAATCACGAGCGGTAGTGCCCCAATCTGTTTCGCAGTTGACACGGATACTCCGACGGTTGTAGTCTCAGATAAGCTTCTGACGTTACTTGACAGGGACGAGTTGGAAGCGGTTTTGGCACACGAACTGGCACACATTAAGAATTCAGACACTGCACTCAAAGCGCTTGTGACGGCGTACAGGACAGCGCTTCCAATGGATCCAATTATCAGAATGGTTGAGGGTGCTTTCCATAAGATTCGTGAATCAGTAGCCGACGAAACGGCTGCAAAGTTCACGAAACCGTTATCCTTGGCATCAGCCTTGCTGAAGATTTACGACGCATTTCCACGCAGTGACCTTGGCTCGCTAGGCTCATATTCCATACTCGGCAACGGATCTCATACGACGCGACATCCACCGATCAAAGAAAGAATCGAACGTCTCATTCAGCTCGGAAGTAATTGACCGGCTTCCAGTTATGTAGAAGCTCAATTGTGTAATTCACGGCTCAAGTGAGCAGGCTCCGAATCCCCCGAATTTAATCATGTAAGCCCGAGCTTTCTCACTAGAAAAGCCAGTCGGGATTCAACTTGATACCGTCAATTTACTGCTAAGACCGTCTGCGCGAAATCCCCCTGGTTGCCTGTAATCTGAATCACGTAATCGCCAGGCAGGACGTTTCCGATGATAAAGCCTCCATAGGCTACTCCCGTCCCGGTTTGAATCACGCAGGCGGCCGTACCCGGTAGGACCACACCAGGAGATGAGGGACTAGAAATCTGGCAAGTCGTATCTGTCGGCAGCATGCCAGAAGCATGAATTGAAACCGAAGTGCCTGGTCCATAACCAGCGGCGTGACTGAAGCTCTGTTGTTGCTGAAAGCCTCCGTTCACTACAAGGATTGCTTGCGCAAAATCTCCCCAATCTCCAGTCACTTGTATAACATATTGACCAGGCAACACGTTCCCCACCATAAAGCCGCCGTAAGGCGTACCCGTGCCTACTTGAACCGCACATGCTGATGATAGAATCACACTGCTCGAGGATGGGCTCGAAACAAAACAGGTTCTGTCTGTCGGCAGAAAACCTGCACCATCAAATGAGACATGCGATCCCGTTCCGCTTAAGAAAATCGTCGGCTCAGATTGAACAGTTATGAAACTCGAGCTGACTGCCGTTATCAGGAAAGCGCAAATCACTAGTGCCATAATGCCTTTCATGGACAATAACCTTAATGCAATAGCTTCGAATTATTGGTTGTGTTAAGACGCTATCATTGAAAACGCGTAGATTTGATAGTTAAGAGTAAATCGCTTATTCCCTCACTCAGCAGGATGGATATGAAACGACGAATCTTCTCAATAGCCGGAGCAATAACCGCACTCTTTGGACTGATATGGCTACTGCAAGGAGCTGATATACTCCCTGGCAGCGCCATGAGCGGCTCGCAATTCTGGGAAGTCGCTGGTGCGATCACGTTCATAGTGGGAGTCGTCATCATACCATATTCTCTCAAGACCTAATTACACCTCAAGTTTGAGACGCGAGAGAGAATGGCTATCCATCCTGGGAGATGTGACCATTCATTCTTATGCATCTTTCGAAGCATGAAAGAGACGACAAATCTTGACCTCAATTAAGATGAATCCAACAGCGATCTTGGAGACAAATATGGGATCGATCGAAGTTGAATTATTCGCGACCGAAACGCCAATCACAGTTGAGAACTTCACTAAACTAGCCAAGAACAAATTCTATGATGGCTTAACATTTCATCGAGTTATCGATGGCTTTATGATTCAAGGAGGCTGTCCCAGAGGCGATGGCACAGGCGGCCCTGGGTACAAGATAAAAGACGAATTTCCCTCCAGCCTTAAGCACACATCCCCAGGCATGCTCTCGATGGCAAACGCGGGGCCGAATACGGGTGGCTCACAATTCTTCATAACACTCGCCCCCACACCCTGGCTCGACGGTAAACATACCCTGTTCGGACGGGTCGCCAAAGGAATGGAGACGGTGAAAGCGATCGGCAAGGTTCGGACTGATGGTCAGAATAAGCCTCTCGAACCGGTGAAAATAAAATCCGTCAAGATCGTTGACCCAGTCGCTTGAAGATCTGGGCCTACCAGTTAGTATGTACCTCTGATCTGATTAAACGATCGTAAATCGATTGAACTCCAGTCATAGCTTCAGCGTTCAATGCAGGGGCACTAGCAGCGTTCATGTTATCATTTACCTGTTCAGGTGTCTTCGCACCCGGAATAGCACATGTGACAGCGTCGAACATCAGTATCCACCGGAGCGCGAATTGGGCCATGCTCATGTTTGGTGGCGCGAGCTTCTTCAATTCCGACACCGCGGATAATCCAAGATTCAAATCTACGCCTGAGAAAGTTTCACCTTTGTCAAACGCCTCGCCGTTCCGATTGTAGTTACGATGGTCCTCCTTGGGAAATTGACTCTGAGCGGTAATTTTACCCGTTAACAATCCACTGGCCAATGGGACGCGCGCCAATATGCCAACCCGGCGACTCTTTGCCGTCGGAAAGAATTCAGTAGCGGGTTTCAGACGCAGCATGTTGAAGATTATCTGGACGCTTTGAACATTGGGATATTCAGTGGCCTTCAAAGCTTCACTCACCTTCTCCACGCTGACACCATAATACCGGATCTTTCCTTTCCACCGTATCTCATCCAGAGCCTTGAACACCTCGGGGCGAGAATACGCCTCCGATGGGGGACAGTGAAGTTGAAGAAGATCGATTGAATCAACTCCTAAGTTTGAGAGGCTCCGATCAATGAAACCTTCCAAGTTCTTCAGGTTGTAGCCATCTGCCGTGTGAGGGGAAAGGCGTTGACCCGCCTTCGTAGCGACAAAGATCTCCTCCTTCCGATCCTTTAGCAACTGGCCGATCAGCTTTTCGCTCCTACCATCACCGTAAACGTCAGCCGTGTCAATGAAATTAACACCTAAATCGACAGCGCGGTTCAAAGCGGCTAACGATTTCGAATCCTCAACATTTCCCCAGTCACTGCCAATAGGCCAAGCACCAAAACTAACTGTTGAGACACGCATATCGGTGCGTCCTAGTTGACGATACTCCAATCTGCATCCGAACGTTGAAGTCTCTCTTTACGTATTTAAGAGACAGCTTCAGAATGACAGGTAATTATCCCAAAAGTTGTCACCGAGAATCACTCCGCGAGTGACAGATGGTCGATATAGTAGACGGCTGCCTTCTTTCATACATACAGTGAAACACACATGCTGATCAACGACCTCACAACATGTAACTTCCTTCCGAAGACCTCGACTAAGGTTCATCAGTAATGGTGCGAGCTTGTGACTGCCAAGTCATCTAACTCTTCGATCCACACCATTCCTAAGAAGTTTGTATTGTTCTTCATTTTGCTGCTTGTTGCTCCCAACTGTCAGAGTGTATCAGCAGATGCATCCCCAACTCAACCTTTGTTAGGATTCGCGTGGCCAATTCGAAACATTCCCGTACTAACGAATAGTTCACTTCCAAACGCGACCAAAGCTGTGAGAAATGCTGTGCTCACCTGGAATTTGGCGCAACAATGGTTCATAACAACGTACATGGGAGGTAAAGGCAGTCCATTGATGCTCTACGAAACTAATTCTTCATCAGACAGCATGATCACAGTCACGTTCAATCGAACCCAAACCGTTGACGATCTAGGCAGAACTACCTCGGAAGAATTCCACGACCAGCAGGGCAACTTCGCTAAAGTTTTTGCGAAAATAAGTATTGATTTGAAGTGGAAGGATGGAAAACCTCTAACTAATGTGGAGCTGCAGACACTCGCAACGCATGAACTTGGGCACGCACTAGGTTTGGATCATACATCATTCAACACATCAGATTTGATGAATCCAGTTCCCACCGTAATGTTCCCATCGACCTTGAACCTCTATGCAGTCTACGTCCTATCACAAATCTCTAACATCAATGATCTACCACAACAACCCATAACCCTTCCAGGGATTATACCGTATTCAACGCTTTCACAGGATCAGTTGAGCCTAGTCAACTCCGTTGAAGTGCAGTCAGTTACTGCTACTACACAATCCGCACCTCAACTCGCTGGCTTCATGAGCGGTCCGTTGCCGTATCTAGGAATCTTCATCTTGTTAGCAAGTGTCGTGATCATGCTCACCGTTCGGAGTAGGAAGAAACGCGTAAGCGTACACGACTTTAACCAGTCGCATGTGATCTTTACCGAAAATCCCATACGTGAGGAAATACCGGTTCAACGTGAACAGAGCAAGAGAAAATGCCAACATTGCGGTGCGCAAGTGGCGCGCAATCATTTGATTTGCAGAGAGTGTAGTATGCCCGCCTGAAAACGACAGGTCCGATACAGGACTAGTTTAGAATCGACACTGCACGAGTTTCCTAGAGAAATTTCTTGATAAATTCCTCGTACTCTCTGAACTTGCTCAGAGTCATCTCGACGGGAATCAGATGATCAGCGCCAGGAACGTAACCACCGGATTCCTTAAGCACAGGAACTTTTGATTCCACTTCTCTCTTCATGGCGTCGCCCCCCTTCATTAGCTCCGCCTTGTCCAAATTACCTGCGAGGAAGAGTTTGTCCCCGTATTTCTGCCGAATCGTTATTGCATTCATGCCGGCGTTTACTTCAAGCGGCCATGTTCCAGTGATTCCTGCTTCAACGATATGATCCAGGATGGGGTTGATGTTTCCGTCACTGTCCATCATTATCCGATCAATCTTATTCTTCGCTAGGAATTCAGTGACTCGCTTGTAGTGAGGTAGTAGAAAATCTTTGTAGAGTTTTGGAGAGATACATGGTCCATGTCGGTCGGCCATGTCTTCCCACCAGTAGATCACGTCTATTCGATCCTTGAGCGCCTCAACAGCGGAGCGGATAGTCTCTATGATGTAATACTCCCAGTATTCTATCATATCGTGTATCAGTTCAGGATCTTTGTAGAACGTGATGTTGAATGTGGGAATGCCCATCAGTTCCGCTCCGAAACCGTAGAAGCCGTTGAATCGTAGCATCGTGATTCCTTCCTGATACTCCTCAAAAGCTTTCACGTATGACTCGGCATCCCAATCCTTTGGGTATCGTCGCGGATCATACGGGTTCAGGCGTTTTCTGTATTCTTGCCAGGAGGCTCTATCCTTGACGGGGAACTCCACAAACATCGGCATATTGTACCAGGCATATTCTCCGGTTCTGGACCTTCGAGCTATCGCGCCGGTTTCGGTTAGAAATTCTGAGTATCTCTCAGTTACGTTGAGAAGTTGCTGTTTGAACCTTGGGATCGGTCCAATATCCACTGGAGCAATACAGCCGAAGAAATTCTGACATCCGAATTGGAGGTGAGGTTTGAACCCTTTCAGAGCGGGCCAATTTATCAGTTGAGTTCCGCCGCGTCCCATTTCCCACTCAATCGAAGTAATTCGATCAAGCGGTAGCCCTTGTTTCACCCATTCAATTATAGTCTCGTCGTAAATGTTCTCTGCCCATACCAATGGTTCGGATTTTCTGAAGTGAATTGCTGCCTTGAATCTTTCTCGTGGGGTACTCACTTACTCCACCGCTTGCAAAGCTCTACTCCTTCAACAGCGTCAAGTGCTGCCGCATGCGCGCCGATCTCATGCGCGAACGTTTTGGTAACAGCGTTGCCTCCTAAGATAATCTTCGGATTATTGTCAGTCGCACTAGCTGTAAGCATCTGAACGGTATTCTTCATTTCCGCTAGGCTTGTTGTGAGTAGCGCAGAGAGCGCGACAATGGTGGGTTTATTCTTCGCAACCTCGTCGGCGAACAATGCAGGCTCTACGTCGACACCCAAGTCGTGAACTTCGAACCCTGAACCTTCAGCCAAAGTTTTGAAAATATTCTTGCCAATATCGTGGATGTCGCCTCTCACGGTGCCGAGGACTATCATTCCCTTCGACGTTAACTGCTGGCTTTTCATCACAGGCTCAAGAATTTTGAGGAGATCAGTCACCAATGATCCAGCGTAGAGAAGTTCAGCAAGAAAGTATTCTCCGGCTTCATACTTCTGACCGACAATAGTCATTCCTGGCCTCACCGCCCTTTCAGCTATCTCAAGTGCAGGTATCCCCTGAGACAGAACAGAATTGAGCAGCGTTGTGACCTTCTCCGCTGACTCTAGTCGACCAATCATTTCTGCAAGTTCATGCAACTGATCGACGGCCACGTATCCACTCTCTTACTTGCCTCTGAAAACGGTCGGTATATTTACTTGCTCATGCGAACCCGGCATTTTGTCCAGGTCAAATAACATTATGAATCACGGAAGACGAGAGCATATACCACTGAGACTGTTGATAAGATTCCGTAACCCTGCGCTTATCATACTTGTGACCATCTTATCTGCAGGTGTTGTTGGTCCCGTTGCAATTACTCCTTCGCTGGCTGACTCTTGTTCAGCGAGGATAGGTTACTATCCGCCCAATTCGTCGTTCTACAGCGGCAACATGGTGATAGCCATACCTGTAGTGGCTAAGTGCACGTTTACTACTAGCCAATTATACGCGGCAGGCGCTTTGTATGACACCTCAACGAATACAGATATGGGAGTGTCAAAGATCACTCTCGCCTCTCCGCTCGGCGGCACTACTTACGTTGGCCAAATTTTGTTCATACTCTCACCAGTGGTGCAGGGGCATGTTTTGCGGATTACAGTCTCCGTCTACAGTGACCAGCAGTATGCTACAAAATTGGTTTCAGTAGAGCAGACGATGCAGGTTTATCCTAGCAGTTACTACGGTTACGGTCCCTGCTTCTCTTGTGATTACGATTATAATTTATGCCAATCAACTAACGGGGCGATAACCCAATGCTCCGGTTTCCTACTTCAAAACCTAAACGGGTGTGTGGAGCTTGTGGTTCCGGTTAATAGTCCGATAGCGAGTCAGGTTTACCAACACTACTCGCTTCAGAATCTTCCTTCAACATACCCCCTGCCTGGTTCATGGGTTACCGTAACTGGACAGGTACATCAAGGATCGAACTTCAGCTCCTCCGGTGCGGCATGTCCAGGTAATTATATCACCGTAACTTCAATCGGATAACCGAATTCAGGCTCAACTCCAATAACTACGCCTAAATGCACAATCAACGTGTCTTCTGCTGACACATTATGACCCTAATTCTCGCCTTCAAGTTAACCCACGGTGACGGCGACGCAGTTCTAGTCATGTCTGATTCGAAAGCTACTGCGGCGTTCGGCATAGCTTACGACGTCAAGAAAATACATCCTATCCGATTCAAGGGAAACGCAGTCGGATTAGTGAGCGGCGCAGGCGATAGTGGTCTTGTCAAGGGAGGCTTCAAACTAGCAGAGGACGTCTTAGTGCGGTACGCTGAGAAGGCTTACCCAGTAAGTCAAGAAGATTTTGCAAAAGCCTCTGAGGAGATACAATCGACTCTCTTGAGCAAATTCAGCCAGTTGAGGGGCCTTAATCTTGAACCTGACTTTCGGATGATACTTTGCGGCCTTGATCTTTCTGGAAAGGCTTCGATCTACTGTTACGACAGTCGGGGCCTGTCCGAACCTGTTCATAATAATCCTGGTTACGCGATCATAGGTTCTGGTTTTGTGACAGGCGGCGTCCTGCTCTTGAAACTTCTCGGATATACACCAGAAGTCGATCTCGACCGTCTTGCCTTGATGAATACGTTCGTGTTGGATAACGTTAGCGAAGTAGATACCGCTGTAGGTCCATTTGTAGGCGAAAGTTATCTGATGCGTCTCGAACACGATAAAGGTGCAAAACGAATTGTCCTAGGCGCGCTGTATGATGACGCTTTGGTCGAATACAAACGGAAGGCCTCGAGCAGAAGAGACCTATTTAGGATGGTCTGGCGAGCGAGCGACCGACTTGGTGAAGAGAAAGTCCGCGAGCTTCTCAATCTCCCGAACGAGAAAAAACCGTCGACTAAACCCGCGCAATCTCTTCGTCATTTGAACAAGCGCAAGTCGACCCATATGAAATCCTGAAACCAACCTCTACAGCAAGCAATTGTATGTAGATGCCAGAACTACACTGTGATTACGGCTACGCTGCGTTCGTCTAAGGGTGCACAGGAACACCAACATTGAATGATTACCTGTGTCGGATTCTGGACATCGTCGAAAGAGACTTTGAAATCAGTTTTTGCGAAGCTCACGTTGAAACTTTCATACACGACGACTCGTCCCTTAAGTGAATAATTCCAGAAGAGATCGAGCCCATCAATCTTGCCTGAATGATGATTGCCCCAATCTGCCATGGAGCTTGGAAAATGCCATTTCTCGATTATCTCATCCTTCAACGTCAGTTGAGCTTCGAGGTCGGGACTGATGAGTACTCTGTCAGGTTGGAAACCGTTACTCCCTATCCACTGGATCGCGTTCCTGAGATCCACCTTAGAAAGTCGCAAGGCATTTGTTGCCTGGAACTGTTTCCCTGCAGCCTTGGTTAAGCCCTCTGCGAGAACAAGAACTTCATTCTCAGCTATCCTCGTGGCGATCAGCTCCATCAGTGTCCCCATATGTACAGTCTCCGGCGCCCTAGCCCAATCGCGCACCTCTACTCGAAAACCAATGTCGTACGGTGTTACCGCTCGAGTTGAAACCTTGTACGCCTCTGGTTGCGCGACTTCGTCGATTCGAGTTCCTGTCGGTCCATTTCCTTGGGGGAATATTGAGGCAGGATCTGGCACACTATGCACTGCGAATACGAGGTTTTTCAGGTATGCGTGCCGTCCATATCCGTCTTCGATCTGTCTCTTGAAATCGGCGAGATATTTCACGTAATCTGGCAAGACGGGTCTAACAAAAGAGTCTGACTATCAGTCAAATAGTGTTTTTGTAACCTTTGAAGTGAATTAGAGCACTATGTGATGAAAAACGTTACATGCTGCCGTAGGGTCAATGTCAGACTTCAGGTTATTGACCAATTGAGAAGGCCCCCGAGAAAGAGTAGGAATACGAGATTACCTCGACGACAAATCGGTACAAGTGAATTGCTTGCGAACTCTGCTCGTGTAGATATCAATGGGTGGATTGTAGTTCAAGCTAGAGGCACCCCATATCAAATTGGCTTCCAGAATGGGAGTCTCCTAGCCAACGAAATCTTTGACGCGATCGAAGCCTTGAAGTTGATTGGCGAGAAAGGCTACAGGCGCAAGTGGCAGTTCTTCTGCGATACAGCGATGAACCAGTTCTGGCCCAAATTAACGGAGGAATACAAGGAAGAGCTTCAGGGAATCGTGGATGGTGCACTAGCGAATAAGATCAGAAACGTACGACTGCGAGACATAGCGGCATTGAATGGTTATTTTGACTCTGTGTCGTATCATTATTGGCTCAGGTCAAAGGAGGAGTTAGCAACTTCGCCTCTTGCAAGAGCAGAACACTGTAGTGCTTTCATTGCGACCGGCGACGAGACAGAGGATGGCAAGATTGTGCTTGCGCATAACACATGGTTCCAATACTTGCCCGGCTCGAGGTACAATGCTATTCTCGACATCACCCCTGCAGCAGGTGGGAGGTTCATTATGCAAACAATGCCCGGAACCATCTCGAGTGGAACGGACTGGTATCTAAGCGAAGCGGGACTGGCTGTCGCCGAGACGACGATAACAGGAATGACCACGTTTAACCCGGATGGATCTCCCTACTTTCTACGCGCCAGGAGAGCCATTCAATACGCTAAGGACATTGATGGCTGGACGAAGATAATGACTGACAGCAATAATGGTGGGTATGCTAATGACTGGCTAGTAGGAGATACTAAAACCGGCGAGATCGCACTGCTTGAACTGGGGACTTTCAATCATAAGATCGAGAGAACTCGAAATGGAGCATTCGTTGGCAGTAACATCGCTACGAGCGAAGAAGTCCGACCGGAAACCAAGATGAATTACGACAACAAGGGATCATCATGCACAGCACGTCATCAGAGATTGAAGGAACTTATTCAGGCAAACAGAGGGAAGATCAACTCGCAGGTCGCGAAGGTTTTGCTTGCTGATCACCTGGACAGTTACACAAACATGGATACACCTGGTCGCAACAGCATCTGTGGACACATAGATTCAGACGAAAGAGGAGTTCCGGAGTGGGAATATGCCCCATACTACCCAGGAGGATGTTTCGATGGTAAGGTCACTGATAGTTCGATGGCTGAACGAGGAAAGTTCTGGGCACACTGGGGAAGACCTTGCGATATGCCGTTTGAAACTGGAACGTTTCTCCACACCCATCCAGAATACGAGTGGCAAAGGCGAAGCCTTAGAGACATCACACCATACCCATGGATATTGATGGCACCATTTTCGGCACCCGACTGGAGATGCTAGAACACTTGAACAAGATCCCCCAACTTTCCCCAAGGCATCAATAGTCTCGGCGACAAATGCGAGAAAGATTCGGAGTAGAAATGAGCAGTGTACACAACCGGTCTAAGATGCATCAAATGCCATTCGACCTATTCGACAGTCGAGAAATCTGCGGTTTGCCCGAAATGTCAAGGACTCTTCGAGGTCGAGTATGATTTTGACCTAATACGAGAAAATTTCCAAAGAAATGAACTGGAGAAATCGAGTGCACAAGGATTGTGGAGGTATGAAAAAGCTCTCCCTGTACCCGACGAATTCAAGATCACCTTTGGGGAAGGATTTACTCCCCTAATCGAGATACGGAGACTCCTTAACGGCATAAGATTGATGGCTAAGCTGGATTACGTTGCTCCCACTAGCTCGTTTAAAGATCGTGGATCAACAATTGCAATCTCAAAAGCAAACGAGCTTCAGGTTGACGCAGTCGCGATTGATTCGACCGGAAATGCGGCAGCATCAATATCCGCATATGCATCGAAAGCGAAAATTCCATGCTACGCGTTTGTTCCGTCAACAACCGAACCGGAAAAAATCGCTCAAATGTCCGCTAACGGAGCGATCGTTGCTAAGGTGAAAGGTACACGCCAAGATGCTCACGACATCATCGAGTTGGCCTATCGAAAATACGGGTGGTACTATTGTGGTTTCATGGTTAGTCCATACGCGATTGAAGGGACTAAGACGATCGCGTATGAGATCTGTGAACAAATGAGGTGGGCACCACCAGACTGGATTATTTTCCCGGTAGGGACTGGCAGCGGAATTGTGGGATGTGCTAAGGGGTTGCAGGAACTACATAGAATGGGATGGGTGGATAAGATTCCGAAGCTGGTTTGCATTCAAGCTGAAGGCTGTGCCCCCATCTACAGCGGCTTCAAAACCGGTGCCAAAGACATAGTTCCAGTACGATCTCCTCGCACAATGGCTGAGGGGATCGCAGTTGGAGCACCGCCCAAAGGAGGCTTGGTCCTAGAAGCTATTCGAAGAACCGGCGGCGTAGCCGAAACAGTCAACGAAAATCAGATCCTTGAATGCGCTAGAACACTTGCCGCTAGAGAGGGGTTGTATGTTGAAATCTCCGCGGCTCCTTCGGTTGCTGGCGCAATAAAACTTGTTGAATCGGGAGTCATTGAAAAGGGGGACACCGTTGTTTGCGAGCTTACAGGGACAGGGTTGAAGAGCAGCAGAGAGTACTCTCGGATAATCCGAAATCCCATCGAGATCGAGCCGACACTCGAATCGTTAGCTATCGCATTGAAGCGCTAGATTTTATGTCATCAGAATCAACGCAGAATCTAAACGTTAATAGAGTATACGTGACCGTGTCGCACTACGTAGAGTATGTTGTTTGGTGAAAGGTTTTGCGTGTCCTTCATCGGATTTCCTCTTGCGACAACAAGATCTGCCGCGTAGCCCTCCTTTAACCACCCAGAATTTTCTAACCCTAGGCATTCAGCTGCGCGGGATGTAGTGGCCACCAGGGCCTCCTCGTTTCCAAAGTATTTTGCCACGTTAACTATCTCACGGTAATTCTCGCCGTGAGGTTCAGTGTCGCATCCAACAAAATCCGAGCCGACTACAACCTTAACGTGGAATTGTTTAGCCAGCTCCATGTCTTCGGTGAGGTGTTTCTTGACAAGTCTGAGATGTTCTTCGTTTGTTGTAGGTGCCATTGCTAGATAGGCACTAAGGGTTGGGATGTAGAAGACACCTCTTCTTTCCATCTCTTTGGCTATGTCGGGCGTGAGCCCGATTCCGTGTTCGATCGAATCAACCCCTGCTTTAACTGAATTCGTAAGGGCTTCTTCCCCGTAGGCATGGGCCGCAACCTTCAATCCGACTGAGTGGGCTTCGTCAACGATTGCTTGGAGCTCCTCAAGTGTAAATTGTCTGCGTACTTTGGTCCCTTGGGACATACTCCCTGATGCATACACTTTAACCAGGTCTCCACCATCTCGAACAACTTTCCTAACAGCCTTGCGACATTCCCATGGGCCGTCGCAATAATAGGAATAAGAGAGTTCTTGCGAGATATGTAGTGGAAGGATCGTCAAATCATCGTCTCCTCCTGTTTGTGACAGTGACTTGGCTGCTGATACTATTCGAGGCCCTTCGATTTTTCCCTCCTCAACCGCCTGCCTTAGGTGTGTCCCAGCTTTGCTCCCAAGGTCTCGCACAGCAGTGAACCCGGCCCTGAGTAGGCTGCGCGCGTCTGCTACGGACCTCAGTGCAATGAGTGTCTCAGGTGTTGTAACCCATTCAGACATGTTGTACTTCTTCGATCCGAAGAAGTGGATGTGCGCATCTGTCAACCCAGGGAGGACTGAAGAGTCACGAATTTCAATCACCTTAGCGCCATCCGGTTCATCTACTTCCCCCTTCTCTCCCACCTTGACGATGGAACCAGTTGATTGGTCCACTACGACGCAACCAACTTCGATAAAATCTGCTCCGGTGAAGATTGATCCTTTCAAGACAAGATATGACATGGTGGAATTCATTCGGTGAAGGAGAGTTTAAACTCTGCTCAGAATACGATCGGCATTTTGCTCACCGTAATTGACTCGGCATCGTAAGGACCATCATATTATTCAACGAGTAACGAGTCTCAAATCGAAACAGGAGTCACGTTTCAAATTGTACGACGCATCCGAGCTACTCGCCAAACTGTCCGATGCATTTGGCCCGTCAGGACATGAAGACGAAGTAAGGAAGTTGATAGTTACAGAAGCGTCTCGGCACTCGACTGTTGAGTTGGACAACCTGGGAAGCGTCTTTGCAGAAGTAAAAGGCAGAAGCGATAGACCCAGGATAATGGTTTCTGCACACATGGATGAAGTCGGTTTCATCATAACATATGTAGAGGAAACAGGGTTCCTAAGGTTCGCGACCCTGGGCACGTTGGATCCTAGGATTCTGCCTGGTCAACGGGTTATCGTGAAAGGCTCCGAGAAAATTGTCGGTGTCATAGGAAGCAAACCTCCCCACGGATCTACTCAGGAAGAAATGAAAACACCGTTTGAAATGAACGAACTCTACATCGATCTTGGGGCTTCTTCCAGCAATGAAGTGAGTCAACTGGGCATTGGTATTGGGACTGCGGCTACATTCGATACTCGTTTCATCCGTACACCGTCAGGTTCGAGTGTTATTGGAAAAGCATTTGACAACCGAGGAGGCTGCGCAGCGGCACTAATGCTGATGGAAATGTTGCGTCAGAATCCCCCAACTGCGACCACAGTTTTCGCGTTTACCGTCCAGGAAGAGCTGGGGATGAGAGGCGCAGTCGTTGCCGCGAATCGTGTTCTACCAGATGTTGCTATAGTGTTCGAAACGACAGCCGCTCTTGACTGCCCGGGTGTGGAGCCTCGCAGAAGATTCCTCAACATAGGACGAGGCCCAGCGCTCCGAATTATGGACCGGTCGGCCATCACTCAGACAGGAATGTTAGATTTCGTGAAAGATATTGCAAAGACAAATGGAATCCCTTACCAGATCCACATTAGCTTAGGTGCCGCGAACGAGGCCGGTCCAGTTCATCTGAGTGGGAAGGGCGTACCGACTTGCGTCTTATCTACGCCGTGCAGATACTTGCATGGCCCAACATTGATGTTGAGCATGGATGATCTAAAGCTTCTACCAGTGCTTGCCAATGCGGTAGTCAGAGCTATAGAAAGGCCAGATCAGTTTGCATTCAAGGTGGGTTGACTGGGTCATATACGCATTTTAGGATCGAGAAAGTCGCGCAGCATGTCTCCTACGAACGCGAATGAGATAGCAATAATGAACAGCACTACTCCAGGCAACAAGGAGTACCACGGGGCAAACCTGATGAAGTTTTGGCCGTCGTATACAATTCTTCCTAGGTCGACATTGGGCGGCTGTGCACCCAAGCCAAGATACCCGAGGACAGCCGAGAGCAGTATAACATTCCCAATATCGGCGGTAGCGTAAGCAATCATAGGCGTAATTACGTTCGGCATAATGTGTGATGCTACAATTCGCAAGCCGCTCATGCCTGAGGCCCTGGCGGCAGTGACAAATTGTTGCTCTTTTACTGACAAAGTTTCCCCGCGGGCGAGCCGAGTGTATATTGGCCACCAGACAACTGATAACGCTATTATGACGTTCACCATCCCGGGGCCGAGCGCGGCTGCGAAGGCGACTGCAAGCACTAACCCTGGGAATGCGAGGAAAATATCAGTTACGCCCATGATAGCTTGGTGAATGATTCCGCCAAAGTAGCCTGCCGTGGCGCCGGTTAAAACTCCAATGAAGATAGCTAGGAGAACTACGCTGAGCGAGATAGCCGCGTCGATCGGGATTCCGTTCAGAGATTTCAGGAAGAGATTTCTTCCGAGGTCGTCCGTTCCGAAAGGATACGCTAACGACGGGGGCTGCAGGATGACGTTGAGATCGGTGAAAGAAGGATCATATCCTATGATCCCAGGGTAGAGGGCGAATATCGCGGAGTAGCCTAGGAACGCCACGACAACAATCAACCCCAACGGGTAGAGAATGTTGCGTCGAATAACATCCTTGAAGATTCTTACGTCTTCGCTGAAAACAGATAATTGTTGTTGATCCTGAGGATTGCTCAATCGTAACTTACCCTTGGATCAAGTGCTCCGTACGCTAGATCTGTAAGCAAGTTTGTGAATACTACAATTAGAGTGAATAGAACGGTCACTGCCATGATTGCTGGAAAATCAAGAGCCAGCGTAGCTGTGGTTGTGTAGAGTCCTATCCCGGGCCAGAAAAATACCGTCTCAACAACTATTGCCCCCGACAGTAGGAGCTGGACCGCGAAGCCTATGACGGTTACCGTTGACGTGAGAGCATTCCGAAGTACGTACTTGTAAGTTACCGTCCGACTTGGTAACCCTTTCGCCTTGGCGGTTCTGACAAAATCTTTATCCATAGTTTCTAGCATCGAACTCCTAGTAATCCTTGTAATTATCGCGAATGTCAGAAAAGCCAACGTGACAGATGGCAAAATCAGATGACGTATGGAACTGACAAGATCCGGCCAGTTCCCAGTTAGGAGACTGTCGACGGTGTACATTCCCGTAATATGCGTGGGGGGGATGAGCGTTGGGTCAAGTCGCCCGGCGCTAGGTAGAAGGTTGAAGTAGTATGCGAAGATTAGTTGGAAGAGAAGCGCGAGCAGAAACGGTGGCGAAGCGATTCCGCTAGAGTAGAGCGCTTTGATGGGATAGTCAAGTTTTCTCCCGTTCCATAGTGCTGAGAGAACACCCATTGGAATCCCGATGACAACGGACAGTATCAATGCAGCAATCGAAAGTTCGACAGTAGCGGGAAAGAAATTCCCTATTTGATCAGTGACGGGTAGATGCGTAATCGCAGAGGTACCCCAGTCACCTTGGAGTAGACCAAGCATGTAATAGTAGTATTGCAGGTATAGTGGATCATGAAGGTGATATTGAGCCGCAATTGCGGCTATGGTTTCTGGACTGGATTTTTCACCAGCCCAGGCTAAAACAGGGTTAGCAACTACGACGTGTGATATGATGAAAGTTAGCAGTGTTACGCCAAAGAATATTGGGATGATCAGGATGATTCGTTTCACGACGTATGTGCCGATTCCCATTCGGAAGCTTCCAGGTAACGGATAATCGCCATAGCTCCGGTCACCGAATATATGCGTATTGTGATGACTTGGATGAGCGCGACGGTCGAATCTATACTAAAGGGAAAAATAGCGAAAGGTCACCTAAGGGCGGAGCGAAATCAGTTTTGCAGCAGGAAATCAGCGCTGCGTCAATCATTACGGTAAGTAACCTCACAGTAAGCTATCGAACTTTTCGAGGATACTTGAAGGCGGTGGATGAGGTTGACCTTGAGATCGAGAGATCAAATATCCATGCTCTCGTGGGAGAAAGTGGATGCGGGAAGAGCACTCTGGGTCTTGCCTTGTCACGGCTTCTACCAGAGAAGCGAGTCCAATACACTGGGAAAATAATATGCAGTGGTACTGATTTGCTCTCAATCAAGGAGAAAGAGATTGAGAAGTTCAGGGGCACGGAAATCGCAACTGTCTTCCAGGAACCTATGACATCTCTCAATCCCGTTTATAGAATTGGAGAACAGATGGCTGAAGCACTCGGTGTGAAAAGCCACAGAGACTTGCTGTATAACGGCTCGATACCTAAGCCTAATCCAACTCACCTAGTGGGTGTTGGCGATGATAGTATTCTGGTGCGCATGCGAAGAAAAGGTCTCTATCGCCAATTCGCTGACGATGTGCACGAGCTCCTAGGAAAAGTGAAGATTCCTAACCCGGAGAGAGTTGCCAACATGTACCCACATGAGTTGAGTGGCGGGATGAAGCAGAGAGTCATGATCGCTATGGCTATAGCCGAGAAACCTTCGCTCCTGGTTGCCGATGAACCAACTACTGCGTTGGATGTTACGACACAATCAAGAATTCTTGAACTAATAGGATCGCTCAAGAACGATTACGGAATGAGCGTTCTGCTGATAGCACACGATTTGGGCGTCGTATCCGCGGTCGCTGATAAGATTTCCGTTATGTACGCAGGAAAAATCGTCGAGGAGGCTCCTACTAGGGAACTATTCAACAATCCACTTCATCCTTACACGGTCGGGTTGATGGGGTCATTTCCTAAGGGTCGGAAGGATAACTCAATCCTCAAAACAATACCTGGTGTCGTTCCCCAGCTAGGCCGGTATCCATCAGGCTGTCGTTTTCATCCTAGATGCGAGAAAGCATTCGACAGATGCCCTAATGAAATTCCTCGACTCATACAGGTCTCCGATAAACACAAGGTAGCCTGCTACTTGCATGGGGGCTAAAGTTGGATGACTGAGGCTCCTCTAATTCAAGTTGTAGAATTGGTTAAACACTTCCCGGTCAGAGCGGGAATAAGCGCTAAGCTTCTTCGCAAGAAACCATTGTACGTTCATGCAGTTGATGGAGTTTCATTCGACGTCAAGAGCAAAGAAACATTTGCAGTAGTGGGCGAATCCGGATCAGGGAAGAGCACACTTGGTCTGACAATTCTGAGGCTTACAAAGCCAACTTCCGGGAAGATACTCTTCGAAGGTCAAGCAATCTCGTCACTTCCTGAGAGGCAATTGAGAAAGTTGCGCAAAGACATGCAGATCGTTTTTCAAGATCCATCCTCATCTCTGGATCCACGCAAGAGGATCATAGATTCAGTCGCTGAACCACTTAGAGCAGGAGGAGAAAAGAAAGACCGGTCCGAGGTGAAGATCATCGTTGCCGAAGCTTTGCGTGCTGTTGGTTTAAGCGAATCGCAGATGAATCAACTGCCTCATCAGTTCAGTGGTGGACAACGCCAGAGAATTAGCATAGCGCGGGCGATCATTCAGAGACCAAAGTTCATAGTGCTTGACGAGCCAACTAGTTCACTGGACGCCTCAGTTCAATCGCAAATCCTGCTCCTCCTTCAACAGCTTCAATCTGAGTTCAATCTATCATACTTGCTGATTACACACAACATGTCAGTCGCACGATACATGGCAGATAGGATTGGAGTAATGTATGTAGGCAAGCTCGTGGAGATTGGCTCTAACACGGACATTATTGAGAAACCACTTCATCCTTACACACAGTTGCTCCTATCATCTGTTCTTGAACCAAGCGCTGATACAAAACTGAAGCATAGTGAAGAAGAGGGAGAGATCCCCAGTCCAGTTAAGCCTCCCGAAGGATGCAGGTTCAATACAAGATGTCCCTACGCTAAGGAGAGATGCTTCACAATCGATCCGGAACTGAGACAGCTAGAAACCGCTCACTTCGTGGCATGTCACTTCGCGGAAGAAGTGCAGTCACTGCGGCGGAATTCGTAGGTTGAGACGACTCAGAATCTGAACAAGAACTGTACTGTCACAAGTTCTGCGGCATTAGAAGACAATCGTCATCGTCTCACTTGTCTGAACGCCGGGCACTGCTCGAATTTCGTCTGCAACCAGAGATGTGAGTTTCTCCGTGTCTTCAGCTTCTACCAGCGCTACGAGGTCGCATCGTCCTAGGACGCCGTAGACCTCTTTGACGCCTGCAATCTTCTTAATCCGACTTTTTGTCTCTTTAGACCAGTTTAGCCGCTCACCAGTTCCTCCGAGCATCGTGAGTAATACTATCGCGCGTATCATTTTCAGTTCCTTCAAACTCGCATTGAGTATAGATTGAATTAAGCGCTTTCGGCTGAAAACCATTTGTCAACCAGGAGTGTCGCATGTTCCAAAAATCGAGTGAGTCATCAAATTATCTTAAAGATTGTTTTATCGATGCCTTACTAGTAATGTAAGGTTGTGTTAACTGATTGCGAAATTGATAGGTTTCGGAGCGACTATAATCGGTTCGCGATCTGATGCCCTCATGTATTCGTATTGGAAACCTGGCTTCGTTGATGCCCCACCAACGTTGTAATCTGCATCGATGCAGATTACTGCTGCTAGGTGATCGAATTTCTCAATTGATTGCATCCTGAGGAGTGCAGCTTCGCATGCTTCGGTCGGCGTTTTCCCTTCTTCGACCAGTTCACAGACTTTCTTCGTCAGACAGTGCCGCATTGCCGTCTCACCGACACCAGTGGCTGATGCTGCCGCTTTTCCAGTTGCATATGTTCCTGCTCCAATTACGGATGAGTCGGCTACTCGACCCGGGAAGCGAAGGGGCCAGCCGCTCGTTGACGTGCCCGCTGCAGTATTTCTATTTCGATCAGTAACGAGCACGCCGACTGTGCCGTGTGATGTGCTGAGTTGAGATCTCAACGCCTGTGTAAGTTGAAGCACCGTGGCGGAACCGTATCCCTCCGTTGTGAGTTCTAGATAACTCTGTTGAGCTGCTTGGTCGGTGTTGGCATTGAAGACTGCATCGCGGATTTTCTTCCATGCTGTCAGTGATTTAGCTGTTAGAGGATTATATTCAGCGAATCCGCATTGACGCGCAAAATCGGTCGCTCCTTGGCCGGCAAGCAATACGTGAGGCGTTAATTCCATTACTTTTCGTGCTACGGATATCGGATTTTTCGTCATTGTTAGGCAGGTTACGGCTCCCGCCTTCATGGTTGAGCCGTCCATGATGCTTGCGTCAAGTTCGAGCACTCCTTGAGCGTTTGGTATTCCGCCAGTACCGACACTTTCACATGTAGGGTCATCTTCCACGACACATATCGCGCGCTCTACCGCATCAATTGCAGTTAAGCCATTAGCTAGAATCTCTCGACCTTTTAGAACCGCTTGGATCCCCCATGGCCAGTCTGACGCTACAACGAAATCGTACATCGACCCCACCGAGCGGGCGAATACTCCCGGCGGCCTTTTTTACTCTTATTAGATCATCCAAGTTACCCACCGACCCCGTGTCTGAGATCTAACGAACTCTCTATGAACCATCGCGCAGGGCGGCTCAACATGCTTATCATCCAACTTCCACCTATTAATGCGAACAAGTTAGCGCAGGCGACGATAGTTGGCGAAATCAGCGAGGCCTCGAGTGAGGGATATAGGGTTAAGACCTGGAATGATGGCGCCTGGACCACTAAATGCAATCACTGATGTTCCTTGTGTAGCAGTCGGCCATGAGACCATTGTTCGTGGTGATAGCATACGGACCGGAGTGACTGCTATCTTGCCTCATCAAGGAAACCTGTTCGCAGAGAAAGTCCCCGCAGCGATCTTTGTCGGTAATGGTTTCGGGAAAATCGTAGGATTAAGTCAAGTTAACGAGCTTGGAGAGATTGAAACACCGATCTTATTGACGAACACGCTTGCCGTTGGCCGTGCGGCTGATGCACTGGTGGATTACATGCTAGCGTTTCCTGGAAACGAGGAGGTATTGTCAGTCAACCCAATCGTAGGAGAGACAAATGACGGTTTTTTGAATGATATCCGAATGAAGTCTGTAGAGAGTGGACATGTTGCAGCGGCCTTGCGCGCCGCGAGCTCAGGACCAGTAGAGGAAGGTTCGATTGGTGCAGGGACGGGCACTGTTGCGTTCGGATTCAAAGGAGGAATAGGCACGTCATCACGTCAACTGTCCAAAAAACTCGGGGGCAATACAGTCGGTGTTCTCGTGCAAACGAACTTCGATGGATCGCTCATCGTTAGTGGTGCTCCCGTAGGAAAGGACGTTGGCAGGTCACTTTCGAAAGAGCAGCTTGATGATCGCGGTTCCGTAATGGTCGTCATAGGTACTGATGCAGTTCTCAATTCGCGAAACTTGAGACGACTCGCTAGCAGGGCAATGCTCGGGTTAGCGCGAACTGGATTCATATCGGCGAATGAGAGCGGGGATTATTCGATAATCTTCAGTACAGCAGCGCGTAGCCGCGTTACCGCATCACCTTCAAAGAATGAAGTTGAGTTACGCAACGAAGCCATGACGCCACTGTTCCAGGCAGTCATTGAGGCTACTGAGGAAGCTGTTTACAACTCTCTATTCCGCGCAACAACTGTGAAAGGACGTAACGGCCACGTTGCTGAAGCGCTGCCAATTGAAGAGACCTGTCGAATATTACGCAAATATAGCATGATATGAAATACTTATCGAGCTAGCGTTAACAATTGCATGGAATGTGAACACTGTTGCCGAAAGTTTTCGTTTACCTCTGGCTCGATATCGAGGACTACGTTACGAAGGAAGCGGATGATCCTGCGCTAATTTTCATCACTATTCTGAAAAGGCACAATGTACCAGTTACCTGCAAGCTAGTCGCAGAAGAAGTCAGAGCACTCGCTGAACGCGGTCGCCAAGACGTAATCTCAGCTGTATCCACTTGTGATGTAGGCTACCATTCCGATACCCATAGTCAGCATCCGATGGTTTGGGAATACTTAGCGAACCTTGACGTGCGGTCAGGGGCGAAAGAATTCGCATTAAGAGAAGAACGAGGTTTGAAGCTTATGCAGAGTGTGTTTGGTAGGACACCGTCCTGCTTCGGTCATCCGGGTGTCATGTGGGCGCCACATGTCTACCCCGCTTTACGCGCCATGGAGATTCGCATGTACTTGGATGAGACAGCCATTCTCAATCTAAATGATTCCCCGTACTGGTACTGTGGAGTGTTGAACTTGAATGGAGCTGGCAAGAACTTGATCTACTTTGACTACTCATTTGAAAAACCAAACGGCATCGAATCTATGAAATCAAAATTCAATCAAATCTATACTAGATTGCATAAACGAAAGGGCGGTGCCATCAGTATCTGCCTTCATCCTCACACAGCAGTGAACCAGACGGTGTGGGATGTTGTGAACTTTGCTGGCGGTCGGAATCGTACGAAACGGGAGTATGAACGGCCACCACCCCAACCTCCAGAGGTTACTAACCGAGCGTATGAAGATTTTGAAAAGTTCATAGAATACATCTCATCCTTTGAAGATGTACAATGGATCACCGCTAACGATGCTGTTAGAATCTATAAGTCTCCTCAGTTGAAAACAGTTGAACGCGACAAGTTGAAAGAGATAACAAAGCATTTCGTTCATTCACAAGATTACATGAAATTGGACGAAAACTATCTTTCTCCTGCAGGGGCATTCTATATCGTTACAAAATGCCTAGCTCAATTCTCGGAAACTGGCGCGATACCTAAGAGAATTCGATTCAAGGAGCCTTTAGGACCCTTGGCAGCTGCTCACACCAATGGAGGGAAGACGCTTCAAACCACCGATCTTCTCACAGCCGCCAAAATTGCAAACAAGTTTGTGAATGTAGAGGGCAATATCCCGGCAAGCCTTAACGTAGGTGGATATGCTATCCTCAGCCCACACGACTTTCTGGCCACTGCCTGCAAATTGCTAGACTCCATGTTGGCTGCGAAGTCGGTTTCAGACAAGATAGTGTTGCGCAAAGGGAAACCTCCGCAAGTTGAACGGCTACACTTGACGAAATTCAAGGCCGATTGCAAATGGGTTGTCTTACCCCCTAACTTTAGTGCGCCCAAGATATTCGAGCAAGCATGTCTGCAGGCGTGGACACTCAAACCTGCCGTGCCAAACTCATGAGCTGCAGCAAGATCAAGAGCTCGTAACTTCAGTACGATTTTGGTCTGAAGAGAAGCGATGTACGATGTCGAGGATGTAAAGAAGAGCGCGCCAGGAAAAACCGGGCGCGAGGATGGTTTAGGTTCTTCTGATCAATACAGTTTCCTGCGTAGCCATCATCATAGTCGATAGCCATGGATTATTCAGCGCGAGTGATGGAGAGCCGGCGGGTGCGATGTAGAGGGGAGCGAACTTGAATCCGTATTGGATTGGATTCCAAGTGACGTTGTGAACTGTTGTAAGGTAGGCTGGAACGCCGTTGCCAATCTTGGCTTGAAAGAGCCAAATATTGCCGGCCAAATCTTTTTCGTGCTGGGTGATTTGCGAGTATAGCTGCTGTTGAAGGGCAGTGTCTCCAGTATTCAGCGCTTGATTCGTCCACGTGTTGAGCTGAGTGTCATTATAGTTTGTGTTGTCAAAGACAGAATTACTGTTGAGGAATGCATAAGCGTAGTCGTCTGGATAGGCGTAGTCAGGGAACCAAATAGTATAGATCATGTCAGGATAGTTGGCGACACGTGGCAACGTGGCGGCGATGCTGAAGTACGTTGGTTGTGTCACGACTTGAAGGTTGACTGTAATTCCTACTTGTGCTAGGTCAGATTGAACTGCTTGCATCATTGCCTGTGCGACTGGATCTCCGGTGAAGTAGAGAAGTGAGAGTGCTCGGATTCCTTTGCCTCCAGGATAACCTGCTTGAGCTAGGAGTTGCTTGGACATGTTCAGGTCATAACCGTAAGGTTGGATGCTATCATTGTACCCGAACATTCCTCGTGGAAGTGGTCCTTGGAATGTTTCGCCGTATCCGTGGAGAATATGGTCGATGATTGATTGTTTGTCGATTGCATAGTTAATCGCCTGCCTTACTAACACATTATCTAGCGGGGGTGCACGTACGTTCATGCTAACCCAGAATATGTCTAACGAGAGCCCTGTGTTTTCCAAAACTACTCCAGGCGCTCCTTGAATGTCTGGGAGTAGGTTGAATGGAACTGTGTACATCAGCTGCGCTGCACCACTTCTCAAATCGTTTAGGGCGTCTACGACGTTAGTCTTGAACTGGTAGACTACAGTAGCAACATGAGGTTTGGGACCCCAGTAGAGTGGGTTAAGCGTTAGTACAATTCGTTGGCCACGACTCCAACTCTGAAGCATGTAGGGCCCTGTTCCAGGAGCTGAGTGCTGTTCGACGTAATCGTTGGCTGTACCGTTCCCCTTCACTCCACCATGGATTTGGACAAAATTCGGATCCTCGATACCACCAGCAGGTGATGCTAGGCGCGGGATGAATTCGCGATGAGGTGCTGGGAAGTGAAAAGCGATTGTGTATGGGTCAACCACTTGGATGCTTTGGTTGGCATCAGACATCTTCGCTATCTGGTCTGAAGTTGGGTTTGTGAAGTTGAAAGTATTCAAATCGTCAAGGGTGACTTTGCCCGCACTAAAGATGGCAGTTCCCAACAAGTAGCCGGGCGGACCGTTGTTCAATACTATTCTGTAGTAGTTGAACCAGACGTCGTAGGCGTTGAATGGTTGGCCGTTACTGAATGTTACGTTGTGTCTAAGGTTGAATGTGAAGTCCTTGGCGTCGGGACTCACGGTCCAGCTTGTTGCTAGGATTCCATCGAAGTCTAGTGTGGTGTTGCCCTTGTAGAAGATTAATCCCTGATACATGTTCAGCTGTGTTATTTCCCAAGCCGGTTCGTCGGTGCTCCATGAAATGTCAAGTCCGCTTGGTTCACCTTGGTTACCGTCTTCAACTATTGTCTGGTTGTAAGGAACTTGTTGAGTGGTCGCCTGCGTGCTGCTCATTTGTTGTTGTGTCGGAGCCTGTGATGACTGATAGTAGTAGGCTGCGGCTGCAACTGCGATTACGATGACTGCTATTACGAAAACTGAAGTAATTTTCTTGTTCAAGTTTAACACTTGTAGCGTAGCCGATACAACGTTTACGTATTTTACAGTATGCCTATGAGTGAAAGGCCATCACGGAAAACCCTCTACTTTGGTTCGCTCGTAATAGCACCAACATTGAACCATATATCATACCTCAATCTCCATAAGCAGTTGAGGAAGCACCTCGCATGCGGAATCTAGTTCTAAGAGGAAACGTCTTCAACGGTGACGACTATTTTGAAGATGAAGTGGTCATCGTCGACCAAGAGAAGGGAAGGATCGCAGACATAGGTCGCTATGGCGAAATCGATGTGCCCCGAGACACAAAAGAACTCGGCGGTCCGGGGACGACTATAATTCCAGGATTAATCGATTCGCATGTTCACTTCTTTGGATCTAAAGCATATGATCTGATGGCTTGGGTGACGGCGCCGGAGACAATGGTTGCTCTAAGGAGCGTCGCTCAACTCCGCAAATTGCTAATGGCAGGTTTTACCACTGTTAGAGAGATGGGGAGCAAAGGAGGAGCTTGCCTTGCTCGAGCAATTACGGAGGGAGTAATCGAAGGCCCTACTCTCCTTTCGTGCGCTCGCTCGCTGGGACAGACTGGTGGAGACGACGACCCGACCAACCTCCCACTACATATCGCACACGAGCTCTCCTATTCCTATTTTTGCGACGGCCCATGGGAATGTCGCAAGGCTGTTAGGAAAGTTGTTCGAGACGGCGCGGACTTTGTTAAAGTGTATGCGGCAACCGGAAGCACTCCTGAACCCTACACGGCGCCATGGTTCCATCTAAGACGACAATTCACAGTCGAAGAACTCGAAGCAATCGTTGACGAAGCCCACTCAGTCGGATTGAAGGTTGCGGGTCACGCGATCGGCGAGGATTCACTTAGAAACGTTGTCGAAGCGGGAGTGGATTCTATAGAGCATGGGATGGCGCTGACGCCTGAGATTGCGCAAGAGATCAAGAGGAAAGATATCTACTACACGCCGACGCTTTCCGTTCTTCTAACAAATCCGTCCCTTAATTCTTTCGTTAAAGAATCGGACAAGCCCGATACGCTCTACGTGAGGCGGCATGTGATTGCTGACATGCAACTTGCCAAAGAATATGGGCTAAAGGTAGTTTGTGGGACTGATTTCGGTGGCACAGATGAACAACCACATGGCCAAAACTATCAGGAAATCGTATCGATTGCCAAGTACCTTGGAAACAAAGAAGCACTGATCTCTGCAACCTCTCGGGCTGCCGAATGCTGTGGACTCGAAAACACAGGAAGAATCAAAAAAGGCTTCGACGCTGACATCGTCGTCGTAAGAGGTAACCCATTAAACGATGCAGAGGCCCTAGCGCCAGCCAACATTGTAAATGTTATCAAACGAGGACGACTTATCCAACCTGCATAACTAACCTAAGCCCTGTTACACCGACTGGGGTGCAATCATAGCGCTCAATTCAAAGTTGATGAGGAAGTACTGAAATATGGAACTGCCTCTCTCGCGAAGCTTGCACTCGAATTCGCAACTGGCCGCTGGTAACGCAAGGACTTTTGTTAAGGACGCTCGACTCGCGATTTTCAGTGAACCATACCGCATGTTCTCTTCTTCCTTCATCAATTTAGTCAGAAATCAACGAGCAATGCAAAGTTATTTATGCTGCTAGCCTGCGACTAACTGTGGGTTTGTGTTTGCCTGGTGAAGATCGCCCAACGGGCGTAGCTATACTTGCCATTCTCGAAGCGATCGACGGAATATATTATCTAATTATCGGTGGCGGTCAATCACTCGCAGCAGCAATCCTACTGATCCCCAGAGTTTTAGGTACAAC
>Ga0187780_10000357_pt1 | contig 34613 bp, 33 predicted proteins | sample 1015_Q2_SP10_20__FD_132429 | JGI IMG/M metagenome (GOLD analysis project Ga0187780, IMG submission 132429) | Tropical peat soil microbial communities from peatlands in Department of Meta, Colombia - 1015_Q2_SP10_20_MG | ecosystem: Environmental > Terrestrial > Soil > Wetlands > Peat | place...
ACAAGTACCGGCGACTCGTCCGGCAACGCGGCGTCAAGCCCGTGATCGCTCGCCGCCAGACCGAGCACGGCTCCGGCCTGGGCCGCTACCGCTGGGTCGTCGAGCGCACCTTCGCCTGGCTGCGTGAGCCACTGCCCGTCAAGACCCAGGAGATGAGCCCCACGCCGCCCAGCGCCCGCCGTTCCGCACGCCGCTTGGAACTCTTGCTGGTGTCGCAAGAATGCTACGACACCCGCGGGGTCAGCGATCGCCGTGTGAGCGCGGCGCTCAAGCCGCGGCCTGACGCGACCGAGAACATGCTCGCATGGCAGTCCCCTTGTTCGAATTGCGCCTGGAGCAGACCGGCCGCTTCCTCAGTTACCGCGGATCGCCACGGCCGCTGCCACCGGGCTGGAATACATGGAACGCCTACAAGGCAGGAAAGCTCGTCGGCTCACTCGCGCTCGCCAACGGCCCGGCCAGACAGTTCAACTGGGACGAAGCCGACTACGAAGGGCCATTCTTCTCGCCCGGCCCAACGCCCGCACTGCTCCACCCGGACGCCGTCGTGGCCCGGCTGGAATGCGTCTACATCGCGCCGAGCCAGCGTGACGGCGAGCTCTGGCGCCGCTACGAGGACATCCTTACCGCCCTCCATCTACCCGTCTACCTCGCCTTCGCAAACACACACCTGCGCGACCGCCTCCAGGCGACACACCGGGCCGAGCCTGTCCACCCGACGGGAAGGTCAGCGACGTCGTCGCACGGGCTGCAGAACGCCGGCGAGCCGTCTGGACTCGCTTGAGGGTTCGGGTCGTCGCCGACGGCGAGAGACAAACCGCAGCAGATCAAGCACGCGCATACCGAGAGAGCCTAGCTCGCTCGCCTACCAAGCCAGCACTTGAGTACTCCGACGGTCCTGTCCACGGGTAGCAGAATCGGGCCGCTTAGCTTCGCGCCATCCTGACTCGAGCGGTCGGCGAGATCGGGGAGCCGGTGGCCAAACCGCTGCAGGCGCGACGGACTACATAACCGCTTGCGCTCTGAACGAGCTGACCGTCGACTCCGACCTCTCTCCCGACGCAAGCTGCTCGAGGCTGCTCTACGCCATCCGCACGCTCATGGTGAGACGTCGCTCGCATGCGCCGCGGCCGCGCGGCCGAGCGCCTCGAGACCGGCCGCCAGCCGGGCGTCTTGCTGCCTGATCTTGTCGACCTTGGGAGCCGACCGGCCGCCCGCGAACTCCGATTGCAGCCAGACATCAAGCAGCGAGCAGGCAAGCGCCGGCCCGACGATCTGCGAGCCCATCGTAATGATCTGAGCGTCATTGCTCTTCCGCGCCCGCTCGGCAGAGTACGGATCATGGCAGCAGGCGGCGCGAACGCCTGGAACCTTGTTGGCGACCATCGCCATGCCGATCCCCGTCCCACAGACGAGCACGCCTCGACTGAACTCCCCTGCCGCGACTCGCTCGGAGAGTGCCACCGCGACGTCCGGGTAGTCGGTCGTCTCCTCGGCCGAAGAGCAGCCGATGTCTTCGACGTCGTAACCCTGACCGGCTAGGTGCGCGGCCAGGACTGTCTTGATCGAGTAGCCGAGGTGGTCGCTTCCAATAGCGATTCTCATGGCGTCAGACTTCCTCCGAAGGTGAAGACGTGGGTGTTCGACGGAATCAAGGAGTCAAAGCCTCGCATTGGCGTTGATGCTCGGGGCGCTACTCGTCCGACAGTCCGTAGTCGGGCAGGCGGCGCGGCAACCGTTCCTCAACGGCCGGCAGCTCTCCGATAGGAGCGTGCGGCTCGAGCTGGTACCAGTACGCGACGCTTGAGTAGTCGTTGCCCTGGTCGTTAGCGTGCCCGTGCTCGATCGTCACCCGGATCGATTTCGTGAATCTGATCGGGTCTTCGATGTGGAACCGGTACACGCTCCAGAGGCCGTAGTATTCCTGGACGCTGCTCGCGAGCGAGATCCCGTGGTAGGGGCCGGCATAGGCACCGCTCGGGAACCCGAACGCGGCGTTGAAGTAGTCCTCGGTGCCGGTGCCGTGCAGCGATGGCGGCCAGACCTCGCCGTCGACGAAGATCATGTCGTCGCCCTCGCCCGGCCAGTTCGCCGCCTGATTCGCTACGTCGAAGTTGTCGATGCTGAGCACGCAGCCGATATAGTGACCCCGCCCCGTGGCGTCGAGAATGACGTAGTTGTCGGCCCCGGTGAGATTGACGCCAGCCATGTCCCACGGCTGCGGATGCTCGATCTCGGAGGGATGGACGATCTGCTTGCAAGGATACTCCTGGCGGTAGAGCGCATGGAACCGAGCGACGTCGTCGGGCGGCGGTTCGTCGGCGAGCTCGTAGTCGACGTAGTAGAAGAGGTTCTCGACCGGCCCGTCGCTCTCGTTGCGCAACGTGATGCGCGCGCCCGATCCGAACGGCATCGGGAAGTAGCAGTTCATCGCCGCCGCCAGCGGCCCTTTGGGCCCCCGTCGCGACCCGAACACCATGCTCAGCGGCAGGGAGACATAGTGCGTGCACGTCGCGTGCCCAACGCCGAAGAAGTCGCCGAGCGGCGTGCGTACGCTCGGATTCTCCTCCCCATCCCACTGCATCTCCAGCACGAGCTTGCGCAGGAACTGCGGGGAGAAGCAGCGGGCGGTCATCCAGATGTGCTCGACGACGCCTGCGCCTTCGATCTCGGCGACGACGTGCGTCTCACCAGGCGGAACGACGACGAAGTCGCGGTTGCCTCCCGTCTGGTCCCAGGTTGACCGTCGCAGAGAGCGACCAAGCTTGACGTAGGGAAGGCCGCCGAGCGGGCTGTTGGGCTGCCAGAAGTGCATCGTTCACGGAATCCGTCGATAGGCCCGGCCGGGACAGAAGTGTCCCGGCCGGGCACCGTACACCTTCTACTTCGCCGGCTTGAGGCTATCGATCGTCACGATCGCAGCAGCGCTGTTATACGTCGGCTGGATGTACGGGTTCTTCGCCGTCGGCCAGCCTGTCCAGTACTTCGAGTTCGTTGGGCTCAGCTGGGGGAACTGGAGCAGTGGGATCGAGGGGAGATCGGCGTACCAGAGCGACATCGCCTTGACGAAGAGCGGGCCGATCTTCGGATCACCAGGCGCCAGCTTGCCGATGCTGTCCACGATCTGACTGTACGCCTGCGCGTTTCCGGTGTTCCAGCGGAAAGAGTTCGAATAGAAGCCGGCGATGTTCTGTCCCGCCGGAACAAAGTGGCTGACGTTGAACGCGTCCATCGACTGCCAAGGATCGATCGACGAGCCACAGGCGCCAAAGAACACGTTCGATTGGAAGGTGCCCGCGAGCAGGTCGTTGATGAAGTTCGGGACGCTCAGCGTCCGGACGGTCGCATTGATGCCGACCTTCTGGAGCTCCTGAGCAATGCCCTGTGCGATCGCCAACATCGTGGGATCGTTGAAGGCAGTGATCTCGAGCGACAGGGTCTGCCCATTCTTTTGGTACGTGTTGCCCTGAAGCGTGTAGCCGAGACTCTCGATGGCGCTCTTGGCCTTCGCGATGCTCACGGTGCTGATCGGGTATTTCTTGAACACGCCCTGCTTCTTCAGCAGGTTGACGTAGGTGTTGAGAGCCGGGTACACGGGGAACGGACCGAGTGAGCCGATCGAGGATCCCTGGAAGGTGATCTGGTTCAGTGCGCCACGGTTGATCGCCTCGTTCACGGCCCAGCGCAACGTCGGGTCGTTCCACGGCTGAACCAGGGTGTTGAAGTCGAGTGAGCGCGGGCAGACGTCGAAGAAGCCGTAGGGAGGCTTAGACGTCCAGGCGGAGACTGCCGAGTTCTGCGCGACGAGAGCCTGGTACGCGCCGACCGTGAAGTTGGCGCCTTCGTCCATGTCATTCGACGCGATCGCCGCGGCGCGTGTCTCCTCGGTGCCGAGGGCCTGCCAGATGAGCGTCTTTGGAGCTGGCAACGGCTTGAATCCGGTGGCGCTCCCCCACCACTTGTCGTTGCGGACGAATGTGCGGCTCGTCGGCGTGACCGACGCGACTTTGTACGCGCCCGTTCCGACCGGCCAACCCTTGGACGGATCGTAGTTCGTGAACTTGATGGGATCGCCAAGCCCGCTCCAGATGTGCTTCGGGACGACGTAGAAGGTCTTGCTCGCGAGAACCGTGCTGAAGTTGTTCAGCTCGAATCTTGGATCAGCCGCCGGCAGAGTGAAGACCACCGTCAGGCTGCTCGTTTTCTTCATCTTCACGCCCGGGAACTTGTTCGCAGCATTGAGGTCGGAGTACTTCTGGAGAAGCTGGACGCTGAAGATGACATCGTCCGCCGTGAAGGGCTTGCCGTCGCTCCACTTCACGCCTGGACGCAGCGTCAACGTCCACGTCTTGAAGCCGTTGCTCGGGGTCATGTTGGTGGCAAGCCACGGTTCCTGCTGGCCCGTGATTACGTTCGTGATGAACAGCGGCTCGAAGATCGCTTGAACAAGACCGAAGGACTGGTCGGTGTTCGGGCTCCAAGGGTTGAAGTTCGTGGGGTCTGCGGGTACGCCCTGGTCATTGTCGAAGATGACCGTGGACGCTCGGTTCATTACGGCTTGATGCTTGACCTTGCCGGCAGGCGCAGCCTGCCCCGCGGTCAGCCCGACGAGCACGAAGGCGCCAAGAATGATCGCGAACACGCCCTTCGCCCTGGTGAATCGATAACTCGACCTCACTGTGTTCCCTCCTTCGCTCTTTCACCGACAACGCCCCTACCGACGCGCCTCAGCGTCTGCGGGCTCTCGCTCGTATCCGGTGCGTGTCCAGCGCGCCAGGGCTGAGGCATTCCCTCGGCAGCACCGCCGAAGCCGGGAAGGTCGGTCGCCCGACGCACAACACCTCCCCGCGGCGGTGGGTTCCCGCCGCCCGACGTCTCGGATGTCACTCTGACAAATTTCGCTGTCGGTGCAATATTTGCCAGGGTGTAATCTTTACACCTTCCCGAAACATGTCAAGTGCCCGCGTGACGATCGGCGGAAGGAGCACCTGATGTCGAGAGTTGGCCTACTGACCGTCTCCGACGGACGCGCAACTGTCCACGGCGACGTCGCTCCGTTTGCGGCCGCCGTCGAGGACCGGATCGCCGGTGCGCTCGAGCTCGCCGGCCACGCCGTAGTCCGCGCCAAGAGCCTCGTCTGGACCAACGAGTTGGCGGTCAGCGAGGCGCGCCGTATCGCCGATACACGCCCTGTTCTGACAATCGTTAACATACCGGTCTGGGCGTTCCCGCACTTCACGATGCGTGCGGCGCGCGAGTTGCCCGGCCCGCTTCTGCTCTTCTCCAACGTCGACCCGGGCTATCCGGGCATGGTTGGGATGCTCGCGGCCGCAGGCGCGCTCGACCAGATCGGCCGCAGGTACGGCCGCGCCTGGGGCGATGTCGAGGACCCGGCGGTGGTGACGCGGATCGACGAGCACGTCCGCGCCGGCGCCGCGGTCGAGTCGCTGCGCGGATCCACCTTCGGCCGGATCGGCGGCCGGCCCATGGGTATGTACACGGCCGTCTCCAATCCGGATCGCTGGGTCGACCAGTTCGGCGTCGACGTCGAGGAGATCGACCAGTGGGAGCTCGTCCGCCGCTCGGACGCGGTGGACGGCGGTCGCGCGACCGCGGCGCGCGAGTGGCTCGAGCGCCATGCAGCGGGTGTCCACTACGACGGCGACCGCCTCACACCGGCGCTGCTCGAGCGGCAGATCCGCTCCTACTACGTTATGCGCGCTCTCATCGACGAGTGGAACCTCGACTTCTGCGGCATCAAGGCTCAGCCAGAGCTGACGGACAACTTCGCCACGATGGACGTCACCGAGGCGTTCCTCAACGATCCCTACGACTGGGACGGGCCGAAGGAGCCGATCGTCTGCTCGACCGAGGCGGACATGGACGCCGCCCTGACGATGGAGATCCTTAAGCACCTGTCACGCACGCCGGTGCTCTTCGCCGACGTCCGCCACTACCACGCCGATCTCGACGTCTGGGACTTGTGCAACTCGGGTCAGCACGCGACGTGGTTCGCGGCGCGAAGCGACGATCCGCTCGAGAACATGCGTCACGTCCACCTCTATCCGGAGGACTTCTATTTTCCGGCCGGTGGCGCATCCGTCCAGCACCTGGCGGCGCCCGGCGACTTCACCTTCGCCCGCCTCACGCGTCTCGGCGGCCGTTACCGGATGCAGGTGCTGCGCGGGCGCCTCATGCAATTCGACGATGAGACGAACGAGCGGCTAATGCGCGCGTCGACGTACGTCTGGCCGCACGCGTTCGCGCGTTTCGACGCCGGCGCCGACGAGATCCTCGGCCGCTACGGGTGCAATCACATCCATGCCGTCCCCGGCGACCACGTGGCGGCGCTGCGGAATGTCTGTCGGCTGCTCGACGTCGACTTCGACGGCTTCGGCGGCATCTGACGGGCGGCTGGAGCCGATCTGTCTTGACCCTCCACCTATTACAGTATTAATGTAATTGTTCGGCGTTGTAAAACTCTTCGCTGGGCCTAGGGGTGTGCTGCATGACGGACTATGACGTGATCGTCGTCGGAGGCGGCCACAACGGCCTGACCTGCGGCGCCGTGCTCGCTAAGGAAGGTCTGAAGGTCCTCGTGCTCGAACAAAGCCACCGCCTTGGCGGAGGCTGCACGACCGACGAGGTGACCCTCCCCGGTTTCCGACACGACCTCTACGGCTCGTCGCATGTCTGGATCCACGCGAATCCGGACTTCGCGCCGCTGCGCACCGAACTCGAAGACCGCTTCGGGTTGAAGTACCTGTGGGCCAAGGACCACATCACGGGCTTCCCCACCCACAACGGCCCGGGGATAGTCGTCTACAGCGACGTCGACAAGACGTGCGCGTCGATCGCGCGGTACTCGGAGCGCGACGCGGCCCGCTACCGCGAGATCTTCGACACGTTCGTCGAGATCCGCGATGGATTCGTCACCGGCATGTTCTCCGCGCCGAACCCGCCAAGCCTGATGTCGTCAATGCTCGAGACGACGAGCGCGGGCATCGAGCTGCTCCGGCACTTCAGCATGTGCCCGCTCGACTTCACGCTCGAGAACTTCGAGAACCCGCAGGTTCAGGAGTTCATTTTAGGCTGGGCGACCGCCCCCGGCATTCGCCCGGACCAGGAAGGACGCGGCGAGCTGATCTACCTGATGATCCCGGCGATCCACGTCTACGGCGAGTCGATCCCCCAAGGCGGCTCGATCGCCCTACCACAGGCCCTCGCGCGCATGATCGAGGCCTACGGTGGCGCCGTGCTCACGGACACCCCGGTGCAGAAGTTCGTCACCGTTGACGGTCGCGTCGAAGGCGTGCAACTCGGCGACGGGCAGATGATCCGAGCGAGCAAGGCGGTCGTCACGAACCTCCATCCCAAGCTCACGTACCTCGACATGATGGACGAAGGGGTCCTCGAAGACGACTTCGTGAGGAAGGTGAAGAGTTTCAACCCGGGCGAGTTCTCCGTCGTGCGAGCGCACTTCGCGCTCCGCGAGCCCCCGAAGTACCGCTGCAGCGAGGACATGAACCGGACACCGTTCCAGCGCATCTTCGGGACGATCGAGGACACGCGGAAGCAGTGGGCGGAGATTAGTCTCGGAGTCCTGCCGCGGAATCCGTTCCTGTGGGTCGCCTGCTGGACGCTCGAGGATCCCTCGCGCGCCCCCGACGGTCAGCACACGCTGATCATGGACACGTTTGTGCCGATGGAGCTGGCGAGCGGCGAGAGTTGGGATGACGTCGCCGAGGATTACGTCTGGGACGTCGAACTGCCGAAGCTCCAGGAGTTCGCGACGAACATGGGCAGGGACAACATCCTCGCCTCGTACATCCAGGCCGGCCCCGACCTCGAACGCGACAATCCGTGCCTCGTCAAGGGAGGGACGACGGGAGGAGCGATGCGGCTCTACCAGTCGGGCTTCTTCCGCCCGTTTCCTGGATACGCGACCTACCGCGGTCCTCTGGCGGGTCTCTATATGACCGGGCCGTACTGCCACCCGGGCGGCGCTATCTCGGGCGCCGGGACGATCACCGCAAAAGCCATCCTCGAGGACCTGGGCCTGCGCGAACGCGAATTCTGACGGAGGAGGTAGGACGTGGCCGGACCAGTCGAGAAGTACACCGCCCTCGTGATCCAACCCGAGGTGACACTCGCGCGCACGCGCGAGGACATCTCGTTGAACATCGACCGCATCTGCCAGCTCATCGACTTCGGCTGCGGCTACTACTGGGAGGTTCCCGTTCGGCTTGTCGTCGTTCCGGAGTACTTCCTCCAGGGCGTCACGACGCCGGGGAAGGGAGAGCACGGACTGGCCGAGTTCATGGCCAAGGCGATCGCCATCCCTGGGCCCGAGCTTGAGGTTCTCGCGCAGAAGGCGAAGCAGTACGGAATCTACATCGCTGGCGGCGGAATCATCGAGGTGGCGCCCGAGTTCCCGGATCGCTGGTTCAACACCGCGATGGTGATCGGGCCGTCGGGCGACGTCATCCTCAAGTACCGGAAGTGGCACGTGCCCGCGACGGTTGGTCTCGGGACGAGTCCCCACGATATGCTCGACGACTACGGCCGGGTGTACGGCAGCACGATCCAGGACCTCTTCCCTGTCGTCGACACGGAAATCGGCAAGCTCGGAACGATGACGTGTCACGACGGCTGCACACCTGAAGTCTCGAGGGCGCTCGCCTACAACGGCTGCGAGGTCATCTGCCACGGCGGCGCGATCCAGGAGTTCGAAGGCGTTAGCCGTCCCTGGGACTTCTGGCGCTTCACGAGGCGCACTCGCGCACATGACAACATGTGCTATGTCCTCGCGTCTAACTGGGGCCTCGTCAACTACGCGTACTACCCGAAGGCGTTCTGCCCGGGCCACTCGATGATCATCGACTACACCGGGCTCGTCCTGCGCGAAGCCGAGTACCCCGGCGAGCAGGTCATCGCCTCGACCATCGACATCGAAGCGCTGCGCTTCCACCGGTCTGTGGCAAATCACAACTGCTGGGCGGACGTGCGCACCGAGGCGTTCCGGGAGATCTACGCGGAGCCGATCTATCCGAAGAACCTCTTCCCGGACGGGAAGCCTCCTCGCACGCTGTCGGAGAAGATCGCCGGCGTGAAGAAGTCGTACGAGGTCCTCTACGAAAGGGGCCAGTTCACGCCGCCCCATCCGTACACCGCCGACGAAATGCCGGACCTGCTCGAGCGTCGCGTCAGCGGTGCGCAGGCGCGCGGCGTCCTCCGGCGGGACTGAGCGCCATGCGTGTCGTCACGAAGCTCGCCCAGATGGAGTTCCGGGTCGGAGATATCCGGCGCGAGGGCGACTTCCTCATCATGGAGAGTGACGAGTCGCAGAGTATGAAGGTGAAGGCGTACATAGATGCCGTGGATGTCGCGCGGATGTTCAAGTCAGGCATGAAGCCCGGAGTCATCGGCTTCCTCTTCGGTGTGCCGGGACGAGCCCGCAAGGCCAAGCGAACGCAAAAGGAGTTGCGTGAGAAGTAGACGTCGCACCGCTGCTCGGGCAACGCTCGGAAAGGTCGACGACAGCATCAAACCCGCGAGGTAAACGCGCCGAATGTCCGCGGCAGCAGCGGCAGGCTGTTCCCGCGGCCGTTTCCCCGATGCTTAGACTATCCCGTCGATACGTTCTCGCCCGGCTTGGGCGGTTTGTGCTGACCGTGTGGTTCGGAGCCACCGTCATCTTCGTCGTGCCGAGGCTAGGCCGGAGCAATCCGGTGGACGCGATCCTCGGACGCCTTGCCCAATCAGGGGCGAGCGTGCAGAACGCCGACCAGCTCATCGCCGGCTACAAGCATCGCTTCGGTCTCGACAAGTCCGTGTGGACGCAGTACGCGCACTACCTCGAGAACGCGTTCACGTTTCACCAGGGCTATTCGCTCGCACAGTTTCCTGCCAAGGTCGACACGCTGATAGGCCGTGCCGCGCCTTACACGATCGGGCTGTTGTTGTTCGCGACCCTCGTGTCGTTTGCGCTCGGCACACTCATCGGCGCCCTGCTCGGCTGGAGTCGCACGAACCCGGTGCTGAGGAGGGTGCTCCCGATCACGCTCGTCTTCACGGCCCTGCCCGCCTTTATGCTCGGCATCCTCCTCATCTACTTCTTCGCGTTCCGGCTGCGATGGTTCCCATACGCGGGCGCTTACTCCTCGAACGTCACGCCGGGCTTCAATCTGGCCTTCATTCGCAGCGTGATCGAGCATGGCGCCTTGCCGGCGCTCTCGGTGGTGATCGTGACGATGGGGGTTTGGGCGCTCGGAATGCGCGGCATGATGATCACGACCGCGGGTGAGGACTACATGGTCCTCGCCGACGCGAAGGGGCTTCGCTCGTCGCGCGTCTTCTGGAGCTACGGAATCCGGAACGCGATGCTGCCGCAGGTGACGCAGCTCGGCCTCTCGCTAGGCTCGATCGCCGGCGGGTTCGTCGTCGTCGAGAGTGTCTTCGCGTATCCGGGCCTCGGGGGACTGCTTTATCAGGCGGTCATCAACAACGACTACACGCTGATCCAGGGCATCTGCTTCTACCTCGTGCTCGGCGTCGCGTTCGCGGTGCTGATTCTCGACCTCATCTACCCCTTGCTCGATCCGCGCATCAGCTACTCGAAGGGCTGAGCTCTGATGGCCGAAACCGCCGAGACACGTCGCTCGCGGAGACGCAGCCCGTGGCTAAACGGGAAGCTCATGCTCGGCATCGCAGTGCTCGTCGCGCTGCTCTCGCTCCAGTGGATCGGGCCGCTGTTCGTCGACACGCAGGAGGCTCTCATCGGCTCGACGACGCCGAATCTCGTCCCCGTTGGTCAGAAGGCGAATCCGGCGCTGGGGTTCAAACCGAGCAAGTCGGCGCATCCCCTCGGCACTGACAGCCAGGGACGCGACATGCTGGCGGTCATGGTCGTCGGCACGCCGCGCACGCTGTATGTCGGCCTCGTCGCCGCGGGTCTCGGACTCATCGTCGGGACTATTCTCGGCTTCCTCGCCGGATTCAGTCGCGGCTTGACCGACTCGACGATCACGACGTTGACGGACGTGGTGCTCACGATTCCCCCGATCGCAGTGCTCGTTGTCGTCGCGGCGTTCTTCACCCAGACGAGCGTCACGCTGCTCGCGCTCATCATCGCCCTCTTCGCGTGGCCGACTGCGACCCGTCAGATCCGCGCACAGGTGCTCTCGATGCGCGAGCAGGGCTACGTGAAGATGGCGCAGCTCTCGGGCGCGTCGATCTGGAAAGTGATGTATGGCGAGATGATGCCGAACCTCCTTCCGTACCTCGCTGCGAGCTTCATGAGCATGATGGCCGCCACGATCCTGGTCGTCACCGGGCTTGAGACTCTCGGGCTCGGCTCGATTAGGCTGCCCACACTCGGGACGACGATCAACAACGCCCTCCAAGCCTCTGCAGTCTTCAGAGGCATGTGGTGGTGGTGGAGCCCGCCGGTCGTGGTCCTCATCGTCATCTTCCTGAGCCTTCTGCTCGTGACGCTCGGGCTCGACCAGGTCGCCAACCCCAAGCTCCGGAAGCACTTGTGACCGATGAGTCCTCGCCCGCGCTGGCCGTGCGCGACCTGGCGGTCGAGTATGCGACCGACCGCGGCGCGCTCATGGCCGTCAACGGCGTCAGCTTCTCGGTCGCGAAGGGCGAGATCCTCGGACTCGTCGGCGAATCCGGCTGCGGGAAGACGACGACCGCGATGGCGCTTCTGCGGCTCGTCCAGCATCCCGGACGGATCGTCGCGGGTGAGGCGCTCATCGACGGCGGCCAGAACATCGTCGCGCTCGACGAGAAGCAGCTGCGCTCCGTGCGCTGGCGGCGTATCGCGCTGGTCCCGCAGGGCGCCCTCAACTCCCTCAACCCCGTTATGCGCGTCAAGGACCAGCTCGGCGACGTGATCCAAACGCACGAGGACAGACGGATCGGCGGGCGCGAGCTCCGGGAGAGGATCGAGCATCTCTTCATGCTCGTCGGCCTCCCGTCGCGCGTGTACCGCCTGTACCCGCACGAACTGAGCGGCGGGATGAAGCAACGCGTTTGCATCGCTATGGCGATCGCGCTGGACCCGCCGCTGGTGATCGCGGACGAGCCGACTAGCGCGCTCGACGTGATCGTGCAGCGGGTCGTCGCGCAGACGCTGCTCTCCGTGAAGCAGCGACTTGGGATGTCGCTCCTGCTCATCGGTCACGACATGGGCCTGATGGCGCAGATGGCCGACCGCGTCGCCGTGATGTACGCGGGCGAGATCGTCGAGATCGGCCCGACGAGCGCGGTGCTGGGCAACCCGAGGCATCCGTACACGCAGACCCTGATCGCGTCCGTTCCGACGATGAGAACGAGGGGACTGCCGAGGATGGGCAGCGACGAGTCGGCGCCGGACCTCGCCAGCCGGCCGCGGGGTTGCGCCTTCCAGGCCCGTTGTTCGAGCGTGATGGACGTCTGCCGGTCGGTCGCGCCCGAGCTGCGCGCGGTCGGCGAGAACCAGCGTGCGGCGTGTCACCTGTATCCGGACGGTGTGGCGTGACCGACGCTCCCCGGACTTTGCTCGAGATCAACGGTGTCACGAAGCTGTACCGGACCCCGCACGGACAGGAGGTCGTCGCGCTCCAGGACTTCAACCTCATGATCCCGGACAAGCCCGCCCGGATCGTCGCCGTAGCTGGCGAGAGCGGCAGCGGCAAGTCGACGCTGGCGAGCCTCGTGCTCGGCTTCATCAAGCCGACGAGCGGCGAGATCATCTTCCGCGACCGCTCTGTCGAGCGTCTCACGCGTGGTCAGCGGGCCATCTACCGCCGGCACGTGCAGGCGGTATTCCAGGACCCGTACGGCGTCTTCAACCCCTTCTACCGCATCCGCCACGTCTTCGACCTCGCAATCAGGAACTTCAAGCTCGCCCGATCGCGAAGCGAGGCGCGAAACCTCGTAGAGGAGGCCTTGAGCGTCGTCGGCCTCCGCAGCGAGGAGATTCTGGACCGGTACCCATACCAGCTGAGCGGCGGTCAGCGGCAGCGCGTGATGATGGCCCGCGCGTATCTCCTCCACCCGGATCTGATCGTCGCCGACGAGCCGGTCTCGATGATCGACGCATCGCTCCGCGCCTCGATCCTGTCGATCATGGAGCGCATGCGCGACACGGACGGGATCTCGTTCATCTACATCACGCACGATCTGAGCACGGCGCACCAGATCAGCGACGAGATCTACCTCCTCTATCAAGGAGCGACGGTGGAGCACGGCTCAACGGTGGACGTGCTCGAGAACCCGACCCATCCGTACGCCCGTGCGCTCATCGCGTCGATCCCGGAGATCGACCGCAGATGGGAAGGCGAGATCACAGGACTCAACGAGGAATCCCAGCAGGCAGAGACGGGTTCCGGCTGTTGCTTCTACCCGCGGTGCGAGCAGCGGATGGACCGGTGCCTGTCGGCGCAGCCGGCCCTCTTCTCGATCCTTTCCGCAAGCGAACCCCACAGAAGCGCCTGCTACCTCTATGAGCGTGAGGAGGACGGAGAACGATGAGCGACATCTTTTCGCTGCGTAACCTGGTCGGCGGGAAGTGGGTCGAGGCGGCGTCCGGCGAGACGAGGGACGTGCTGAACCCGGCGACGAATCGCGCGATCGCCGTGGTTCCCTGGGCCGGCATTGAAGACGTCGACCGCGCCGTCCGTGCCGCCGCGGACGCCTTCGACGGAGGCTGGAGCCGGTCGACGCCGAGAGAGCGGGCGGCGGCGCTGCGGCGGCTGGCGGCGGCGATGGACCGGCGCGCGGAGGAGTTCGCGCTGCGCGAGACCGACAACGTCGGCAAGCCGATTCGCGAGTCGAGGATGCTCGACGTTCCCGGGAGCGTCGCCTGCCTTGAGTACTTCGCCTCCTGGGCGGACAAGCTCTACGGGGAGACAATCCCGCAGTCGAGCATGCCCGTGCTCAACTACACGGTCTACGAGCCGCTCGGCGTGGTCGGCGCCATCGTCCCCTGGAACGGCCCGCTTGCGATTGCCGTCTGGAAGGTCGCGCCCGCGCTCGCCGTCGGCAACACCGTCGTCCTGAAGCCGGCTCAGCTCACGCCGCTTACGGCGCTTCTCCTGGCCGAGGCCGCGGATGAGGCGGAGCTTCCGCCGGGCGTCCTAAACGTCCTCACCGGGAGCGGAGGCACGATCGGCGACGCGCTCGTTGGGCACCCGCGTGTCGCGAAGATCGCGTTCACCGGTTCAACCGAAGTCGGCAGGCAGATCATGGCGAAGGCAGCGGGAACGTTAAAGCGGGTGACGCTCGAGTGTGGCGGCAAGTCACCGAACATCGTGTTCGGCGACGCGAACCTCGATTCCGCGCTCGAGGCGACGCTCTTCGGCATTTTCCTCAACCAGGGCGAGGTGTGTGCGGCCGGCTCGAGGCTTCTCGTCGAGGACTCGATCCACGACGAGTTCGTCGAGCGCCTCACCGAACGCGCGCGCGATCTTCGCATCGGCGACCCGCGTGACACGGGCACACAGCTCGGGCCGCTCATCTCGCCTGACCATCTTCGCTCGGTCCACGCGTACGTCGAGGACGGCTGCAGCGCGGGCGCGGACCTGCGGGTGGGAGGCGGGCCTGTCGCGCTCGACGGATTTGACGGGAACTTCTACGCTCCGACGATCCTCGACAACGTGAAGAACTCGATGCGCGTTTCGCAGGAGGAGATCTTCGGGCCGGTTCTCAGCGTGATCCGCTTCCACGACGAGGACGAGGCTGTCCGGATAGCGAACGACACGATCTACGGGCTCTCCGCCAACCTGCATACCGAGAGTCTCGGGCGCGCGCACCGGGTGGCGGCGCGACTCGACTGCGGCTCCGTGTTCGTCAACCTTCCGCCGGTTCCGTTCGCGGAGGCGCCGTTCGGCGGCTACAAGATGACCGGGGTGGGCAAGGATCTCGGTCGCGACTCCCTCGAGGGATTCATGAACAAGAAGAGCGTTGTCGTGAGCCTTGCCGCGCGCGGCGAGCATTTCCGCTGGTACGAGGATGAGGAGCAGTCGCAATGACATATGTAGCAGGCAAGTCCGCCGAGCAGTTGCGGCGCGAGCGCGGCCTTGAGGGGATCGTCAAGCTGGGCTCGAATGAGAACCCGCTCGGCCCTTCGTCGAAGGCGATCGCCGCGGTGCAGCTGGCCGCCGGCGACATGCACCGCTATCCGGACGTGGAGCTCGGCGATCTTCGCGCCGCCCTCGCGGCGCACCTCGGCTTCGACCCGAGCCGCATCGTCGTCGGAAACGGATCGTGCGACATCCTCATGATTCTCTCGCGGACGATGCTCCGCCCCGGCGACGAGGTCGTCATCTCGCATCCCGCGTTTCTCATGTACGAGATTTCGGCGCGCCTCGCCGGAGCGGAGATTGTCTTCGTCGAGCCGCACGACTACGCGTACGACCTCGACGCTATGGCCGGCGCCGTGGGTGAGCGAACACGCATCGTCTACGTGACGAACCCGAACAATCCGACGGGTCTCGCCCTCGACCGCGACGACCTGGCCAGGTTCCTCGACCGGATTCCGGCGTCGGTCCTCGTCGTGCTCGACGAGGCGTATCACGAGTTCGTGGACTCGCCGGACGCCGCGGACGGCCGCGCTCTCGTCTCCGAAGGTCGCAACGTCCTCGTCACGCGGAGCTTCTCGAAGATCTACGGGCTCGCGGGCATGCGGGTCGGGTACGGATTCGGAGCACCCGAGCTTATCGCGCGGCTCGCGGCGGCCCAGCCGCCCTTCAACACGGGCAGGCAGGCTCTCATCGCGGCGCTGGCGGCGCTCGGCGACCAGGAGCACGTCGAGCGGAGCCGACAGGTGAACGCCGAGGGGCGCGCGTACCTCACGGAGCAACTCTCGAGCCTCGGCCTACGCGTCCTATCGTCGCAGTCGAACCACGTGCTCATCGTCGGCCTGGACGACGCTGCCGCGATCGACGACGGCCTTCAGGCGCGAGGCGTAATCGTGCGCCCGACGGAGGCGTCGTTCGGACTCGCCGGCTGCATCCGGGTGACGATCGGCACGCGGGACGAGAACGAGACGCTGCTGCGCGCCCTCGCCGAGGTGCTCGCCTAGCGCGGGAAGAGATACGCGTCGCGCGAGGCCGGCAGCATCTCCGTGCAGCCGGGTTCGGTCGGAAGCGCGTAGCAGGCCCCGTCGAGGACGACGGGCGAGCGGAAATGCTCGTGCAGGTGACCGACGTGCTCGATCACGCGATCGGTCAGCGTGCCGCTGACCGCGATGTAGTCGAAGAACGACAGATGCTGGACGACCTCGCTCAGGCCGACACCGCCTCCGTGCGGACAGACCGGCACGTCGTATTTCCGTGCCAGCAGGACGACAACGAGCGCCTCGCTTACTCCGCCGACGCGGCATGCGTCCACCTGGCAGAAACCCATCGAGCCGCTCTGGAGGAACTGCTTGAACATCACGCGGTTGTGCGCATGCTCGCCCGTTGCGAGACGGACCGGCGCAACCGCTTTCGCGATCTCGACGTGCCCGAGGACGTCGTCGGGGTTCGTCGGCTCCTCGACCCAGTAGAGGTCGAACGGGGAGAGGGCTGTAATCCACTCGATAGCCTCGGCCACCTCCCAGACCTGATTCGCGTCCACCATGAGCTTTCCGTTCGCGCCGATCTCCTCGCGCAGCAGAGCCGCCCGCCGCATGTCAGACTCGAGATCCCGCCCAAGCTTCATCTTGAAATGCGTCCAGCCCTGGGCACGGGCCTCCCGAGCGAGCTGTCGAACCTTGTCGTCGCTGTATCCCAGCCAGCCCGCCGCCGTCGTGTACGTCGGATAGCCGCTCGCCCGCATCTCTCCTTCGCGCACGGCCTTCGTCGACGCCTGCCCGCGCAGCATCGCCACCGCCTCGTCCGGTGAGAGGGCGTCGGTGACGTACTTGAAGTCGAGGCAGCGGACGAGCTCCTCCGGCTCCATGTCGGCCCAGAGCTTCCAGAGCGGCTTCCCGCGGCTCTTCGCATACAGATCCCAGACAGCGTTGACGATCGCCGCGGCCGCGAGGTGGATGGCTCCCTTCTCTGGCCCGATCCAGCGCAGCTGGCTGTCTCCCGTGACGAGCCGCCAGAACCCGCGCATGTCGGCGAAGAACACCTCGGCGTCGCGGCCGACAACAAACGGAGCGATCGCCTCCACCGCCGCGAGGCAAACCTCGTTCCCGCGACCGATCGTGTACGTGAAGCCGTGGCCCTCGAGGGCCGAGTCGGTTCGCAGCACAACGTAGGCGGCCGAGTAATCCGGATCGGGATTCATCGCGTCCGAGCCGTCGAGCGACGACGAGGTCGGGAAGCGGACGTCGTACGTGTCGACTGCAAGGATCTTCATGCGGAATCCACCTCCAGGCCGGCGAGCCTGCCAGCTGTCTCCCAGGCGAGGCAGGCGGAGGCTGCCCCCGGATCGACGGAACCAACCGACCGCTCGGCGGCGCGGCGCGCGCGTCCCCGCCGGGCCGCGATCCCCGCCGTCTCCTCGAGGCCGGCCTGCGCCGCCGCGATCGCCCGCTCCAGCGCGGACCTGGCGGAGCTCCCATCCCGCATGCTCTCCGCGAACGCGTCGGCGGCCGGGTGCATCACGTCGAGGAGCGTCTTGTCTCCGACCTCGCTCCGGCCGCGCTCCCGGATGCCAACGACCGCAGCGAGGATCATTTCCGGCAGCACACTGTCGTCGATTGGGCCGTCGTCTGCGACCGCGCGCGCGGCGCGTACGAGCGCGGTGCCCCAGAGCGGCCCGATTGAGCCGCCGACCGAGCCGAACGCCTCCGCGGCGACACGGAGCGCTTCCTTTGGACTCTCCTCCGAGCCTGGTGGAAGCGCGGCAACGACCTCTCGCATCCCCATGATCATCGTCGCGCCGTGGTCGCCGTCTCCGGCGACGGCGTCGAGGCGGTCGAGCATCAGCTGCTTCGCTTCGATCTCGGTGAGATACGCGCCGAAGAAGGCGACAAGTGTCGGCGTATCGATCATCTGTCCGGCCAGGATCGAGGGCCGAAGAGCGGCTCCGCGGGCGCGGCGAGGAGACGCACGAGCTCGTCGTCGAGGGCCGTGACGGTGAGCGAGAGGCCTGCCATCTCGAGCGACGTGATGTACTCGCCCACGAGGGCGCGGTGCAGCTCGATTCCGCGATCCTCGAGTTGGGAACGTACGCGGGCGAGGACTATGTAGGCCTCCATCAGCGTTGTCGAGCCAAGCGTGTTGACGAGCACCTGCACAGGCTCGCCGGCGGCCGGCGGCTGGTCTTCGAGGATCATGGTCAGGAGGACGTCGGCGACCTCGTCGGCGGTGGCGAGCGCGGTGCGGCGGATCCCGGCTTCGCCGTGCACGCCCATGCCGATGTCCATCTCGCCGTCGGCGATCTCGAACGTAGGCGCTGCGGCGGTCGGAAGTGTGCACGGTGCGAGGCCGACGCCGGCGCTACGCGTTTGCTCATTCGCGTGGCGCGCCGCGGCGGTGACCTCAGCGAGATCGCCGCCTTCGTCGGCCTTGGCTCCTGCGGCCTTCAGCACGACGACGTCGCCCGCGACTCCGCGGCGCTCGGATTCCCTTCCCTTCGGCGCGCTGGCGACGTCGTCTGTGACGACGACCGTCTGCGACGCGATCCCCGCGTCGGCAAGGATCTCTGCGGCGAGATCGAAGTTCATAACGTCGCCTTCGTAGTTGCCGTAGATGAAGAGGACACCGTCGGGAGCGGCGAGCCGGCGCGCGACCTCGACGATCGGGCGTGACGAAGGGGAAGCGAAGACGTTTCCGACCGGAACCCCATCCGCCAGGCCTCTGCCGAGGTAGCCGAAGAACGCCGGCTCGTGGCCGGAGCCGCCTCCGGTGATCACGCCGACGCGGCGCGTCCGTTCCGCTGCGCGCGTGACGACACCGCGCCCACTCGGGAGGATCTCGAAGGCGTGCCCGTGCGCGCAGAGTGCGCCGGCAAGCATCTCGTCGACCGCGTGAAACGGGTCATTGAGCAGCTTCTGCACCGACCACACCCCCCTCCTGCAGTTGCCGCATGACCTCCTCGAGGTAGCGCCGGCCCTTCTCGATCGCCCACAGCGCGTCCCCTTCGTAGTGCTCGATGCAGAGCGGCCCGTGGTAGCCATGCGCGAGCGCGAGCCGGAGGGCGGCGCGGTAGTCGATCATGCCGAACTCGAGATCGGTCGGATACGAGAGCGCCACCCCGACCTCGGGAGCTTCGATGCGCATGTAGTTCTTCAGGTGCCAGTAGTTCATGTATGGCAGCGACTCCTTTATGAGCTGGAGCCATCCGGCGGGCAGGCGGGCCGGAATGCGTACGAGGTTGCCGAGGTCCGGGTTGATGCCGACGTTTGACGCTCCGCTCTGCTCAATGATGCGAATCGCGCCGGTGGGAGAGTCGAGCAGCGTGCCCTCGTGCAGCTCGAGCGTCACCTTGAGACCGTGTTGGGCCGCCCGCTCTGCGACGAGCCCGACGCGCTTCGCGGCGATGTTCCACGTCTCATCGTCCCGTGCGTCTTGATAGCCGGGCACGACCCAGAACGGCCACTCCTTCTGCTGAGCAGTCAGCGGGTTGTGAAACCCGATGCCGACGATCGGCGCTCCCAGTGACGCGGATGCGTCCACGCTGCGCAGCGTGAACTCGAGATTCGCCTCGCCGACAACGGGATCGGTCATGCTCCGCCTGATCACCGACACACCGGCGAGCCCGAGACCGGAGTCATCGAGGACGACGCGGAGCTCGCGCAGCGAGCTCTCCGACATCGCGCCCGGGGTCAGCCAGGAGTCGACGAGGTCGATCGCCTCGAACCCCGCCGCCCGCAGCTCGCCGAGTTCGGAGGCCCACTCGTGCGGGCTGAGCTCCATGGCGGGCTTCTCGCGGGCGCGCACCGCTAAAACCAGCGTCGAGCCTGCGATCGTCAAGAGCGTGCCGCTCATCGAACACCAACCTCCTCAATCTCCAAATCAGTATTGCGCCGCCGGGCAATCACCACCCGACCTCTTCGTCGAACAGCGGGAGGCTGATCGACGTGTCCTCATCGACGACGATGCCGCCGCCGAACTTCCCCGCGTGGAAGACAAGCGGATCGCCGGCATTCGAGGTGAACTCGACGACGCGACCGAAGACAACGTCGTGGTCGCCTGCGCGCACGATCTCCGCCAGCTCGCACGTCACCCAGCCGAGCGCGCCCGGAACCGTCAGGTACCCGTTGGCACGGTGGACCCGATGCATCGGGAAGGCTCCGCCGTGTGTGGCGAACTCGGCCGCGATCGCGCGCTGGTCGCGGCGGAGGAAGTTGACGGCGAAGCGCTTCGACTGCCGGACCGCGGCGAGCGTCCGCGATTCGTGCGCGAGCGAGACGAGGACGAGCAGGGGATCGAGCGAGACGGATGCGAAGCTGTTCAGGGTCATGCCCGCCGCGTGGCCGTCGTGCTCGGTCGTGACGATGCAGACCCCGGTCGCGAACATCCCGACGCAGCGGCGAAAGGCCGTCCGTGTCACGTCGTCGGGCGTTGCCGTCAACGTACCCATCCTTCAGCGCATCAGGAGACCGCCGTTGACGTCCACCGTCGCGCCCGTGATGTAGCCGGCGCGGTCGGAGACGAGGAACGCGACGATGGCTGCAACCTCTTCGGGCCGGCCGAGACGCCCGACGGGGATCGCAGCCGGAAGTCCCTCGACGGACTTCTGCGGAAGCTCGTCCATGATCGGTCCGTCCACCGCGGCGGGCGCGATCGCGTTCACGGTGACGCCGTGAGGCGCGAGCTCCCGCGCGACGACCTTCGTCAGCCCGATGATGCCTGCCTTCGCTGCCGCATAGTGCGCGCCGGTGACAAGGCCGCCAACCTGGCCCGCGAGCGAGGCATGATTCACGATCCGGCCGTAGCCCTGCTCTCGCATTAGCCGTCCCGCGAGCTGGCAGCCGATGAAGACGCTGCGGAGGTTTGTCGCGAGCACGTCATCCCACTCGGCGTCTTCGATCTCGAAGAACGGCCGCACGGGCGTCACGCCAGCGTTGTTGACGAGGATGTCGAGACGGCCCCACTTTGCGTGCGCGCCGTCGATCGCACGGCGCATCGACTCTCGCTCCGTGACGTCGAGCCGAAGGCCGAGCGCACGCGCTCCCGACACGTCGAGCTCGGCCGCGATCTCCTGTGCGCGCTCCTCGTTGCGGCCTGCGACGAGCACGGAAGCGCCGCGTGCGAACAGCTCGCGGACCATGGCCTCGCCGAGCCCGCGCGTGCTGCCGGTGACGACCGCCGTCCGTCCGTCGAGATCGGGCACGCGAGCCTAGGCGCCGCCCACCGGGCCGCGAGGCCGGCTTGAGTGGCCGGACTCCGAAAGTGGGATCTCCGGCGCGAGCTGCACGCCGAGCGATGTCGCGCCAAGCAGCTCGAGAGCTTGGTGGTTGTTGTACGGCATGATCGGCCCCGCCTGCACGTCGCGCCACATCCGCTCGAGCGGAAGCTTGCGGACGTAGGCGGCGCCGCCGGTGACGTCGACTATGTGCCGCATGATCTCGACCGCGTTGTTCGTCGGGATCACCTTAGCGAGCCCAGAACGCGCCAGCCCCTCCTGCACGGTCAACTCGAACAGCGCGCCTGACATCACCTCGGCGCAGTGGCGGTAGAGCACCGCGCGCGCCGACTCGAGCAGCATCTCCATCTGCGCGAACGAGGACTGCACGAGCGGGTTCGTCTGCCGTCCTCTCCCCTGCACCGCCTGTCTCGCCCACTCCATCGCGCCGGCGGCGATGCCGAGGTAGACGGCGCCGAACGTCGGCATCGCCCACGAGAAGATCGTCTTGAGCACGCGCCCATCGAGGTGGTTCACCGGCAGCGAGTGCACGAGCGCGTCCTCGGGGACGAAGGCGTTCTCGATAAGCAGGTCGTTCGACTGCGTGCCGCGCATCCCGAGCGTGTCCCAGGTCTGCACGAAGGTGAAGCCCTCCATCGCCTTCGAGCCGCGGAAGATCCCGACGCGCGGGCCGGTGTCGGGATCGTGGTAGCGGGCGCTAAACGAGAAGTTCGTCGCAGCGACGGAGTTCGTGCAGAAGATCTTCTTGCCCGTGACCCGGAACCCCCCTTCGACGCGCTCCGCGACGGTGAGCGCGTCCATCAGGTGGTTCGGGATACCAGGCTCGGACGTGAGCGACGCCCAGATCACCTCGCCGGCGGCTACGCCGCGAAGGAGCTCTTCCAGCCGCGGATCGCCGGTGTCGCGCCAGATTGATCCCCACTGGCCGATCGGCGAGACGTGCATGTTCACCGCGAGCGCCGTCGAGCCGCAGCCCATCGCCAGGCGTTCTTGCGCGAGCACGAGCTCGTAGAGGTTTGCTCCGCGCCCGCCGAGCTCCTCCGGCACGGTCAGGGAGAGATAGCCCTCCGCACGGAGGTCGTCGTAGTTCTCGAGCGGAAAGGTGTTGTCGCGGTCGTGGGCGGCGGCCCGCTCCGCGAACCGCTCCGCGAGGGTCCCGGCGAGCGCGACGAGCTCACCCTGGCGAGGCGTGAGCGGGCTCCTCATCGACTCGACGGAGATTTGTTACTCATGAGCATGAGTCATTATCATCCAGCGGGTGGGAACAGGTCAAGCGGCACGAGACCCTCTCGTCGATTCGCTCGTCGAGCTTGGCCTGACGCTGAACCGCTCACGCGTCTACGTGAGCCTGCTCGAGGCCTCCCCGGCGACCGCCGTCCAGGTCGCGGAGCGCTCCGGCGTGCCGAGGACGAAGGTGTACGAGACCCTTGAGGCGCTCGAGCACTCGGGCTTCTGCACCGTGCGGCCTGGGCGGGTCGTCTTCTACGAGCCGATCCCTCCGGAGGTCGCGCTCTCAGAGTGGGTCCACGGCCGCGACCTCGAGCGGCAAACGGCAGCGGAGCGCGAGGACCGCCTGCGGAGCCAGCTCGTCGCACGCCTGCCGCGCCCCGAGGAGGCGCGCACGAACCAGGAGGCGCCGTTCATCGAGGTCCTCGTCGGCCCCGACCAGGTCGTGCACGCCTTCGAGCGACTCCTCGCGAAAGCCGAGCGCCGGCTTGACATCGTCCAGGCGCCGCCGATCTTTCAGCCTCGCGAGCGGTGGAACGAGCTCGAGGTGAAGGCGATCCGTCGCGGTGTGAACGTGCGCACGCTCTACGCCCCCAGCGTCGTGTCCGACCCCGCGCGCTTCAGCGGGCTCCTAGCGGGCGGAGGCGAAGCCCGCGTGTCGAGCGGCCTTGTCCTGAAGCTCGCGCTCCGCGACGATGTCGAGGTCATGGTCGCGGTTCCGAACACAGGCGAGGGGGCGGTCGACTACACCGTGATCCTGATCACGCACGCCGACCTTGTCGCGCCGCTCCAGCTGCTCTTCCGCAAGGAGTGGCGAAACGCGACGCCGCTGGAGGCAGCATGAGCTCCGGCAAGGCGGCGGCTCCCAGCTATCGCGCAAAGGAGGGCAAGAACCTCCGCGTCCTCTTCTGCATCGGCGTCTCGCAGTCGTTCTTCGACGAGCCGTCCGCGCGGGTGGCCGAGATCGTCCCCGCGATCACAAAGGCGTTCGAAGACCTCAGCGGCCGCTTCGGCATCCGCGTGCTCGGCACGATGGACGACGACGAGCTGATGGTCGGACCGTCCGCGGATTACCCGTGGACCGCGTACATCCTCGCCGACGCGCCGAGCCTCGAGTCGGTGACCGCCCTTTGCAATCTCGTCCGCGAGACGCCGGTCGGCAAGCATCGCCTCTGGCGCTACCTCCGCATCGAGGCCCGCATCGGCAGGCCACTCTTCTTTGGCAACTCGTAGACGCGGACGGCGTTCGCGCCGAGCACCCGCGCGCGCTCTCCAGCGGTGAGCCCCTCCACCGCTCCGGCATAGGCAGCGAAGACCTGCTCGTACGACGCGGCGAGCAAGCAGACGGGCCAGTCGGAGCCGAACAGGATCCGGTCGACGCCGAACCATTCGAGCACGCGCTCGACGTACGGCTGGAGATCGGCGGGCGTCCACCCCTCCCAGTCCGCCTCGGTGACGAGACCGGAGAGTTTGCAGGAGACATGCGGGAGGACGGCCAGCGGACGCAGGGCACGCGCCCACACGGGGTCATCCCGCCCGTCCGCGATGCGCGGCTTCGCGCAGTGATCCACGACGAAGCGGAGCTCGTGCCGCCGCGCCGTCTCAAGCGCCGCGGGCAGCTCCCGCGCGCGGACGAGCAGGTCGAACACGAGGCCGGCGCGGCCGACCGCCGCGAGACCGCGCTGAACGTCGTCCCGCAGCAGCCACGCCGGATCGGGCTCGTCGTGGACGAGGTGCCGAATCCCGCAGAGCTTCGCGCCTCCCGGCGCCGCGCGAAGCGCGGCGATCAGATCGTCCACATCCGGCGCGGCGAGGTCCACCCAGCCGACGACGCCGGCGACAGCGTCGCGCGCGTCGGCGATCTCGAGCAGCCGGAGGCTCTCCTCGGCGCGATTAAGCGTCTGGACAATGACGGTGCGGTCCACCCCGGCCGCAGCGAGACGCGGGGCGAGGTCTTCCGGCCCGAACGGCCGCCGGATGGCGGCCATTCGCTCGGTCATCCACGCGTACTCCTCAGGGAAGTCCCAGAAATGCTGGTGTGCGTCGAGGACCATCAAGCAAGCCAGGTCTCGATGTACGCCTCGACGATCGAGTCGAGGTCGTCGCACTCTGGCAAGCCGAGGGCGCGGGCCCGGTCCGCGGTCGCGCGCGTGGCCCAGCCGCGGACGATCGCCTGCACCGCGGAGTCGGGCTCGACCGTGATGCGTCCGAGCGGCTTGCCTCCCGCGACGCGCTTCAGGCTCTCGACCATCTCGCCGGCCGTGACAGAGATGCTCGGCAGGTTGAGCGCGCGATCGTCGCCGACCGCGTCGGACTCGACCTCGGCAAGCCTGACCAGGCACTCGATCACGGTGCGCTCGCCGATGACCGGCATGCGCGTGTCGAGGTCGACCGGCAGGCTGTAGTCCTGGCCGGAAAGCGGCTCCCTGAACACCGCGCTCGCGAACGACGACGCAGCCGCGTTCGGCGGGCCCGGCCTCACGATCACCGTCGGCAGGCGCGCGGCGCGGCCGTCCACGAACCCCTTGCGCGTGTAGTCGTTGACGAGCAGCTCACTCGCGGCCTTCGTGATCCCGTACGTCGTCTGCGGCGCGAGATGCGTCGTATCGGCAACGGTGTCCGGCATCGCGCTGCCGCCGAACACCGCAAACGTGCTCGCGAAGACGAAACGGGGCTTCGTACCGGCCGCCCGGCACGCCTCGAGAACGTTCCGCGTCCCCTCGAGGTTCGTCCGGAAGGCGCCGTCGAAGTCGCGTTCGCACTCGCCGCTCACCATCGACGCAAGATGGAAGACGACGCCCGCACCCTCGGCCGCGGCCGTCACAGCGGCTGGGTCGCGGATGTCGTCGTCAGGGAGGTCGAAGACGGCGACCTCGGCGCGCTCTTCGAGGCGCTTCGCCAGCTGCCGCCCGATAAAGCCGCGGCCGCCGGTGATGAGCACACGCAGAGACGAAGAAGAGTTTGACTTCAAGCGAAAATTACATTAATACTGTAACGCATCGCCGGTCAAGGCTGGACTGTGAGGAGGATCGGGGAAGCTGTCCTGGGCTGTGGTTACGGGTGGGTCGCGTGGCCTCGGCGCCGCGACCGGTCGCGCACTCGCCGAGGTCGGCTTCGACGTCGCCATCACGTACCGCGAAGATCGCGGCGGCGCCGAACGCGCGGCTGCGACGGTGGCGGGCGCGGGCCGTCAGACCGCCCTCTACGAGCTCGATCTGGCCGACCTGACCGCGGTGGCCTCCATCGGCTCCCTCATCGCCTCCCGCCACCGGCCCGCCGTCCTCGTGAACAACGCCGGAGAGACGTTCCGCGGGGACATCTCCACCACCAAGACTCCGGCAGTGCAGCGGATGCTGAACGTCAACGTCGCCGCCCCGATCGTCCTCACGCGCGAACTGGCGCCGGCGCTCTCCTCTCATGAAGAGGCAGGATCGATCGTCAACGTCAGCTCGATCAGCGGGATCGCCGGATCGAGCAACGCGGTATATGCGTCGACGAAGGCCGCCGTCCTCGGGCTTACGCGATCGCTCGCCGTGGAGCTCGCGCCAGCCGTCCGCGTCAACGCGGTGATCCCCGGCGTCTTCGACACGGACATGAACCATGACGCGCTCGCGGATGAGCGAGTCCGCAAGGCAGCGCTCGGCGCCATTCCCCTGCGTCGAATCGGCGACCCCACCGAGCTCGCTTCAGTGGTCGCCTTCCTCGCAGGGCCGGGCTCTTCCTACATAACCGGAGCGTGCGTCAGCGTCGACGGTGGCGTCCTCGCAACCGTCGCGTTGGACCGCTCGGAGAGCGAGGACTCGTGAGCGACACAGCAGCCGAAGGCATCGTGCGCTGCCTCGAGAGCGCCGGCATCGGCGCCGTGTTCGGGATCCCAGGCCTTTACAACATGCCGCTGTTCGAGGCGCTGCGGGCGCGTTCGAGCATCCGGGTGGTCGCGGTCCGCCACGAGCAGGGCGCCGCGTTCATGGCCGACGGCTACGCACGCGCCAGCGGCCGGGAAGCGGCCTGCCTGCTCCTGCCGGGATGCGGCGTGACGAACGCCATGACGGGTCTCAGCGAGGCGTACGCCGACTCGTCCCCCGTCCTCATCCTCGCGACGCAGGTCGCGCGGGAGTTCATCGACCAGAACCGCGGGCTTCTACACGAGCTCACCGGACAACTCGGGATCGTGGGCGCGGTGTCGAAGCACAGCGCACGGATCGAGCGTCCCGGCCAGGTGCGGGAGGTGATGCGCACGTCGCTCCGCGCGCTGCGCTCAGGGCGCCCCCGCCCGGTACAGATCGAGATCCCGGTCGACGTCCAGGAAGAGCCGCTCGATTGGCCCGAGGAGGTCCCATTCGAGCTCCCGAGCGTCGAGCGGGCCGTCCCCTCGCTCGAGGAGGTCGAGGCGGCCGTCGAGGCGCTCGCGGGATGCAGCCGCCCCCTCATCTACGCAGGAGGCGGCTGCATCTCGGGCGACGCCCGCGACGTCCTCGTCGCCGTCGCCGAGCAGCTCGGCGCGCCGGTGGTGACGACCGGGATGGGGGCCGGCGCGATCCCGGCCGATCACGACCTCGCCTGCGGAGTCGCCTGGGATGTCTCGGCCGACCTCGCGCCGCTCGTCGCCGCGAGCGACCTCCTGCTCGCGGTCGGAACGCGGTTCAACCAGTCGATGACACGCAGCTGGACGCTGCCACTGCCGCCGGTCACGATCCGAATCGACGTCGACGAGGACGAGATCCGGCGCAACCTCACTTTCGGGCACCTGCTCCTCGGGGACGCAAAGGCGACGCTCGGACTCCTTCGTGACGGGCTCACGGCGAAAGGTGTCGACTGCCGCGGCGCCGTCGATAGCCGTCTCGCCGACGCGCTAGCGGTGTACCGGGACGAGCACGTCCGCCGCGTGGGAAGCACAACGCCTTGGCTTGCGGCAATGCGTGGGAGCATTCCCCGCGATGGCATCATCTCTGCCGATATGACGGTCTTCTGGGCCGACATGCTCGGGTCGTTTCCCGTCTACGAGCCCCGTACGATGCTGTTCCCGTGGGGAATGGGTACGCTCGGCTTCGCACTGCCCGCGGCAATCGGCGCGAAGCTCGCCGCCCCCGACCGCCCGGTGGTCGCGATCGCCGGCGATGGAGGAGTCCTGTTCACGGCGACGGAGTTGGCAACCGCGGTGCAAGAGAAGCTCGCCATTCCGCTCGTCGTCGTCAACAATCAGGGCTACGGCATGATCAAGAAGCAGCAGGTCAAACGCTACGGAGAGGGTGTCGCGGTCGACCTCGACGCTCCTGATTTCGTCACCTTTGCCGAGGCCTTCGGTGCCGGCGGCGAGCGCGTGAACACCCCGGAGCAGCTGGCAGACGCGCTCGAGCGTGCCCTCGCGGCCGCGGGGCCAACGGTCATCGAGATGCCGTGGGGCTATGAGTTCGCCGCCTGAGTTCACGGTCACCGAGTCCGGGCACCCGGCGAACGGCGACGGCACGGCCCCACCGAGGAAGCGTGCGTACGCGAGCACACGCAAGTCGGCGTACTCCCTCGGCAGCCTCGGCACCCGGATCCGCAAGGAACGGAAGGCGCAGGGGAAGACGCTCCGCGAGGTCGCCCTCGCGAGCGGCATCTCGACGTCGTTTCTCAGCCAGGTAGAGCGGGACCGGGCGAAGCCCTCCGTCGGGACACTGCACACGATCGCGGAGACGCTAGGCCTGACGATGGCCGACCTCTTCCTCGCGTACGCGGAGGGCAACCAGCCGAGGTTGACACCGTCACTGGCCGCGGTCATCCGAGCCGACGAACGCAAGGGGCTCGTCTACCCCCACTCCGGTATCCGCAACGAGCTCCTTTCGCCGGATCTCGGGCGTGCGATCCAGATGATGTGGGTGACGATCCCGCCGGGCGAGGGAACCGGCACGAGACCGCTCGTGCACGAAGGCGAGGAGTGCGCGGTCATCGTCGAAGGGAGCGTCGAGATCTGGGTCGGCGAGGGCGACGCGCAGGAGCACTACGTCCTCGGCCCCGGCGACTCGATCTACCAGTCCAGCACGATCCCCCACCGGAGCCGGAACATCGGCGAGACGGACGTGGTCATCGTCGTCGCCATCACCCCGCCGTCCTTCTGAGCCTCTTCAGATGAAGATCGCTGACGCACGCGTGATCGTCTGCTCACCCGGACGGAACTTCGTCACGCTGAAGATCACGACGGACGACGGGATCACCGGCATCGGCGATGCGACGCTCAATGGGCGCGAGCTTGCAGTCGCCTCGTATCTCTCCGAGCACGTCTGCCCGCTCCTAATCGGCAGGGACGCCTCGCGCATCGAGGACACGTGGCAATACCTGTATAAGGGCGCGTACTGGCGCCGTGGCCCCGTCACGATGGCCGCGATCGGCGCCGTCGACCTCGCGCTCTGGGACATCAAGGGCAAGGTCGCGGGCCTGCCCCTGTACCAGCTCCTCGGCGGCCGCTCGCGCGAAGGGGTCATGGTCTACGGCCACGCGAGCGGAGAAACGATCGACGACGCCGTCGAGGCCGTGAGCGCGTTCCTCGACCAGGGTTACCTCGCCGTGCGGGCGCAGGCGACGATTCCGGGGCTCGGCCCCGTTTACGGCGTGAGCGAGCATCCCACGTACTACGAGCCGGCCGACCTTGACCTGCCGAGCGAAGCGATGTGGTCGACGCGCAACTACCTCAACTTCGTCCCACAGCTCTTGCATGCGGTCCGGAAAGAGCTCGGCTTCGACTTCCACCTCCTCCACGACTCCCACCATCGGCTGACCCCGATCGAGGCCGGGCAACTCGGGCGACGGCTCGAGGAGTTCTCGCTGTTCTGGCTCGAGGACCCAGTGCCGGCCGAGCTCCAGGAGGGTTTCCGCGTGATCCGCAAGCACACGACAACGCCGATCGCCGTCGGCGAGGTGTTCAACTCGATTTGGGACTGCCAGACGCTGATCACGGAGCAGCTGATCGACTACATCCGGGCGGCGCCCTCGCACGCAGGCGGGATCACGCACTTACGGAGCATCCTCCACCTCGCGAGCCTGTACCACGTGCGCAGCGGCTGCCATGGCGCGACCGACCAGTCGCCGATCTGCCTCGCTGCGGCGCTCCACCTCGGCATCTCAATCCCGAACTTCGGGATCCAGGAGTACATGCACCACGTGGACGAGACGAACGCGGTGTTCCCGCACAGCTATCGCTTCGAGGGCGGCTACCTCCACCCCGGTGAGGAGCCTGGCCTCGGTGTGGAGATCGACGAGGCGCTCGCCGCGACGTTCCCGTATCGGAGGGCATACCTGCCGGTGAACCGGCTCCTCGACGGCTCGATCCACAGCTGGTAGTGGTGGTGTCGGACGCCGCCCTCGACTTACTCGCGCTCGGGGCGCTCGTGTACCGCCTCGATCCGGGAGTCGTTCCGTTCCGGAAGGCAACGTCGTGCGACATCCACGTGAGCGGAGGCGAGTACAACGTCGCGGCGAATCTGTCCGACTGCTTCGGTCTGAGGACGGGGGTCGTCTCAGCGATGGTCGACTACCCGCTTGGCGACCTGATCGCCGAGCGAGTGCGAGCGATGGGAGTGCGGCCGTTCTACAAGCGGTTCGCGCACGACGGTGTAACCGGCCCGAACATGGCGACCGTGTACAGCGATCGTGGGCACGGATCGCGCGCTCCCGTGGTCTTCTACAACCGCGCGAACGAGGCCGCGGCAAGGCTCCGGCCCGGAGATTTCGACTGGGCCTCGATCCTCTCGCCAGGCGTACGCTGGTTCCACAGCGGCGGCATCTTCGCGGCGCTCTCGAACACGACCGGCCACCTGATCGTCGAGGCGATGGAGGCCGCGAGAGCCTGGGGCGCGACCATCTCGTACGACCTCAACTACCGCAAGAAGCTGTGGGACATCTGGGGCGACAGCGCGCAGGCGGTCGCAGTCACCCGTCGGATCGTCCAGAACGTCGACGTGCTCGTCGGCAACGAGGAGGACCTCCAGCTCGCTCTCGGCATTCCGGGCCCGGAAATGACGGCGGAGGGGAAGCTTGACCCGAACGTGTTCTTCAAGATGATCGAGAGCGTGGTCGCCGACTATCCGCAGATCAAGATCGTCGCCACGACGATGCGGGAAGTCCTGTCGAGCAATCGGCACCGCTGGACGGCCGTCGCGTGGGTCGAAGGCACGCCCCACGTGTCGCCGACGTTCGATCTCGACGTGTTCGACCGCGTCGGCGGCGGCGACGGCTTCGCCTCGGGCTTCTTCTACGGGCTGCTCGCCGGAGAGACGGCGGAGACTGCGATGAAGCTCGGCTGCGCGCATGGGGCACTGCTGACGACCTTCCCTGGCGACACGACGATGGCGACGGTGGCGCAGGTGCGTGAGCTGGCAGAGGGCAGGTCGGCGCGCGTGCAGCGATGACGGGGGCGCGGATCGTCGGTGCCTCGGAGTCACCTTACGCCCGGCATCCCGGCGACGGCGTCACAACGGAGTGGCTGCTCGCCGACGCGTTCGTCCGCGTCCTGGCGGAGGCCGGTATCGAGCGCGGCGACGTCGACGGTCTCGGGCTCGCGTCGTTCACGCTCGCGCCCGACCGCGCGATCGACCTCGCCTGGCGGCTCGGTGTACGTCCGCGCTGGCTGATGGACGACGGAAATGGCGGCGCCTCGGGCATCCAGCTACTTCAGCATGCCGTCCGCGCCGTCGACGCAGGCGATGCGAGCACCGTCGTCCTGCTTGGCGGCGACCGCCTCGACCGCAACACGTTCCGCTCACTCGTCGACAACTACAACCGCGCGACCGCGCTCCACCTTGCGTCAATCCCCACCGGCGGGCCTAACGCGCTGTTCGCGCTGCTAACGCAGCGGCACATGGACCTGCACGGGCTCGAGCGCGCGGACTACGGCAGGCTAGTCGTCGCGCAGCGCCAGCGCGCGTCCCGCAACCCCGGAGCGGTGTACCGCGAGCCGCTCACGCTAGACGAGTACCTCGCCGCACCGGTCATCGCCGAGCCGCTCCACCTCTACGACTGCGTTCCGGTCGTGAGCGGCGCCGACGCGCTCGTTGTCAAGCGTGCCGATCACGGCGTCGCGGTCGCAGCGTTCCGCGCGCAGCACAACCGTGATGGGCAGGACGGTGACGGGCTTGTCACGGGCCTCGCGGACGTCGCGGAGGCGCTCTGGGCTGCCGCGGGCGCGGGCCCCGGCGACATGGACGTCGTCTCGGTGTACGACGACTATCCGGCCATGGCGCTCGTGCAGCTCGCCGACCTCGGCATCGCTCCGGACCCGAAGCGCTTCCTGCACGAGGAGCTCGAGTCGCTCGCGCTCAACACGTCGGGCGGCCAGCTCTCCGCCGGCCAGGCAGGCGCCGCCGGCGGCATGCACGGCCTCGTAGAGATCGTGACACAGCTGCTCGGGCGGGCAGATAAGCGACAGGTGCCGGCAGCGCGACTCGGCGTGGTAAGCGGCTACGGGATGGTGCTGTACCGATACGGCGCATGCGCGAACGCCGTCGTTCTGGAGCGGACATGAGCCTGCCCATCCCGGTCTGCGCAGCGTGCGGCACTGCGGCGTTTCCGCCTCGCGTGCTCTGCGCGCGATGCGGCGGCGCCGAGTGGATCGCGGAGCCAGTCGAATCGGGCATCGTCGAGGCTGTGACGGAGCTTGATGGAACGCACATAGCCGCGATTCGCACGCCGCTAGGCCCGGTCGTGATCGCAAGGCTCAAAACGGACGCGCATCCCGGCGACTCCTTGTCGCTGGCGACAACCGGATTGGTCCCAGTCGCCGGGAACTGATCACAGCCTGGTCACGCGGAGCGTCTCGCGAGCTTCACGCCCGCGGCATCGCGATCCCACGTCCGATCAGTCATACCGCGCTCTCGCAAGCGGTACTTCTCGACCTTGCCACTCGGCGTGAGCGGCAGCACATCGACGATCTCGATGTAGCGCGGAATCGCGAAATAGGCCAGCCTCGGCTCGCAGAATCGCACAAGCTCCGCGGGATCGACGTGCGCATCCGGCCGTGGAACGACATACGCGAGCACCTCATCCTCGCCGAGCTCGCTCGGAACCGGGACGACTGCCACCGCCATGACATCAGGATGTGACGCGAGCACCGCTTCCACCTCGTAAGAGGAGACGTTCTCCCCGCGCCGCCGGATCGAGTCGCTGAGCCGATCGACAAACCAAAACCAGCCGGCCGAGTCGCGGACGACGCGGTCACCGGTGTGCAACCAGAGATTGCGCCGAGCCACAACCGTCTGCTCGGGAAGCCCGTGGTAGCCGTTCGCGAAGGCGTACGGGTGATGCGACCGAACGACCAGCTCGCCGGGGACGCCGGGGGGCAACTCCTCATCATCCTCGCCGACAACGCGGGCTTCAAAGCCGTCAGTGACGCCGCCCATCGATCCGAGCGGCGCGTCGCCGGTTGCCGTCGAAAGGACGAAATTTGCCTCGGTGGAGCCCCACCCGTCGACGAGCTCGACTCCGAAGCGCTCTCGGAACGGCTTATGCAATGCGGCAGGGGTTGCCGGCGCGAGCGCCACGCGAACCCGGTGAGCGCGCTCGTCGGGATCGGATTCGCGCTTCAAGAGGATGTGCACCATCGTGCCGAGCAGGTACGTCACCGTCGCCTCCGACTCTACGAGCCGCCGCCAGAGCTTCGAGGCGGAGAAGCGCGGGCCGGGGGTAAACACGGCTCCCGTGACCAGCGCCTGGATGAACGTGTTGAGCGCGTTCGTGTGGAACAGCGGCAGGCACGTATAGAGCACATCCCGCTCGGTAACGCCGAGGATCTCACCGGTTGCCACGCCCCACCAGTACCACTGGGCGTGCGGACACAGCACACCTTTCGACGGGCCGGTCGTTCCCGACGTGTAGAGGATCGAGCACGTATCGCCGGGCCGTGCCGGTACAGGCGGGATCGGCTCACCGGGGCCGACATAGGCGTCGAACCTCCAAACGTCCTCGAGCGCGGGGACGCCACCACGAACGGCGTCAACGGCGGACAGCAAGTTAGGCTCGGCGACAAGCAGGCGTGCACCGGAGTCGCGCAGTGTGTGCTCGAGCTGCCCGCTGAGCAGCGCAGTGTTCACTGGCACGTAGAGCGCGCCCAGCCAGGCACAACCGAGCCAGAGCTCAAGCAGCTCGACGCGGTTCTCGCTCATCGCTGCAACGACGTCACCGGAGCGGATTCCCGAGGCCGCGAGTCGACCCGCGGTCCCAGCGACCCTGCCGCGAAATTGCGAAACGGTCATTTCGGTGTCCCCGGCGCGCACGAGTGGCCGCTCGCCGTGACGCTCAGCCTGGAGCTCGAGCAGTGCGGAGAGCGTCTGCTGTCCCGGCGGCAGCGCACGCAGCGGTGAGATCGTCGTGTTCATTGCCCGATCCGCAAACCCTACTGGGTTCCCTGTTGGAGGGAACGCTTGAGCGTGTGGTGCGTAGAGTCGATTTTTCCTGCAAACGCATGACTTCCTGCCCGCGGTGAAATCTAAGCACCGCATCAGGCGGTGTCCCGGGTCGAGCGGGGACACCGCCGCCCCTGTAGTAGGGATAAGGGTCAGGTGGCGACGATGCCTTCGCCGCTGGCTGCGTCTGCCACCGTTACGGTGCCGATCTCGGTGAGGGAGCCGTCGGCACCGATCTGGTACTCGTCGACGATTCCGTTGGCGCCGGTCTCGGCGTAGAGGAACCGGCGTCGTCGCCATCGACGGTGGCATCATCAGGGCGAACGTCTAGCCCGTCGAGTCGCTCGGCGTCGACCTCGTCGCGGCGGTCGGCGACGCCGGTGACGATGACCGTCCATCGGACCGCCGCGCTGGAGAGCCGCGCTGCCGGTCGCGACGGTGGGGATCTGAGGGCCGCGGCGTTCCTTGACGCGCCGGTGGAAGGCAAGCGGGGCTAGGCGACACGCGTACGCGCGGTCTTCATGGGGCCGAGTAGCTGCGGGTGCACGCAGCTACTCGGCCTCGAGCATCAGCTGACGGGTTGCGTGGGTGCTCGGTCGCCGAGGGGCACTCGAAACATCCCTGCTCAGAGGGCGATTCCTGCCCTTGGGAGCGACACCCCTGAGGACAGGCCGCCACCCTGGAGCACGATTCCTGCGTTGCTGCCCGCCAGGC
>Ga0187780_10000358_pt1 | contig 34547 bp, 27 predicted proteins | sample 1015_Q2_SP10_20__FD_132429 | JGI IMG/M metagenome (GOLD analysis project Ga0187780, IMG submission 132429) | Tropical peat soil microbial communities from peatlands in Department of Meta, Colombia - 1015_Q2_SP10_20_MG | ecosystem: Environmental > Terrestrial > Soil > Wetlands > Peat | place...
ATCGAATCAGCATGCCGCCGATATTTTGCTGGGATTGCGTTTCAAGCTGGATCTGTACGTGAACGCGCGTCCGGTGGAGCTTCTCCATGAGCGCCTGACGCCCCTTCGCGACCGGACGGAAAAGGATATTCGCATCATGGTGTTCCGCGAGAACACCGAAGGCCTGTACGTGGGGGTGGGCGGCTTCTTTAAGAAAGGCACCGCGGATGAGATTGCGGTTCAGGAGGACGTAAACTCGCGAAAAGGCGTCGAGCGCATCATGCGCTACGCCTTCGAGTACGCCCGGGCAAATGGCCTGAAGCGGGTCTGTATGAGCGATAAGTCCAACGCGATGACCTTTGCGCATGACCTTTGGCAGAGAGTGTTCAAGGAAGTGCGGCAGGAGTATGCCGGCATCGAGTCCCGCCACCTTTACATCGATACGTTGGCGATGGAAATTGTCCGGGAGCCGGGCCAGTTCGACGTCATTGTCACCTGCAACCTGTTCGGCGACATCATCAGCGATCTGGGCGCGCAACTCGCCGGGGGACTTGGCCTCGCGCCTTCGGGCAACATTCATCCGGGGAAGACCTCGTTGTTCGAGCCCGTCCACGGGTCAGCGCCCAACATCGCGGGAAAGGGAATTGCCAATCCGTTTGGTTCCGTTCTTGCGTCGGCGATGATGCTGGAGTTTCTCGGCTGGAAGCCGGAAGCCGCCGCACTGCGCAACGCCGTTCGTGCCGCCCTTCGTGAGAACTGTGTGACGCCCGATTTAGGAGGCGAAAAGCGGACCGAACAGGTGGGCGACTGGCTCGCGAAACAAGCAATCAAAGCCATGGCTTAGGGCAAATTAAAGTAATACTTTAAGTTTGTTGCACAAATTAGTTTGCAGGTTGCCCGGCTCAATTCCGTCTGCGCAGGGATGTTAGCAACATGCCCAACAGGAACCCGCCAACGTGCGCCCATACTGCAACGCCGCCCGTGACCCGCATTCCGACGGTACTAAGCCCTGCCAAGAACTCCCCCAAAAACCAAAGCCCAAGAAAAATCACGGCGGGAACGGGAATAGGGAAAATGAAAATAAGAGTAAGAATCCGGGCTCGCGGATAGAGCAAGATATAAGCCCCCATCACGCCGGAGATGGCACCACTGGCCCCGATCGCCGGGATCGTCGAGTGCCAATTGAAAAGCACGTGAAGCAGGCCGGAACCGATCCCGCAGACGAGATAGAAAAACAAATACGCAAAGTGGCCGAAGAAGTCCTCGACGTTATCGCCAAAGATCCAGAGGAAAAGCATGTTGCCCCCGAGGTGTAACCAGCCCGCATGGAGAAACATGCTGGTGAGCAACGGCAGAAAGGCACCCAGGAAATCCGTGTGGCCGGCGAAGAAAGAAGGGAAGCGCGCGGGGACGGTTGAGTACGGGCGCATGAGGGCGGCAAAGGCGCGATCCGAGAGGGAGATTTCGAGTCCGATTTGGTAAATGAAAACCGCAATGTTGGCAAGAATAAGGGTGACATTCACAAAAGGGTAGGTGCGCGAAGGGTTGAGGTCCTTGAGAGGAATGAACATAGGAAGTGGTCTGGAGCAGAGTAGCGAATCACGCTGGAAATGAAAAGAAGCAGGGTGCCAATGTGCGCGTCCGATAACGTGGGACAGAAAGGTTCGTAGTTAACAGAACATTTTCCAGGCTGCAATCCCCTCAAATGACGGCGCTTACGAATCGAGCATCTGCGGACGCCGAGCGATAGTGGAGTTCGATTGCGGCACAGCGAACCCCAAGGAGCTTTGCTGGTTTACTGGTTTAGTCCGCGAGGCGGCGGGGCGTTTCCGGTTTAACTGTGGCAGCAGGACGGAATTTCTTGATCGTGGGCGCATGACTGCGAATTTATTTTCAGATTTTTTGGTGGAATCATTGCGCCATGAATGCGCGTATGGTAAGAAAATAAGTCCTGCGTGTACGTGCGATTCGGACGGAACCTCGTGGTTGGTCCGGCGCAGCGTCGGCGCGCCGACTGCTCAATGCCTGCCCGGGAGACGGAAGCCATCATCTTGAAGACGTTCCCGCTCGGCGAGGCGGACCGCCTGGTGAGTTTTCTCGGACGCTCCTCCGGACGAATTCGTGGCGTCGCCGCGGGCGCTCGACGGCTGAAGAACCGCTTTGGGTCGACGCTCGAGGTTCTCTCGCATGTGCAGATTTGGTATGTCGAGAGGGAGACGCGAGACCTGGTTCGCATTCAGCAGGCCGACTTGCTGGAATCGTTCCATAAGGCGCAAAGTGATTATGGCTTGAGCACCGGCCTCGCGGTGATCAGCGAGATTTCGGAGTTGGTGCTTCCCGAACACGAAGTCTCGGAGCCGATGTTCCGGCTGATTCTTCTGGCGGTCCGGGAGGTCGAGCGAATGGGTGATTGGCGTTTGCCGCTGAGTTACTTTGCCTTTTGGACGGTGAGGTTGGGCGGGTGGCTGCCGCGGTTTGACCGATGCGCGTCCTGCGAAAAGCCGTTCGGCGAGAAGCCCGCCTTTTACGGCGCGCATCACGCGGGCCTGTATTGTGAAAGCTGCCGCAGGGCGGGAATGAAGCCGCTGCATCACGAGGCCAGGCTGCTGGCAGAGCGGTTCACGAGCGAACGATTGGATCGAATGTCGCTCGAGAAGCCGATGGAGCAAAGCGCCAGGGAATTGCGCGAAGCGGCATTTGGGTGGATTGAGTATCATCTGGAAAAACGGCTGGCCACGCGCGAATTTTTGGAGACAGCTTGACAGTTAAAGTAAAACTTGAACACAAGCCCAAAGGATTGACCTTTCAGGATTTAATTCTTCAGCTGTCGCAATTTTGGGTGAAGCAAGGTTGCGTGCTGCAGCAGCCCTACGATGTGGAAGTGGGCGCCGGCACGATGCACCCGGAAACGTTTCTTCGGGTGCTGGGCCCACAGGCCTATCGTGTTGGCTATGTGCAGCCCAGTCGTCGGCCCGCCGACGGCCGCTACGGCGAAAATCCCAATCGCCTCTACAAGCACACACAATTTCAAGTCGTCCTCAAGCCTTCGCCCGTGGACATTCAGGACGTCTATCTGAAAAGCCTGGGGGCGATCGGAATCAATCTGAAAGAACATGACATTCGCTTTGAAGAGGACAACTGGGAATCCCCCACGCTGGGCGCATGGGGAATTGGCTGGCAGGTGCTCCTGGATGGACTGGAAATCACGCAATTTACCTACTTTCAGCAGAGCGGCGGCATCGACCTCGATCCCATTTCTGTTGAGTTGACGTACGGCCTGGAAAGAATCTGCGCGTTTTTGCAAGGCGTGGAGAGCGTTTACGATCTCCGCTGGTCCGCGGACAAGTCCTACGGCGATATTCGTCTGCTGGAGGAGCAGCAACTCTCCGAATACAGCTTCGACCGCAGCGACGCGCATGCGATCCGCTCGGAATTCGAGCTTCATGAAAAGCAGGCCAAGGAACTTCTCGATGGGTTCAAGGGCGCGGAAGGGAAGGAGCGGGCTCGTTATCCGCTGCTCGCTGCGTACGATCACTGCCTGAAGTGCTCGCATCTTTTCAACCTAATGGACGCACGCGGCGTAATCTCCACGACGGAGCGCGCGGCGCTGATGGCCCGCGTCCGCGCCATCGCCTGTCGCACGGGCAGCGCGTATCTGGAGCAATTGGGCGGCGGGACGCCTCGATCCGAGGTGCGCGGATGAAATCCACGGCGAAGCCAAAGCTTGTCGAGCTCCTGTTTGAGATTGGCTGCGAAGAGATTCCAGCCGGAATGCTGCCAAAGGCGGAAGAGGAGCTGCGAGCGAACATCGAGAAGCTACTGGCAGCGGAGGATATTTCTTCGGGTGTCCGGGTGGAGACGTTCAGCGCACCGCGCCGGCTCACGGCCTGGGTGCGTGGCTTGCCCGGGAAGCAAGCGGACGTCGAGCTGGAAGTAACAGGCCCGCCGAAATCGGTCGCTTATGATTCCGTCGGCGCGCCGACACGGGCTGCGCTCAGCTTCGCCGAGAAGCAGCGCGTGCACGTCAACTCGCTTTACCTGGTAAAGACTCCCAAAGGAGAATATCTCGCCGCCAAGCAAATCAAGCTCGGCCGCACGGCGGAACAGATTCTTACCGACGTGCTCCCTCGCGCGGTGCACGACCTAAGCTGGCCGAAGTCGATGACCTGGACCGGCCTTGCTGGGGCCCGGTTTATCCGGCCGATTCGATGGGTGGTTGCGGTTCTCGATGGCAAGCCCATGAAATTCTCGGTCGCGGGCATTGCGGCGGGAAACACGACGAGGGGCCATCGCTTTCTCGGATCGAGTGCCATTCGGGTGGCGAGCTTCACGGACTACGAAAAAAAACTGCATGCCAATGGTGTCCTGATTCGCCCTGCGCGCAGGGAAGAGAAGATTTCGCGTGAGCTCGAAGCGCTCGCCAAGCGCGGGGGCTTTCGCGTCCACCAGGACGCCGGCTTGCGGAAGCTCGTGACTTACCTGAATGAGTTTCCGACAGTCATCCAGGGTGACTTTGATTCCGCGTTCCTGAACCTGCCGGATGAAATCCTCATCACCGTGATGCGCGATCATCAGAAGTACTTTGCCGTGGAGAAGAAGGGCGGGGACCTTGCTCCGCACTTCCTAGCGGTCATTAACGCGGATAAAGATCCTAAAGGGATCATCCGAGCCGGCCATGAGCGCGTGCTCCGCGCCCGGTTTGCGGACGCGCGGTTTTTCTGGGAGGCGGACCAGAAATGTCGGCTCGCCGACTATCTGCCGAAACTCGAACGCGTTACCTACGAATCCCGGCTGGGCAGTTACCGGGACAAAGTCGAGCGCATCCGGTCCATCGCACGCTGGCTGACGGAGCAATGGTTCAATCTGGGTATGCACCAAGCCCACGTCGCCGAAGCCGATCAGGCTGCGGAACTCGCCAAGTGCGATCTCGCCACGGAAATGGTTCGCGAGTTCCCGGAACTACAGGGCATCGTTGGCGGGCTCTACGCGCGGGCGCAGGGGGAGCCCGACGAAGTTGCTGACGCGATCTACGACCACTACAGGCCGGTCGGTCTCGATGACCCCATCCCGCGGAACCTCACGGGGTGTGCCGTGGCTCTTGCGGACAAGCTCGACTCCGTCGTGGGCTGCCTTGCAGTGGGGGTGGTGCCCACAGGTTCGAGCGATCCCTATGCGTTGCGACGCGCCTCCCTGGGAATTGTGAAAATTCTGCTGGAGAAAAAGCTTCCTCTCTCGCTCTCGCAAGCGATCGGCGCTGCCGCAAAGGCGCTGCTGACCCACAAGCCGAAGCGCGGGGTCACTCCCGACCAGGAAACCAAGATTCTTGAGTTTATTCTCGACCGGGCGCGGTTCGTTTTTCGCGAAAGAGAACAGTTCGCCTACGACGAAGTCTCTGCCGTTTTTCGCGCGGGCGTAGATGACCTTGTGGAGACACAGAAACGGTTGCTGGCCCTGAAGGTCGTCCGCAAGTCCAAAAACTTTGAGCCGCTGGCGGTCTCGTTCAAACGCACTCGCAAGATTCTGGAGAAGGCTGGGGCTGCGGCGGTAATGAACCGGCCTGTGAATCCAGAGCTATTCGAAACCTCCGAGGAACGTGAGCTGCACGCCGCAGTGCGCGAAGCGGCAGGCAAAGTGCAAACCCTCAAGCGGGGAGGGAAGTACCATGAGGCGCTGGACGTTATCGCCGGGCTCCGGCCCGTGGTGGACAAGTTCTTTGACGGCGTCATGGTGATGGCGGAGCAAGAGACAGTGCGCAACAATCGTCTGGCGCTACTGGCAGAATTGCTTCGGGAGTTCACGACGATTGCGGATTTTTCGGAAATTGGCGGGGAAGAACGAACCTAGCAACTTAAAGTTTTACTTTAACTGGAACACTGTCGGCGCGCCGACACAATTCCCCGGCGACAAGAAACGAGTTTCGGTCAGTTGTGCATGACCAATCCTAACTAGCGTAAGCGAGGACTACCGTGCCGAAATGGGTCTATTTTTTCGGAGCAGGAAAAGCAGAAGGTGACGGAACGCAGCGCGCCCTCCTGGGTGGCAAGGGCGCCGGTCTTGCCGAGATGAGCCGCATCGGATTGCCTGTCCCTCCGGGATTCACTATTACCACCGAGGTTTGCACCTACTATTACGGAAACAAGAAGTCGTACCCGAAAGTGCTGGACGGGCAAGCCAAGGCCGGTATTGGCCATGTAGAAAAAATCATGCGCACGAAATTCGGGGACAAGGCCGCGATGCCCTTGCTTGTGTCCGTACGCTCCGGCGCCCGCGATTCGATGCCCGGGATGATGGACACGATCCTGAATCTCGGGCTCAACGACCAGACCGTCTTGGCCCTGGCGCAGGCCACGAAAAACGAGCGCTTCGCCTGGGACTGCTACCGCCGCTTCATTCAAATGTACGGCGACGTTGTCATGAATGTGCAGAAGCGCGCCGGGGAGGATCACGAGCCGTTTGAGGTCGTCATTCATGGCCTCAAGCACGAGCGCTATCACGCGGACGTCGACGACACGAAGCTCACGGTCGGTGATCTTCAGGAGCTTGTCTCCCGTTTCAAAAAACTGATTAAAGAGCGGAGCGGCGGGGAATTCCCGCAAGATCCCTGGAAGCAACTCTGGGGAGCGATAGGGGCGGTGTTTGGCTCCTGGATGAACGACCGCGCGGTCGTGTATCGCCGGAAGTACAACATTCCTTCGGAATGGGGCACGGCGGTAAACGTTCAGGCGATGGTTTACGGGAACACCGGCGAGAAGTCCGGATCCGGCGTGGCCTTTACGCGCGACCCGGCGACGGGCGAAAAAGTGTTTTACGGCGAGTTCCTCATCAATGCGCAGGGAGAAGACGTGGTGGCGGGCGTGCGCACCCCCGAACCGGTTGCGCAGCTCCAGAACTACTTGCCCCAGGCGTTTCATGAGCTGGAACGAATTCGCAAGATCCTCGAGAAACACTTTAAGGACGTGCAGGACTTCGAGTTCACCATCCAAGACGGCAAGGTGTTCATGCTGCAGACGCGCAACGGCAAACGCACTGGCCTTGCCGCCGTCCGCTTCGCGATTGAGATGGAAAAGGAAAAGCTCATTGATTGGAAGACGGCAATCCGACGAGTTCCGGCGGACCAACTCGACCAGGTGTTGGCTCCGGTATTCGATCGGAAGGCCGTGAAGTCCGCGAAATGTATCGCGAAAGGATTGCCCGCAGGACCGGGAGCCGCTTCCGGGAAAATGTATCTGAACGCCGAGCGCGCCGATGCGGCTGCAAGAAAGGGTGAGAAGGTTTTGCTGGTCCGCAACGAGACCTCGCCTGAAGATTTGCGCGGGATGATCGCGGCAGAGGGCATCCTGACGGCGAAGGGAGGCGTGAGTTCGCATGCGGCTTTGGTGGCCCGGCAGATGGGCAAAGTGTGCGTGTGCGGGGCGGCGGCGCTTCAGATTGATTACGGCGCCAAGACCATGTCCGTCGATGGTGCGACGTTCAAGGAAGGCGACTTCCTGTCCATCAACGGCACCGCGGGAGAAGTCTACGCCGGCTCCATTCCCACAGCGGCTTCGGAAGTCGTCCAAGTGTTGATCGAAAAATCGCTGGCCCCGGGCGAAAGTCCAACCTACCAGAATTTCAAGAAACTGATGGACTGGTGCTCCAAGGTGACGCGGCTTTCGGTTCGCACGAATGCGGACACGCCGGAACAGACTGCTCACGCCGTTGCGTTCGGCGCAAAGGGCATTGGTCTCTGCCGCACGGAACACATGTTCTTCGAAGGTAATCGCATCGACGCCATGCGCGAGATGATTTTGGCGGATACGGTGGAGCACCGAAAGGAAGCGCTGGCGAAAATCCTGCCTTACCAGAGAGAGGACTTCGTCGGCATCTTCAAGGAATTGAACGGGCTGCCAGCGACCATCCGGTTCCTGGATCCGCCGTTGCACGAGTTCCTGCCGCACGAAGCTTCCGCGCAGGACGATCTGGCAAAGAAAATGAAAGTGCCGGTCGAGAAAATCCGGCAGCGAGTTAAAGAATTACATGAATTCAACCCGATGCTCGGGTTCCGCGGCTGCCGCCTCGGAATCGTGCATTCGGAAATCTCCGAGATGCAATCGCGCGCCGTATTTGAGGCTGCGGCGGAAGTCCAGAAGGCAGGGATCAAAGTAAATCCTGAGATCATGATCCCGCTCGTCGGCTTCAAGAAAGAGCTCGACTTGCAAGTTGAGGTCGTGCATCGCGTCGCGGCGGAGGTCATGAAAGAAAAGGGAGTGAAGTTGAGCTATTTGGTCGGGACGATGATCGAGGTGCCTCGTGGCGCACTGACCGCTGATGAAATTGCGCAAACCGCGGAGTTTTTCAGCTTTGGAACCAATGACCTAACGCAAACCTGCCTTGGCATGAGCCGCGACGATTCGGGCTCGTTTCTAGGGCCGTACCAGGAGCTGGAAATCGTTAAGAGAAACCCGTTCGCAACGATTGATCAGGGCGGGGTCGGACAGTTGATTGATGTCGCCGTGGAGAAGGGGAGAAAAACGCGGCCCAATATCAAGCTCGGCATCTGCGGCGAGCACGGCGGAGACCCGGACAGCGTGAAGTTTTGCCATAGAGCCGGACTGACGTACGTAAGTTGTTCACCGTACCGAGTGCCCGTGGCGCGGTTGGCGGCAGCTCAAGCAATGGTTGAAGAAGAGCACGCGAAGAAAAAGAAAGGGAAATAGCGAATTTGGCAACCAATGGAGCTGACTTAAAGTATTACTTGAGGTCGGTGATGGCTCACGTTGGCATTTTGAAGAAGAAGTAAAGCCCCAAGAAAAAGAAAATGATGTCGGGCGACCACGCCGACAGAAGCGGTGGCAGTTGCCCGACTCCCCCCATGGCCTCGAGGAGCGCGGCGATGGCCCAATAAGCTACTGCAATGGCAATTCCCAACGCCACGCCGCCGATCGCCCCTCGTGTGCCCACGAGGAACGCAAACGGAAACGCCAATAGCATGCTTACCGGCGCCATCAGTGGGTAGGCCAGTTTCTTGTGCCACTGTACGATTAACGCTGCCACATCAAATCCCGCCCTGTGCAGCCCCTCAATGTACCGCCCCAGTTCGCCCAGACTCATTTGAAACGCCTGCCGCACTTCGCGGTTGAAGTAGCTGGGGGGTTCAGTCAGCTCCGGGGGAGCTGCGGCAGTAAAGCCCTCGAATTTCGTCACGGTGCCGTCGGAAAAGTCGCGGATCCAGCCGCCTTCCAGCACCCAGATATGTTCTGAGTCGGACCAGTGAGCGCGCGTGGCAAAAATCCTCCGGCGGAGATGAAAATCCACGGGATCGATCTCCAGAACACTGAGCCCTCCGAACAGCTTCTGGGTCGAATCAAAGAGGTCGTAGTTGTAGATTTTCGAATTTTCGCCAAAAATCCAGCGTTGCGGGCGCGTATAGGTCTGCGGTGGACGGCCTTTGATTTGGTTGTGCAAAGCGTCCTGGCGCTGATTGGCGTAAGGCAAGTAGGTATCATCGAGCAGCACCATAGTGGCGGCCAGCGCCAGCCCGGCCAAGAGCAGTGGCATCGCCAAACGGTACAGGCTCGTTCCGCTGGCCTTGATCGCCACGATTTCATTGTTCTTGCTCATGATGCCGAGCGTCACCAGCACGGCCACGAGAGCTCCCAGCGGGGCCAGGTTGTACAACAGGTAGGGCGTCAGGTACCGGAAGTAGTCCACGACAACAAGGAACGGGACGCGGTGCCTGCCGATGTCGTCTAATAGTTCGAAAAATGTGAAGGCTTCAAACAAGAAAACGAAAACCGCCATCAACAAAACGAAATAAAACAGGAATCTCCGCAGAATGTACAGATCCATCAAGCGCGGGAAACTCCCCGTGGAATACACCGGGGCCTCATCCAAGGCGCGCTCCCGACTGCCGTTGGCTGCTTGCGTGGCTGCCGCGATGGCGCGGGCGTGCGCGCGGCGCCGCCGCTGGAGCCGAATCCAGGTCCTGACGTACCCGAGTGAGCGCAACCAGCGATTCTCGCCGCGGAATTGCTCCATGCGCGGAAGCAGAGCCAGGGCCAACGCCGCCAGAATCGCGTTGGCCAGCCAGACGCCCGCGGCAGGGGCGATCACCCCTTGCCTCGCCAGCCCTGCCCCCATGATGAGCAGCAGGTAGTAAGACGCAATCAGCACAACCGCCAACAAAGAACCCGCCGCGCGACCACCGCGCCGTGGCTGTGCTCCGAGAGGAACCGCCACAAGCGCGAAGACGATACAAGCCACGGGAAACGCCAGCCGCGTGTGCAACTCCACACGCGCTTCACGCCACGCTGCGCCGTGCGCCACAAGCAGATCGCGCATCGATTGTTCGGGAATGCTCCGTTGGCGCTGTGCTGCCGAGCTCGGCCCTCCCACCTCAATGGGCCAGTCGCTTTGCCCGAAGGCCGTCACCGAATAATGAGTGGGATCGTCGCGGGAAAATTCATGAGTCGCGCCGCCTTGCAGGTGCAGCTCCAGTTTGCCTTCCTTCGGTTCGGCGATCACAACCGCGCTCTCGGAGAGCGTCACGCGGGAGCCGCTTTCTCCTCCCGCCTCGGCGACGAATACTCCGTGCCATTGCGTCCCGCTGGCCGATACGTCGTTTACGTAGAGCACCATTCTCGGGAAGCGCTCGTCGAACACGCGCGGCTGCACCTGGAAAGAGGCTTGCGAGCTGATGAGATCCTCCTCGGTCTCGTGAAGCATGCGCAGCGCCGCCGGCCCGATCCACATGGTCATAGCCGCGGTAATTAGCGCGCCTGCCAGCGCCAGCACGCCTACAGGGAGGAGAATCCTGCGCCGTCCGATTCCCAGCGCTGTAAGGGCGATAATTTCGCTGTCGGCCGACATTCTTCCCAGCCCCAGCAGCACACCAATCAATGTGGCCATGGGCACAGTGAAAACGAACACGCTTGGGAAAATACACAAGAACAGCTTAAGGATTTGCGTTCCAGAGCCGGCGTGGCGCACGAACAGCTCCATCAAACGCACCAGCCGCGGGACAAAGAAGACGAAGGTGAAGACAACGAGTCCCAGAAAGGCGTGCCGGAAGACTTCGCGGACGATGTAGCGGTCCAGGATGCGCATGACCAAAGGCTGAGTGTAACACGGCCACGAGGCTCACTCTGCTAGCCACTCTCGGTCCAATGCCCAGTTACGGCTTTGGGCGCACATTGGGAACTGTGTCACCCGTCACTGATTCCTCGTACGCAGGGAATGAGAATGAGACCAAGCGAGGTGAGGTACAGAACAACGGAGCAAGGCCCATGAGACACATTTTCATCCCCCGCCTAGCTATGCAGGAAGTCCTTGCGACTTGACGCTCGGGCAGGAGGTCTATATGAGGACCCTGATTATTGGCGCTGGAGTCATTGGAAGCTTCAATGCAGCGCGCTTGAAAGACGCAGGGCAAGACGTGACTTTACTGGCGAGGGGACGCCGCTTGGCTGAGCTACTCGAGCACGGAGTCGTGCTCGAGGACTTCCGCACGGGCCGCCGCACGACTACGCAGGTTCCCCTCGTAGATCACCTTGGGCCGGACGATACGTACGACTTGGCCATGGTGGTGATGCGGCGGAATCAGATTCCTTCCGTCCTGCCGACGCTGGCGCAGAACCGTCGCATCCCGAGTGTGCTGTTCCTAGGCAACAACGCCGCTGGTCCGCAAGACCTGATCGAGGCTCTGGGCCGCGAGCGTGTGCTGATGGGACTAGGGAACGCAGGTGGGGCGCGAGAGGGTTATGTCGTTCGCTACTTGTGGAAGCGCTGGATGGCAGTCTTGTTCGGCGAGTTGGATGGTGCTCGAACGCCACGCGCGCAGGCCATCGCGCGCCTTTTCCGCAGCGCCGGGTTTTCTGTCCGGATCGCGAAGGATGTGGATGCTTTCCTAAAAACTCACGCTGCGGGACTCCCGGCTCTCGCGGGTGCTACCTATCTCGCAGGCGGCCAGGTCAGGCAGTTGGCCCGCGCACCAAAAGCGATGAGACTGAATGTGCAAGCCTTCCGCGAGGCGCTTCGTGCCTTACGTGCACTTGGCATTCCCATTCGACCCTATGCCACTCGCCTTGTGGAGTGGCTGCCGCTGCCGGTTGTCACATTCCTCTTTCGTTTAGTGCTTGATAGCCGGCTAGCGGACATGGGCGCGCAGCCACATTTGGACGCCGCCCCGGACGAATGGAAAGAGGTCGCTGACGAAATGCGCGTGATCCTCCAAACGGCGGGCTTGCCCTCTCCGGCCAGTGATATCCTCTTCGCAGAAATCGACGCTCGCTATCAGGCCGTCAACTCGGCAACCCCTGAGACAGAGCTGACCGCTTCTTGCGCCTAGCTAACACCCGAGCGGGGCGGCTGAGGATGGGCTATTCGTCGCCGTTAACAACTTCGCCGGAGTCCGGGTCCAAAATCAGGCGGCGGTCGCGCCCCCGATGATGCTCATCAAAATCGAACATCCCAAGAATTGAGCCTGCAAGGGCGTCAAAGGATTGGTCGCCGATGCGGCCCAGACTCCAGTTGTCTTCGATGAAGCGCAGAATCGAAGTCGTGTCATTGATGGAATGATCCACGTAGTTGTGCTTGGCATAGGGCGAAATGACGAGGAATGGCAAGCGTTCTCCGTATCCGCAGCGGTCCTGGTAAGCGCCGGGAATCAGGGGCCCGCACAAGCCGGCGCCCAAGAGTGCGTCGTTGTTGGCGTCGTGCGAAGGGTTGACGATGGGCGGCATCACGTGGTCATACCAGCCGTCCGAGTCGTCCCAAGCAATGATGATGGCAGTGTCCCGCCAGAAGGGGCTGTTCTCTATCTGATTGATCGTGTTCACCAGAAACGTCTGTTCCGCCAACGGAGTAGAATCAGCGGGGTGCCCCGTGTCCAACACGGAAGCCTTCAAGAAGCTCACTGCGGGGAGGTTTCCAGCCGTCAACGCGCTGAAAAAGGTGCTCAGGTCATACTGGTGATTCGCCTGGTCCCCTTGTTTGCCAACCATAGAGATGGAAGTGGGTGAAAGATGGTGGGGATTGGATGTGGAGGCGTAATACTGGAATGGGTCATAGTGGCTGTTGTAGATCGCGGAGCACGTCGCCGTGGTGCCGCTGAACCCCGTGGCCGCGAAATCGCCGTAGAACCAACCCCAAGATACATTGGCCGCATTGAGCAAGTCACCGACGTTCTTTCCAGCCATGGTGATGTGTGGGGCGGCACCCGGGCAGTCATCGAGAGCCGGCTGGACGTTGGCGATGACCGAGCCCATCGCGATTTTTCCTTTGATATCCGCGCTATTGGTCCCATGGGTCTGACCGGAGATGAGGTTTAAATGCCCCATGACAGTGGTCCCAAACTCGGTATCAAAGAAGTTGTCGCTCATCGCGAAGTGCTGCGCGTAGTTCCATAGAGCGGTCACTGTGTTGCCGTCGTAATAGCCCATCGCCAGATTAGGAGTGAAGAAAAACCCGGCGCCGCAGGGAGCAGTGACGCTGGTAATGCTGAACATGTCCATCAAGCCGCCATCAAATGCTTTTTGCTCGTCGGTGTAGTGATTGTCGTTGTCGCAGGTAGCTGCTTGGCTGCGGTCCAGGCGGAACGGGTTTATGGCGTTCAAGTTGTGCTGCGCGAGAGCGACGGTGAATCCGTTCACTACTGGTGTGTCGGGGGCTGGGTAGAAAGGCGGTTCGCCGGGAGGATTGGTGGCGTTCGGGTAGGTACCAAAGTAGTGGTCGAACGAGTTGTTCTCGTCGAAAATGACCACGAGGTGGCGAATAGGCGTGGCCGTATGGTGGCGCCCGTCGTCGTCGCCGGGACGGCCCGCCTGAAGGGAGCCCGGAAACGTTCCGCACAACAACACCAAGGTGAGAGAGACGCAGCAAGCTCGGCGCATAGTTCCTCCACTTTTTTGTGATGGAAATTGCATGGACAAATGAAAGGCCGAAGTTTCTTCCTGCGACCTTACATTGGCGTTACAGCAGAATGACTTCTGAATGACACAACAAGGAGGGGCCCAGGCCCTGCCCGAAGCCCACGGACCGGCCTTGGTCTAAGCAATTTCTAATCAAACCAGCCTCGATAGATGGAATCTTGCTTGTATACTTGGAAGCTTATTTCAGACGCAGGCGACCGTGAAGCTGCCTGACCTGCCCTTCAGGGAACGAGGCGAATGAGGCGCGTTCATCTGGTTGTTTTGTGGCACATGCACCAGCCGCAATACCGCGACCCGGAAACGGGACGCTACGTCCTTCCCTGGACCCGTCTCCATGCCTTGAAGGACTACTACGGTATGGTCGAAATGCTTCGCGAGTTCCCAGAGTTCCACGCGACTTTCAATGTGGTTCCTGCCCTGGGCATTCAACTCGAGGAATATGCCAGCGGGGCCTTCCATGAGCCGTGGTTTTCGCTTGCTTACAAGAACACCGACGAGCTGACCCGCGAAGACAAAGCGGAGATCCTTGCCCGCGCCTTCCAGGTGAATCAAGAGCGTCTGATGTCAAGGTGGCCACGTTTTGTCGAGCTTTACGAGTGGTCGCGGCCTGCCGGTGGAGCGCAGGCTCTCGTCACCTTTACCCCGCGGGATTGGCGCGACCTTCAGGTTCTCTCCCAGTTGGCCTGGATGGAGGAATCCTGGTTCCAAAAAGACGACGTTACCAGCCGGCTGGCCACCAAAGGCAAGGACTTCGCCGAGAAAGACAAGTCCGCGCTCCGGGAAAAACAGCAGGAGCTCTTACGGTTAGTTCTGCCGGCCTATCGCGATGCAGCGGCACGCGGGCAGATTGAAATCAGCACGACCCCCTTTTACCATCCGATTCTCCCGTTAATCTGCGATTCGGACATCGCACGCGTGGCCAATCCTTCCACGCCCCTTCCGCGCCGCGCCTTTCGCCGCCCCGAAGATGCGCGGGAACAATTGCAGCTCGCCCGTCAATATCATGAGAAAACGTTTGGCGTGAAACCGGCGGGCCTGTGGCCTTCCGAAGGCTCGGTTTCCGATCAGGCGCTCACTATCGCCGCGCAAGAAGGCTTCCAGTGGTTCGGTACCGATGAAGGCGTGCTGGGGCGCACTCTCAATGTCGGTTTTTTCCGGGATGCGAACGGCATTCCAGCCAGCGCAGACCGGCTCTACAAACCGTGGCGAATCGAACTAGGAGATAAAGCCATCACCGGACTGTTCCGCGATCATCACCTTTCCGATCTCATTGGCTTCGTTTACAGCCGCATGGAAGCGAAATCGGCCGCCGCCGACCTGCATTCGCGCTTGCGCCAACTCGGCGACAGCGTCCCCGGAACGCAGCCGCTGACTGTCTGTCTCTTTCTGGACGGTGAAAACGCCTGGGAATATTACCCGGGCAATGGCCGCGAATTCTTGCGCGAATTTTACCGCCGCATCCAAAGCGATTCCGATTTCCGCGCCTTCACGGCCAGTGAGGCGATCGCTGCCGCCGGGGACGTTCCTTCAAATCCGGGGATTTTTCCCGCTTCCTGGATCAACGCCAACTTTGACGTCTGGATCGGCCACAACGAAGACGTTGCAGCCTGGGAGTTGCTCTGGGATGCGCGCGATGTCTACGCTCGAGCGGTGGAGGCAAAAAAGAAGGCCAGGCCCGACGCGCCAAGCGACACGGCCCTCAAGGAGGCGCATGAATCACTCCTGGCAGCCGAGGGCAGCGACTGGTGCTGGTGGTTCGGGCCCGAGCACAGCACCGCCAACGATGCCGAGTTTGACGCGCTTTATCGGAAGCACCTGACTGGAATTTATCTCGCGCTCGGCCAAGTTGCGCCCGAAGAACTTGCGAAGCCCATCAAACGCCGCCCCGAGCATGCAGTTCATCTCGCTCCTACGGGCTTTTTGCGCATCAAAGTCGACGGACGCGACACTTCCTATTTCGAATGGCTCGGCGCCGGCCTCTATTCCCCGGAGCGCCGTGGCGGCTCCATGCATGGACGGATTTTCCACTTGCGCGAGCTTCGTTATGGTTTTGAGGAAGGGCGTCTTTGTGTGCGCATCGACTGTTTCGCCGAAGCTATGAGCGAGTTGGAGGATCCGGAGTTTAGGGTTACCGTGGCTGCCGCCGAGGAACTGATTGTTGTGGTCAAACTGCAGCGGGGCCGCATTCAGGATTTTGCGGTAGAAAAGGAGCAGGTGTGTCTGCTCAACCCGGACGCCGTGGCCGAAGCAGCCTTCGAACGCACTCTGGAGCTCGCCATTCAACGAGCCGAGCTCAAGCTCAAAGGACAAACCAAATTAAAACTAGGCGTGGCGCTCTGGCATGGGGGATTGCCGGTGGATGTCCTTCCGGCAGAGGGTTTCCTGGAAGTGACTCTGGGCGAAGACAGTTTCGCCTGGCCTGTCGAATAAGACCCGTTCCTGGAAGTGCCTTGCCAGACTCAGGAAGCCGGGCTCTACTCCTCCCTTGCCTCAATAAAGTTTCACGGTCAATTCCAGCGGGTGATCGCCCACCGGAATCATCGTGACAAGAAAATTCGTACTCACGCGAATTACCGCCAGGTCGCCCGAGCCCTGGCCCACAACCAACAGCAAAGTTTCGTTCGGATCGAAGCGCAACGCGCCCGGTGCCTCTCCCGCGGGAATCGGAAACCCTTTACCCGGGTCCCGAATAATTCTTCGGTTCGGGATGTCCACCGGTATCACTCGGCCCGCCGCCGTGTCGGAAACATAGAGCAGGCTGGCATCTGCACTGAGGGTTCCTCGCGTTGGCGCGGACCCCAAGACCATGTAATCACCCACCTCATGTGTCCAGGTGTTGATTGCTTGGAGCCCGTGCGCTTCTGGAGAAATAACGTACAGTTCGCCGCCATCAGGCTTAAGAAGCATCTCGGTGGGTTTGCCGGCCAGCTCGAGATTGGCTACGAGCTCGCCGCGGCGCAAATCCACCACCGAGAGGCGGCGGTCGGAGCGGCTTAGGACAAACGCAACCGTACTGTCAGGCAGAACCGCAACGTCTTCCGGCTGGGGCACTACCGAAACGCTACCGCGTTGCACGAGAGTCGCAGCATCGTGGATCCCGAGTGTGCTGTCTCGGCGATTCACGACCAGCACGGTTTTTCCGTCAGGGGTGATGTGCGACAGGACCGGCTCGCGGCCCGTGCGAGCCCGCGCGATAACAGCGTGCGATTGGAGGTCGATGGCGAGCAGCGTATCGTTTCCGGAAGTCGTCGTGTAGATGCGAGTGCCATCCGGGGAGAAGTCAAGCGCGTAGGGAAGCGGTCCAACAGTGATGCGGGAAGTGACCTGGATGGTGCGCGGATCGAAGATCCAAACGAAGCCTCCCATAGAGCTGACGCCAAGGATTTCCGCGCGCTTAGGATGCTCTCGCAAACCAGAAAGCCCCGGACCAATCGGGATCCGTGCCACGGTTTTGAGCTTCACAAGGTCAACGACGGTTAGCGCTCCATCGGCCGTGGTGACATAGGCGGAGAGATGCAGGTCAGGCCGAAGAAACGATGGCCGATGCTCGCGAAGCAACACGATTGCCGCGCCGAACGACAAGATAACGAGAAGAAAGCGGGCGCGGAAGTTTCGGGGTCGGCGCATATTGGACTTGGAATTTTCGCATGAGAAACAAAAAGTGGCGAGGAAGGAAGTCAAGCACGCTCATCGCTGAGGATAATGGGGTTGAAACTCGCAGGAAGGAAAGCAAGAGAACCATGCAAAGAGGCCTCACTCTTGTTTTGCAAGAATGAGGCCTCAGGTACTATCAAAAACGCAATAGCCGCTACGTGCCCATGTATGTGACGTGAACGTAGACGCCAGTGTGAACGTTGTAGAGCAAATACCAGCCGATGTGGTCGGAGTCCTCATAAACTACAAAATCATCCCCGCAGTCCCAGCACCAATCTGCGCACACCGGCCAGTCCCACGCAGCCACTTCAAAGAAAAAGCCGCCGGGCAACCAGAAACGATGATGGTCACGGTCGAATCGTTCGATGCGGTAGCGGTAGGTAGGGCCAAAATGCTCGAAATGGCCGTGCTCAAAGGGATGGTCGATGTGATAGCGCTTGTCGTCGGGACGGTCATGACCGTACCAGTGATCATTGTTGACATGTGGTGTGCTGTTGACGTGGCCGCTGTCGCGGCGCTCCGGCTCGGGCTTGGCGCCTCGATTGTCCCGCTTGGGAGGGGGCGGCGGAACGCGTCCCTGGTTCGCGCGGGGGTAATTCTGTCCCCGCTCTTCGCCGTGTTGCGCGAAAGCAGGCAGGGAAATGAGGAGGGCCAGAGGGACTACATAGACCAAATGTGATCTCATTCTTTTCTCCTTAAAGCACAAATGGTTGAAGCAGCGCTGCTAAATATAACCCGACCGGGTGCAAATGAGCCTGCCAATAGTGACGTGCAACACGTACGCGCCGGGTACAAAGCATGCAAGATGGGTCTCCAAGAATCAAGGTTAAGACCACAAGTATAAAGCTACAGAGCAGTTCACGATGTGAAATCGGCGCGGAGAAAACCTCGACAGGGAGCAGCAGTTCGCTATAATGGCGGGCCGTCGAAAGCCACGCGGAAAAATCTTACAGGCAGACCGAACACCGAGCAACGAGGACCCTTACCATCATGATGCAGCCGACAGAGCTCGAATTTGTACTAGTGTCGGGCGACTACGCGTTGATGAATGCGGTGTCCAAGCGCGTGAAAAAGATGGGCGCAAAGTTCATGTTGGTGCCTACTGCTCACGAAGCGCGGGAGAGCCTGAATCGCAGAAAGATCGACGGAGTTTTCGTGGATATGGATGTTCCCGGTGCGCTTGGGCTGATTGAATCGACGCGAAAGGGAAGCTCGAACAGCAAGGCCGTGATTTTTGCTTGCGGAGGACGCGCAAGGGAATTCGCGCAAATCCTGGCGGTCGGAGCAAATTTCCTGCTGCGCAAACCCGTGACCGAAGACAGCATAGAAATGCACATCACCATCTCGAAGGAGCTGCTCGAGCGCGAGCGCCGAAGGTACTTTCGCCACGCCGTCAATCTCACCGTAACACTGAACGACGGAACGACCGAGCAGCAAGCTCGCATGACCAACCTGAGCGGTGGTGGCATGGCCGTGCGCGCAGCCAAGCCGCTCAAGCATGGTGCTCAGCTGGATCTCGCCTTCGAGCTATCTATGGGAATGCGGGTGAGCGGCAAAGGCCAAGTGGCTTGGGTGAATACGGATGGACAGGCCGGGATTGTCCTGCAAACGCTGCGCGGAAAAGGCAAGGACTTGCTGGAACACTGGTTGTCGGCGAAGGAACAGGTTGGGAGCAAAGAATCGTCCGCGGGGGAGTGAGCGCTCGCTCTAGAGTGAAGAGCTTCGACGTTCCACTACCGTACTTGCTTCGCTCCCAAGGTCCATGAAGCGTGCGTCTGCGGCCTCATCGCGCACCGAACTTAGCGCTACGCGGACTTCCAACAAATAGTAGACGGTTCCCCAAAGTAGACTGAGGATGGAGCCGACGAACACTGCTGCCGCAAGAACTTCCGCGAGACTCCAGTAAAGACCCAAGCCAAGCAACAAACACGTAATAATCGTGCCGGCCGCCGCGACCAGAGTGAACAGAAAAGCACGGCGAATCAGTTCAGCGCGCCGCTCGATGGAAGCAATCTGTGCCGCGTAGCCGTCGGCTTCCGCAAAGCGCCCTTGCTTGGCTGCCGCGTGTTTGTCATGAAGATACTGTCGCAGGCGGCTGACCATTCCCATCAAGCGGACGTTCAGCGAAAGCAGCAGCAAGGCGGACGCCGAAACGAATATTGCCGGGGCCACAAACGCTTGAAACAGGCGCGGAATCTCGTTCATGAGAGTCCTTTCATTGTAAGGAAAACGCGCGGGGCTGGACGTCCCAATTTGGTCTCAAGGGGATAAACGATCGGAACCCCGCGGGTGGTCGTTCAGTTGATGGTGCGGTGAAGAACTGCGGCGATTTGACGCATTTCCTCAGCCAGCGCGGAAAACTCTTCCGGAAGGATCGACTGCATTCCATCCGAGAGGGCTTTGTCCGGCTCGTGATGTACTTCGATGAGCAAGCCGTCAGCTCCAACGGCAACCGCAGCGCGCGAGAGCGGCAAGACTTTGTGGCGCTTGCCCGTCCCGTGACTGGGATCGACGAAAATGGGGAGATGGCTGCGCTTTTTAACTGCGGGAACTACGGCAAGGTCCAAGGTGTTGCGCGAAAAATCCGAAAACGTGCGAACGCCTCGTTCACACAGCATGACGCTGTAATTGCCTTCAGAGAGGATATATTCCGCGGCCATCAGGAATTCATCAAGTGTTGCGGTCATGCCGCGCTTGAGTAGGACAGGCTTTTTAGCGCGGCCGGCCCGTTTGAGCAGCGAAAAATTCTGCATGTTGCGGGCGCCAATCTGGATGACATCTGCGTATTCCTCCACGAGGTCGAGCGTCTCGTTGTCAATCGCCTCGGTCACGATGCCAAACCCATATTTTGCGCGAACCTTTGCGAGAATCTTCAATCCTTCCTCGCCTAGTCCTTGAAAACTGTAGGGAGAGGTCCGCGGTTTGTACGCCCCGCCGCGAAACAGCCGCGCGCCCGATTTCTTGACACGCTCGGCAATGGCAAAGCATTGCTCTTCCGTTTCCACGGCACATGGTCCCGCAGCGAGAGCGACATTTGGTCCGCCAACGAGGACATCTCCGCTGGGCGTCGGAATTCGAATGATGCTGTCTTCTTCTTTGGCGTCGCGGCTGACCAACTTGTACGGTTTGCTGACGGGGATGCACTCGGCGACGCCTGCCATCGACTCCAGAACGCCGAGGTCAATCGCGCCTTTATTTCCGGTGATGCCGATGGCGGTGCGAATCGAACCGGGGATGCTATGCGCTTTCAGCCCGAAGCTCTCGATCCGCTGGCAGACCGCGCGGACCTGCTCCTCCGTGGCGTGCGAATGCATGACAACCAGCATGGACGGCTCCCCTAGCTTAGTCGGTAAGCAATGAGTTTACGGCAAGCCAGCCGGGTGCCGCAAACCCGTGCGGGCTGCTGATTTGGCGCGTGTGATAGAATAGCTAGTTTAAGACGAAGCAGAAATTTTCTATAGGCATGCCGGAACAGCCCATCACCATAGCCACCGAGTTCGACCCCGAAGACGAATACCGCCCGGAACCGGAACCTGAGCCCCAACCACCAGCCTGGATGGACGGAAGCGTCCGCATCGGCATCCACACGTCGATCGCCGGGAGCTACATAAACGCGCTGGAAGCGGCGCGAAAGCTCGGCTGCAATGCTCTGCAAATCTTCTCGGCCAGCCCGCGGATGTGGGAAGGCGGCCCGGCGCGCATTGCGGAGGCGGATGCTACAGCGTTCCGCGCGCGGCGCGCAGAGTTGCGCCTGGGGCCGCTGGTTGTTCATGCAAATTACCTGATCAATTTGGCGGCCATTCAGCCTATGCTTCGCACCCGCTCGATTCAGGCGTTTCAGGACGAAATTGTGCGGGCGCTGGCCCTGGGCGCTGATTTCCTCGTCGTGCATCCAGGGTCCCGAGGTGAAGCCTCCACTCACCAGGCGATCGCCACGATTACGGAATCCATTAATCAGGCGGCCAAGCGCGTGGCCATGGGCCCATTGCAAATTTTGCTGGAGAACACGGCGGGAATGGGCACGGCTATCGGCGCGCGCCTCGAAGAACTTGGGGAAATCCTTGCCGGACTAAAAGAGTTGCAAGTCGGCGCGTGCCTCGACACCGCGCATTTGTTTGCCGCAGGGTATGACATCAAAAGCGCAGACGGTTTGGCAGCAGCTCTAGGGCAGATTGACGGCACGATCGGTCTGGAAAATGTTCCGGTGCTTCACGTGAATGACTCGAAAGTCGAATTGGGCGGGCACGTCGATCGTCATGCGCATATCGGCAAAGGGAAGATTGGCGCCGAAGCCTTTGCCCGGTTCTTGCGCCATCCTCGCCTCGGCTCAGCAGGGCCGGAGGGGCTTCTTGGGCGCGCGTTCTTGGCGGAGACGCCGATTGATGATCCAGGCGACGATCGAAGGAATGTCGCGAAGCTTTGGGAGCTCGCCGGACTGAAGGATCAGGCCCCTGAAGCGGAGAAAGGCTTTTCCATGCTGACGCCCGCGCTCAAGAAAAAGTTGGCTATGCACGGGGCGCGCCGAAGCCGTAGCACTCCCAGAAAATCAGCAAAGGCAAAAAGCGCGCGATCCCATCGAAAGAAGAAACCGGTTCGCAAGGCGATCAAAGTGCCGAGGAGAGGGTAGGGAGAAGTGGCAGAGCAGAACCCAACCGGACCAAGTGCGGGTGCAACTAGCGGCTACGAACCTCAGAAGGTTGAAGCCAAGTGGCAAAGGCGCTGGACCGAAGCGCGCGTTTTCGAGACGGAAGCCGATCCCTCCAAGCCGAAATATTACGTTCTTGAAATGCTGCCGTATCCCAGCGGCACCCTGCATATGGGCCACATGCGCAACTACACGATCGGCGATGTGGTGGCCCGCGTGAAGCGCATGCGCGGTTTCAACATCCTGCATCCCATGGGCTGGGACGCTTTCGGCCTGCCCGCCGAAAACGCCGCCATCAAGAACAAGGTGCATCCGCGCACTTGGACGAACAACAACATTGCCGAATTTCAGCGTGTGCTGCGGCGCTTCGGCTTCAGCTACGACTGGCGCCGCGAGATTTCCACCTGCGAGCCCGAGTATTACCGCTGGAACCAGTGGTTTTTCCTGCGCATGTTCGAGCGCGGGCTGGCCTATCGCAAGAAAAGCCTGGTGAACTGGTGTCCCAAGTGTTCCACCGTGCTGGCCAACGAACAGGTCGTCAACGGCGGCTATTGCTGGCGCCACGAAGATACGCTCGTGGAATCCCGCGAGATTGAGCAGTGGTTCCTAAAAACGACGGCATACTCGGATCAATTGCTCGAGGACCTAAAGCAGCTCGAAGGCGGATGGCCGGAACGCGTCATCCTGATGCAAACGAATTGGATCGGCAAGTCGCAAGGCGCGAAGGTGAAGTTCGCTGTGGCCGACGTCGCCGCCATAGATCCAATCGACATTTTCACCACCCGCATCGACACGATTTATGGCGCAACCACGCTAATCCTAGCTCCAAAGCATCCCTTTGTGGACAAACTGCTGGAAGGCTCGCCCGTTCGCGCCGAAGCGGAAGCCAAACTGAAAAAAATGCGCCAGACCTCGGTAAAAACCGAAGATCTGGCCACGTTGGAGAAAGAGGGTTTTTTCACGGGCCGCTATGCGCTGAATCCCTTCAATGGCGAAAAAATCCCCATCTGGGTAGGGAACTTCGTGCTGATGGAATACGGCACCGGCGCCATCATGGCCGTCCCGGCTCACGATCAGCGCGACCTCGAGTTCTGCAGGAAGTATGGACTGCCGGTGCGCGTGGTTGTCGCTCCGATCGAGGGAGAGCCACCGGATGTAGACAAAATGATGCTGGCGTTTGACGAGCACATGCAGGGCAAGCTCGTCAATTCCGGACCATTCAACGGACTCGCGCCTCAAGAAGCGATCGCGAAAATGGCGGCCTTTGCGGAGCAGAAGGGCTTCGGCCGCGCCGAAACGATTTACCGGCTGCGCGATTGGGGCATCTCCCGCCAGCGCTATTGGGGCACTCCGATTCCCGTCGTCTATTGCACCAAAGATGGAGTCGTCCCGGTCCCCGACAAGGATTTGCCCGTCCTGCTGCCACCAAATCCCAGGCTGACCGGCGAGGGAGAATCGCCGCTCGCGTCTGTCCCGGAATTCGTCAACACGACTTGCCCGAAATGCGGCGGGCCGGCGCGCCGGGAAACCGACACCATGGACACCTTTGTGGATTCGTCCTGGTATTTCTACCGCTACTGCGATCCGCAAAACGACAAAGCGCCCTTCGACTCCGCTAAAGTGGCCTACTGGTTTCCGATTGACCAGTACATCGGCGGAATCACCCACGCCATTCTGCACCTCCTTTACTCGCGCTTCTGGTGCAAGGTGATGCGCGATTTGGGACTGGTTCGCCACGATGAGCCCATCGCGCGCTTGTTTACACAAGGCATGGTGCAAAAAGGCGGCGTGGCGATGTCCAAGTCGCGCGGCAACGTCGTTGGCGCCGAAGAAATGGCGCAAAAGTACGGCGCTGACACGGGCCGCCTGTACACCCTTTTCGCCGCGCCACCGGAAAAAGACCTCGAGTGGAGTGAGGAAAGCATTGAAGGTTCCTGGCGCTTCCTGAACCGCGTCTATCGTTTGATAGACCGCCACGCAAAGGTGGTTCTCGCCACTCGCCACTCACCACTCGCCACTTCATCCATGGGGATGTCGACGCCATCCGTGTCAGAGAAGGAAAAGACGTTATTGCGAAAGGCGCATCAAACGCTGCGCCGTGTCACCAGCGACTTCGAGTCGCGCTGGCATTTCAACTCCGCCATTGCGCTTGTCATGGAACTGACAAACGAGATTTACGCGCAAGAACCTCTCGAAGAAGGCGTGAGCCCCGAAGTCCAAAGGGAAATCCTCGAGCTTCTAACGCTGATGCTTGCCCCCATGACGCCGCACCTTGCGGAAGAGCTTTGGGAAATGCTTGGCCACTCAGATGGCCTCTGGAACGCTTCCTGGCCTGCCTTCAACGAAGAGCTGGCGCGCGAGGACGAAGTCGAAATCGTGGTCCAAGTGAGCGGCCGCGTGCGCGGAAGGGTGAAAGTTGCGGCAGGCGCAGCGGAAGAACAGGTAGTGAAGCTCGCGCTGGCCGATCCCGGCGTGTCGCATCACGCCAACGGAAAGCGCATCGTCAAAAAGATCTTTGTGCCGGACAAATTACTCAACTTGGTCGTAGCAGGATAGCGAGCAGCAGCGCCGCGGAGAGCGAGGGAAGTTGTAGTGGCGGGTCTTTGGACCCGCTAATTCTCTTTACCACGGAAACGCTGCAAGAAAACCGGGGGTATCATGGCAACGGGAGCGCTGATGCAGGAGCAGGGAAGCAAGCCCAAATCGGAACTCGGCGGAGTGGTGGTGCTGGACTTCGGCGGACAGTACACCCAACTCATCGCGCGCCGCATCCGCGAGCAACAAGTCTTCTCCGCCATTCTGCCGTGCAACACCCCCCTGGATGAAATTCGCAAGTTCGCGCCGGCAGGAATCGTCTTGTCCGGCGGCCCCAGTTCCGTCTACGACGCGGACGCTCCGAAGTGCGACCCCAAAGTCCTCGACCTGGGAATTCCCGTGCTGGGAATTTGCTATGGCATGCAGTGGATCGCGCATACCCTGGGCGGCAAGGTGGAAAAGGCCGACCGCCGTGAGTATGGCCGCGCCTTCCTGAAAGTCGATTGTGAAGGCGGGCCGGACTCCTCCGACCTCTTCGCCGGGATCCCCGACTCCCTGCGCATTTGGAATAGCCATGGCGACAACGTCCTCGCGCTTCCCCCCGGGTTTCGCGCTTTAGGGCACACGGAGAACGCCATAGCGTCGGTGGAAGATCCCAAGCGTAAGATTTACGCCACTCAGTTTCACGTCGAAGTGAATCACACGGAACGCGGCACCGATGTGCTGAGCAATTTTCTTTTCCGCGTTTGCAAGGCTGTTCCAAAGTGGAACGGCACCGCGTTCATTGAAGAGACTACCGCCTCCATTCGCGAGAAAGTCGGCAATAGGTGGGCCATCTGCGGGCTCAGCGGCGGCGTGGATTCCACCGTTGCCGCTGTTCTGGTCCACCGCGCGATGGGCAATCGCCTCACCAACATCTTTGTGAATACAGGGCTGCTCCGTAAGAACGAATTTGAACAGACATTGGAAATGCTGCGGGACAGGCTGAAAGTTCACGTCATTGGTGTGGACGCCTCAGACCGGTTTCTTGCTCAACTGAAAGGAGTTACCGACCCGGAAGAGAAACGCAAACGGATCGGACGCGAGTTCATCGCCGTGTTTGCCGAAGAGGCGCAAAAGCTCCAAGCCGGCGAAGCGCATGGCAAAATCGCTTACTTGGTGCAGGGAACCCTCTACCCCGATGTGATCGAGTCGGTCTCCGTCAAAGGGCCCTCGGCCACCATTAAGACTCACCACAACGTTGGCGGCCTCCCCGAAAAAATGCCGTTTGCCCTCATCGAGCCGCTCCGGGACCTTTTTAAAGACGAGGTCCGCCGGATTGGCCAGCAACTGGGGTTACCATCCGAGATATTGCTGAAACATCCGTTTCCGGGCCCTGGCCTGGCTGTGCGTTTGCTCGGAGAAATCACCCGGCCGCACCTGAAAACGCTGCAAGATGCTGATGCCATTGTAGTTGAGGAAATTCGTGAGGCCGGCCTGTACGAAAAGGTCTGGCAAGCATTCGCAGTACTGTTACCTGTCCGTAGCGTTGGTGTAATGGGGGACGGGCGGACGTACGGCTTGACCGTGGCCGTGCGCGTGGTCGAATCCCACGACGCGATGACTGCGGATTGGGTAAGATTGCCCGGGGACGTACTGGAACGCATTTCCACGAGAATCGTGAACGAAGTTACGGGTGTAACCAGAGTCGTCTACGACATTAGCTCGAAACCGCCTAGCACCATTGAATGGGAGTAACTGCGTGGGCAGCCCCTGATCCTGATTAGGAAAGAGAGGTTGGTAGCAAAGACAAGCATCCACAAAAGAAAGAAGCCGCGCGATCGAACAGCGCGGCCCTTCTTTTAAATCTGATTAGAGCTGGCGCTGCTTCCCCCAAAAGAAGCCAAACGTCCAACCTAGCGGTTGGCCATTTTCTGAGCCATGTACAGAAGAAGTTTGCGATCTCCTTCATCTGCCTTGCTCAGCAAGCGGCGGAGCTTATTGAGAAAACGGGCTTCTTTTCCGACGCTCCCCCAGGCAATGTCATCGGACGACTTGCGCTTGGGGAGATTCGGCAACTGCGGCGGTTCCTCACCGTCATAAAAGAGTTGATAGAGTGGGCACTCGAGAGCGCGGGCCAGCTTTTCCAGCGTTTCAATGGCCGGCACAGTGTGGCCATTCTCGACGCGGGAAATATAACAGCGAAGCAGTCCTGTACGCTTTTCGATGTCGCCCTGGGAGAGTTTTTTTTCTTCGCGGAGTGCGCGAAGACGGTCACCTATAATCATGAAGGCATTATTCCATGTCGATAAGAGAATAAGCAAGCAAAATGTTTAGGCTGTGGAAATGAAACACTTGATGCACTCCCCGCAAAACCGGTAGTGCGAAACCCGGCAACCGGGGATAATGACCGTAACCAAATACCGATGGCACGCGTCCCAAAAGTAGAGCCCACGGATACTCCCCGCGTTGCTGGGAGTGCGAAAAGCCGTGAGCCGGGCCCGGTGGAATCCGCCGATGACCGGGAGTTGGTCCGGCGGGCCCAGGGAGCAGACAAGGCCGCTTTTGAAGAGCTAATCCGTCGCCACCAGCACCGCGTTTTTGCCGTGGCCGGCGGGATCCTGAAGCGGCGCGAGGACGTGGAAGACATTGCGCAACAGGTTTTCGTGAAGGCGTATTTTTCGCTGAAGCGATTTGACCAGCGGGCCGCTTTCACGACATGGCTGTACAAAATTACGGTGAACGAGTGCTGGGACCTGTTGCGAAAGAAGAAAGTTCGGCCCTTGGTCTACGAATCGGATCTGAGCGAAGAGCAGGCCAAGCAGGCCCTGAGTTCGGCGGAACAGCCAAACGATGGTCCGGACATCAGTGAACGGCTCGCGGCCAGACAACGGGTGGAGCGCTTGCTGGGAGGATTGGAAGAACGCGACCGCCTGATGCTGATCTTGAAGGAAGTGGAGGGATTTTCGATCGAAGAGATTGCGGAAGTTCTGGATCTGAATGCCAATACGGTGAAAGTGAGATTGTTCCGGGCGCGGCGCCGGGTGGTGAGCCAGGCGAAAGCGCAGGAAGAAATGAGAGCGGTAGAAGTAAGGAGGCGGGGATGATGTGGAACCTGCTGAAAGTAACTGGGACGGAGTGCAGCAACGCGCAGGGTGCCTTGGAGAGAGCGACCCTGCGTAATCCGAATGCGCGCACGCTCCAAGAGTTCATGGAAGAACTGTCGCCGGCGGACCTCGATCACCTCGGTGCTTGCAGCCAGTGCCGTGAAGCTGCGGAGAATCTTGTGGCGGTCCGGCAGATTTTCCATGGAGTGGCCGGCGCCGCGGAATCCGAGCGGCCCTTCTTTGCGTCGCGCGTGATGGCGGCCATCGCCGCGAAAGAGCGCGAACTGGTCGAATTAATCAATCCCTGGAGCGAAGTGCCGCGCTTCGCCACGAAGCTGGCCTGGATTTCCGCAGTCCTCCTTCTGGCGGGAACCACCTGGTTCTACGAAAAGCACGCGACCGAACCGCCTCGTTTGAATAACGGAGACACAAGCCAGGAATCGATTTTTGAGCCATCGCCACCGGCAAACCAGGACGATGTGTTGATCAGCATGGCGGAGGCTCCGCGATGAGCGAATCATCGGCAACGCGGAAGGCCGCTGTCTGGGTCGGAATTGTTTTCTTGCTGGGCGTTGCCGTTGGTGCTATGGCCGGGTATGGCTATGAACGCTGGTCCGTGTCGGCGGCGCGGGCTCCGCTGCCGGAACCGGTACGCCGGGCGCAGCGCGTTGACCAGCTCACCAGGGAATTGAGTCTGACGCCCGATCAGGCAAAGCAGTTAGACCAAATTCTCATGGAGCGCCATGCCGAAGTGAAATCGGTGCGCGACCAATCCGACGCGCAGGCCGAACAGATTCGCCAAAAAGGCCGCGATCAAATTCGCGCGATTCTGACCCCGGACCAAAAACCAAAGTTCGAAGAATTCCTCCGCAAGTTGGACGAAGAACGCAAACACAACCCCCCGCACTAGCCTGTTCCGCTTCATCCAAACTCACGCCAAGGGCGGGTACCCCGTCAAACTTTGACGAGGAGCTTGCCGGTGTTGCCGCCGGTGAAGAGCATGTTGATGGCGTCGGGGGCTTTTTCCAGGCCTTCGACAATCGTTTCGCGGTCCTTAAGTTTCCCGAACATTTTCCATTGCCCGAGCTGCTTGGCAGCTTCCATGAATCGCGGGGCGTAGTCGAGGATGATGAAGCCTTCGACGCGCAGGCGCTTCACGAGCACTTGCACGACATTGAGGCTGGCTGACGCAGGATCCTGGCTGTTGTAGCCGGAGATGAGCCCGCAGAGAATCACGCGGCCGTGCAAATTCATGCGGTCGAAGACGGCTTGCATGATTTCTCCACCGACATTTTCAAAATCAATGTCGATGCCGTTGGGGGTGGCGGCGGCGAGCTTTTCTTTCCAGTCGGGCTGTTTGTAGTTGACGGCGGCATCGAAGCCGAGATCTTTCGTGAGCCAATTGCACTTTTCATCGGTGCCCGCGATTCCGACGACGCGACAGCCTTGAATCTTGCCAATCTGACCGGCAACGCTGCCGGTAGCGCCGGCAGCGGCTGAGACGACCAGCGTTTCGCTTTTCTTGGGAGCGGCGATTTCCATTCCAAAATACGCTGTCAATCCGTTCATGCCGAGGACACCGAGAAAGAGAGTGTCGGAAACGAATGGAATCTTGGGGATCTTCTGCAGGAACTTACTGGTGGACGAGTCGACGATCAGATAGTCCTGCAAACCCGTGATGCCAGTGACGCGCTCACCTTTTTTGTAATCGGGATGGCGCGACTCGACGATTTCGGCAAAGCCGCCGGCGCGCATCACGTCTCCAATGGGCACCGCGGGGAGGTAACTGTCCATGGCCATCCAGATGCGCATGGTGGGATCGATCGAGAGGTACTTAACCTTGGCAAGCGCTTGGCCCTCTTGCAATTCAGGCAGTGGCGATTCGACAAGCTGAAGATCACCCGGCGCAAGCATGCCTTTCGGACGCGACTGCAGAACGAGTTTGCGATTGAGTGTTGGCATGATCCGTTTCAGTCTTTAGAGATTTGGCGGTTGAGATCCTTCGGACATCCTGGCCGGATGTCCTCAGGATGACAGTCCTAGGGCCAGGCGACCTCGCTAGAAGGGAATATCTTCGTCGGAGATTTCGGGACCGCCCGCTGAGCCGCCGCCTCCGCCGCCGTAGTTTTCTTCGGCAGGAGCGGACTGATCGAGTTCGTCCGCCGTGCGCGACGCTCCGCCGCCCATGCCGCCACCTGCGGCCGCAGCGCCTTCGGCCCGGCCACCGAGCATGCGGAAATTATTCGCGACGATGTCGAAACTGGTGCGCTTCTGGCCTTCTTTGTCCTGCCACTCGCGGGATTGGATACGCCCTTCGATGAAGACAAGCGAGCCTTTCTTCAAATACTGCTGCGCGATTTCGGCTTGCTTGCCCCAGACGACAATCTTGTGCCACTCGGTGCGCTTCTGACGCTCGCCGTTGCGGTCCTTGTAGGTTTCATCGGTGGCCAGAGAAAAATTGGCGACGGCCTGGCCGCTGCCGGTGTAGCGCGTTTCGGGATCGCGGCCCAGCCGGCCGACGAGGATTACCTTGTTGACTGACATATTGCTTTCTCCGTGATTTGGGCGCAGAAGAACTCTCTTGCCCCCTGGGATGGCGAAGATAACATGCGCTGAGTGAAAAGGGAAATCGCAGGATTTGGAGGACAGGGGGGTACCCACCCCGGTGTTTTGCACAAAGAGTGCGGAAACTGCTGATTGCGCGAGAGTTGTGAAACGCTCTTGGTGCAGAAAGTGACAAAAGAGCGCCAAAGGGTGAATCTGGCAAGGGGTACCCCCCGGCACTGTTGGTTTGTTATGAAACAAAAGGAGTTAAGAAATTTGACTGTTGCAATTGGTTGAAAAGAAAAGGGTTGAGAAAGCGTGGCGAATTTGAGGCAATTCGTAAGTGGTTGAAAAGAATAAGGGAAGAATTCTTGACTGGCGACTAGTGACTGGTGAATCGTGAAGGAGAAGGGAATCGCTGAGCCCGGTTTCGGCGATTTGGTTGTGGCAGAGTGACTACAGAAAGAGAATGGACGGAATTGTGGGAGATTGTGGTGCGTCGTGCGGCGATGCGACCTGAAGAACACGCGAAACGATAGCATGGCCGGTATCAGTTGGTAAAGTGTTTTCCCGGGAATGGTGGAAATTCACGGTTGGACGGAAGCACAGGAGGGGTCAACGGCGGGGCGATAGGGAAGCGGTTCCGCAATTGATCCGCAAACCAGGAGAGCCGCGGGAATGAAACTCCTCGTTCAAAGTGGATGTGGTTTGTTTTTGTGTTGGTTGCTATCGTCTGCGGGTCTCGCACAGGGGGCACAGCGGCCAAGTCAGCGAGCCAGTTTCGGACAAACCACAATCCGCGTGGAAACCTCGCTCGTGCTTGTGGATGTCATCACGCAGGACCCCAAGAATGGTCTGCCAGTGCGGGGTCTCAAAAAAGAAGATTTCCGGATGTTCGACAATGGGAACGAAGTACCGATCCGCGCATTTGACACCGGAGCGCGATACGACACGAGGCCTGTCATCGTTTGGCTCGCTGTGATCTGCAATGAGGGCGGGAAGATTGGAGGATCCGCGGAGTTTGTCGGAAATGAGGCAATGTTTCGTCCGGCATTCGATCAGCTCGACAAGCGGGATACGGTGGGGGTCGCTCATTGGTGTGACAACGGCGAGGCGCGACCCGATCTACTGCCGACGGGCGACCGTGATAAGCCACTCAGTGTATTGGCGGAAACCATCAAGCCCATCCCTTTCCACGTCGGGGGGAGCACTGATGTCGTCGGGGAAGCGGCCTTTCGAAAAATGATCCGGCTCATCATCCAGGACGCCCATCGCAGAAATCCGCAGCCACTGCCCGTGATTGTGTTTCTGGATGGTGATCATACAGGTCAACCGCGGGGCCGACTGGACCAGGTTGTTGGTGATTTTCTGGAGACGTCCGGGATTGTTTTCGGGATTAAGGACTACAACGCTCCTGTTGTGCCTATGCTGACGAATGGAGAAGTGACCGAGATCGAGCATTACATCGCTAGGGCAACCGGTGGGGAGTTTTTTCTGGCTTCGCCAGAGCATTATGCGGTCGCCCTTGAGGCCATTCTGATGCAACTGCACTTCCGTTATGAACTCGGGTTCGCTCCGCGTCCAATCGACGGGAGGCGGCACAAGATTAAGGTCGAACTAACGAAAGAAGCTCTCGCGCAGCACAAAGGGATTCGGTTGAAGTTCCGTCCTGAATACATCGCCGTGCGGGAACTGCCAGATTGGGCGCGTTGATGCATAGTGGCGAGGGAAAGCTGGGCTGGAGGACTGAAGGGGCAGGGGCGGGGCAGGGGGAGGAAAGACCGCAGGGCTCGCAGATTCGCCCTGCGCTACAGCACGAAGTTAGCGGGAGGAGGTGAGGGAGACGCCGAGTTCTTTGAGCCTGGCTCGGGCGCGGCGGTCTTCTTCGGTGCCGGGATAGCGGCGGGCGACTTCGCGAAGTTCGCGGATGCCGCTGGATTTCTGGCCGAGTTCGATGAGAGCCATTCCTTTCTTGAGCAGAGCGGGAGCGAGCTTGAAGCTTTTCGGATAATTGTTTAGGACTTTGTCGTACTCGCTGACGGCGTCATCGTATTTTTTCTGAGAATAGGCAATTTCGCCGAGATAGAACTGGGCGTTGGAAGCGAGATCGGTCGAGCCGTAGTACTTAAGGTAATCCTGAAACTCCGAACTAGCGAGATCGTACTTGCCACTGGTGATGTCGCGCAGACCGTTGGAATAGAGAGTGTCGGCGGAAGGCGCGCCCGCGGGGGGCAGAGCCGAAGTAGCCGCCGGCTGAACCGCGCCCGCGGTGGGAGTCGGCAACGCGGCACCACCACCGGTCGTCGGAGTTGCCGTGGTACCGGGAATCTTGGCGTCGATGCTTTGGACGGCGTTCTGGAGATCGACGAGCTGCTGATTGAGCTTGCCGAGCCGCGACTTGATTTCCTCGAGATTGTCGGAAAGGCCCTGGACCTGAGTGGACATGGTGTCGAGGCGCGCGCCGGAATTGGCCTGAACGTCCTGGACGGATTTCTGGAGCGAGCCCATGGTGCCAGAGAGCTTGGTCATACTGTCGCTAAAGCCACTGACGATGGTCTTGATGGCGGTGTGATCCTGAATCATCTGCGTGGACATGTCCTTTTGTCCTTGCAGCAGAGTAGTGACGTCGCGCTGGAGATCGATGATTTCGCGGGCGACGGCTTCGGCGGGATGAGGGCCGATAAGGCTTCCGCCGATTGCGCCTGCCAAAACGGCGGCTCCGAAAACGACGACATTGCGAATACGCATGAACAATCCTCCTGAGGCCTGCGAAGGGCTCTATAAAAGTAACACTAGCCGGGAAACAGTACTCACTCTAATTAAGAAGGCCGCGAACGGGCAAGGGTTTGCCGAGGCTCGCGGCCTTCCTGGTGACCCGAGAAGTAACCCAGTTCCGTGACCTGAGACCGTGTTCTGTGAGGTAAAGGAAGTATAGGAGGTAGAGGAGGTAAAGGACCGGAACCAGAGGAATTGGTCCGTCGCCTCCGATAGCACCCTACGAGTCCTCAGAAGAGGGGGCGCAGCATTCCCGCACCCGCGCTCGGGATAAAGCTGCGCCCCTGCAACGGCCTTGGCTCACTAGCGCGCCAACGATGGCCACTAATTAGCTTTGACGAAATGGCCGCGGCGGTTCTGCTGCCAGCAGGTTTCGTCGTGTTCGGTGCAGAAGGGCTTTTCTTTGCCGTAGCTGACGGTGGTCATGCGGTCGGCAGAGACGCCCAGTGAAACGAGATAGTTTTTGGTGGCGTTGGCACGGCGATCGCCGAGGCCAAGGTTGTATTCCGTGGAGCCACGCTCGTCGCAGTGGCCCTCGATGGTCACCTTGACTTGGGGATAGTTCTTCAGGAAGTCGGCGGTCTTCGAAAGGGCTTCCCGGGCGTCGGCACGAATGTCCGACTTATCGTAGTCGAAATAGGCGTCCCGCACTTCCTTCGTGAAAAGCTCGTCGATAGAAGGCTGCGGAGCAGGCTGGGGCGGCGGTGGGGGCGCATTCACGCTCACGCTGGCCGTGGCGCTGGCAGAGCCGCCGGGACCGCTGGCAGTGATGGTGTAGGTCGTGGAATCAGACGGAGTGACCTTGGTGGAACCCTGAGCGGTCACGGAGCCGACGTCCGGCGCGATGGAAAGCTGGGTGGCGTCGGTGGAATTCCAAGAGAGGGTCGAAGATTCGCCCTTGTTGATGGAAGAGGGGCTGGCCTGCAACGTCACAGTAGGACGAGCGGGCGGGGGCGCCGCTGGGGGCGGAGTTGGCGGTGGAGTGACTTTTTTCGGTCCGCAACCGATCACAAGAAAAGCAGCAGCAAGGGCAACGAACAAGCCGACGCGGCAGAGCGAGCGTGAAGCCAAGTTCATGCGAATTCTCCTCAGTGTTTGAAGATCCCGTGTTCGACCCACCAGGGACACTATCCTAACACCAGCGGGCTAGGTCCGGGTAATATATCGTGACACGATATATTATACATCGTATCGGGACAAGTGCAAAGATGTTTCCAAACGATGAACAGCCCCGGATATAGGCCATCCCGACGAGTTTCTGGATATGAGATGCGCGAACGAGGCACTAGGTTCCAGAGCAAATCATTCAACGGGTCGACCAGTTGGGAGACTCGTTGTGACCGGTGAACGTGAGCTGGTGAGGCTGCTCGCCGTTGGCGAGCATGGTCCAGATCTGGCGCTCGCCGCCGCGGGTGGATTCAA
>Ga0187780_10000359_pt1 | contig 34490 bp, 28 predicted proteins | sample 1015_Q2_SP10_20__FD_132429 | JGI IMG/M metagenome (GOLD analysis project Ga0187780, IMG submission 132429) | Tropical peat soil microbial communities from peatlands in Department of Meta, Colombia - 1015_Q2_SP10_20_MG | ecosystem: Environmental > Terrestrial > Soil > Wetlands > Peat | place...
CAAACCGCCGACATCGTCATGTATTCTTCCCCCGGCAAGCCCCTGATCGTCCCTGTAGGCGAAGACCAGGTTGCCCACGTCGAAATGTCCCGCGAACTCGTCCGCAGATTCAATAACTTTTACGGTTGGAAGCTAAACCCGCAGACGTTTTTCAGTCCTGACAATGAGCCGTTTGTAAGGGAGCTGTTTAATTTCCTTGCCAAATACTGGGCTAATGATCTCCCCACATACCCCCCTCGCAAAGTTACCCCTGAACTATTCGACTGGGTTCGACGTGCCGTCCCCCAAGTCGGACTAAGAATCGGTGCCGCAAATTTTATGGGGGAACCAAATCCATTTGAGTCACTTGTTCATTTCGAGGAGGTCCTTACGGAGCCCCAGGTTCTTCTTACCAGAACGCCGCGCGTGCCCGGCCTCGACGGCCGCAAGATGTCCAAGTCCTACGGGAACGCAATCTATCTTTCCGAGTCCGACGCCGACATTCGCGCCAAGACCAAAGTCATGGTTACCGATCCAGCGCGCAAGCGCCGCACCGACCCCGGCAATCCCGACGTCTGCCCCGTCTACGACTGGCACAAGCTGTTCTCTACTCCGGAACGCGATCCGGGGCGCCTCGACTGGGTTCGCCAGGGCTGCACGACTGCCGGCATCGGCTGCATCGAATGCAAGGCCGCCATGGCGGAAAATCTTATCAAGTGGATCGCACCCATCCGCGAGCGCCGCCTTCACTGGGAGAGCAATCCCAAGGGTGTCCTGGACGTTTTACATCAAGGCTCCGCGCAAGCGAAACGCGAAGCGGGAAAGACCATGCACAGCGTCCGCCAGTCCATCTTCCACTGGCCGGAAAAAGAATAGGAAAGACAAAACAGAAAACTGGCAGGAGATTTCGACCAAACGCAAGATCGAAGAGGGAATCCCTCGCTCTGCTCGGGATGACGAAATTCCCAGCCAAGATTCTGTTGGGAGTGCTTTCTCTCTTTCACTCTTGCACCCTGACACTCTTACACTTCTTCGCTTCGTCCAACAAACCGGCTTCTTTCTCAGTCCCTGTGCCACTGGTACACTATCTCCATCCATGGCGAGTCCCTACAGAATCCAAATTCCCATCTTCGAAGGTCCCCTAGACCTCCTGCTCGATCTCATCAAGAAGCAGGAGATGAATATCCACGACATCCAAATCTCCAAAATCACCTCGCAATACCTTGACTACCTCCATCAGCTCGAGACATTGAACGTCGACGTCTCCGCCGAATTCATCTATATGGCCGCCACGCTCATTTACATCAAATCCAAAATGCTTCTCCCGCCGGACCCGCTTGCCACCCCCGAAGAGCAAACCGCCGACCCGCGCGAGGAACTTGTCCAGCGACTCCTGGAGCACGAGAAGTTCAAGAACGCCGCGCAACTCCTCTACCAGCGGCAGCAGATCGAAGAAAACGTCTGGTCGAAGCCGGACAAGTCGCTATACAACGACGAATCGACCGAAGGGGAACTCGTCGTCTCCCTGGTTGACCTGGTCCGCGTCTTTCAGCAGGTCCTCGAACGCAAAAAGGAAGTCGCTCGCATCGAGCTGCAGCACGAATCCTTCACCGTGGCGCAGATGATCGCCCAGTTGCGCGGCCAGATCCTTTCGAGCGACACCAGCTCCGTCAGCCTCATTCAGTTTTTTGAGGCTTGCCCCTCCCGTCACGCCATGATCGTCGCGTTCCTGGCCGTCCTCGAAATGGTCAAACTGCAGGCCATCGCCCTCGCGCAGGAAAAACAGTTCGGTGAAATCGTCATCAAGCGCGCGAAAGCGTTCGACATTGCCTTCGACGACTCTGGCGCACTGAGAATTGACGCCGAATATCAGTGACTCTAGCCAACAGCTTTTAGTCAACAGCCGACAGCTACAATCCTTCCGCTCTAGGTAGGCAGGCTAATGGCTCACTCTTTGCCTCCCCGCTCAACCCTCTTCCGATCCACAATTCGGATCCTCTTCCTCTCAAACTGCACTATCCCGGCTTTACGCAACTCTCCCAGGGCAGCCATTGCGGACTCGCGATACACCCAGGCTCTTTGGCTACATTGCGCGCCGCGAGAGGGTTCCAGAACTGCTGAACCCTTCCCGTAGGCTATTCAGAGCGATATCCGGCTTCCGGATCGCCGGTTTCTGATCGCGTCAATCTCCCCGCTTTGCGCCGCGCACTGTTAACTGTAAACTGTTACCTGCTCATGACGGACCAGGAACGCAAAGCCGCTCTCGAAGCCATCATCTACGCCGCCGACGAGCCCGCTACCCTTGACCAACTCGCCGCGGCTCTCGGCGAGGACAAGCTTCCCGTCAAGGCTGCCCTCGACGAGCTTATGGCCTCTTATTCCTCTGAGGACCGCGGCATCGAAATCCGCGCCGTTGCCGGCGGCTACAAGATGTACACCAAGCCCCAGCACCACGACGTCGTCCGCCGCTTCATCAAGTCCTTACGCCCTCCCCTTCGTCTTTCTATGCCGGCCCTCGAGACTCTGGCCGTCATCGCCTACAAGCAGCCGGTTACGGCTCCCGAAATCTCCGAAATTCGCAGCGTCAACACTTCCGGCGTCATCTCCACGCTTCTCGATAAGAAGCTCATCACCACCGCGGGACGCAAGGAAGTTATCGGGCGCCCCATCCTTTACAAGACTTCCAAAGAGTTCCTCATGCGTTTCGGCCTGAGCGATCTCGATGAGCTTCCCAGCTTGAAGGAGTTCGAAGCCCTTGCGCGCGAGGCGCTTGGTTCGGATGTGGACGCTGGTCCTCAGCTCGGCCTCGAAGAGCCCGTGTCCGAGCTTCATCCTGAAACCGACGTTGCCAACGCGGCCCCAGTGGCGCGTGGCGAGTCTTCGAGCCCAGCGGCCTTCTCTTCGGAAGGGAACTTGGCTCCTGAGGAATCTGGCGTCTCCGAGACCTTTCAACACGTGGAGCAGGAACTCGCCTCTGCCGAGGAACTTCGCGAAGAGGAAGCCGCCGCCACTGGCGAGGGGATGCCCTCCGGCGCGCTCGACGAAGACCCGCCGCCTCCCTCCGCAAAATCCACATCTGCCGATTAATCTGCGGAAGACGATTTTCGGTCCCACCACTTGCCACTAGCCACCTGCCACTTTTTTCTTTACTGTTAACTGACAACGGAAACTGACAACTTCATGCTCGAACGCCTCCAAAAAATCATCGCTCGCGCCGGCATTGCGTCTCGCCGTCATGCTGAACAACTCATCCTTTCGGGCCAGGTTCGCGTCAATGGCAAAACCGTCACCGAACTCGGCACAAAGGCCGACCCATCCACGGACAAGATCGAAGCCGCCGGCCGCACCATCAAAGACGACGCGCCCCGCCACGTCTACCTGCTTCTGCACAAACCTCCGGAAGTCGTCTCCTCTCTTGCCGATCCGGAAGGGCGCAAGACGCTGCGCAATTTCCTGCGCGGTTTTCCCGATCGCGTCTACCCGGTCGGCAATCTCGAATATGCTGCCAGCGGGCTCGTCTTCCTTACCAACGATGGCGACCTCGCCGCTCAGCTTCTCAAGAATTGGAATCGCCTCGACCAGACCTACCACATCAAGATCAAAGGCATGCTCACCCTCGCCGATCTCGATCGCCTGAGTAAAGGATTACACGTCAAGTTGAAAACCGTTCGCCAGCCTGAAGCCTCGCGCAAACAGCATTCCAATTACTGGTATCAACTCACCATGCAGGGCCCCAAACTCGAGAGCCTCCGCAACGCCCTTTTTCGCGAGCATCACCCTGTCGAAAAAGTGATGCGCATCGGCCTTGGTTCTCTCTCCCTTGAAGGTGTCCCCCGCGGCCGCTACCGCCTTTTGGAGAGAACGGAACTGGATGGGCTAACTAGATCCAAGACCCCTAGGCCGAGAACCCGCTGACGTTCGGTTGTCATGCCCGACCGTCTCCAAAAAATCCTTGCCGCCGCCGGCGTTGCTTCTCGCCGCAAAGCCGAGGAGATCATCACGGCCGGCCGCGTGACTGTGAACGGCGCCACCGTCACCGAACTCGGTACCAAAGCCGATCCGCATACGGATACTATCTGTGTCGATGGAAAACCTCTCCAGGGCGTACAACGCTTCGTTTATTTTCTGCTGAACAAGCCGAAAGGCTATGTAACCACCGTGAGCGACCCCGAAGGCCGCCCAACCGTCATGCAACTCCTCGGCAATCTTCGCGAGCGTGTCTACCCCGTCGGGCGCTTGGACTACGCCAGCGAAGGCCTACTTCTCCTCACCAACGATGGGGCCCTCGCGCAGCAACTCACGAAGGCCGGGTCGCATGTTCCTAAAACCTACCATGTGAAAATCAGTGGCAAGCCTGACGAGCAGGCGATTCAACGTCTCCGCAATGGCATCACGATCGCCCTCGAGGAGAAGCGCCGCGTAAAGCTTTCTCCTGCCACAATTAGACTCATCGAGGACGCGCCTAATCCCTGGTACGAGGTCACCTTGATTGAAGGCCGTAACCGACAAATTCGGCGTATGTTTCAGGCTGTCGGCTTCCTGGTCGAAAAGATCAAGCGCGTTAAGCTTGGCCCCTTGACTGTCGATGTCCCGCCTGGGAAATTCCGACCGCTCACCGAAAGGGAAGTGCAAACCCTGAAAGCGTTATCCGGCCCGTACCGAAGATAATTGCACGGGTGCCACTAACTACTTTCGCTTTACCCTGGCTCCCCACTCTTCCGGGTTGACGTCGCGCGCGTGCCTAGAAAACAGCCAGTGGTGCCCATCTAAATCAAAGGCGGCAAACTGCAACTCGCCATACTCCGTCTCATGCAACTCTTCCACAATCGACGCGCCCGCCGCTTTCGCCCTTTCGAAGTGCTCTTCCAGATCCTCCACAAACACGGTCAGGCTCTGGGTTCCACGTTCGACCTGAGCAGGACTCGCTGCTCTCTCTTTCGGCCGCGTGAGCATGATCCAGGCATCTCCTAGATGCATCTGCACGCCGCTGGTTGGCTCTCCCCCGTAGCGGTAGTGCTCTTCGAATCCAAACACTTTTTTCAACCACTCTGCCGCTGCATTGACATCACGATACACGAGATGCGGCAACAAAATATCGGTAGGCACAGAACGGTTCTTCAACATGCGCGAATCCTAGCACAACGCCATATGCGAGTCTTGACGCAATTCTTCATTCGCTCGCCGCAAGTCGCTAAGCGGAGTTCATCCCTTTGTGCCTGATATTACTCATCCCTATCCCCTCCCCTCGATTTTTCCTAATCACGGGCATAAAATAAATTCATGACCCACACTCTCGAAGAGCTGATCCCCGACTACATCCAGGGCCTTCCGGCCTACGTTCCTGGCAAGCCTGTTGAAGAAGTCGAGCAGGAACTTAAAATCCACGCCGTCAAACTTGCTTCCAACGAAAATCCTCTCGGGCCCTCTCCGAAAGCGATGGAAGCCGCTCGACGCGCTCTCGGCGAAGCCAATTGGTATCCAGACGGCGGCAGCAAGCGCCTGCGCGAAGTCCTCGCCACTCGCAACAATGTCCGCTTTGAAGAGGTATTCGTAGGTTTGGGCTCCAGCGAAATCATCGATCTTGCGTCGCGCGTCCTCCTTCGCCCTGGACTGGACGGCATCACCAGCGAAGGCACGTTCGCGCTTTTCGCCATCGCCATTCGCGCGAGCGGCGGCCATCTGATCCAGACGCCGATGCGCAATTACACTTTCGATCTCGAAGCGATGGCCGCCGCAGTCACGCCGCAAACCCGCGTGATCTATATCGCCAATCCCAACAATCCTACCGGTACGGCTTTTGGTCACGACGAATTTGCCGCGTTCCTTAAAAAAGTACCCGGGGACGTCCTGGTGGTTCTTGACGAAGCGTATTGCGAATATGCCGCCCGCCCTGATCTCCCCGAGTCGCGCGCACTCTTCCGCGAGTACAACAACATCCTTACGCTTCGCACCTTTTCCAAGGTGTATGGCCTAGCCGGACTGCGTATCGGCTACGGAATCGGCCATCCCACGCTCGTGGCGGAAATGAACAAGCTTCGCACGCCATTTAACGTCACCAGCGTCGGTCAAGCCGCTGCTCTCGCCGCACTCGATGACACTGACCACGTGGAGCGTTCCGTGGAGTCCAATCGCCATGAACGTCAGCGCCTGTTTGAGGAACTGCGCAAGCTCGGCCTTTCTCCCGTTCCCAGCGAAACCAATTTTCTTTTTGTTCCTGTCGGACCCAATGCCAAATCACTCTGCGACGAACTTCTCCTTGAGGGAGTGATCGTTCGCCCGATGGGCTGGATGGGCTTCCCAGAAGCTATCCGCATTTCTGTTGGTTCGCCTGCGGAAAATACCAAACTGCTGCTCGCCCTGGCCTCGACCCAGCTCCGGCTCCGTACCGCCGCCAACTCGGTTCTTGCACCCCGCTGATCTTCTTTCATCGCACATCTCCTTTGCTCTATCCAGAACTGTTACTCATACAGTGCAGCAATCCTCTTTTCACACCCTCCCGTGGGTCTATCCCTCTAATCTAAATTCACCGTCCAGGTAGCACGAGGAGTCCATGCGGTTCGTTTCAGGCAATGCCAAACGCTCTGTGCCTCGCCTAGCCCTTACCGCTGCGGTTGTCGTTGGAGTCATCTGGCTTGGCACGCGCTACGGTCTTTACCGCCTAGCCCTTGCCGATGACGGTTTCTCCATCCTCACCGCGTGCTTCTTTCTTGTGCTTCTCCGCATTCGGATCACTCTCCGGGAATTGGCTGCAGTTCTCGGTATGGCTCTCGCACTCTTTCTCGTGGATGCGCGCCTCCTCGGCTATCCTTTTTCTTGGCGAAGCGCAATTTTCCTGCTGGGACTCGGCGGTTTTTGTGTGCTGATCCTTCGAGCACTCTGGTCAGAAGGTGAATCGCGGCGACTGGCCACTTTTGCGCTGCTCCCGCTTGTTGCCCTCCATGCCGCCGGTTGGTGCATTCCTTTCTTTCACGGTTGGACCTCGCGAGCCCAGCCGGACGTCCTTGATCTATATCTGTATTCCTTCGACGCCAGCCTGCACGTCCAGCCTTCGTTCTTGTTCGGCCAACTCATGGGGCGTTCCTATGCCTTCTTCGCGATCTGCTACGTGGCTTACCTGATTCCCGGAATCGCCTTGGCCCTTGCCTATACCGGGTGCCTCATGGCCCGCAAAAAGACAGCTCTTTCCGCTTTCATTGCGTTTTCCATTGCAGCGCCGATCGGCTTCGTCTTCTATAACTTTTTTCCCGCTCTTGGTCCTATCTATGTATTCAAAACCGGTTTTCCCTGGTATCCCCTGACCACCGTTCAGGCCAGCCACCTTGCAGTGAAGCCCATTCCTTTGGCCGGCTTTCGCAATGCCGTGCCTTCACTGCACGCCGGCTGGGCCTATTTGGTCTTCTGGTATTCCACCCGGCTCTCGCGCGTGGAGCGCATTCTCGCTGCCGCGTTTTTGGTTTTCACTCTGATCGCTACTCTGGGCACTGGCGAACACTATTTCATCGACCTGCTCGTTGCTGTTCCATTCGCCGTTTTCATTCTTTCTTTGACGAACCATCTCGTGCATCGACCCGCGAAGCCCTCTTTCACCCCGCTCTTCGCTGGCCTTGCTATGATCCTCGCGTGGTTCGGCGCTCTACGTTTTGAATTGCAGTTTTTTTGGAAGAGTCCTGTCATTCCCTGGGCCGCCTGCCTGCTCACCCTGGCGGCTTGCTTTTGGGCAGGACGCACGTTGGCGAATGAGCAGGCTCGCGGGGTGATCGATTTCAGCGGCTTGCCGTTTCCTCAGCGAGCGCCTGAGAGTGCGCCGGCCTTGAACGCGGAACCGGAAACCTCCAACGCCACGCTTGCGCGATAATTCAAAACGGAGTGGCATCGCGGGAGAGCCATCGAACGTAACCGGCTGCTGAGAAATTCGTCTAAATGCTATGAAGGTTCATCTTCCCAGTCCGGCCGTCTCATCAACAGACCCCATCGCTGATCTCCTACGCCATTCCACGGCCATCGCGGTCGTTGGTCTGTCTTCCAATCCCCGACGCCCCTCTCACGAGGTCGCGGCTTACCTTCAGTCCGCCGGCTACACCATCATTCCCGTTAATCCCAACGAATCCGAAGTCCTCGGCCAGAGATCCTACGCCCGTCTGGAGGATGTTCCCGTTCCCATCGATATCGTGGACGTCTTTCGCCGCATCGAAGAGGTTCCTCGCGTCGCCGATTCCGCTATTGCCGTTCATGCAAAAGCCCTGTGGCTTCAGCAGGGAATCACTAGCCCCCAGGCGGCCGCCAAAGCCCATGCTGCGGGCCTTCTCGTCGTCGAGGACGCCTGCCTTTTCGTCGAACACAAAAGACGGAAATCAGAAATTGGAAAGTAAAAAGTAGAAGGGTTATGCGGCGCGCCCTGTGATTGCTTCAGCCGATTGCATCTTCAAAATCCAAACACTTGCAGATTTCTCTTCCCTGGCAAAACGACCGCCAAATATCTCCCATCCGCCGAAAGCCCATATTCGCGGATCGCCAACCCATGCAACAACTGGCGCGGTTCGGGTTCCAGCACGGGCACAGCCTGTCCTCTCCGAAATGGAGCCAAGCCCGGCACGCGGAAGCTTACCAGGTCGGCCGATTTCTTCTCAACGGTCCTCTTTACGTAAATTTCCGTCTCTTCCGCATTCCACTGCAGCACGCCCAATCCCACGCGCATTCGCGCCACGTGATCCGGCTTCTCTAAGTCTCGAACTTCCATCACCTCGCGATCGAGGAAATAGGCCACTTTCGTTCCGCCCGGCGAAATCGAAAGCCCCCCCACGAATCCGTCCAGCGTCGCCAATTCGTGATCGTCCTGCGACAGCAAATCCAGCTTCTGAATCCGTGGCGGACCCTCCATGTTCCGGTCGCGCTCTACTGCGATTGCGGAATTGCTTCCCGGAACTCGAACGGCCGCCGCAAACGTCCGCCCCTCAAACGCCTTAGTGTCGGGCCCACCGGACATAGTTAAATAGTGTAGAGAGAACAATTCGCGGGTCGAAATCTCCTCCGCCAAATACACCAGCGTGGCATTATCGCGAAGCCACATCGGCTGCTCGGCTTCCAACACCAATTCGTCACCGCGAGGCTTGATCTCATGTCCCGAATCGTCCAGTAGCAGCAACGCCCTCGCGTCGTCGTGATGCTCGTCTTCCGGGTCTACCGTTGTGGTAAACAATTGAATCGCGATCAGGTGCCCGTTGGGCGACCACGTGAACGACTCCACCTGGTACGTAAACGGCTTATCCCCGTGCGTGAATTTCTGTCCCTCCAGGATTCGTCTCCGCTTCCCGTTCGCCTCGGCAATAAAAATATCGTCCCTCTGCAGATCGTACTTCTTTGTTTTGAACATCCTTTTGACGGAGAACACAATCCGTCCATCCGGCGCATACGCGAACGCCGTCACTTCCTCATCGACGGACATCACGGGCTTGTCCAGATTTTGCGCCCGGACGGATACAGGGCACAGAATTAACCAAACCAGCGTCTGCAGAATAACTACAGTAAGCGCATGCCTAACGGTGTCCGCAAAGCGAGTGTCGTTTCTTCCAAGAAACCGGGAACTGTAGACTGTCAACTGTTGACTCCTCTTCACGGCTTCGGATGCGTCCCGGTAAATTCCGAGCAGCAAGGCTTCTCGACGGGCATAAACTCCATCAATTCCACCCGCGTCATGTCTGGATCGTACAAATTCAACTGCCACTTCCCATCCCGCCCAATCTTCGGCTCTTCAAACCCAGTGTACCCCTTCGCCTTCAGCTCTTTTGCCGCCTCCGCCACGCTCGGTACCCCCAGAGAGATATGATTCATCACTCCGCGCAAACGTTTGTCCGCGTCCGCCGGTATTTTCAGCATGTACTCAATCCAATCCGTGCCGTCTGGCACCTGCAAAGACATCCAATTCGTCTCGTCGTCCTTCATCCCCCCATGCCAATATGGGCGAAACCCCAGCACATCCTGATAAAACTGATTCTCGGTCTTCTCATTCTGCACAATAAATCCCGCATGAATCAGGTTGTGGCTGATCTCCCTCACTGCTCCCGACTCCGGCGAATCTCTCTTCTGCTCTATAAATACAATCTTGTTTCCCTCAGGATCTGCTAATACAAAATATTTCGTCCCATCAGGCCAGGGGTAAATGTCGTCTACTCCTCCCACGCCCTTCGCCGTTAAATAGGTCCGCATTTTCATCAAATCGTCCGTTGCCAGGCCAATCTCCAGCAAATAAGAGCCATGAGTGCCTGGGGAAGCCTTCGTCAACTCGATCCTCTGGTACTGGTTCACCACATAGCTCGCCTGCACGAAGTTGCCGTTTCTCACTACGCCAGTCGGCAGGCCCAACTCTTCTCCATAGAAGGTCCTTGCCTTGTCCAAGTCCGACACGAGGAAGTTCACATAGGCAATTCCCAGAATCTTCGGTCTTCCTACCGTCTCTGCGGCCCAGCAAGCACCCACCAGCAGCGACACAGCCACGACTATCACGGCCAGTGACGCCGACCAATTTCTGCTCTTCCTCATTCGCATTCTCCGTATTGGGGCACACTCTTAGACTTTTACTTATGCAGCGTGTTTCTTTTTCGCCCTTCTCGCCACTACTCTCTCGCTGATTTCTTCCTCATCTTTGCAATTTCCGCCATCCTCATCCGCAACCTAGCCTCAAATCCCTGATCCGTCGGCTTGTAGTACACCCTTCCCACGAGGTTATCCGGCAAACACTGCATCTCCGTTACTTTGTCTTCAAAATCGTGCGCATACTGATATCCCTCGCCATATCCCACATGCTTCATCAACCCCGTAACGGCGTTTCTGAGATGCAGTGGCACCGGATCCGCTTCCGTCTTTCTCACGTCTTCCATCACATCCCCATATGCCACGTATACTGCATTCGATTTTGGCGCCAACGACAAGTACACCGCGGCCTGCGCCAACGCCAGATGTCCCTCCGGTGCGCCCAGAAAATCGAACGCCTCTTTCGCCGCCAGGGTCACCGCAAGAGCGCCCGGCTCCGCCATCCCGATATCTTCGCTCGCCATCCGCACCATGCGCCGAGCCAGATACAGCGGGTCCTCTCCGCTTTCGATCATCCGGGCCAGCCAATAGAGCGCCGCATCCGGGTCCGAATTCCTCACGCTCTTGTGTAGCGCCGAGATTAGATTGTAGTGTTCTTCTCCTGCCTTGTCGTACCGCAGGATTTTCCGCTGCAGCACATCTTCGAGCAACTCCGCAGTAATTCTCTTTACTCCGTCCGCACTCGACTTCGCGCCACGCACGCACAATTCCAGGGTGTTATAGGCCGTCCGCGCATCCCCATTTGCAAACGCCGCAATCCTACACAGCACTTCATCCGCCCGATTTTCGAATTCCGATTTTCGATTTTCGTCTTTCTCCGTGGCCTCTGTGTCTCCGTGGCTAGTCCCTTCTTTCCCCAGGAGAATTCGCTCGCCTCCCAACCCGTGCTCTTTATCCGCCAAGGCCCTCCGCAGCAACTCCACAATTTGCGGTGTCGTGAGTGCCTCCAGCACGTACACCTTTGTCCTCGACAGCAGTGGCGAAATCACCTCAAACGACGGATTCTCCGTGGTTGCCCCGATAAAGAGAATGTGCCCGGCCTCCACGTACGGCAAAAACGCGTCTTGTTGGGCCTTATTGAACCGGTGTACTTCGTCCACAAACACAATCGTTCGCATTCCGCTCCGCGAGCGCTTCTCCGCCTCTGCCATTACCTCTTTAATCTCTTTGATTCCGCTTAGCACCGCGCTGAAGGAAACAAACTCGCTTCGCGTCAACCTCGCAATCAGGCGTGCCAGCGTCGTCTTCCCACACCCCGGCGGTCCCCAAAATAGCATTGAGCTCAAATTGTCCGATTCGATTTGCACCCGCAACGGCTTGCCCGGCCCCAGCAACTTCTCCTGCCCTACGACCTCATCCAGCATCCGCGGACGCATCCGCTCGGCCAGCGGCTGCAACCCCGCGGCCGCCTCTGGCTCCGGCAATCGTGCAAACAACCCCATGCCCCAAGTCTATTTCTTTTCTTCCACAATTTCGAATAGGAGTCAGAAGTCAGTAGTTGGAAGGCTTATAAGACGTCGCACCCTACTACTGACTACCGACTTCCGGCTTCCGACTGTCTCTGCCTGTAAGCCTCATAGAGCACCACCGCCGCGGCCGCCCCCGCATTCAAGGATTCCACCCGGGTGGCCATCGGTATGTGAATCCGGCCGTCCGCTCCGTGCACCACATCCTCCGGCAATCCCGCTCCCTCATTTCCTACCAGCAAGGCTACCGGTTCGCACCACTCCACTTCCCACGGTGCCATGGCGCTCGACCCCTCATCGTGGACACAGGACGCCACCGTCCGTATGCCGTTCAGTTTCAACTGCGTCAGCAGGACCCCGAGCGCCATCCCCGTTAAAATTGGTAGATGCAGGGCCGCTCCCGCCGAAGCTCGCATTGCTTTTGGTGCGAAGGGGCTCGCCGTTCCACTCTGTCCCGTCGCCGTTGTGACGACGCCCGTTGCGCCAAAGGCCGCCGCCGTGCGCAAAATCGTTCCCACGTTCCCCGGGTCCTGCACTCCGGCCAAGACCACGAGCAGCGGCGCACACACCCCTTCCGGCGTGCTCAGAACATCCGCCATCTCGACTTTTCTTGGCACCACCAGCGCCGCCACGCCCTGTGGATGCTCGGTATCCGCGATTCCCTCAAACAGCCGGTCAGTAGTGCGCAGCACCGGGAATCCTGTGTCCGCCCGTCCCACCAAGGGTGCCAGCCGCTCGCGAAACCTTTCTCCACTTTCGCTGAACAGAACAGCCTCGACGCGGCACCCAGACGTCAGTGCCTCTTCCACCAGCCGTACCCCCTCCACACCTGCCGCTCCAGTGGCCGTTGCCACGCCGCCGCGCAACGCCAAGCGAAATTCCTTCAGCCACTTGTTCGCGCGGCTCGTGATGACCTCCGGTGCCGCCGCTCTGCGCCCGGCATTCCCACTACGTCCCCCTCGTTCGTTCCTCATCGGCCTCACCAGCACCTCGGCCGTACCAGCGGCCAAGCCTCCGTCGCAATTTATCCTGCCGCGAGCCTACCAAATTTCTCCCGTCCTTTGGAGTAGGTGCGGCTCGTCGCCTCTTTTACGGTCTATCCTCTGTCGCATTGCACCCAGCCCACGCGTATGTTACTTTCCCCACAGCGGCGAGTTCGCTCCTGGCCGTCGCTCCAGAACAGGATAGGTACCTTCGATTGTCCGCTGAGATATTGAAGGTGAGCGCCGCGAATCCGGACCCACGAATTATTCGCTACGCTGCTGGATGGTTAAATCGTGGTTCCGTGATCGCTGTGCCCACGGACACTCTTTACGCTCTCGCCGCAGATCCCGTAAATCTCTCCGCCGTCGAAGAAATTTTCCGCGTTAAAGGACGCCCCGAGCATCGCGCTCTGCCCATACTCATCAATTCACTCATCTACGCCCAGGTGCTGGCTAAGGATCTGCCGGACAATTTCTACCGGCTTGCACAGGCTTGCTGGCCGGGCCCGCTCACCATTGTCGTCGACGCGTCCAACCGGCTTCCACTTAAGGTGACCGCCAATACGCGCCGCGTCGCGCTGCGTTGGCCCAAGAACAAAGTCGTGAACGATCTCATCGCCGAACTCGGTGTGCCTCTGACCGGCACCAGCGCCAATATTTCCGGCTCCCCCACCTGCGAGAGTGGCGAAGAGGTGTTTCGCCAACTTGGCGACCGTCTCCCTCTCATCCTCGATAGCGGCGACACTAGAGGCTCGTTGCCATCCACCATCGTGGAACTCCGCGGCGACCACTGGTGCATCGGCCGCGAGGGCGCGGTCCCCGTGGACGAAATCAACGACGCCCTGGAAGGCGACGACGCCGTGCCCGCCTGAGTAAGTAATATGGGGTTGAGCTTGTGCGATTTGGTGCTTCTTCGGGTGGCACGCGCTCGTCTTAAGGGTGGGTTTTAGGCGTTTGCAGCGGCGGCTTTGTGCTGTCGTCCGTGTTTCCGTGGCCAACCCTCACTGCGCCAAGAAGTCGAAATCCCCCGTCGGGGTCAACTCCACCTGCATCCCCTTTCGATGCACGCTCACCACGTCCACATACCACATGGGCACGTAGGGCAACTCCTCCGCCAGGATCTTCTGCACCTCGCTGCACAATTCCTCCCGCTTTGCCTGGTCCATCTCACCACGAATTTCCGCAATCAATTCATCCACACGCGGATTCCGGTAATGCCCGCGATTTCTCCCGTTTGGCGGAATCTTCTTCGATGAAAACACCAAATCGAAAATATCCGGATCGTTGTTCGCCCCAACCCAAATCGAATAACTCAACTGAAAATTCCCTTTGTCCAGATCCGAAAGCAGCGTCGCCAATTCCAGAGGCCGCACCTCCAGGGCAACGCCGACTTTCTTCCACTCATCCTGCAGCGCCGCTCCCACTATCCGCGCCTGCTCCTGAGTGGACACCTTCAGCGTAAGCCGCATTCGAACGCCATCGGGCCCGCGGCGAAATCCCGCCGCATCCAGCAACCGTTCCGCCTCAGCCGGGTCGTATCCGTACTTCTTCACGTTCCCTTCATACGCCCAATGATTCGGCGGCAAAATCCCGCTCGCCAGCCGCGCCTCATCGCGCAGGAGATATTTCACGAGCGATTCCCGATCCGTCGCATATGCCAGGGCCTGGCGCACTTCTTTCTTAGCCAGGATCGGGTCTTCCAAATTCGTACCGAGGTACGCAAAGTTCGTCCCCGGCTCTTCCGACACTTGCAACTCCGGCCGCTTTGCCAGCACCGGCACCATATCCGGGGAAAGGGAACTCATCTCCACGTCGGCCGACCCTTTCCTTAGTTCCAGCGCCCGCACAATCGCATCGGGCACCACGCGGAACCTCACCCGCTCCGGCGAGGAAGCGGCGAGTAGCGAATGGCGAGTGGTGAGCGCGAAGCGAAGGACGTCAACCGATGCCTCCTGGTGTGTCCCATTCGCCTGTTGGCTATCGGCTAACGGCTGGCGGCTCTTCTCCAGCAGCACCTCATCATCCTGCGCCTGACTGACAAATTGGAATGGTCCCGTGCCAATCGGCTTTTTCGAAAAGTCGCTCCCCGACCCTTCTGGCACAATTCCCACCGCGCTTCGTTCCATATTCCACAGGAACGACGCGTACGGCTCCTTCAAATGAAAGTTGATGGTCTGTGCATCCGGAGCCTCTATCGATGCAATCATGTTGAAGGACCCGCGCTTCGGCGAACGGTTCTCTGGATTCATCATGTACTCAATCGTCGCTTTGACGTCCCGCGACGTCAGCGCTCTTCCATCGTGAAACCGGATCCCGCGCTTCAGATGAAAAACATACGTCAGCGCATCCGGCGTCTCCCACGACGCGGCCAAATCCCCGTGCAGGTTCATCTGTGCGTCACGCGTGACGAGCCCGTTGAAAATCAGGCGGTCAATCCTTTGGGAAGTTCCATCTGTCGCGTATCGTGGATCGAGATTCGCCGGATTCGACTCAATTACAAACACCACGTCCCCCGGTGCGCGTTTCGCTCCCCCGCACCCGCACACCAAGAACCACGCGCCAATAAGCGCGGCTTTTTTGCGTATCCTCATCCAGTCTGGACCCATCAAAAACAGACCTTCCCCAGCACTACTGCCTTCTCCGCGCCCGTTGCGCTCGGCAGATTTCCCGTCCTCCGGTGCCAGGTCTCATACGCCAGCAGCGCAAATGCGTAGGCCTCCTTCGCTTCTTCCGGCACTCCCAGCTTTGACGATGCCATCACTTCCATCGGCGACAACGCCGCCGTAAGTTGCGCCATGATCAGTGGATTTTTCGCTCCTCCCCCAGACACAATCAACTGCTGCACCTTCGTTCTTCGCAGCACAAACCGCTTCAGCGCATCCACCACGGACGCTACAGTAAACTCCGTGGTTGTGCGGATCAAATCGTTCGGCGATGCGCCATGCTTTCTTCCCATGCGCAGCAATTCCTGGAAATATGCGCGTCCGTAATACTCCCGCCCCGTCGATTTCGGTGGTCCCAGGCGCAAATACGGGTCGCGCAGCAGTTCTTTCAGTACTCTCTCGTTCGTCTGTCCCTGACGTGCTAGCCGCGCCCCGCGATCGAATTTCTGTTTTTTCTTCGTGAAGTGCCACACTAGCGCGTCCATCAACATATTTCCCGGCCCACTATCGAACGCCACGACCTGCGATGGCTTCGCGCCTGCCGGTAGCACCGTCAGATTTCCGATCCCTCCCAGATTCAGCGACACTCGCCCGATCTTTTCGTCTCGATACAGCAGGAAATCCGCGTACGGCACCAGCGGCGCGCCCTGACCTCCAGCCGCCATATCCGCCACGCGAAAATCGCCCACCGTCGGAATCCCTGTCTCCACCGCAATCACAGCCGGCTCGCCAATCTGCAGAGTGGACGCCGTCCTTCTCCCCAAGAACTCCACAGGCCGTCCCTGATGGAAAATCGTCTGCCCGTGGCTCCCAATCACCTTTACACGCGAAAGCGCCACCCGAAATTCCTTGCACGCACTCGCCGCCGCATCGGCAAACGCCATGCCCAAACGGAAATTCAACTGGCTGATGTCACCTGAAGTGCACGGCGCACCTTCCGCAATCCGCAGCACGTCTTTACGCAACACATCTGGCATGCGCCGCGTGGCATGCGCGACAAGCCGCGTATGCACTTTTGGCGGCACACCGCTCACTTCCGCCAGTGCAACGTCAATCCCATCGGCGGACGTCCCACTCATCATTCCCATCACCAGCATGTCATTCCCCTCACGCGCTCGTTGTAACACACCTCCACCAACTCCACCGCCCTTTGTGTCTGCACGGTGTCCAATCCATTTTGTAACGGGGTTGGAGCCGCCTTGGGCTTTCGGAAAAGCTGATCTGCTGCCTCTTCTCTGTGGTGAAACCCGCGGTTTTACGGTTTTCGACCAACGGCTGTCGGCTAACAGCCACTGGCATTTGGCTACGAGATCTGCTTCTTCAATTCAGCCAGCAAATTCAACGCCTCAATGGGCTTCAACTCATCCAGATTCGCTTCCTTCAATCGTTCAATCACCGCACGGTCCAGGGCCGTAAACATCACGCCCTGGTTCCCATTCCCATTCGAATTAGCGCCCGGTGTCAGCGTTTCGCTCAACTCATGCTCGCTCTGCTCGTGCCGCCGCAACACTTCACGAGCCCGCTCAATCACGCTGCGCGGCAACCCCGCCAAGCGAGCTACTTCTATCCCGTAGCTCTTGTCTGCGCTTCCCGGTTCTACCTTTCGCAAAAAGATGATCTCGCTTGGCGTCTCCTTCACGCTCACGTGGACGTTTTTCACCGTCGGCAACAAATCTGCCAATTCCGTCAACTCGTGATAATGCGTCGCAAACAACGTGCGCGCCCGTGTCTGCTTTTGCAAATGCTCCACTACGGCCCAGGCAATCGACAAACCATCAAAGGTGGCGGTTCCGCGTCCCACTTCATCCAGCAGCACCAAACTTGATGGCGTGGCGTGATTCAAAATCCCTGCCACCTCGCTCATCTCCACGAGAAACGTCGACCGCCCCCGCGCCAGATTGTCGCTTGCCCCAATTCGCGTAAAGATCCGGTCCGTGATCGGCAATTTCGCCTGCCGCGCGGCAACGTAGCACCCCATCTGTGCCATCAACACCAGCAGGGCCGTCTGCCGCAAATACGTTGACTTGCCCCCCATGTTCGGCCCGGTAATCAGCAAGAGCTGTTGCCGCCCTGGCTCGAAGCATAAGTCATTGGGCACAAATCGTTCGCCCTTCTGTTTCAACAACTCTTCGATTACCGGATGCCGCCCGCCAATGATCAGCAGTTCGCCCGTGCCATTGAATTCCGGCCGCACATAGTTCCGGTCCGCAGCCAACTTCGCAAACGACGCCAACACATCCAGTTTCGCGATCGCGGCGGCCGTCCGCCTCAGCCGAGAAGCCTTCGCCGCAATGCTTGCACGAACATCCACATACAAGTGCCGCTCTATCTCGGCAATGCGTTCATCCGCCGCGAGAATCTTTCGCTCATATTCCTTCAACTCCGGCGAAGTAAACCGCTCCGCATTCACCAGGGTCTGCTTCCGCTCATAATCCGCCGGAGCCAGATGCAAATTCGGTTTCGAAATCTCAATGTAATAGCCAAACACCTGGTTGTAGCGAATCTTGAGCGAGCTGATCCCTGTCCTCTTCCGTTCTCGCTCCTCCATGGCCGCAATAATCTGCTTGCTGCCCTGGCTTAGATTCCGCAACTCATCCAGTTCCGCCGAATATCCCGGGCGAATTACTCCGGGCTCGCTGGCCAGAGCGGGAGGCTCGTCTGCAATCGACTTCTCCAGCAGTTCTCGCACATCCGCAAGCACATCAATCTCGTGGTGCAACTCCCCCAGCAGCCCACTCTTTATAACGCCGGTTTTCAGGCCAGGGTTCTGCTGGGACTCGCCGATTCCCGAGTCTCGGGACGGAGCTCCCTGATATCCGCTCTGATCGCTAGTTGCCGGTCGCTGATCGCCTCTTCCCCCCGTAAACTCCCTGATCACCGGCAACTGCGCCAGCGACTTCCTTAGTGCCACAAGCTCCCGAGGCGTAGCCAGCCCCAGCGTGATCCGGCTCGTCAGCCGTTCCAAATCCTGGATCCCGCGCAGCTCCTTCCGAATCTCCCCCCGCACCACGGTCTGCTTCAGCAGATGCGCCACGGCGTCGAGCCGCACTTCAATCGCATCGCGATCGATCAGCGGCCTCAAAATCCATGAGCGCAGCAACCGCGCCCCCATCCCCGTTACCGTCGAATCCAGTGCGGTAATCAATGTCGTCGGCCCGCTCGCCTTCGCCTCTTCTGTGAAAATCGGAGAGAGCAGTTCGAGATTCCTTACCGACACCGGATCCAGCACGAGAGCATCCTGCTGTTCGTAATACCGGATGCCATCCAGATGCTGCAGCGCTTCCACACTGGGCGCGTCGTCCCCTCGCGCGGCATTCTCGCGCAGGTAATGAACTACCGCCCCCGCGGCGCACATTGCCTGGATGTGAGCGTCGAGCCCAAAACCCGTCAATTCCGCCACACCAAACTGCTCCCGTAGAATGCGTTCGGCGTAATCGCGCTGGAAAATCCAGTCGTCCAGCCGCGTCTCCACGCCGCCAGTCCCATCCAGCAAAGTATTCTTGGAGGTCTCAAACAATTGTTGGGGTCGGGGAAGGAGCGTCTCTCGCGGACGCAACAGTTGCAGTTCGTCTCGCAATTCCTCCTCAGCACGCTGTCCCTGAAACTCTGTCGCCAGGAATTCTCCGGTGGACAAATCCACCAGCGCCAATCCAATCACCTGGCCGCCGCGGGCCGTCGCATCCTGTGCCACCGCCGCCAGAAAATTGTTTTCGCGAGCGTCCAAGACCGCAACGTCGGTTGCCGTGCCTGGGGTAATGACGCGCGACACCTCGCGCCGCACCAGCTTTTTCCCCGGACCCGGCTGCTCCATCTGCTCGCAAATGGCTACTTTGTAGCCAGCACGGATCAGCCGAGCGATATATCCATCCGCCGCGTGATACGGTACGCCGCACATCGGAATCGGCTGGCCTTTTTCCCGGTTCCTCGAGGTCAGCGTAATCTTCAATTCGCGTGACGCAATCATCGCGTCTTCATAAAACAGCTCGTAAAAATCTCCCAGACGGAACAGCAGCAGAGCGTGCGGGTATCTCCCCTTCACGGCGTTGTACTGCTGCATTAACGGTGTAGTGGCTTCACTCATGAACAGTTATCAGTCATTTAGTTCTTCGTTTTTAGCTTTGGGTTCTAAGTAATCCCATCCAATCCAGGGAGGTTCGGCCACGTCCATTGTGGACTTCTCCTGTGTCCTCTGTGCTTCTAGTGGTGAAGTCTTTCCACTTCCACTCTTACATTTCTTCTCTTTTCCTCACCGCTCGATTCCCACCTCTCTCAACATAAAGGCATAATCCAAAGCGATCTCTTTCAAAAAATCGTATCTTCCGCTAGCCCCGCCGTGCCCAGCGCCCATATTGGTCTTCAGCAGCAAAACGTTTCCATCCGTCTTCATCGTCCGCAATTTCGCCACGTACTTTGCCGCTTCCCAGTACATCACCTGGCTGTCATTCCAAGCCGTCTTCATAAGCATCCGTGGATACTGCTTTCTTTCCACATTCGTATACGGGCAATACTGCTTCATATAAAAATAGTCGTCCGCCACTTCCGGATTTCCCCACTCCTCGTACTCGCCCACCGTCAGGGGAAGGGAAGGGTCAAGCATCGTATTCAGCACATCCACGAACGGCACATGGCTCACCACCGCACGAAACTTCTCCGCAGCCAGGTTTACCACCGCACCCATCAACAAGCCGCCCGCACTTCCTCCCTCAATCACCATTCCTTCCGGGGACGTGTACCGCTTTGCCACCAGATAATCTGCGCAGGCAATGAAATCGGTGAAGGTGTTCATCTTCTTGTGCATGCGGCCTGCGTCGTGCCAGGGCTTTCCCAACTCCCCACCGCCGCGGATATGAGCGATCGCATACATCACCCCGCGGTCCAGCAGGCTCAAACGGTTCGAACTGAACACCACCGGCATCGCCAGACCATAGCTCCCATAGCCGTAAAGCAGCAGCGGCGCGCTTCCATCGCGAACCGTGTCCTTCCGCCGCACCAGCGAAATCGGAATCTGCGTCCCGTCCGCCGCCTTTGCGTGCAGCCGTTCGCTGTGATAATTGGCGGTGTCAAAATCCCCGAGCACCGGCTGGCGCTTTTTCAAGACCCACTTCCCCGTCCTCAGCTCGAAGTCGTACACCGACCGCGGCGTCACCATCGACTCATATTGAAACCGCACCGTCTCCGTATCGAACTCCGGATTCGTGCCCATCATCGCGTTGTAGGCCGGCTCGGCAAAAATCAACCTCTGTGACCCCGCCAGCGCGCTCGGGGCCTCGCGCGTCAGATCCACAATCCGCAAATGGGGCAACCCGTCCTCGCGTTCCGTCAACACCAGGTGCGTTTGGAACGCTTCCAGCCCTGCCAGCATCACCCCGGGCCGGTTCGCAATCACCTCATGCCAGCGCGACCGCACCGGATTCTCTGTCGGCGCCGTCACCAACCGATATGTCCTTCCGCCACTATTCGTCCGAATGAAAAACACGCCACCCGTTGGATCGCTTGCACTCCCAGGATGATGGTCCAGGTAATATTCGTGCTCGTCCTCCCGCTCCGCCACAATCTGAAACGAGCCCAACGGCGAATCCGCCCGCAAAAACCGCACTTCACTTGTTGTGTGACTGTTGACCACCAGAAATAGATACGCCCCGCTGCGGCTCCTCTCCACATCCATCCGGAACCGCTCATCCCTCTCCTCATAAATCAACTCGTCTTTTGGTTCGCTCTGGACCTGTGAAGTGCCAAGGGGCAACTGAGAACGGAATTCGTGCCTCCAGAGATGATTCGACCGCTTCGTTACCTCATCCTCTGTCACATAGAACAACGTCCGACTATCTTTCGCCCAGGCTGCACTGGTGACCCGCTCTACGTGTAGGTTGCGATTTGCTTCCGGTTGCGCCTCCTCCACTTCGCCAGCTATTCTCAGCTCCTTTACATGCAACAGATACTGCCGGTACCCCGTCGTATCCATTGCATACGCCAACCACCGGTTGTCATCACTCACTTCAAATATTCCCAACCCCATGTAGGTGTGCCCAACCGCCAACTCATTCAAATCCAGCAGCACCTCTTCTTCCGGCTTGTCTGCAGGGCTTGCCTTTGGGGCGACGCCTTCGGCAACCGTTGAGGTTGTACCTGGTCGTTCTCCTCCGTCGCTTTTCTTTCCTAGGCCAAACCCGGCCCTAACCTCCGCCCGCAACTCCTCCATAATCTCTTCCTGAGTTTTCTCTCTCGCTTTCTGTGAACTCTGTGCCCTCTCTCGTGAATCCTCACCAATCGCCGGTCGCTGTTCGCCGGTCGCTCTTTTCCTGCAATAAATCGGATACTGCTTCCCCTCCTCCGTCCGCGTGTAATACAGATACCCTCGCAACCGGTAGGGCACGCTCAAATCAGTTTGTTGGATCCGCCCTAACATCTCCTGGTACAAGCTTTCCTGGAACCCTTCCGTGCCCTTCATCTCGGCGTCCGCGTACGCGTTCTCTGCCTCAAGGTAAGCCTTCACCCGCGGGTCCTTCTTCTCCCTCATCCACGCGTAGTGGTCCACTCGGCGGTCCCCATGGATCACGTGCTCCGCTGGTTCCCGCTCCGCCAAGGGCGCCTGCATGCCTGTTCCGCCCGCGCTGCCCACGGCTGCACCTCTCACGTTCCGGGCCCCGCTTCCGGCCTCGCTCGTAAACTCTCTCCCTGCACCCATTAAGGAAAAACCTACCCTCTCGATTTTCAAATCGATCTTCCTATCCCTAGGATTATCGGATTCTCAACTCGCGGCCCTGTCGCCGCACCGGGAACGGCCTTGCTCCCCCTGCACCTGGAACAAAGCCTATCGTTCGCTATCCTATCCGAACTCGGTGCTCTTTTACAGCGCCCGCGGATGGATCGCTGGTGCCCTTCGTCCTCTTCTGGACTGATATCCGTTATCTGATATCTGCTATCCTAACGTTTTGGAACCCATGCCGGCCGAAATCGAAATCAAGCTTCGCATCTCCAATCCCAAATCCTTTCTCCGAACGCTCGCGAAAGTCGGCGCTAAGCCGGTTTCGCCGCGGGTCCACGAGCTTAATCTTCTCTTCGACACCCCTGACGGCGGCTTAGCCAAGCACGGCCAACTTCTGCGCATTCGCACCGAAATCCCCGCGGGTAAAGGCGCCCCAAAGGAAAAAGGGAAAGGGAAGAAGTCCGCGCTGAAAACTCCGGCCGGCCGCTACCTCCTCACTTTCAAATCTCCGCCCGAGCAACTTGCCATCGGTCCAGCGGCCCCTTCGCCTGATCGCCGGTACAAGGTCCGCGAAGAACTCGAAACCACCCTTCATGACGCCACCACAGTCCAAAGAATCTTTGAAGGACTCGGCCTGCGCGGTTGGTTCCGGTATGAGAAGTTCCGCACTCCCTACGCCCTCCCGGCCCGCCTGAAATGGGCTAAAGGCCTGCTTATCGACTTCGACGAAACCCCCATCGGCACCTTCATTGAACTCGAAGGTCCCCATGGCGCCATCGATCAAGCTGCCCGCCTCCTCGGTTTCCATCCCCGCGACTTCATCACCAAGAACTATCTGGTCCTTTACCTCGACGACTGCAAGCGTCAAAACCTCCAGCCCTCCCACATGCTCTTTCCGCAATCCAAAACCTGAGTGCTCCGAATCGTGGAGCGGAGGTCGAGGATCGCATCACCGAGTACAAATTTCTGTTTTTTCTCTCCATTTGGCTCTTTCTCCTTGACAATCCCTCGCAGCGAGGTTTATTCCTAACTTCGGAGTGAATTTTCTCTGATGAGCGCGTCTAGCGAACTCGAACCTCACCCTAGTTTCCCAGGGATGGGGCTCCGCTCTTCGCTTGCCTTGAGCTCGCAAGGGCTTGTTCCGGGCAGATGCGACGAGATCGCTGAGCTGGCTTTTTCTGAGGCCATGACGCCCGTCGTCCGGCCAAATCTCTGCTCCGCCCCTGCCCCAGGGCGTTCCCGAGTTTCGGCCACCAGGGGATCCACCACCGGGTAGCATCTGTTCATTCACGGATTTGCTTGCCCGCGCCGGTTCCTCCCGTTCGCGGGCTTTTTGTTTTCGCGAACCTTCGGAGTGCCTCCGATATCTGATTACTGGTATCTGATGACTGGTCATCACACTGCCAACCCGCCGGCACCCACCGCCGGCAGAAAGGAAGAACCTGATGCTTTACGCCACCGAACTCATGGGTGCTGCCGCCTATGATTCACAATCCGACTATGTTGGCCGTGTGCGCGAATTTTTCATTGAGCCGGCCGACCAGCCGAACCGCATCTCTCATTTCCTCATATCTCGTGGCCGCTTTCAGCCTCTGGTCGCCCGCTATGACCAGGTCGCCAAAGCCGCTCCCGGCCGCATTGATCTTAATGTTACCGAGCGCACCCTCAACGCCTATCAACCCAACGAAGGGTGGCTCGCCGTCCAAAAAGATCTTCTCGATCAGCAAATCATCGATACGGCTGGCCGCAAGGTCGTTCGCGTCAATGACGTGGATCTCTCCGAGTTCCGCACCAACGAACACACGGAGCTTCGTGTGGCCCAAGTCGATGTCGGAGTTCCGGGGGCCGTCCGCCGCCTCCTTCAGGGACTCGCCCCCTCCAGCCTCGTGCGCAAACTGCAGAGCAAGCTTCCCCAGCGCTCCATTCGTTGGGAATTCGTCAATCTTATTGAGCCCGACCCCCTGCGCCGTGTGAAACTTCGCATCACCCACGAAAAACTGGAAGATCTCCACCCCGCCGACCTTGCTGAAATGATGGAAGAACTCTCTGCCGCCGAGCGCCAGGGCATCATCGCCTCGCTCGACGAAGAGACCGCCGCTGCCGTCCTTGCCGAACTCGATGAACGCCTTACCACCCAGATTGTCGAAAAACTTGATCCCGAAAAAGCCGCGGACATCATCGAGGAAATGGCCCCGGACGCCGCCGCCGACCTTCTCGCCGACCTCCCCAAGGAAACCTCTCAGGAACTCCTGGAAGAAATGCCCAATGAAGAAGCTGCCGATGTCCGCGAACTCCTAGCGTTCGATCCCTCCACCGCAGGCGGCATGATGAATACCGAATTTGCGTTCATCAGCGAGTCCATCTCTCGCGACGAAGTTCTTGAGTGGCTTCGCAAGCAGGAGTTCAATCTCGAGCAGCTCGACACTGTCGTCATTCTCGATAAACTTGGCCATTTCGCAGGGACAGTTCCTATCGCGCGCATTCTGCTTGCCGCTCCGGAACAGCATCTGAGCGAGCTCAAGACCGACCCGCTCGTTTCCATCACTGCGGAATCCAATGAAAAAGACGTTTTCGAGCTTTTTGACAAATACAACCTGCGCACGCTCACCGTTCTAGATAAGAACAGCCACCCGATCGGCGTGGTCACCGTCGACGATGTCGTCTCTCGCCTGGTGAACGCATGATAAAAAGTGGCGACTGGCGGGTGGTCAGTGGCGAGCTTGGCGCGCGTGCGCGACACGCCGTTGTTGCGTTTGGGAAATCCTGTGGCGTCTCCACCGCGATAAGCGTGAGGGTGGGCTCCGACGCCCCAAAGTATGGGGCTTCTTCTCCGGCTCCTGCGCTGTTCTCCTCTATCACTCTTTTATTTATTCCCCTCTATCTCTTCTTCGAGCTCGCCACTCGTCACTCAATACTCGCCACTCTCCTATGACCCTCTCCTCTATCAACGCCTTTATCGACCGTCTCCGCGCCGGCGTTTTCCGCTTTTTCTCCCGCGGCAATCAATGGCGCCGGCGTCTCTTCCTGTTCCTTGCGGTCATAGGCCCCGGAATCATCACCTCTAACGTCGATAACGACGCCGGCGGCATCGCTACTTACACGCAAGCCGGCTCTGCTTATGGCTACACCTTGCTCTGGTCTCTCGTCCCCATGACCATCGCGCTCTACGTGACCATGGAAATGTGCGCCAGGCTGGGCGTCATCACCGGTAAAGGACTCTCTGATCTCATCCGCGAGGAATTTGGTTTTCGCTCCACTTTTTTCGTCATGATCACGGGATTCCTTGTTGACCTCGGCAACGTCGTTGCCGAATTTGCCGGTGTCGCTGCCTCCATGCAGATTTTTGGTATTAGCAAGTACATCTCCGTCCCGATTGCGGCTTTGCTGGTTTGGATCCTGGTGCTGAAAGGCAGTTACCGTCAGGTGGAAATCGTTTTTCTTGTGGCCTGCGCTTTCTATCTGACGTACTTTTTTTCCGCGCTACTTTCCCGGCCAGACTGGCTCCTTGCCGCGCGCATGACCGTCGTTCCCAGCGTCCATTTCGACACCGGCTACCTGATTACGCTCACCGCTCTCGTCGGCACCACCATCGCGCCCTGGCAGTTCTTCTATCTGCAAGCTGGCTTCGTTGAAAAAAAGGTTGGGCCGCGCCAGTATCCGCAGGCGAAACTCGACGTCCTGCTTGGCAGCATCTCCTGCATGGTCATCGTGTTCTTTATCATTATTTGCACCGCTGCCACGCTCCACGCCTCCGGTCAAACCAGCATCACGGACGCCGCCGAGGCCGCCAAAGCCCTCATTCCGTTGGCAGGGAAGTGGGCCGCCTTGACCTTTGCTTTTGGCCTGCTCAACGCCTCTCTCTTTGCTGCAACGATCCTCCCACTCTCTACCGCTCACGTCATTTGTGAAGGTCTCGGCTTCGAAGCCGGCCTCGACCACAAATTCCGCGAAGCGCCTGCCTTTTACTGGCTCTATACCATCCTCATCGTCATTGGGGGCGGGATCGTCCTGCTGCCCAATGCTCCCCTTTGGAAGATTTTCATCTTCTCGCAGGTCGGCAACGGTATCTGGCTCCCCATTGTCGTCATCTTTGTTCTACTCCTGATCAATCGCAAAGACTTGATGGGAGAGCACACCAATGGCCTCGTCTTCAACCTCGTCGCCTGGATCACCTCCATTGCCATGATCCTCCTCACTCTCGTCCTGGTCTTCCAGTCCATCTACCAAGCCTTCCATCCTGTCTCCAGCTGACGTTTGCCGGCGTGGACAATCGCATCGCAGGCCGCCGCCGTTACGAATTCCACAACTTACGTTGCGCCCTTCCACTTCCTGTGTTAACTTTGCGCCATAAAGAGGATTGACTCGGAATCATCGTGTCCCACACGCGTCACCATCTCGCCTCCCCCGAAAATCTCGGGCCCGTTACTGCTGAAGAGGCACGCCTCCTCGAAAAACTCGACCTCGGCCGGCTGCCCCGCCACATCGCCATCATCATGGACGGCAACGGCCGCTGGGCCCAAAAACGCCATCTTCCCCGCGTCGCAGGTCACCGAGCCGGCACGCAATCCGCTCGCATGGCCATCGAAACCTGCGCGCGCCTCCACATCGAGGCGCTCACCCTCTACGCCTTCTCCGTGGAAAACTGGCGCCGCCCCAAAACGGAGATCGAATTTCTCATGCAGCTCCTTCGCGAATATCTCCGCAAGGAGATGCCCCTCCTGCAAAGGAACAATATCCGCATGCGCTTTCTGGGACGCTCGGACGATCTCCCCGAAGCCGTACAGAAAGACACGCGCGAAGCCACCGAAGCCACTGCAAAGAACACCGGCATGGTCCTCTGCATCGCACTCAACTACGGCGGTCGCGCCGAAATTGTCGATGCCATGAATGCGATCCTTGCTGCCCGCCATGGCAACGGTAATGGCCACTCTGTAGCGCCTGGCGAGCTAGCCCTGAGCAAAACCGAAGGGTCTTCGGGCCCTGCGGCTTTTCGCAAGCCCATCACCGAAGAAGATCTCGCCCGACATCTCTACACCGCCGACCTTCCCGATCCCGATCTCCTGATTCGCACCAGCGGGGAAATGCGCGTCAGCAATTTTCTGCTCTGGCAAATTGCCTACGCGGAAATCTTTGTCACGGAAACGCTCTGGCCTGATTTCAATCGCGCCCGTCTCTTTGAGGCTCTTCTCGACTACCAGAAACGCGAACGCCGTTACGGCGCCATCGCCCCGCCCGCCGCTTCCGCCGCTCGCTGACCCACGGCCGAATCGAAATTCGTAGGGTTTACTTTTGCGCTCTGTCGCGATTCCGCTCATGGACTTCTGTCCTCCACTGGTTACTGATTACAGATTTCTTTCTGCTATCCTTACTCCGACACCATGACCCTCACCCGCGTTCTCACCGCCCTGGTTCTCATCCCCGTCGCCGTCGCCATCGTCCTCTTCACCCCCACCTGGGCCGTTGCCATCGCCGTTGCGGTCCTCACCATCCTTGCCCTCTGGGAATATTTCGCCTTAGGAGACGCGATCGGCCACCGCGCCTACCGCCTCTGGACCGTCTTCTGCTCGCTGTTATTGATCGTTCAGTGTTGGCGTATCTCCCGTCCCTTTGGCTATCTCACAGCCCTCTCGCTTCCGCACCTGGAGCGGCTCTCCAACTCGATTTTCCCGTACTCGCCCTATTGCCGATTTACCGCGCTCGTCTCTGCGGCCCCTCTCTTTTTTCTCTTCGTCCTCGGCCTCACTATCCTCACTCTTTTTACTCGTCGCCCTCTCGTCGAATCTCTTCCCTCCGCCGGCATCTCCTCGTCTGCGCTTCTCCTTGTCGCTTTTCCTCTCTCTTACGCCATTCGACTCCACGGCATCGCAACGTACGGCCCTCGCCTCCTCCTCTTCGCCCTCGTCATCACTTGGGCCGCCGACACGTTTGCCTACTTCATCGGCCGCGCTATCGGCAAGCATCCCCTCGCCCCGCACATCTCTCCCAAGAAAACCTGGGAAGGCTCGATCGGCGGCATGATCGGCTCTCTCCTCGTTGCCTATATCTTCCACTACTGGCTGACGATCCCGATCCCTCATCTCCTAGCGATGGCGGTTCTCGGCAACATCGCCGGACAAATGGGCGACCTACTCGAATCCGCGTGCAAACGCAGCGCCGGAGTGAAAGATTCCGGCGGCCTCCTCCCCGGACATGGCGGTATTCTTGATCGGATCGACGCGCTCATCCTCTGCATCCCTGTCATCTGGTACTATTTAGTTTTGGTGAATCCACGAACCTTGTAGGCCGCCGCTCCTCGATATCTGATCGCTGATATCTGATATCCGTAATCGTGCGGCTCGATTGGACAAATGAAGCGCCGCTCGCTCTAACGACAGTAAATATGAAGAAAATCTCTATCCTCGGTTCCACCGGCTCCATTGGCCGCCAAACGCTAAATGTGGTTGAGGCACTCCCCGATCGCTTTCAGATCGTCGCCCTTGCTGCAGGCAACAATCTCGACGAACTTGTTTCGCAAATCTCCCGCCACCTTCCACAGGTGGTCTCTGTCGCCTCGCCAGAACTCGCGGACGAACTCCACCGCCGTTTATCGACCGCTCTTCCACCCGGCCAGCCCAAGCCCGAAATCCACCATGGCCGCGAAGGGATGCTCGCCGTCGCGACGCATCCTAGCGCGGAAATTGTGCTTTCGGCCGCCGTGGGAGTCGTGGGCCTCGAAGCTACTTACCAAGCCGTACGCCTTGGCCGAACCGTCGCTCTCTCCAACAAGGAAGTCCTCGTCGCCGCCGGCGAATTGGTCATGGTCGCGGCCGCAAGATCGGGAAGGGAACTGCTTCCCGTCGATTCCGAGCACAACGCCGTCCACCAATGCCTTCGGGCGGGCAAACGCTCTCAACCAGGTGACGCCGGCTCCTCTTCCTCACCCCCCACTGCCCTCTACCCGGAAGTTCGCCGCATCGTCCTGACCGCATCCGGCGGCCCTTTCCGCAAGACGCCTATTGCCCAGCTCGCCCATGTCACCATCGACCAGGCGCTTACTCATCCCAACTGGAAAATGGGGAATCGCATCACCATCGACTCTGCCACCATGATGAACAAGGGCTTCGAAATCATCGAAGCCCGCTGGCTTTTCGGCATGCGTCCCGATCAGATTGACGTTATTATCCATCCCCAATCCGTCATTCATTCGTTCGTCGAATTTGTTGACGGTGCCGTCCTTGCGCAACTCGCCCCGCCGGACATGCGCATGCCCATCCAGTACGCGCTCACATATCCTGATCGCGTCGAATCCCAACAGGTGCAGCTCGACTGGTCCAAGCTCCGGCGCCTCGATTTCGAGAAGGCCTCTACCCGCCGCTTCCCCTGTCTGCGTCTGGCCCGCGAAGCCATGAAAAAGGGAGGCGCTATGCCCTGCGCTCTCAACGCCGCCGATGAAGTCGCCGTCGCCGCTTTTCTGGACCATCGGCTCCCCTTCCTTGGCATTCCTGAAGTGGTCGAAGCCGTCCTGGAAAAAACGCCTCGCACAAAATTCAACTCCATCGACGACGTCCTCGCCGCTGATGCCGAGGCCCGCCGGCAAGCCCGCGAGGCGGTCTCCCACCGCGCTTCCAAGCCTGTTTCCGTGTAGCACCGGGGAGAACGAGCCAACTCGGCCCCCCTACCTTCCCACCCGCTCCCTGCATCTAAGTGCTATGGCAATGCAGTTCCCAGCACAGCGTCACCCAACCCCATTCGGTGCTGCCCCAGCTTTTTGCTAGAATAAATAGACGGAGCCACGCGCACGCATGAACACAGCTATTGGCATGATTCTCGTCCTCGGGGTGATTATCCTCGTCCATGAGTGGGGACATTATATCGTCGCCCGCTTTTTCGGCGTCCGCGTTGACGTGTTCTCCATCGGCTTTGGCCCGCGCATCTTCGGCGTGAAGCGAGGTGACACCGACTGGCGCGTCAGCGCTCTGCCGCTAGGCGGCTACGTCCGCATGGCTGGACAGGACGTTACCGACATCGACTCCGGTGACCAGAAGCCCACCGGCGCTCCCGACGAGCTCATGAGCAAAAAGCGCTGGCAGCGTGCTCTTATCTCTGTTGCCGGCCCCACGGTTAACCTCATCTTTCCGCTTCTGCTCCTTGGCTTCTATTACATGGCGATCGGCCTGCCCACGGATAACGCTCTCTCGAAGCCCCTGGTCATCAACGGTTTTCCTACGACGCAAGCTAGCAGCCCGACTGGCCTTCAAGTGGGCGATACGGTTCTCTCTATCAATGGCACCAGGAATCCCACTTGGGAAAAGGCACTGAGCATCGCCATGCAGGCTGCTCCGGGTAGTACGCTCAAGCTCGAGGTCGCAAATCAGGGAGCCACGCGCGAAGTCGAGGTTCCTGCCAGCAACAATCCGTACGCGCGAACTTTCGGCTATTCGCCCATTCCCGCCAGGATTGGCGAAGTCGCTATCGGCACCCCGGCCGACCGTCATGGAGTCCAGCACGGTCGATGGCCAACCTATTCAATATTGGGACCAATTCGTCGATCTCGTTCGCAATTCCGGTGGCAAGACTCTCCAGATCAAAGTCGACCGCAGCGGTAAAGACGTTACTCTGTCCGTCACCCCGCAGAAGGGAATTGTGGACGGCGCCGAGAATTACTATCAGATCGGCATTCAGCGTGAATTTGCGCTTACTTATCAGCGCGTCGGACCCGTGCAAGCCGTAAAGGCGGCGGGCCTGCAGACGGCTGGGATCGTGTCGCAGACGATTGACGTTTTCAGCAAACTCCTTAGCGGTCGCATTTCCGTCAAGCAGCTTCAGAGCGTTGTGGGCATCTCTCGCACCGCCGGGCAGGCCGTTCAGCAAGGCGCCTACGCCGTAATCGGTTTCATGGCCCTCATCAGCGTGCAGCTCGGAATTCTAAATCTTCTGCCCATTCCGATTCTCGATGGCGGCCACATTCTATTGCTTTCTCTCGAAGGCATCCGGCGCCGCGATTTCAGTCTGACCTTCAAAGAACGCTTTATTCAGGTCGGCCTCGTCTTTCTCTTAGCCCTGATTGTCTACGTCACTTACAACGACGTAGCCCGGTTGCTCACCCGCCACTCCTAAGGAATGTAGTGGCGGGTCTTTAAGCCCCTTGCTTGAGACTGTCATCTATCGACTATCGGGTAGGCGTTTCCCGTCCTGCATTTCCATATCCCCCACCCACCTGCTAAACTCTCCCCGAGGTACCTCGCTCCATGTCTGCAACCGTACCATCCCGCCGCGTCTCTTCCGGTGAACGCATCAATGCTGCCGAGCCCGCCGCCCATCTCCAGGACGCCCTTCGCAAGCGGGGCATTCGCCTTACCCGCCAGCGTCGAGTCATCCTCGAAGTCATGGATTCCGCCGAGCAGCACCTCGATGTCGACCAAATCCTTGAGCGGGCGCAGAAAATCGATCCCGAGGTCCATCTCGTCACCGTCTATCGGACCATTGACCTGCTCAAGCGTCAGGGCCTGATTGACGAGCTTGATCTCCTCCACCTTCGTGGAGATCGTCATTACTATGAAACTCACGGCCCGCGCGATCACATTCACGTCGCCTGCCTGCGCTGCGGGAAGGTTCGCGAATTCGAATCCCGCCTCTACGAGCAGCTGAAGGAACAAATCTCACGCGACTGCCACATCCAGGTCACTGTTTCCCGCACTGAAGTCGGCGGCATCTGCACGGACTGCCTTGCCAAAGAGCAATCCTCCGCTCTCGCCCGCCACTCCTGACTTTGTAGTGGCGGTCTTCAGACGCATGTTGTCTCTTGGGATTCTGTCGGGGTCCCATGCCAAGTGGTTCAACGCATGGGGCTCTTGGGCACCGGGAACGCCAGCCTATGTATTGGAGTGGCTGGTCTCTGCCTCTACCGCAAAACTGTCAACTGTGGACTACCACTGATCAGGCAATCCTCTCGCTATACGTCCCGTGCGCGCGGATTTCGCCGCCTTTCCCCCTTGCCATCCGCGCCCGAATCTTCTGCAAGCGGGCTTGCGTTTCCGGCCGACCCCTCTGCGAACTTACCAAAAAAGGCTTTGCCGCCTGTTGTTTCATCGCCTCTCGCTGCGCCGCCAGCTTCCTCTGCATTGCCGCGCGCTTGTCTCCGTACGTCCATTGGAACAAGACATAAATCAGAAAATCCACGCCAACGATACAGAGTGTGAGGAATATTCCCAGCGACATCGTGCCATCTCCAAAGAGTAGGAGACTCCTCCCCTACCTCTTCGAGAGTAAGAATGTCCATGCTGGCAAGTCCTGAGAAATTCGTGAGGTTTTTGTTAAGGCCGAGCAGGTCTACAGACCACCCATTAGCTTCACACTTCCGACTTCAAACTCTCCTTCCCACCCCGCGTCCTCGCCCTCTCAACCTTGCGAAGTACGTATTCGCCCGCACGATGTCTTTCGCTATTTGCTCCTTCAACTCCTCCGGCCCAGAAAACCTTTTCTCGGCCCGCAGTCTCTTCCAGAAGTGCACCTCAATTCGCCTGGGGGTAAAATTTCCCGAATAGTCCAGCAGATGCGTTTCGATGCTCAGTCCCGATCCATTAAATGTTGGCCGCACTCCCACATTCGTCACGCTACGGTGGCTGCTCGCTTCTCCATCCAGCACTGTCCGTGTAATGTAGACTCCCCGTGCCGGCAGCAACTCCTGTTCCGGCTTCAAATTCAGTGTTGGAAACGTGAATTTCCGTCCAGTCCCTGTTCCGCTTACCACTTCGCCCGTGAGCTCAAATGGCCTCCCCAGCAACCGTGCCGCATGTCCGACGTCTCCTTCACTCACCAGCTTTCGAATCAAGGTGCTGGACACAACCTCTCCCTCCAGCATTACTGGCGCATGCACCACGACTTCAAACCCCTCTCGCATGCCCATTTCCCGCAAAAACTTCACATCCCCGGCCTGCTTGCTCCCAAAGCGGAAGTTGTCCCCCACCACCACGGCACGCACGCGCAACTGGCGGACCAGAATCTCTTTCACAAACTCCTCGGGTGTTAGCGCCGCCAATACTTTTGTGAACGGCACTACCACCGCCGCTTCCATACCCACCGCGCCAAACCAATCCATCCTCTGCTGATTCGTCGAGATTCGCGGAAGCGCCGACTCCGGTCTCAGCACTTTGACCGGCGGTGGCTCAAATGTCAGAGCTGTCGCTACGGCGCCGATCTCCTTCGCTCGAGAAATGGCAAACTCCAGCACTTTCTGGTGTCCCAGATGGATCCCATCAAACGTTCCAATTGCAACCACACTTCCTCGGCCGCTCTTCCCGTATTTCTCCGCCCAATCCGCCCCCGAATAAAACACGCTGATCCCACCCGTCGGTATATGCACATGGACCGACAGCGCTCTTGCGGCCCGCTCTACCGCCGGTGATTCCGTGCCTGCCTCCAACTCCAAACCGTCATACGCCAATTGCACGTGCGGATATCCCGCCTTCCGCAAACGCTCATTCGTGGCTTCGTGTGGCAGGTCGTGCGCAATATGCGTGAACCACGCCCGCTTCGGCTTCAACCTATCGACGAGTGCCAACGCCTGCTCCACCGTCTGGTGCATTGGATGCGGCACATCCCGCAAGGCATCCAAAATCAAATCGTCCAGGTCCTCTAGCAAGGGGGCGCTCGATTCCGGGAGCCGGCTGAAGTCTGTCAGATAGGCCGCGCGCCCAAACCGGAAACCCAGTACCTCCATTTCCCCATGGAGCAAAGGCACCGGAATGAACGGAATCCCGAGCAGGACAAACGGCCCATCCACCTCTCGCAATTCCACACTCGGAATGCTGCTCAGCGTCGGCCGCGTATCGAAAACGTACGAAAACACCCGCCGAATCACCTGAAACGTGTCGTCGGACCCATAGACCGGGATCGCGCCCTTTTGGCGGAAGTTGTATGGCCGCAGATCGTCAAATCCCAGAATATGATCCGCGTGACAGTGCGTCAGAAGCACTGCATCCAGCCTGTCCAATTTCGCGCGCAGTGCCTGTGTCCGAAAATCGGGCGTCGTATCAATCACCACATTCTGTCCGCCACGCGACAGCAGCAGGGAAGGCCGCAATCTCTTATCCCGAGGATCCGACGACTCGCACACGGTGCAATGACA
>Ga0187780_10000360_pt1 | contig 34461 bp, 20 predicted proteins | sample 1015_Q2_SP10_20__FD_132429 | JGI IMG/M metagenome (GOLD analysis project Ga0187780, IMG submission 132429) | Tropical peat soil microbial communities from peatlands in Department of Meta, Colombia - 1015_Q2_SP10_20_MG | ecosystem: Environmental > Terrestrial > Soil > Wetlands > Peat | place...
CGCCGTTCTACGAGAAGCTGATCCGTAAGATCAAGACGCCGGTCATGATTGACACAACCGATCCCGCAGCGGTGCGGATTGCGCTCACTTACTGCCAAGGCAAGGCGATCATCAATTCCATCAATCTGGAAGATGGAGAAGAGAAGTTCGAGAACGTGGTGCCAATCGCGCAGGACTTTGGCGCGGCCGTTGTTGTCGGCTGCATCGACGAAGACCCCGCACAGGCGCAGGCCTTCACGCGCGAACGAAAGCGGGAAATCGCCAAACGGTCGTATGAGCTGCTGACAAGAAAATACGGAGTGGCGGCGGAAGACATAGTCTTCGACCCATTGGTGTTCCCCTGCGCGACAGGGGACGAGAACTATATTGGCGGGGCCGTGGAAACCATGGAGGGAATCCGGCTGATCAAGGAAGCGCTTCCGGACGTGCGGACGATCCTGGGGATTTCCAACGTGTCTTTCGGATTGCCCACGGGCGCACGTGAAGTCGTGAATTCGGTCTTTCTTTATTACTGCACGAAAGCGGGCCTGGACCTGGCGATCGTGAATACGGAAAAGCTGGAGCGATTCGCTTCGATTCCCGAGCGCGAACGGCGGCTCGCGGAAAACTTGTTGTTCCAGCACCCGCCGAAGGAAGTCCCGTCGGACCATCCGCAAGCGGAGTTACTAAGAAACGCGCCAGCGGGCTGGCGGGAGCAGAGCAAGGCTCAGAAAGCCGCGGTGAACCAGTTCCACATCGCGGCGATCACGGAGCATTTCCGCACGGCGGCGAAGAAACAAAAGGCAAAGAAAGAGGACCTGCCTCTGGACCAGCGCCTCGGAAATTACATTATCGAGGGGACGAGCGACGGGTTGATCGAAGACTTGGAGCGCAAGCGCGCGGAAGGCGTGGCGCCACTAGACATAATCAATGGCCCGCTGATGGGCGGGATGGCCGAAGTTGGGCGGTTGTTCAACGCAAATGAATTGATTGTGGCCGAAGTGCTGCAGTCAGCCGAAGCCATGAAGGCGGCCGTGAGCCATCTTGAACAGTTCATGGAGAAAGCGGACGCGGCGAAGCGCGGAAAAGTGCTGCTCGCGACGGTGAAAGGCGACGTACACGACATCGGAAAGAACCTCGTGGAAATCATCCTGAAGAACAATGGGTTCGATGTGGTGAATCTGGGAATCAAGGTGCCACCAGAAGAGCTTATCAAGGCATATCAGGAGCACAAACCGGACGCGATCGGGCTTTCAGGCCTGCTGGTGAAGAGCGCGCAGCAAATGGTGACGACGGCGAACGATTTGAAAGACGCGGGGATTGATGTGCCCTTGCTTGTGGGCGGAGCGGCGCTCAGCGCGAAGTTCACACAACAGAAGATTGCGCCGAGCTATTCCGGAGCAGTGTGCTATGCCAAGGACGCGATGACCGGGCTGAGGCTGATGAACGAGTTGATAGATCCGGAGACAAGGGCGCGGGTGTTGAGCGAGCACACCGTTTCCGGAGATGGCGCGAAGGTGAGCACCAGGGTGAAGCTTGCCGAAAGGCCCAGTGTGAAGCGGTCGCCGCGAGCGCGCACTGATTTGCCCATTCCGGCGGTCGCGTATCTCGACCGCAAGGTGCGTTTGGTGCCGGATTTGCGCGAGATTTGGAGCTACGTCAATCCGTACATGCTGTACGGGCGGCATATGGGGTATCGCGGGGATTTCGAGAAGAATCTTGCGGCGCGGGAAACGAAGGCCGTTGAACTCTACAATGAAATGGAAGAAGTAAAGAAGGAAGCTTCCACCTTCATGAAGGTGCGCGCGGTCTGGCAGTTCTTTGAGGCGGAATCCGAGGGCGAGGCGCTGCACTTATTCGCGCCAGAGGGGAAAAGCCCGTTGCATACGTGGGCTTTTAAACGGCAGAAGAGCGGCGACCAATTGTGTTTGAGCGACTACGTGTTGCCAGCACAAAACGGGCGGCGGGACCATGTGGCACTGTTCGTGGTGACCGCGGGCGAGGGCGTTCGGGAGAGGGCGGAGACAGCCAAGCACGACGGGTACTACTTCAAGTCGCATGGATTACAGGCGCTGGCGCTTGAGTCAGCGGAGGGTTGCGCAGAGTGGCTACACCGGAGAATTCGGGAAGATTGGGGATTCCCAGACCCGCCGGGGATGACCATGGCGCAGAGGTTTGTCTCGAGGTATCGAGGCAAGAGGTACAGCTTTGGGTATCCGGCTTGTCCCGATTTGGAAGATCAAGCCGGCATTTGGAAATTGCTGCGGCCAGAAGAGATAGGGGTGCAGTTGACGGACGGATTCATGATGGATCCGGAGGCAAGCGTGAGTGCGGTGGTGTTTCACCACCCGGATTGCAGCTATTTCAGCGTGGGTGACGGCGGGGATAATCCCTGATTTTCCAACAGGCTGCGCACTCTCAGCAGGAGAATGCCACATTTTGAAGGAAAAGCTCTTTCCAGCAGCCCAGAACGGTTAGGTTTCCTGATCTGAGGCGGGGAACCTTCCAGTTCTTCTAGGGGAAGTCTTTGAAGGGGACTAGAATCGGAAAAAGTGCGGCCCAACGTCACATTAGAATTGGTCCGCGCGTCTAATAAGTGTGAACCTGGCCGAAGAGAGGTGGAGCATGAATCCTAGAGGGACGTTATTCGTTGTTTTGGCTCTGGCGGGAATATTGAGTGCGGGCAACGCGATTGCGCAAGAACCGGCGAGCGGCGGTCCTCCAGCGCAGTCCGGCCAAGCAGGACCGGGTCGCGGACAAGAGGGCGGACGCGGGCTCTTCGGGAAAATTACGGCGATCCACGATGGGGTGATCGAAATCACGCGGCCAGATGGGCAGGTTGTGAGTGTAAAGGTTACGGAGCAGACAGAGTTTCGCAAGGACCGCGAGGCAGCGAAGATCACGGATTTCAAGGTCGGCGACACGGTGATGGTGAGGGGCGACGAGAACGCAGACCGCACGGTTACGGCCAGGATGGTCGGTGCACACACGATTGGACCTGGAGGGGGCGTGCGGTTCGGCGGCGGAATGATGGGCCCGATGGGGGGAACTCTGGGGAAGGATTTTGTCGTGGGCGAAGTGAAAGCCATCGATGCGCCACGGCTAACGGTCTTGCGGCCGGACAATGTGACGCAGACGTTGGAACTCAACGAAGAAACCTCGCTCCGCAGAGGAAGAGAGAGCATCACCATGGCGGACATTCAAGTCGGGGACCACATGGTGGCTCGCGGAGGGGTGGAAAAGGACTTCTTTGTGCCAAAAAGCGTGATGGTGATGAGCGCGGAGCAGTGGCAACGCATGCAGGAATTTGTGGGGCAACCCATCGAGGGCAAGCCCGCCAGCCCCACAACGGAAACACCCAAGTCGCAGGAGCATCCCCATTGAAAGGTTTTGTGCGCGGGCTCCTTATCGCTGTCTGCCTGGTGTTGATTTGCGCCGTGGTGTTTGTGTGCCTGGGGCGAGGCCAGGAAGCGCCTGCGCTCCCGGCGACGGATTTCCAAATCAGCGGAACGGTGAAGAACGGCAAGACCGCTTTGCCGGGAGTGACAGTGACGGCCGCGAATACGCTCACAGGAAAAAAGGTGAGCGTGGCGACGGGATTGGATGGTTCCTTCGTGATCAAGGGGCTGCCGAGGGGCCGCTACGTCGTCAAAGTCGAGTTTATGGGATTCGCGACAGCGACGCAGGAGGTGGTGTTAAATCCCGACAATCCGAAGGGAAAAGTTGAAGCGGAATTAATTCTGGCGTCGCGCCAACAAGAGGAGCAGGCCAACCGGGCAATCAATGCCGTTGCAGCGAATCATGGATTTCAGAGCCTGGCTGTGGCCGGGACACTGTCCGGCCTCGAAGGCAACGGAAATGGGAACGGAAATGGGACAGTGAGCGCGAGCGATCTTTCCAGCTTGCCGATGAGCGGCGCGGGGGCTGATTTGTCAGCGGAATCCGTGAGCGTGACCGGGACACAAGGGCGCAGCCAAGATTTCGGAATGGGTAATGAGGACGAGCTCCAGCAGAGAATTCAGGAGTTCCGCGAGCGTGCACAAAGAGAGGGCGGAGCATTTGGCGGAATGTTCGGTGGTGCTGGGGGACCCGGCGACCCGGGTAGACCCGTGATGATGGTGAGATTGGGCCGGGGATTCAATATCAACCAACCACATGGGTTTCTCTATTTTCAGGATGACGACGCTGGATTGGACGCGCGGCCGTATTCGCTGCTAGGCGAGCCTGCGGACAAGGCGAGTTACAACCAGATCCGGTTCGGAGCGATGGCGGGCGGACCGCTGAGGGTTCCCAAATTATTTGACTGGAGCAAGACAACGTTTTTTGCGGCGGGATGGAATGGGACGCGCGGAAGCATGCCGTACGACGCGTTCGGCACGGTTCCCACGAACCCGGAGCGGGGGGGCGATTTTTCAGGGCTGACAGACAAGAACGGCAACCCCATCGTGATCTATGACCCTGAGACAGGCCAGCCGTTCACCGGCAACAAGATCGATCCGAGCCGATTCAGCGCGGCGGCGGTTTCGCTGTTGAACTACATACCCGTGCCCAACCTGCCGGGCGCAACGCAGAATTTTCACTATGTCACATCGCAGGAAAGTGATTCGGATGCGTTGAGCCTGCGGATTATGCACAACTTCGCAGCAGGCGGAGGACCTGGGGGACCGATTGTCTACGGACCGGCCGGAGATGGCGGGCCCATGGGCGGAGGTGGTGGGCGCGGAGGCAACCGCAGGCCTCGGAACAATCTGAGCGTCGGGTTCAACTGGTCGCGGACGAAGAGCGTCCTTGTGAATCCGTTTCCGTTGCTTGCGGGAAGCACAAACACACAGGGATGGAACGGAAACGCGCGGTGGACTTACGGGAAGGGGCGGACGACCAACTCGCTGGGATTCACGTATAACCACAACCGCGTCTCAACGACGAACTTGTATTCGGGCGTAACCGACGTCGCGGGGAATGCGGGAATTACCGGCATCTCCACGGACCCTTTCGATTGGGGATTGCCAGGAATTTCGTTCAATAGCTATAGCGGATTCAGCGAGCCGACGCCGAGCCGCGAACTGGACCAAACGTATACGTTCTCCGATACGGTGATTTGGAGTCACAGGAAGCACAATTGGCGATTCGGAGGAGATTACCGGCGGATCATGCAAGGATTTCGCTCGGCGAGAAATGCCGAAGGATCATTTGTGTTCACAGGATTTGCAACGGCCGAGTATCTTCCGGGCAGCACGCAGGCGGTTCCAGAGACGGGGAGCGATCTTGCGGATTTCTTGCTGGGATTGCCGCAGGAGACGAGCTTGCAGTCTGGGACTTCCAGTTATGAATTCCGGTCAAATTCGTCGGACCTGTATGCCCAGGATGACTGGCGGCTCTTTCCGAACTTGTCGCTGAACCTAGGAGTGCGATACGAGTACAACGGACCATTCACAGAGCTGCAGAATCGAATTGCGAATTTGGATGTGAGTTTCAGCCCCGGATCGATCACGGCTTTCCAGGTGCTGGCGGGACAGATGGGAACTTATTCGGGTAGTTTTCCGCATTCGCTGGTACGACCGGACCGAAACAACTTTGCACCACGGCTGGGACTCGCATGGCGAATTGGCAAGCAGACAGTGGTGAGAGCAGGCTACGGGATTAATTACAACCTGGCGCAGTACGGGAACTTTATAAGGAATTTTGCTTTCCAGCCGCCGTATGCCATCGCCACCACCAATATCAGCACTTACGGAGAATTTCTGACGCTGCAGAATGGCTTTCCGTCGAACTCGCTCACAGCCGTGACAAACAATTATGCGCTGGACCCCAATTACCGCCTGGCGTACGTACAAATATGGAATTTGGACGTCCAGAGACAGTTACCGGGCAACATTCAATTGAACGTGGGTTACAACGGGGCCAAAGGAACTCGTCTAGATACAGAACGCGCGCTGGTACCGACTTGTATCAGCACAGACAGTTGCCAAGCGGCTGCGACGGAAGCCTCCGCACCGTTCATCTACGAATCGTCAGAGGGGAATTCGATTCTGCACGCCGCATCGGTTCGAGCGAGGAAACGGATGTCGAAGGGACTGGGCTTGAGCGCGAGCTATGTGTTCTCGAAATCGATAGACGATGCGTCGTCGATCGGCGGGGGCGGAACGGTCGTGGCGCAGAATCCATTTGACATTTCTGCCGACCGCGGATTATCGAGCTTCAACCAGACGCACAGGTTCACGGGAAATTGGATTTACGATCTACCGATGGGAGAGGGACGACGGTTCCTGACACAGGGGCCCATATCGCACGTGTTGGGCGGGTGGCAGTGGAGTGGAGATTTCACGATTGCCTCGGGACTATATTTCACGCCGCGCGTGCTGGGCGCGGCGTTGGACATCAGCCGGGGAGTGAGCGGGTCGCTGCGGGCGAATGTGGTGACGGGCCAAACGATAGGAATGTCGAACCCGACGACGGCCGAGTGGTTCAATACGGCGGCATTCTGCGCACCAGGACCAGGATGCGTGGGCCCGACAGGCAGCATTTACGGGGATGCGGGGCGGAACATCATCGAGGGGCCGGCGCAATTCACGTTTGACATGGCGCTCAACAAAACGATCACCATCAGGGAGACGAGGGCGCTGGAACTGCGGCTGCAGGCGAACAACATTTTTAACACGCCCTATTTTTCGAGCATTAACACCGTGGTGAACTCGCTAACGTTCGGGCAAGTCACTGGTGCAGGGAACATGCGGCGGATGACTATGGTGGCGCGGTTCCGGTTCTAGAAAGATACTAAAGCCGGTCGTTAGAGCCGGCAGCCAGAATGCGAATGAGAACAAAACTCGAGAAGAAGTTGGCCGCGGTGGTGGTGGCGTGGCTGATGGCGGGAGACATATGGGCACAACAAGAACAGAAGCTCGCAGTGGCGCCACGACCGGTCCGGGTCACGACAGAAATTGTGCTGGTGAACGTGATCGCACGGGATAGGCACGGCAATCTGATCAAGGACTTGAAGAAAGAAGATTTTACAGTTTTCGAGGATGGGCAGAAACAACAGGTATCAAGCTTCGATTTTGAGAACGTTGATGCGTTGCAGATGGCCGGGGCAGCGGGAACGACCGTAACGGGCGGCGCCAACGGAGCCGCACTTCTGAGCAAAACGCAAGAGAATATGCTGGAGGCGCGCGATCGGCGTCTGATGCTGCTGTTTTTTGATTTTTCCGCGATGGAGCCGGACGAGATCGATCGGGCAGTCGATGCCGGAAAGAAGTACGTGCAAGCAAACATGAAGCCGGCGGACATGGTGGCGCTAATGTCGCTGGCAACGAACCTGAGCCTGGACCTCGATTTTACGGACGACAAGGCCAAGATTCTCTCTAAACTTTCCGGCTATAACTCGAGCGAGGGGCAAGGATTCGAGAGTGGAACCACAGGGAGCTCCGAGGGCGCGGCAGAGACGGGCGGCGCATACACGCCGGACGACTCGGACTACAACACGTTCAGCGCGGATCGAAAGCTACTGGCGTTGCAATCGGTGATGCAGGCGATGGGAAAGATTCCGCAAAAGAAGAGCCTGATATATTTCAGCAACGGGATTAGCCAGTCGGGAGTGGACAATCAGTCGGCCATGCGAGCGACCACCGCCTCAGCAGTAAAAGCGAATGTTTCGATTTATCCAGTGGACGTGCGGGGACTGAGTGCGTTTCCGCCGGGAGGACAGGCACAGTCGGCGAGCCTGCACGGGCAATCGGCGTATAGCGGGGCATCGATTTTGAATGATCTGAGCGGCAACGCGGCATCGCAAGAGACTTTGTACACAATGGCGGCGGACACAGGCGGCAAGGCATTCATGGACACGAATGATTTGAGCGGAGTGTTCGCGCAGGTGCAAAAGGATACTTCGGCATACTACGTACTTGGATATACAAGCACGAATCACATGAAGGACGGCCATTTCCGGCGATTGAAGGTGCAGGTAAGCCGAGCGGACGTGAAGCTGGAATATAGGGCGGGGTACTACGCGGGACGCGATTTCGAGCACATGAAACAGGCAGACCGCGAGGAGCAACTCCAGGATGAGTTGATGGCGGAATTGCCACAGACGGACGTGGCAGTCTATGCGGGCACAGCCTATTTCCGACAGGATGACTCGCACTACTATCTTGCGGTGTCATTGGTCGTACCGGGATCGCAGATCCCATTCGTGCAAGAAAAAGACAAGGATAACGCAACGATCGACATCATCGGGACAGTGCTGGAGGGCGGAAGGTTCCCGGTGGGACGCTTGCGGGATACGGTGAAGCTCGCGGTGGACAGCGCGCAGCAGGTGCGGCGAAAGAAGGTGCAGTACAACACGAGCTTCGTGCTGGCACCAGGGAGTTATCACCTGAAGTTTATCGTGCGGGAGAATCGCACGGGGCGAATGGGGTCGTTCGAAACCGACGTGCGGATACCGGATTTGCGGAAGGCGCCTCTGCGGATGAGCAGCGTAGTGTTGAGCAGTCAGCGAGTTCCAGCAACGCAAAGGAAAAAGACCTTTCAGCCGCTGGTGAGTGAGCAGACAGAATTGGTGCCGAGCATAACGCACGTGTTCACACAGGACCAGAAGCTGTACTTGCAGTATGAGGTGTATGACGCGGCGAAAGCGAAGGCCGTAGAAGCCGGGAGCGGCGGCAGCGAGATTAGGAGCGGACATCCAACGGTGCGCGTGCTGACGAGCATTGAGTTTCTGCAGGGCGACGCGAAAGTGTACGAGACCAAGCCAGTGGTGGCGCAGGAAGTTACTGCACCGGACCGGAAAGCCGTGGTGTTTCAGATGGAGATACCACTGCAGTCGTTGAAACCAGGATTTTATACTTGCCAAATCAACGTGATCGATGACGCCGGGGGAAATTATGCATTCCCGCGCTGGCCGATACTGATCCGGACAGTGAGTGCTGCAAGTGGCGGAGAGGTGAAGAGTTCCGGAAAGGGCTGAGAGTAAGACAAGAAGAGGCCAGGACGCTGCACCAGGACGAGTGGCAGTGGGTGAAGAGGAACCTAGATTGTCCCCACTTGAATCATCGCGTGGAAAGATTCACGGGTGAAGTAGATTATCGAATCTTTACTTGACCCCACCAAGATCACGGAGTACATAGATTTTGAGACAGGAAGGCTCTCTTCAGAGCCGTGGCAGTATGGCAGTTCAAGTGCAGGGTAGATTTCGTACCCTTCGAAGTTCAGGGCAGGCACTTCGGCCCCGCAGGTTTTCATTTTCGCTCACCCAGCTCTGACCCTTCGACTCCACTCAACCTAGGCCGGCTAGGCTGACCCTCTTCGCGCCTACCGCGCTTGCTTAAGAAAGTACGACTGATGCGATAACCAACCTTGCGCTCTTCTTGAATGCGTCAACAGTGCCACGTGGAAATTAGGAACGGGATGGAGGAAGTATGAAACCGGTCCACATGTTCAGCGTAGTTCCATCACTACCGAAGGAGATCGAAGGACTACGCAAGATTGCTTACAACCTGAAATGGTGCTGGAGCCACGAATCGGTGGAATTGTTCCGGCGGCTTGATCCCGTTCTCTGGGAAACATGCGGACACAATCCAGTGCTGCTTCTGGGGACGATAGAGCAGTGGAAGCTGGAAGAGGCGGCACGGGACGACGCATTTCTGAGCCACTTGCGTCGCGTGGAATCAAACTTGGAATCGTATGTCAGTGCGGAATCGACATGGTTTCGCCGGACGTGTGCAAAGAGCGGCGATGTGCCATTGATTGCGTATTTTTCGGCTGAGTTTGGACTGACGGAGTGTTTGTCGATTTTTGCCGGCGGGCTGGGAATCCTCGCCGGAGATCACTTGAAATCGGCGAGCGACCTGGGAGTGCCACTCGTTGGAGTGGGACTGCTGTATCAGCAGGGCTATTTCCGGCAATACCTGAGCCAATCGGGGTGGCAACAGGAAGCGTACGTTGCGAATGATTTTCACAATTTGCCGGTGAGTTTGGTGTTGGGGCACGAGGGCAACCCCGTGGTCGTGGAAGTGAAGCTCGCCGGGCGGGGTGTTTCCGCACAAGTGTGGAAAGCCCAGGTGGGGCGGGTCTCGCTCTATTTATTGGACACGAACATCGATGCCAATGAGAGGGCCGAAGAGCGCAATTTGACAGACCAACTGTATGGCGGAGACCGCGACATGCGAATCCGGCAAGAGTATCTGCTGGGAATCGGAGGCTATCGCGCGCTGCAACTCTTGGGACTGCAGCCGACGGTGTACCACATGAATGAAGGGCACTCCGCGTTTCTTGCGCTGGAACATATTCGGCAGTTGATGAAGACGCGGAACCTCAGTTTTGCGCAAGCACACGAGCTGGCAACGGCAAGCTTGGTTTTTACGACGCATACGCCGGTAGAAGCGGGGCACGACTATTTTTATCCCGATTTGATGGCTCAATATTTTGGAGAGATGGCCAAGGAGCTAGGGGTGTCAATGGCGGAGTTCCTGGATCTGGGACGGACGAAGAGCAGCGGAGAGTTCTGCATGACGGTGCTAGCGTTGCGAATGGCGGCGCGGGCCAATGGCGTCAGCAAGCTCCATGGAGAAGTGAGCCGAAAGATGTGGCAATCGCTGTGGCCGGGGGTGCCGGTGGAGGAAACGCCCATCGGGTACGTGACAAACGGCGTGCATTTCCGAAGCTGGATTTCGGCGGAGTTCAACCTTCTGTATGACCGCTACCTGGGGCCAAACTGGCGGGAGGAGCCAGCCAACAGCGACGTTTGGGACCGCGTGCAATCGATTCCCGCGGAAGAGTTATGGCGCACTCACGAGCGTAGACGGGAACGGTTGGTGGCGCTGACACGGCGGCGCGTGCAGGACCAAAGGTTGCGCCGGGCGGCGCCCCAGGCCGAGATCGATGCTGCGGCGGAAGTGCTGGATCCGGACGCGCTCACGATCGGATTTGCGCGAAGGTTCGCGACGTACAAGCGGGCGACACTGATCTTTCGCGATATGGAGCGGCTGCGGAGAATACTGACGGATCCTGCACGACCGGTGCAGTTGATTTTCGCAGGGAAAGCCCATCCGCAGGATACCGCGGGGAAAGAACTCATTCGGCGGATCACGGAAGTGAGCCGGGACCCAATTCTGGGGCGGCATGTGGCGTTCCTGGAAAACTACGACATGGCGCTGGCGAGGTCGCTGGTGCAGGGTGTGGACGTGTGGCTGAATACGCCGCTTCGGCCGAACGAAGCTTCGGGGACGAGCGGAATGAAGGCGACCGCTAATGCGGTGCTCAATGTGAGCGTGCCTGACGGCTGGTGGAACGAGGTTTGGAACGATCCCAACAACTCGAGAGCGATAGGGTGGGCGATAGGCAAAGGAGAAGAATATTCCGACCAGAACTATCAGGATCAGGTGGAAGCGGAGGCGCTCTACGATTTGCTGGAACGGGACGTGGCACCGACATTTTATGAAAGAGGCGCAGATCGAATCCCGCGAAAATGGGTGGAACGGATGAAAGCGTCGGTGGGATCGCTGTGCCACTTCGTGAACACACACCGGATGGTGCGCGACTATGTGGAAGGCTACTACTTGAAGGCGCACGCGCAGTTCCGGACGCTGGATGCGGGAAACGCGGAGCGGGCGAGGCAGCTTGCGGCGGCGCTGGAGAGAATTCGGCGTGAGTGGCAGGACGTGCGGATCGAAAGCGTGGAGGAAGGCACCGCCGCGGTGGTCCCGGTTTCTTCGTTTGTTCGGGTGCGAGTGCGAGTGCACCTGGGAAAACTGAAGCCAGAGGACGTTGTAGTGGAGTTCTACGTGGGGCGCGTGGACATGGACGGAGAGCTGGTGGAAGGCAAGGCGGTCGCGATGCATCCAGAAGGGCAGCCTTTGGATGGAAGCTATTCGTATAAGGTTGAAACCTCGGTGGCGCGCAGCGGGCTGCATGGATTCACCGTGCGGGTGCGGCCGAGCCACCCGGATATGCCCACACCGTTCATACCCGGGCTGATCTGCTGGGCGGACCGGGCGCGTTTGGAAACGAACACGCCTGTGCATGCTTAAGGTCGTTTGCAGGGGAATGAGCGAAACTCGAGAAATAGGCTGACACGGCTTGAGTGACAGGTTTTCCCATTTGACTTCCTGAGATATGGCGCCTAATTCTGTTGGCGTGTACACGTCGAACGATCCCCAAAACATTTTGGACAGTAGCGGCCAGCGATTGTGGATGCTACCAGGTGTGCTCGCTCTCATCGGCTTCACGGCGGTGATTGCGCAGATCGTCTTGATGCGGGAGTTGATGGTCGTATTCAATGGAAATGAGATGTCGCTGGGAATCATGCTGGCAAGTTGGCTGGTGTGGACGGCGATCGGGAGCAGCGCGCTAGGGCGATGGGCAGTTCGAACAAAAAAGGCGCGGCGCTTGGTCACTTTGCTTGAAGTGATGGTCGCGGTCACATTTCCTACCGCTATTTTTCTTGTGCGAGCGAGCAAGGCGGTGTTTCAAACAGTTCCAGGAGAACTGTTGGGGCCGGGATCGATGATGCTCACTTCCCTTTTGGTGCTGAGTGCGTTCTGCGTGGTCTCGGGAGGGTTGTTTGCGGCAGCAAGCAAGCTCGAAGCGCAGGAACGCGGGAATTCGACTTCGACGGGAGCGAGTCGCGTGTACTTGTTTGAGGCAGTGGGCTCGGGGCTGGGCGGCGTTCTGACAAGTATCGTCCTGATTCGGTTCTTGCGGCCGTTTGAGATAGCGGCGTTGGTGAGCATGTTGAATGTCGCTGGCGCGGCGAGTCTGACGATTCGATCCCGAGCACGGTTGAGGATGATCCTGGGAGCGTTGGCTGTGATTTTCGGGTTGGTGGTGATTCCATTTGGCTGTGGCTGGGCAGAAAAGGCATCGTTGGGGCGGCTCTGGCAAGGCTACCAGTTGGTGGCAACTCGAAATTCTGCTTACGGCAATCTGGTGGTGACAAAAACAGGAGGGATGCACAGCCTATTCGAGAACGGACTGGTTGCGTTCAACGTGCCGGACATAGCGGCGGCCGAAGAGGCGGTACATTTTGCTCTGCTGGAACACCCTTTGCCGAAAAGCCTGTTGCTCGTGGGCGGAGGGATGAACGGAAGCCTAGCGCAGGCGCTGCAACATGCAAGCCTGGAGCGGGTCGACTACGTGGAGTTGGATCCGGAGATTCTTGCGTTGGCTCAAGAATACTTTTTGGCGGAATGGGCGCCTGTACAAAGGGACCCGCGCGTCCGCGTCCATCACACAGACGGACGACTCTTCTTGAAGACGACCGATCTTCGGTTTGATGTTGTGATCATCAATTTGCCTGACCCACAAACGGCACAACTCAATCGGTTCTACACGCAAGAGTTTTTTCAGGAAGTAGAAAGCAAGCTTAGTTCAACCGGTGTATTCTCTTTTTCGTTGCGCGGCGCGGAAGATTACATCAGCCCCGAGCTAGCGGACTTCCTGCGATGCATTGACACAACGTTGAGGGGAGTTTTTCCGGAGGTCGTGACGATTCCGGGAGAGACCATTCATTTTCTCGCCAGCGTTCGGCCGGGATTATTGACAGTTGATCCTGCGGAGTTGATCACACGGCTGAGAACGAGGGATCTGCACACGAGCTACCTGCGCGAGTACTATCTTCCCTATCGGATGATGCCTGACCGAATGAAGGATCTCGAATCGCAGTTACGGCCGAAAGCGGAGACACGGGCAAACCACGACTTTGCGCCGGTGGCTTATTTCTTCAACGCGACGCTTTGGAGTTCACAGTTTGCCCAAAGGTATCGCCGGATGTTTCAGAGCATGGGACGTGTGCATTTTGGAGCGTTGCTAGGGACGTTGGCGATCGGCTTGTTCGGGTTGGTGGCAGGCATGCGGTGGTTGCGGAGGACCGAGAATCAAGAACGAATGAGCGCGGGGTTTTGCGTGGCAGCGATGGGATTCACACTGATTGGCCTGGAAATGCTCCTCCTGCTAGCGTTCCAGGCGATCTACGGCTACGTCTACCAACAACTTGCAATCCTCATTGCGGGAATCATGGTCGGGATGGCATTGGGGAGCTGGGCGGGTATGCAGTCTGTGGAAACCAGCACGACGGCAAATCGCAGTGAGAAGGATACGCGTTGGCTGATCGGGCTACAGATGCTTGCCGCGGTGTTGCCCTTGGTGCTTTGCGTAGTGCTGCAAGTTTTTGCGGCGGCGAGAAAGCCGCCAGCGATTTTCCTAGTGAGCCAGATTATCTTTCCGCTTGTGGCGGTGGTCTGCGGGTTCGTGGGCGGATATCAGTTTCCGGTGGCCAGTCGAGTCTTTTTTGCGAGATCAAACGGCAGGACAGAGAGTCCGGGGGCACTTTATGCCCTAGATTTGGCGGGCGCGTGTCTAGGAGCGTTGGTGTTGAGCTCGTATCTGGTTCCCGTCTTCGGGTTCACCCAGACAGCGTGGCTCATGGCCGAGGTGAATCTAGCCCCGGCGGTCCTGGCGGCTCTTTTGGCTTTTGGAAAGTAGGTTTTTCGAGTGGGAGAGGTTCCGGAAGCTTCTGTTCGCCAAAGACGATGGCTGAAAACGAATAGATGTCGGTCGCTTCGTCTTGCCAGGCATGAGGGGGCAGACCGGCCTTCAGACATGTTTCTTCCAGAAAAGTCTTGCGGTCCCAGCCTTGTTCCGTGGGAACCTGAGGAAGAAGCACTCCTTCGTTGCGCCCCTGGATCATCAGCAAGCCGTCGCGGCCCACCTGGACTTCTTTGACGTCGAGGACGCGGTGGAAGGGAGTGAGAACAGAGATTTCGTAGTGCAGATCGGGGAGTTCAGCGGCGATCACGGGGGAAAAACGTGGGTCTTCGAGGGCCGCGTACGTGGCGGCGTCGCGAACTCCAATATAGAGCGGCTTTTCTGGCGTGATCAGACCGATGCAGCCGCGCAGCTCACCTTTCTTCTTAAGCGTCACAAATACGCCGCGCTCTTGCAGAGAAACTGAGTAGTCGGAGGCCTGCGGTTCGTACAGTTTCTTTTCTTTGACCGCGGTTTCAACAGACTTCCTCGCGAGAGCGAGCAAGGCGTCCTTTTCCTTTTGAGGGATAGAGTAGGGTTCCGACTTGCCGGAATGACTGTCGGCTTGAAGCAAAGCGACGGCACTGTAGCCCACAACGCGGCTGCGATCGCCGGTCGTGTCACCGCTGTTGGCATATTTCAGAATTCTGGCCTCCTTGGCGCCAAGTTTCTCCGCAGCGATCATGGCAGCAACGATGGGTCCACCACCGCAAGCTTCCCAACGACCCCCCTGGAGGTTCTGCGACAAGCTGAGGTAGTCCCAGTGCTCGATGGACTTCAGAACTTTTTGATCAAGCTTCACAGCCTGGTCGTAGGTGTGGTAGTGGGAAAGATCGGAGCTGGCGAGTATAAGGGAATTTGTGCCCTTAACCATTTTCGCGAGCGCAACACCCAAGGCTCGCTCTGTTTCATAACTTTGCTCCCCCATCACGATGGGTACGAGGCGGAAATTGCCGAGGACATGCTGCAAGAAAGGAAGCTGAACTTCAAGAGCGTGTTCTCCTCCTTGCTGGGTCGGGGTGTGGCCGCGACTCGAGATCTGGATGAGGGGGTCCATCTTTGCGAGTTTGGCCGCGAAATCCTTATCCACGGGGACGATTCCAAGTGGGGTGGCATAGGCATCGCCGTTGAATACGGAAATGTAGGGAAAGCCTTCGAAGTGTGAAGGCGCAATCACGACGACGCGCTCGAACTTCTGATGTTGTAGGAGGGCGTAGCTGTACGCAGCGACCTTGCCGGAATAAATGTAGCCGGCATGAGGAGCGATCAAGGCAACGATGCGGCCCGAGGGAAGCGGGACGGAGGCTTGGGCCAGGAGATCATCAAGCATTTTGCGGAGCTCGTCAGGCTGCGCCGGGTAGAATTGGCCCGCAACCGCGGCTTCGCGGACGCCCGACTTTTCATCCGAGATAGTTTGATGGCCGCAAAGAAGTGCAATGCAAAAAGCGCTCAAGACGAGGAACACGCGAGAGAATCTTTTTTTCATGGTCTCTGCTCACTGCGCGCGAGGCGCGTAAAGATGCGTTACTGCCAGACACCCGGAATGATTTGTTGGCAGTATTCACATTCACCTTTCCTGAGGTGTATCTCCCTAACCGTAAAACCAATTCGCTCAATGACGACACGCTTGCACTTGGGACAGTAGGTGCTTTCGGCGGGGTGCCCCGGGATATTGCCGAGATAGACGTAATGGAGGCCCTCGGCGTCAGCGATACTTTTGGCGCGCTCGAGGGTTTCGAGAGGCGTGGGGGGAAGATTTTTTAGCAGGTACTCGGGATGGAAACGGGAAAAGTGAACGGGAACGTCGGAGCCGAGATTGGTCTTAACCCACTGGGCTAGAGCGCGGAACTCCGTGTCCGAGTCGTTCAACGTGGGAATAACGAGGTAGACGATTTCGTTCCACACACCGAGCTTGCGAATGGTCACAAGGGCATCGAGGACGGGTTTGAGTTCGCCGTTTACGATTTCTTTGTAGTACTTCTCGGAGAAGGCTTTGAGGTCAATTTTGATAGCGTCCACGCCGGGGCAAAGCTTTTTGAGCGGATCCTGCTGGATGAAACCGCCGGAAATGACGACGCTCTTGATGCCCAGCGCGTGGGCTGCATCGGCGGCGTCCCGCATGTACTCGTAGAAGACGACCGGCTCGCTATAGGTGTAGGCGATGGAGGGGCAACGATTCTGCTGGGCGAGGGTGGCCAGATCTTTGGGAGGCACATAAGCGCTGCGCACCTGCTCCGGGCGGGATTGGGAAATATCCCAGTTCTGGCACATTTTGCAATTGACGTTGCAACCGGCGGTGGCGATGGAGAAGGCCACGGTACCGGGGAAGAAATGGAAGAGCGGTTTCTTTTCGATGGGGTCAATATGAGCGGCGCAAACCCGAGAATGAACCAGTGAGTAGTAGCTGCCGCCACGATTTTCGCGGACCCCGCAGTAGCCCCGCTCGCGGTCATCGATGACGCACTCCCGGGGACAAAGCTTGCAGCGAGTTTTTTTGTATTGAAGCTTATCGTAAAACTGAGCTTCGACGACGAAGCGCGAATCTTCTTCGGGAGGCGGAGCAGCATTAAGAGAAAAGCCGGGCAATTCACCTAAGCAGGAAGCAGCACATGCAGAGAAGCAAGGGAGGGCGGCCAACTTCAGGAATGTTCTGCGATCGGGCAGCACTTCGACAAGGCTGGTGAGCGAAGAGAGCGCCGAATCAGGGGGCAAAGCATCTATCGTTTGCGGTTCGGGGGAATGGAGTTCGCTTGGCATACGTATAGCTCACACAGGCCTAGACCTCCACCTGTTGAATGTGCCTTGGATCATTTGTTCCGAGTTGGTGCTGCACGTCGGCAGCGGTGGATATGTAATTGGGCACTCGACCAAGCGCCTGGAGCGATTTCATGCCTTTCTCAGTGCGCTTTTGCTCGATGATTTGCCAGCCAACGTAATCCATGGCCACGGGATCAAGTGAGACCATAAGGCCGTTAAAAGGCCAAGTCCATTGGGGCATGAAGGAGGGGCCGCCTTCGTATTGCGCTGTAAGTGCATCACAGATGTGCAACCGCAACTTTTGCCGAATGGGCGGAAGCATATGGACGTCGGCGACATAGGGGTCCCCAACACTGAGGTGATATTTGTTGGGATTGTGGATGGCACCGAACAGGTTTTTGAGAGCAATGGTGACACCGGCGATGCTGTGGTCTTTGAGCGCCGGGAGGTTAATGACGGCATCACAGGCCTGAGTAAGCGTCTTCGATAAGCGACTCCCGACACTACCGTAGATGGAAAGGTCGTCTTCGTAGCCCAGTGTATCGTTGCCGAAATAGCGGATGCGACCCTGGCGTGAGGTGGGGCGAAAGCCTGCGCTTTCGAGGTCCGTGTTCAAGCGATCCCAAACAACGATGTCTTTTTCCTGAATACCGGCCTCGCGAAGGCGCTCGCAGATGGCTTCGACGAGGAGCACGCTGGTCGAAATGCCGCGGCCCGCGAGCGTGTTGACTTTCAGGCCGATGACTTCGCCGGGGCGCACCACTCTCTTCCAAGCGTCTAGTGGAGTATCGGCCGCGTAAAGAGCTTGCATCGAGCGGTCGAGCATCTTTACGAGGCGATCAGACTCCGGGTTCGAGCCCGCGCCACGGAGGAGCTGATCGCGCGCAATGACCACCTTGGACTTTTCCTTCGGGGAGAAGAAAGGAGCGAGAGGATGCGTTCCTCCTGCGATTACGGCGCTGGCAAGACAACTGTGGAGGAATTCCCGCCGGTTTGGATTCGGGTTCTGCCGCATGGGTAAATCCAGAGGTTTCGTCTGGCTCGCCTGGCGACTCTCTTCTCTCTTTGTACCACTTCGCAGAGAGGGCGGCGAAAGAAACTGAGGAACGGGAGCGCTGAGTTGAGGTGTTGAACTTGTGTTGCAGTTGTAGCCGGCTGAGGTTCCTCGAAGTCTAGTGACCGTATTCTTTGTTATGAATGGTTAACAGAACATCAGTTGGACGAGGGGTTTGACGGGATCAGGGAGGGGACTTGCAGGGGGCGGAGTGAACGGCCCTGAGAGGGTGAGCGTCGCATCTCCTTTCATGTGTAGAAGATGGGGGAGGGGGATGGGTGAGTTGGCGCAGGGGGAGGGCGGGGATTGAGTTAGTTTTCCCAGCGGCCGGGCGGAGGCGACGGCCAGGATTCCTATGTTATAGAAAAAACTGATAGTTGGCATGGCAAGTTGCTTATAGAAGGTGGCGCTTGGCTTGCAGTTCTATTTCTGGTTGTTCTCGCTCCCACCGTGTTTTGGGCCTTCCATTCAGGTCCTCAGGGACACCTCACCGGAGGCGATATGCAGAATCGCATTGTGATTGTCGGCGCCGCAGGACGTGATTTTCATAACTTCAACGTGTGCTATCGAGACGATGCGTGGAGCAAGGTAGTGGCATTTACGGCAACACAGATACCAGACATCGCCGGGAGGAAATACCCCGCAGAACTGGCCGGAACGAAGTATCCCGAGGGAATTCCGATTTATCCCGAAGAGCAACTAGAGAAGGTCATCAAGGAAGAGAAAGCAAATCTGGTGGTTTTTTCTTACAGCGATGTGTCGCACGTTCGAGTGATGAACCTGGCGTCGCGCGCGCTGGCCGCGGGCGCAGATTTTCTGCTGCTGTCCGCCGAAAAAACAATGCTGAAGTCGAAGGTGCCAGTCGTGTCGATCTGTGCGACGCGAACGGGATGCGGGAAAAGCCCTGTGTCACGGCGAGTGGCGGAACTCTTGAAAGAACAAGGGATGAAGCTGGTGGCAATCCGACACCCGATGCCGTACGGAGATTTGGTGAAGCAGAAGGTGCAGCGGTTCGCGACGGCCGCGGACATGGATAGTCAGAGATGCACGATTGAAGAGAGGGAAGAATACGAGCCGCATGTGCGGACGGGAACGGTGGTTTACGCAGGAGCCGACTACGGAGCGATTCTGCGGGAAGCAGAGAAAGAGGCGGACGTCATCATCTGGGACGGCGGAAACAATGACACGCCGTTCTTGAAGCCGGACCTAGAGATCGTGGTGACGGACCCGCACCGCGCAGGGCACGAAGTGCTGTATCACCCGGGCGAGGTAAATCTGCTGCGGGCGAATGTGGTGGTGATCAACAAAGTGGATTCGGCGTTCCGGGAAGCGGTGGAGACAGTCCGACGGAACGTGAAGCACCGCAATTCAAAAGCGGTGATCATAGAGACGGACTCGGCGGTGAAGGTGGAGCAAGCGGAACGTTTGCGAGGGGCCCGCGTGTTGGTGATTGAAGACGGGCCGTCGCTAACGCATGGCGAGATGGCGTTTGGCGCCGGGGTAATCGCGGCGCAACGGGCGGGCGCGACGCTGGTGGACCCGCGGCAGTACGCCGTGGGAAGCATCCGGGAGACGTTTGGAAAATACGAGCACGTAGGCGCGCTGCTGCCGGCGATGGGCTACAGCGAGAAACAACTGGCGGAACTTCAGGAAACGATCCAGCGGACGCCGTGCGATTTCGTGTTGATTGCGACGCCGATCGATTTGCGGCACTTGATTCCGATCACGCAGCCGTCGCTGCGCGTAACGTATGAAATTGGGGAACGGGGACCGAGCAAGCTTGCGGAAATTATCCGGGAATTCGTAAACCAGCATATAGCAGTGACAATGTCGTAGAGAAGATCACAGTCGACTGAGTTGGAGAAGAGAAGACTGAAAGCCCACGGGCTCTGGAGTTGATGGCTTGGGAACGCAAGAGTGACGGCCGACGAAGCTCAGGGCAAGCGAGGCCGTCACACTCCAAAAGGAGATGCTCATGTACAGAACACGGGAAGCTGTTCCAGCTCCGAGCGTAATTTCGTGGCATCTGAAACCGGCGGCGGGAGGGCACAAGCGTGACTTTCTCACGTTGCATGACATCACGATTTCGGAGATGACAAAGCTGCTGAAGCTTGCTGAAGAGGTGAAGGCGAATCCCGAGGCCTACTCGATGACATTGCGGGGAAAGATGGCAGCGTTGATTTTCGAGAAGCCGTCACTGCGAACGAGAGTGACATTTGAAGTGGGCTTCGAACAATTAGGCGGTCACGCAGTTTACCTGGCGCCCGGAGACATCGGGCTGGGGAAGCGGGAAAGCGTTGGAGACGTGGCGCGAAACTTGTCACGTTGGGTGGACGTAATGGTGGTGCGAACGTTTTCGCAGGAGCTGCTGGAGGAGTTGGCGGCGGAAGCAAGCGCGCCCATTATCAATGCGTTGACCGATCTGTTGCATCCCTGTCAGGCGATCGCCGACCTGATGACGATTCGAGAAGCGAAGGGCGAATTGAAGGGACTGCATCTTGTGTACGTCGGTGACGGAAACAACGTGGCGCTTTCGCTGGCGCATGCAGCGGGAAAGGTGGGGATGCACTTCACAATTGTCTGCCCGCCAGATTATGCGCCCAACAAGGAAATACTGACGGAAGCGCGCGCGGACGCAGAGAGCACGGGATCAGAAATCGAGGTTGTCCACGATCCGAAAGAAGTGCTGAGCACAGCGGACGCGATATACACGGACGTGTGGACCAGCATGGGACAAGAGAAGGAAAGCGAAGAGCGGCGGCGCGCATTTGTGGGGTATCAGGTGAACGAGACGCTAATGGACCTGGCGCCGGCGGAAGCGCTGTTCATGCATTGCTTGCCCGCCCATCGCGGAGAAGAAGTTACTGACGAAGTGCTGGATGGGTTGCAATCGGTGGTGCTCGAACAAGCGGAAAACCGGTTGCACGCGCACAAAGCCATTTTGTTGGCACTACTGGCAGGGCGGAAAAAAGAGGCTGCAAAGCGAGTGGAACGATGAGACCGATCGCCGTATTGGCCATTGGCGGCAATTCGCTGGCACGAGCGAATGAGCGCGGGACGTTCGAAGAACAACAGAACCACGCTCAGGAGACGTGCCGAGGAATTGCAGCAATTCTGCGGCAGGGTTATCGAGTGGTGCTGACCCACGGGAACGGGCCGCAAGTGGGAGAGGCATTGCTACGTTCGGAACTTGCACGGGACGTGCTGCCCACACAGCATCTGGATGTTTGCGACGCAGAAACCGAAGGGGCCATCGGATATCTGCTGCAGCAAACGCTGGACAATACACTGCACGAGTCGGGAATTCCGCAAAAGGTCGTGAGCATCATCACGCAGGTGATCGTGGACGAAAAGGACCCGGCGTTTCAGAAGCCGGACAAGCCCATCGGGCCGTTTTACCGGAAAGAAGAAGCGGCGCAGAGGCAGGAGAGACTCGGCTGGAAAATGGTGGAAGATTCCGGGCGAGGTTGGCGGCGGGTAGTAGCTTCGCCCCACCCGCAGCGGATTCATGAACTGGATGCCATCCGGGCGTGCCTGGGAGCGGGATTTGTGGTAATTGCGGCGGGCGGCGGAGGGATTCCGGTGGTGCGCCGGGCCGGACAGTTGCATGGAAGCGAAGCGGTAATTGACAAGGATCGCTGCTCGGCGTTGCTGGCAACGGATCTCCATGCGGAACTTCTGGTGTTTTCGACTGGCGTGACACATGTGTTTTTGCACTATGGCAAAGACAACGAAAAGCCATTGTTTCGATTGAGTTGGGAGGAGGCCTGGACTTACCTGAAACAAGGGGAATTTGCGGCGGGCAGCATGGGCCCGAAAGTGGAGGCGGCCTTGCGGTTCCTGGAGGCGGGAGGGAAGCGAGCGATCATCACCGCTCCGGAGTTTATGGCGGCCGCGGCGCGTGGGAGCGCCGGCACTGAAATCTTGGCCCCAATCGTGGTAGAGAAGGAAAGGGTGGAGGTAGGGTAGGACGAGCGCCGCGACTTTCAGGGTCAGAGGGATTTCTCACTCCGCAGAGTCCCTTTTGAATGGCGGAGATCAGACCGCCGGTGCAAGTTGTCAATATAAGAGTGAAACGGGAAAGGGAGAGCATGTTCAAAATACTTGGGGCGAAGTTCATCGCGCCGGGAATCAAGCGGTTTGTGATCGAAGCGCCGCGGATTGCGAGAAAGCATCAGGCCGGGCAGTTTCTGATCTTGCGGCTGGATGAGTACGGCGAGCGAATTCCGCTAACGATTGAAAGCGCGGACAGCGAACGCGGCGCGATCACGATTGTGGTGCAATCGGTGGGAAAGACAACGTATCAACTGAATGCTCTGGAAGAGGGGGACACGATACTGGATGTGGTGGGGCCGCTCGGGAGAGCTTCAGAGATAAAAAATTTTGGAACGGTGGTGATTGTCGGGGGAGGAGTCGGAACGGCTCTGGCGTATCCGACGACTGCGGCGCTGAAGCGCGCTGGGAATCGTGTGCTATCGATAGTGGGAGGACGCAACCGCGACCTGGTGATTCTGGAAGAAGAGATGAAAGCGGTCAGCGACACGCTGTACGTGACGACAGATGATGGGAGCTATGGAGAAAAGGGATTAGTCACGGACAAATTGCGGCAGTTGCTGACAACCGAGAAAGAGATCGGATTGGTGCTGGCGGTGGGACCAATCCCGATGATGAAGGCGGTCGCGGACCTGACGAAAGAGAAAGGGATTCACACCGTGGTGAGCCTGAACCCGATCATGATTGACGGGACGGGAATGTGCGGCGGGTGCCGCGTGCTGGTGGGAGGAAAAAGCCAGTTTGCGTGCGTGGATGGGCCTGAGTTTGACGCAAAAGACGTGGATTTCGGCGTATTGATGCAGCGGAACCGGATGTACCGTGAAGCCGAGAAACGGTCATTGGAGGAATATCAAAATCGATTGAAGGGCGGCGAAGAGAGTCAGGCGGAATCAACGTGCCTTGTGGGGGGAGATAAGCAATGAGCCCGGTGAAGGAGCCCTCCGCGAATCCGTTGACGCTGAAGGAACGGATCAAAGTCCCACGGCAACACATGCCGGAGCAGCCGCCGGAACTGCGCGTGATGAATTTCCACGAAGTGAACTTGGGGTATTCGACCGAGTTGGCAAGGCAAGAGGCGCAGCGGTGCCTGGAATGCGCAAAGCCGACGTGCGTGGAGTTTTGCCCTGTCGGGGTCAAGGTAAAGGAGTTCGTGAAGTTGATGGTGGAAGGAGATTTTCTGGGAGCCGCAGCGAAGATCCGCGAGGACAACGTGCTGCCGGCGATTACTGGGCGGGTTTGCCCGCAGGAGGATCACTGCGAGGGAGCGTGCCTGCTGCATAAGAAGGTGGACTCGCTGGGAATTGGGTACCTGGAACGGTTCGTGGCGGACTACGAACTACGAATGGGAGCAAGGCTGGCGGCGAACGCGCCGGCAACGGGAAAGAAAGTGGCGATTGTCGGAAGCGGTCCTGCAGGTCTGACCGCCGCGGGCGATCTGGTGCAGAAGGGCCACCAGGTGCACGTGTTTGAGGCGTTGCATGAAATCGGCGGAGTGCTGGTGTATGGAATCCCGGAATTCCGTCTGCCAAAGCAGGTAATCCGCGACCAGATCGACAAGATGCGGGAGATGGGAGTGGAGTTCGAGACTGACGTGGTAGTCGGGAAGACAGTCACGATCGATGAATTGTTCTCGGAAGAAGGATACAGCGCGGTGTTCATCGCGACGGGAGCCGGGTTGCCGGTTTTCCTGAGTATTCCCGGGGAGCACCTGAACGGCGTATATTCAGCGAACGAATTCCTGACGCGAATCAACTTGATGCACGCGTACGAATTTCCGCGCTACGATGAGCCCATGTTGGACCTGCACGGGAAGCACGTCGCGGTCATTGGCGGAGGAAACACGGCATTGGATGCCATCCGGTCGGCGAAGCGGCTAGGAGCGGAGAAGACGTACATCATCTACCGGCGCAGCGAGACGGAGATGCCGGCGCGAATCGAAGAAGTGAAGCACGCAAGACAAGAAGGAATCGAAATCCGGGTGCTGACAAATCCGGTAGAATTCCTGGACGACGGTAAGGGTTGGTTGAAAGGCGCGCGATGCGTGCGGATGGAACTGGGCGAGCCGGATGCTTCGGGAAGGCGCCGGCCAATTCCGATCGCGGGATCGGAGTTCGATATTTCACTGGATCTGGCGGTTATCGCGACGGGAACGTCGGCGAATCCGCTGATCCAATCGACGACACCGGGGTTGAAAACCAACAAGCGGGGTTACATCGAGGCGAACAGCGAATCGCAGCGGACGTCGCGCAAGGGCGTGTTTGCCGGAGGGGATATTGTCACGGGAGCCGCGACCGTGATTCTGGCGATGGGCGCCGGGAGAAGAGCGGCAAAATCGATCCACGAGTATTTGACGACTGGAGAGTGGCAGGAAATTTCAGTCAACAACCAACCACAGACAGTCAACAGCTAGGAAAAGAGGATACACAGAGGCGCAGGGAGTGCGGAAGAGTGGCAGGGTAGAGCACCGAAGGAGGAGCCGGACGCTGCCTTGAGCGGCCGGACAACAGGGCTCCAGAGAGTTTCAATCGGGAATCAAAAGAGGCGGCTTCGCTGATCATTGGGGGTGAACGCCAGGCACGCCTCGCAGTGAGTTCCAGAGGCATAAGGAGAATTGCAATGAACATAACAAAGGCCGACGCGCTTGCGTACCACCTAGGGGGGCGCCCAGGAAAGATTGAAGTCGTACCCACCAAGCCCTGCCGGACACAGAGGGACTTGAGTATGGCGTATACCCCGGGAGTGGCGCAGCCATGCCTGGAGATCGAGAAGGAACCCGGCGACGCGTACAAGTACACGACAAAGGGAAACCTGGTGGCAGTGGTCACCAACGGCACTGCGGTTCTGGGCTTGGGGAATATCGGAGCGTTGGCTGGAAAGCCGGTGATGGAGGGAAAGGGCGTGCTGTTCAAGAGGTTTGCGGGCGTGGACGTGTTCGACCTGGAAGTAAATTCGATGGATCCGGAAGATGTGATCAAAGTGTGCCAGTTGCTGGAACCGACGTTCGGAGGAATCAATCTGGAAGATATCAAAGCGCCGGAATGCTTCTACATTGAAGAAACCTTGAGAAAGACGATGAAGATTCCGGTGTTTCACGACGACCAGCACGGGACGGCGATCATCACGGGGGCAGCGCTACTGAACGCTTTGGAGATTGTGGGGAAATCGATTGACAAGGTGCGCGTCGTGTTCAATGGGAGCGGGGCTTCGGGGATCGCGACCGCGGAGCACTATGTGAGGTTGGGGGTGAAGCGCGAAAACATCCTCATGGCGGACACGAAGGGAGTCGTCTACGAAGGCCGGACGGAGGGCATGAATCCGTACAAGGCACGGTTCGCACAGAAGACGAGCCTGCGGACGCTGACCGACGCAGTAAAAGGCGTAGATGTGCTCGTAGGCCTGTCGGTGAAGGGTGCTTTCACGCAGGACATGCTGCGATCGATGGCAGTGCGCCCAATTGTATTTGCGATGGCCAATCCCGACCCGGAAATCAGTTATGAGGACGCCCTGGCAGCGCGGACAGACGTGCTGATGTGCACGGGGCGAACGGACTATCCAAACCAGGTGAACAACGTGCTGGGATTCCCGTTCATTTTCCGTGGTGCTCTAGACGTGCATGCCACGGCGATCAACGAAGAGATGAAGCTCGCCGCCACGAGGGCGCTGGCCGCGCTGGCCAAGGAAGACGTGCCCGACTCGGTGTGCCAGGCATACGGAGTGGGCCGAATCCGCTTTGGCCCGGAATACATCATCCCGAAACCGTTTGATCCGCGCGTGCTCGTTTGGGAGGCTTCGGCAGTCGCAAAGGCCGCCATGGAAACCGGTGTGGCAGGAACACCAGTGGACCTAGCGGAATACCGCGAGAGGCTCGAAAGACTGCTCGGCAAGGCACACGAGGTAATGCGCACGGTTATCCATAAGGCGCAGGTAAAGCCCCGGCGAGTGGTATTTCCCGAAGGCGAAAACGAGAAAATCCTCCGGGCAGCGCACATTCTTGTGGAAGAAAACATCGCACAGCCAATCCTACTGGGTGACGAGAAGATCATCGCGGCAAAGGCCAAGGACTTGTCTGTGGCTCTCGACAAGATTCAGGTGGTCAATCCAATGACCTGGCCGAAGCGTGAAGCGTACATCAGCACCTTATACGAACTAAGGCAACGGCGCGGAGTCACACATTCCGAGGCGCAAGAGTTGATCAATAACCGCAACCTGTTCGGGTCGGTAATGCTGCACTCGGGAGACGCAGATGCACTGGTGGGAGGAGAGGATCAGCACTTCCCAGATACGATCCGGCCGGCGTTGCAGGTCATCAAGCCGCGCGAGGGCCTGCACCGTGTTTCGGGCTTGTACGTGCTGGTGACCCGGCGGGGGGACATGTACTTCCTGGCAGACTGCACGGTGAATATTGAACCAAGCGCCGAGGATTTGGCAGAAATCGCCATCTGCGCGGCGCAGACGGCCCGGCGTTTCAACGTGACACCGCGAGTGGCGATGCTATCGTTCTCTAACTTCGGGAGCACACAGCATCCGCTGTCGGAGAAGGTACGTCGCGCCGTGGAGCTCGTGCACAAGGCAGACCCGGAGCTTATTGTGGACGGCGAGATGATGGCGGACACAGCGGTTACGCCGGAAATCATTGAACAGACGTATCCATTCTCGAAGTTACGCGAAGGCGCGAACGTGCTGGTGTTTCCAGACCTGACGTCGGCTAACACTTGCTACAAGCTATTGGCGCGGATTGGGGGAGCGGAAACGATCGGGCCGATCCTGATGGGGATGTCAAAGCCAGTGCACGTGCTACAGCGTGGAGCGGAAGTCGAGGAGATCGTCAATATAGCAGCGATCGCGGTGGTAGATGCGCAGGAACCTGGAGCACGGGTCGATGTGAGTAAGCAGCCCCCAGGTGGACGGCCTAGAACCGAGGAGCCGGCGAACCAACTTCACGCAGCACATCGGTAGAACAAGCGGCAAGGGAGAACGGTACAATTCGGGCACTTGCGATTCTGACGAGCAGTTCGCAGGCGGCTGGCAGGAGAAGTGTGTTCGCGTGAGTTCCATTTCCACTTCCAGGGGGTGACTGATAGCCTTCATCCAAACAAGCAGGCCCTGTGCTCGAGGCGTGGTGTTGCCTGGCGATTGCAAATGCGGCGTTGGTCCTGGCGGCATAGCAAGAGAGAATATGGCAGACGGGCGTGAATTCTGAGGAGACGATTGCCCTTGACAAGTCACGATGGGTTCTGCGGGCAGCTGCGAGAGCGGCTGCTGGCCAATAAAGACCGTGTGCTTCTCCGGGTCGTTTCGGGGCCTCGGTTCGATCAGCCGGCGCAATTCACGGGTGGCGCCTTCCTTACACGAGCGGAAGAATTGGCGTCTCAACTCCTCTTACCCAAAGAGCGCAGCGTGGTCCTTCTACTCTTGCCGCACTCGCCGGAATTGTTTCTCTTACAGGTTGGATTGGTGTTGCGTGGACATGTTCCGGCAATCCTCGCGTGGCCCACGAGCCGAATTGATGCAGAGAAGTACCAGCGCAATCTTGTCCACCAGCTCAGCAACCTGCCGGCGGATGCGCTGGTCACACTACCACGGTTGGTGGAGAACCTTCGCGGAAAATTGCCTTATCCGCCGTTCAGCGTGAACCTCAAGGACGGAGCTACTTATGAGAAGGTCTTCCCTGCCGGGCAGGTAAGCGAACAACTGGAGAGCCGGGACTTTTCCGGGCGAAACACGCGGCCAAGTGCGGATACGCTGTTTCTCCAGTTTTCGGGCGGGACTACCGGCCCACAGAAAGCCATCGTCGTGACGGCGTCAATGCTGTCGCGGCAATTCGAACAGTTGCGAGAAGCGTTGAACTTTACCGACAAAGATAGGGTTGTGTCATGGCTGCCGCTTTACCATGACATGGGGCTGATTGCCTGCTACTGGATGCCCCTTTGGCATGGAGCGCCATCCTTGCAAATGAGCGCGAATGAATGGGTGATGAATCCCGCGCTGCTCCTGAAGTACGTCGATAAATATCGCGCGACTTTCTGCTGGCTTCCCAATTTTTCATTTGCCTATTTGAGCCAGCGACAGGAAATGATGCAGGGTGAATATCGCCTGGACTCGGTGAGGGCCTGGATCAACTGCTCCGAACCCGTGCGAAAGAAATCTATAGATCAATTTACGGCAGCATTCGCACATTGGGGCGTACATAGGGAAAACCTGCAGGCGTCTTACGCAATGGCCGAAACAGTTTTTGCGATCACGCAGTCGGAGCTTGGCAGAGAGCTCCTCACAATTCCACGCGGCGAAGTTCGTCATGGGGCTGAGAGCTACAGCCCACTTGCATTCGATCTAGTGGATGACGTGTATGTCTCGTCGGGGAAGCCGCTGTCGGATACGAAGATCAAGATTGTGGGACCAGACGGCATAAGTCTGCCAAATGCCTCCCCAGGTGAAATCTATGTGCAGACTCCGTCGCTTTTTTCAGGCTATTGGGGCTCAGATGGTTTCCTGACCCATTCTCTGCACGATGGCTGGCATGCGACGGGCGACTTTGGCTTTATGACGGGGGACGAGCTTTTCGTCATCGGGAGATTCAAAGATATAGTTATCGTCGGGGGGAACAATATTTTCCCCGAAGACGTAGAAGCGGTTGTGAACACAATCTCGGGGATCTACCCGGGGCGGGTGGTGGCTTTTGGCGTGGAGGATGCTCAATACGGAACGCAGGGCCTAGCAGCAGTGGCCGAGATGAAGAATGAGTACAACGAAGACGAAGCGCAAAGGTTGGATACAGATATTCGCAAGACCGTCATGACGACAATCGGAGTCGCGCCGCGCTATGTTGCTGTCGTGCCACAAAAATGGATCGTGAAGAGCACAGCCGGAAAAATCTCGCGTCGTGAGACCAGGGAGCGCTTTTTGCGCGAGAAACTCGGAACGGCCTGAAGGAGGATCAACTGCATGAATCTGGACAGCGAAGCGATCCGAAGCGCCGCTCGCGAAGCAGTTCTGGAAATTACCAGCCGGGCACTCAAAGAAGGTCAAAAGCTGGTGTCCTCGGGACTGATTGATTCACTTTCCATTCTGCGGCTCATTACCCTTTTGGAGAAGAAGCTTCAGTTGTCGATTCCGCCTGAAACGCTGCAGCCAGAAGACTTCGACGATTTGGATCTCATAGTGGAAACAGTCAAGCGAGTGGCGGTCCCGGCCCATTGAGCTCAAATCGAATGACGGAGCGTAGATGCAACTCAATTCCCTCTCCTATTTGATTTTTCTTTCGGCGGCTGTCGTTGTTTATTGGCTGTTGCCGCACCGGTTTCGGCGCGGATTTGTTTTGGCTGCGAGCTTGGTTTTTTATGCGACCTGGGGAATTGCTTTTGTCACGGTTCCAGTCGTCGTGTGCCTGCTCGTCTATGCAGGTAGTCGATTGACCTTGTCGGACACTGGAAGAGCGAGACTGTGGATGTGGCTGGGCATTTTCTGCGCGACGGCCATATTGGTTTTTTTCAAGTATCGCGAGTTTCTTCTGCTTAGCATGATGCCCGTTGCGTCCTGGTTCACGGGCCACACTTACTCCTTCGCCAGAACCGTTGCGCTTCCCATGGGCATTTCCTTTTACACGTTTGAAGCGATCGCATTCTTCACCGATATACGGCAAGGCCGCGTGAAGAAAGTCGGATTTATCGATCTGTTGCTCTTTTTCCTGTTCTGGCCAAACGTGATGTGCGGACCGATCGTGCGAGCGCGGGAGCTCGTACCTCAGCTGCAATTCCGGTTTGGCTTTGAGCCACGATTTGTGTTCGAGGGAACCGACCGGGTGATCTGGGGACTGGTTCAGAAGAACGTAGTCGCAAATATTCTGGGGATTTGGGTCGATAAGGGCTTTGCAGCGTCAACGGCGGCCCCATCGACGGTCGACAGTTGGTTTCTAGCCATTGCCTTCGGATTGCAAATCTACTTTGACTTCGCGGGCTATTCGAACATAGCCATCGGCGCAGCGCGTTTGCTTGGGGTGACACTTCCCGAGAACTTCCGACAGCCTTATCATGCGGCAACACCGGCAGATTTTTGGAGTCGATGGCATATGACGTTATCGCGCTGGATTCGCGATTACCTTTTCTTTCCGATCAACGCAAAGTGGAAGGGCGCTGCGTTCCCGTTGTATCTCAGCATGCTTGGCGTGATGGGGCTTGTCGGCTTATGGCACGGGGCGGGTTGGAACTTTATTCTCTGGGGCCTCCTGCACGGTGCGTATTTGGTGCTATTCCGGATGTATGAGGCGGTGAAGGGAGAGGGAGCTAGTGTTGCACCGTCGAGTTTTACAACGGCCTTGTGGCGCGTACTGACCTTGATCGGCGTCACGACGGCCTGGGTTCTGTTTCGAGCACCGAATCTAAACAAAGTCAGCGCCATTTTGACATCGATGTTTGCGCGCCATACCATGACCGCGGCGTACAGCCAAACGTTTTACTTGATCACAGTGGCTGTGGCGCTGTTTTGTGCTGTCGAGCCTTTGTTGATGCGAACACTCGCGGAGATAGAAGAGCGCGCAGGGTTGGAGGGGCCTTCCCTGTTCAGGATCGTGGGACGCCCAATTGCCTATTTCCTTGGACTCTTGCTATTCATGCTGTTCGATGAGCACAACGCTCAGTTCATCTATTCTCAGTTCTAAAAACCTTGTTTCGTTTTCGCAGCGTTTCGATTATTTGGCGACCGCGTTGGCAGCATTGGCGGCCAAGATGAACGCAGTGGCTGTATCCACCACGTATTCGTTCTCATACCAGAGGAACGGCCAATCGTTCTTGAGCTCAGGAAAATCCGGCTGAAGGATGGTCACTCCCGGAATCATGCCACCGGGAATAAAGGTGTAATCGGCTCGATTGTTGCCATAGCCGATTAGCTTGGACTGCGTCCCGATTCCTGACACATAGGAGAGATTTGACACTGGGTGCGTGCCGAGAAGAAAGTCGAGGCCGCGCAAGGTGTAGTCGATGCCGACGATGTCTGGAAAAGCCTGATGGAGAAAATACATCTGCGACGCGAATCCTGCCACCCAGCCGGACCCACCCCAGGTTCCCATGGCGATGGGCACGCTATAGGGATTCTTGGCCAAGTTTTCATCCAGTGTTGTCTTGAAGCTTACAAGCATGGACCTGAGAGCGGACTTGAATTCTGAATCCATATAAGGAATGGCGCGGACGGCTGTGCCTCCGAGAAATGGGAAGTGCTCCTGAATTGTCGGAAGAAGCTCTTTCAAACGCTTGCGGTAGAGCTCACCGCCCTTGGTCGCGATCAGGAGTTCGACGGCAGCTTTGGTCTCGTCATCGAGCAGGTCGCCTCCGGTGGTATTGAAAGAATGGAATAGTGCAGGTGCGTGCTTGTGCTCTTCGTCCCAGACTCTTTCTGCAGTTTGGAGACACTCGGCAGCCATTTTGTCGTCATACCCGGGGAGGACACGACTGGCAGCAGCCAGAGAGGAAGCTGCGTCGTAGTTAAGGGGAGTTGTGTGGGTGGTGAAGGCCCAGCGATCATCGGGCACGCCGGAGTAGATTCCATCAGATTCCAAGGGAGCCAATCTCTCAGAGAAGATCTTTCCATCCGTCTTGGACGCTGCATCGCCGAGGTGCGTGTACTCATCCAGCGTGGGTTCAATCACTCCTGGGATGGCATGACCGAAGAGCTTATACTGGGCGAGAAGGTAGAGCACGCCGTGAGCGACCTGTTGGATGGCATCAGGAACGCCATCGGGCTTGCGAATCTCGACGTATCGGGCACGCTCATCGACCGTGGTGTCATCCCAATCCAAGCGGAAATTTTCAATGGTCAGCGCCAGGTCAGTGATAACGCGTGAATGAGTTTGTGTGCGCAGGTCGAAGTCGCCGGCATCATACCAACCGCCGGCGTTAAGACCAGGAATGTGTTGGCCTGAAGCGAAGGGTGAGTCTGTCGTGGGGCCCTGAGCGTAACCGTCGAAATGAGTGTAGTTGACGGGCGCTTGCCGCGCATCATCGAGATGCGATGCACCGTGCCAGATACGATACCCTTCACGGACTTTGACATGATCCATCTGCACAGGAAGGAAAGTGTCAAGAGTGGAGTGCCAAATTCCTTGATAGACGTCCTTGGCGATGCGAAAGGGCGCTGTGGTCTGGCCCGCGTACTCGATAACGTAAATCCCGGGTTCACGAACGGCAGAGAAATCAAAATGCGCGTACTGATATCTCAGCCATTTTCCCCAGGGTTTCACTTCTCCCTGGAAAACCTTCGCGTATGAGCCATCGGGAGCGAGGCGAAGCGCGGCGGCATTGCCCGGAGCAGTGTAGAGCGGGTCAAGCTCGAGCACGGCGACTTTTGTGCGCTCCGGCGTGTAGCCTACTTGGTTGTAGGCAACAACCGGGGAACGGGTCCAACCTGCGACGACATTTGGGTGGACGTGCCACACAAGGACGTCGCCAGTTTTGTCAGAGGGGATGAGGCTGCGCACGACAAACCAGCCGTTTTGGACCTCATTGCGGCCGTCGAACAACATGAGCGGAACACTGTCCGAGTCGATTGTTACGCGAGTCATGGGATCTTCCGACGAGAGGACAATTCGGCGACCGCTTGCAAGTGCAACGGGGACGGTGGTGCCGTCTGCTTCTTTACGCATGGGACCGCCGGGGTGGCGCGGGAAAATACCTGAGGAATTGTCTAGAAGATAGGATTTCCCAAAGTAAGCCGTGGGCAGGAATTCAAGATTGAAGCCAGCTTTTCCCACCAATGCGAGGGCAAGTGGGCGGTCGAGTTGGACGGCCACGCGGAAGCCGCCGGCCTCAGGTTGGACATCGATGCGGTAAGTCAGATCTTTATCCGCGTAGGCGAGCGTAGCAATCAGTTCGTTGGGCAACGGGCCACGCTTGCGGTCTTTAAACTGGGGTATCGGGTCCCATTGGGCTGGTGTGGAGGAAAGGCGCACATCACCATTGGTGGCAATGCGTTGTTCGTGCAGGATAATCTCAAGCCCGCTCATTTTCTCATCGCCAAACACGCCGTGATAAGGGTTGTGGAACAGGAAGACACTTAGTCCGTGAGTCTCGAGAGCATCCTGCGGCGTCAGTTGCAGTGCGGAAGATGGTGAATCGGGGCAGCTTACCAGAGTAATTGGAAGAGCTAAGGCGAATGCGGCGAGGCAGATTCGGATGACGTTCATGTTGCCTTTCCTATTGGACCGGGTGTCGTACTGAAGGCGCCGACACTCAGCGGTTGGAGTTCTTGCTTACTAATGCGAGGAAAGCCTGAGCTTGATAGTATCACTCTGGAAATGTCAGACGATTTTCAAAGCGAGAATCCGGGCCCTTATTGCGCGTTCGGCAAAGCCTGTATCCTAAGACCACAGCCAGGGGACACGGTGTGGGCAGCAATAGAATTGAGGTAGGCGCACGATCCGCACGCAGGCACAAAAAACCCGCCGTTAATCTCGCACGGCGGGTCTGTGAAATCTTACTGAAGTTAGACTAGCTGGCTGCCTTTTTCAAAGACAGGGCAATCAATCCAAATAATCCGGCGCCCAGCAACACCAAACTGGAGGGCTCTGGAACATGCAAGATGAACGGTTGCGGTGGGGTGTTTGCCGGTGTCGTCCCGCTGCAGCATGTAGGGAGGCCGCTACTGGATTGACTATTGGGGCCTGACACTGGAATGTAAAAGATATCGGAGGTTTGGTAGCCGGAGGGGAAAGTGATCGCCGTAAACGTACCGTTAAGCACTCCCCAGATCTCCTGTTGCAGGACGGAACTGCCCGGGTTGGCAAACAGCTGGTCCGCCAGATAACCGAGTTCGTTGTATTGTGCCTGCGTAAGTTGGACGTTCGTTCCGGGAATGTCGCCGATCTGACCGACCTGGTTAATGTTAAAAGCTTGGACGGTCCAATACTCGCCAGCATAAATCCAATTTTGGTCCGAAAAGCAGATCATCTGAACGGAGTTGCCGTTCAGGTTCATGCTATACGGCCCGTACTCACCGTTTGCCGTACCACCCGTAAAAGTCAGGCTATCGGCGTAGGCTGAACTGCCAACCAGCAAAAGCAGGCCAAGCAGTAGTCTCTTCATGTTGTTAGGTTATCCTTGGACACAGGGGGACACTGC
>Ga0187780_10000361_pt1 | contig 34444 bp, 29 predicted proteins | sample 1015_Q2_SP10_20__FD_132429 | JGI IMG/M metagenome (GOLD analysis project Ga0187780, IMG submission 132429) | Tropical peat soil microbial communities from peatlands in Department of Meta, Colombia - 1015_Q2_SP10_20_MG | ecosystem: Environmental > Terrestrial > Soil > Wetlands > Peat | place...
ACGTGGTCGGGCTGGGCGTCAGCCTGTTCGGGCGGGTCGTGGTCTGGACTCCGCCGGTGCCGGTGGAGCTGTCCTCGGTCGTGGCCCTGCTCGAGCACCAGCCGCGCGTCCGGCACTTCCTCGAGGCCCGGTTCGGACCGGCCGCCACCGACTTCGGGCTGGGAATTGCCAATGCCATGGCACAGGCGGTCACCGGCGGGCCCCTCGGCCTGGCCGTCTCCCTCGGGCACCGCGCAAGCGTGGCCGCCGAGCTGGAGGGTCACCGCGCAGCATGGGAGCGCCGCGAGCCAGAGCTCGCCGGACGACAGGGCTCGACGTCGGTGGCGGCGGTCACGACCGAGAATCGGCCGACGCCGTTCCCCGCCGGTCCGGTCGAGCGGTTCGCAGACGGGATCGCGCTGGGATCGATCGGTGCCTCCGGTCTGGGCCTTGCGCTCACTCGCAGCCCCCGGCGCGCGGCCAACGTGCTGGCGGCGGGCATTCCGAGAGCGTCGAACATGGGACGGGAAGTCTTTGCCGCGCAGGTGGGACGGGCGCTCGCCGGGCACGACGTGCTCGTCATGGATCGGCGCGCGTTGCGCCGTCTAGACCGGTTGGACACGATCGTGTTCGACGCGTCGGCGATCACCACGGGCCGGATGACGCTGACCGGTCTCGAGGTGTTCGGCGACGTCGACGTCGAGGGGATACGGTCGCGAGTGGTCGAGCTGCTGGGGGCGCGCGTGCCCCGCGAGCACGTGCACGACGGCTGGTGGTTGACGCCTCTCGACGTACCGGAGCCCGACGTACCGGAGCCCGACGTACCGGAGCCCGACGCACCGGAGCCCGACCGGACCGGGCCCGGCGGGCAGAACCGGAGCGTGTTCGGCGTCGTACACGACGGCGCCGTGGTCGGCCTGGCCACGACGGTACCCGAGCTCGACCCGCTCACCGCCGTCGTCACCGCGACCGCGCGGGACGCGGGCCTTCTCGTCGTCGTGGCGGACCTGCAGGGCGCCCTCGCCCAACACGTCGAAGCGGATCGCGTGGTCGCCACCGGCTCGGACCTGGCACCGGCCGTTCGGGCCCTGCAGGAAGAGGGGCGCGCCGTGCTGCTCGTGGCCGACGGCTCGGTACCAGAGGCCATGCAGGCGGCTGACTGCGCCGTGGGTGTGGGTGACCGAGCCGCGCCCGCGTGGGGCGCGCACCTGCTGGCGGCGCGCGGCCTCGAGGACGCTTGGCGCGTCATCGGCGCCACCGCGGCTGCCCGCAGGGTGAGCGCGCGCAGCGCACGCCTGGCCGCGCTGGGCTCGGGCGTCGGCGGTCTCTGGGCGCTGCTCGGGCCGACCTCCGGCGCCGGCCGCCGGGCGGCACTGCCGGTGCAGGCAGCCGCCGTGGTTGCGGAGATCGATGCCGTTGCGTCGGCCATGTCCCTGGAACGGCGACGCGCGCCAAGCGCACCGGAGGCGCCGCCCTGGCACACGATGGAGCCCGAGGAGGTCCTCGACGCACTTCGGTCGTCGCCCGCGGGGCTGAGCGATTCGGAGGCCGTGCGCCGGCGTCCCCCCGCCCCCGAGGTGCGGTCACGTCCCGCGCGGCTGGTCCGTGCCGTGGCCGGCGAAATGGTGAACCCGCTCACCCCGATCCTCGGCATCGGCGCGGGCATGGCCGCGGCGGTCGGCTCGGTCAGCGACGCGGCGCTGGTCGGTGGGGCGATGGTGGTCAACGCCATGATCAGTGGCGCCCAACGCGTGCGGACGGAGCTGTCGATCGAACAGCTCTACAAGCTGAGCGAGACCCTCGTGACGGCGAGGCGCGGTGCGGTCCCCGTGGAGGTCCGTGCAACCGACCTCGTGCGCGGCGACCTCGTCGACCTCGTCGCCGGCGACGTCGTCCCGGCCGACTGCCGGATCCTCGAGGCATCCGGCTGCGAGGTCGACGAGTCCGTGCTCACGGGCGAGTCCCTGCCGGTGACCAAGCACGCCGCGCCGACACCAGGCGCGCCGTTGGCCGAGCGCTCGTGCATGCTCTACGAGGGGACCAGCATCGTCGCCGGGAGCGCGCTCGGTGTGGTGGTGGCGGCCGGCGAGGACACGGAGGCCCGTCGCGTGCTGGTGGGCGCCCCGGAGCCGCCGCCGAGCGGCGTGGAGGCGCGGTTGGCGACCCTGACCAAGGTGACGGTCCCCGTGACGCTGGCTGGCGGCGCCGCCATCACGGGCCTGAGCCTTCTCCGGGGAACCTCCTCGCGTGACGCGGTGGGGACGGGCGTGAGCCTCATGGTTTCCGCCGTGCCCGAAGGCCTGCCCCTGCTCGCCACCGTGGCGCAGCTGAGTGCGGCGCAGCGGCTCTCGGCTCGCAACGCCCTGGTCCGCAACCCGCGCGCCATCGAGGCCCTGGGCCGCGTGGACATCCTGTGCTTCGACAAGACGGGCACGCTCACCGCGGGGCGGATCGCCGTGCAACGCGTGTCGGACGGCCGGCGCGACGAGCGCCTCGACGGGCTGGCCCCCCAGCACCGGGCCGTGCTGGCCGCCGCACTGCGGGCGAGTCCCGCGCCCGAGGGCGACGACGACACGCTGCCCCATGCGACCGACCAGGCCGTCGTCGAAGCGGCGCGGCGGGCCGGAGTGCCTCTCGAGGAGGGCCTCGGAGACTGGCGCCGGCTGGGCGAGCTGGCGTTCGAGCCGAGCCGGGGGTTCCATGCCGTGGTCGGCACGGGGCCCGCGGGTGGCATCGTGACGGTCAAGGGCGCGCCCGAGTCGATCCTCCCGCGCTGCGAGCGTTGGCGGCTCCCCGAACGGGAGATCGAGCTCACACCACGCCTGCGCGCCGAGCTCGACGGCGAGGTCGAGCGCCTGGCGGCCAAGGGCCTGCGTGTCCTGGCCGTGGCGGAGCGCCGCTCCACCACCCGGGCGGCCATGGACGAGGAACGGGTGTCGGGGATGGTGCTGCTCGGGTTCCTCGGCCTCGCCGATCACGTGCGGCCGACCGCCGCCGCGGCCATCGAGGCCCTGCAGCGAGCGGGTGTCGACGTCGTGATGATCACGGGCGACCACCCGAGCACGGCGACGGCGATCGCCGAGGAGCTCGCCATGCTCGACGGACGCCGAGTCGTGACCGGCGCCGAGCTCGACGCCGTAGGCGACGACGCCCTCGGCGCATGGGTGCGCGACGTGTCAGTGTTCGCCCGGGTCACGCCGGCGCACAAGGTTCGGATCGTTCGCGCTCTACAGTCCTCCGGACGTGTCGTGGCCATGACCGGCGACGGGGCCAACGACGCCGCGGCCATCCGGCTGGCCCACACGGGCATCGCTCTCGGCCGGCGGGGATCGCCCTCGGCGCGCGACGCGGCGGACGTCGTGGTCACCGACGACCGCATCGAGACGATCATCGACGCCATCGTCGAGGGCCGGGCCATGTGGGCGTCTGTTCGCGATGCGCTGGCCATCCTTCTCGGTGGGAACCTGGGCGAGATCGGGTTCACCGTCGGCGCCGCTGCCCTGTCGGGCTCGTCGCCGCTGGCGGCCAGGCAGCTGCTGTTGGTCAACCTGCTCACGGACATGCTGCCGGCCACGGCGATCGCGCTGCGGCCGCCCACCCATCGCTCGCCCGAGGCACTGCTGCACGAGGGCCCCGAGGCGTCGTTGGGGTCCTCCCTCGTCCGGCAGATCGCCCTGCGCGCCGTCACGACGGCCGGCGGGGCCGGCGGGGCGTGGCTCCTGGGCCGGATGACGGGCACGCGCCGGCGTGCCAGCACGATCGCACTGGCCGCACTGGTGGGCACGCAGTTGGCCCAGACCGCCGTGGCCGGCGGCACCAGCCCCGTGGTCCTCCTCTCCACCGTGGCATCGGGTGCGGCCATGTTCGCCATCATCCAGACGCCGGTCGTGAGCCAGTTCTTCGGGTGCACGCCCCTGGGACCGGTGGGTTGGGGCATCGCCGGCGGCGCCAGCGCCGCGGCGACCGGCGCGTCGGTGGCCGTGCCCTGGTTGGCGCGCCGCATGCTCGGAACGGGGACGACCGCCTGACGGCCGATGCCCGGCACAGGTCAGCCCGGGTCGGCCACCGGTCACGTTCGCGGCGCTCGGGTGGTCCATATGCTGAGACCCGCCGGACGAGCCAGCCGTGACCGCCCGGCCGACCGGAAAGGAACCCCATGCCCGACGGACTCCGCCTCCTCGTCTTCCCGACGACGGACCTCGCCCGTCAGACCGCCCTGCTGCGCTCGCTGAGCGGCACCGACCCCTACATCGAGGGGCCCTGGTACGTGGGCTTCCGGGTGGGCGAGGTCGAGCTCGGGATCGACCCTCGGGGGCACCGGGACTTCGGTCCGGGGCCGGTCTGCTACTGGGAGGTCGACGACCTCGAGGCGGCCGTCTCCAGGCTCGAGGCGGCCGGAGCCGAAGTGCGCCAGCCGGCCAAGGACGTCGGCGGCGGCATGCGCACGGCCGTCATGGTGGACGGCGACGGCAACGTGATCGGCCTGAGAGCGGGCTGACGCCCGGCCGGACCCCTGCCCGAGAGGAAGAGACGCGACGAGTATGGCCACGAGGAGATACCGGTTCAGCGTGTCCGCCCTACGTCCGCGGCTCCCAACTGAAGAAGCGGACAGCCAGCAACAGCCCTGCGATGCCCCAGGCCGCCACCAAGGCGACGTCGCTCCAGTGAAAGGGCGTGCCGAGAAAGCCCGCTTGCATCCCCAAGGCGAAATGTCTGACGGGGAAGATCCGCGCTACCCACAGGATCCATGACGGAGTGGCGTTCCCGAAGGCGATGAAGATCCCAGACAGAAAGAGCAGGGGCATGATCACCGCGTTCACGATGGCAGCCGAGGCATCGGCGTTGGGGATGACCGCTGTGATGGCCAGTCCCAGAGCACAGAACGTTGCCGCGCCCACCGCCAGGATCACCACGAAATGCAGCAGGTTGATCCCGGTCGGGATGTCGGCCGAGTAGACGACCCGGCCGAACACCGCCGTGAGGACCACGAGGATGACGGCCACGATGAGGGCGTAGAGGATCCGGGCGGCCAAGAAGCAACCGGCAGGCAGGGGTGTCCCGTTGATCCGCTTCAAGATCCCCGCTTCGCGCTGGAACGTCATGCCGATCGCCGTGTTCACGAAGCAGGCCGTGATGACCCCGTAGGAGGCCATGGCGGCCACGTAATAGGTAGAGGACTTCACTGTGGTCGTTCCGAGGTGGACGGTGAAATGGCCCAGCAAGGCGGTGAAGATCACCAGGAACATGAGGGGGAAGGCGAAGACGAAAAAGGCGCTCGATGGATTGCGCCAGAACTCCTTGTGCACGTAGCGAATCTGGAAGAAGGTCTGGGCCACGGCACTCATGGCTGCCCGTCTTCCGTCGGCGGCGAGGTCAGCGCCAGATAGACGTCTTCCAAAGAGGGCCGAGTCACCTCCAGGCCTTCGAGGCTCACCCCCTGCTCGATCGCCCAACCGGTGAGCTCGTGCAGCGTGACCTCCAGGTTCTCGACGCTCAGTTCGATGCACCCGTCGGGTCCGACCGGCTCGCCAAGTCCGGCGGGCGGCACCACCCCAGGGCCGACCCGATAGCGGACCCGAGCCCGGGCCCGATCGCGGGCGCCGAGGGTCGCGGGGGGACCTTCGGCCACGATGCGACCGGCGGCCATGACCGCCACCCGATTCGCCAGGCGCTGGGCTTCGTCCATGTAGTGGGTCGTGAGCAAGACCGTCTTGCCGAGCCTGGCCAGGTTCGTGATCACGTCCCAGGCTTCGTGACGCGCCGATGGGTCGAACCCGGTGGTCGGCTCGTCGAGGAACAGCAACTCGGGGTCCCCGGCCAGGCCGATGGCCATGTCCAAGCGACGCTGCTGGCCACCCGAAAGGCGGATCACCCGCTCGTTGCTCTTGGCGGTGAGGCCGACGAGGTCGATGACCTCGGGAACGGGACGCGGGTGCGGATAGAAGCCGGCGTACATGGTGACCGTCTCGCGCACCGTCAGATAGGGATTGACCCCGGTGGATTGCAGGACGATCCCGATGCGCGGCTTGAGCTCGACGCGCTGACGACCAGGATCGCAACCCAAGACGGTGACCTCCCCGGCGTCTCTGGCTCGATATCCCTCCAGGATCTCCACGGTGGTGGTCTTGCCCGCCCCATTGGGCCCGAGCAGAGCGAAGATCTCTCCGCGGTGGATGTCCAGGTCGATGCCTGCCACCGCTCGTGTCCCCGAGTAGGCCTTCACCAGTCCCCGCACCCGAATGGCGGGCGCCTCAGGCGACGAACGCTGCGATCCGACCACCGTTCACATGGTCTCCGGCCTTGGCCCGTGGGGTCAGAGGAATAGGTCCCCAGGGGACGGCCCTCGAGTCGGATTTCGCGTGCCATTGGGCCGAGAGGTCTCTCGGAGCCGATCGGTTGCTCCTATTGGCTGCCCCTGCCCCGCCGAAGCTGGTCGCGTCGTTGTTCGGGCGTGACGCTGCTTGGTTGTGTGGTCTCGAGGAAGTCCACGACGACCTCGACGAACCGGAAGGGCTCCTCCACGTGGGGATAGTGACCCACGCCCTCCATGATCTCCAGACGGCTGTTCGGGATCGCCTCGTGAGCCGCGTTTGCATGGACGAGGGGGATGATCTTGTCCTTGTCGCCCCAGATGATGAGGGTCGGCATGTTCGCCGCCAGGTAGAGGCGGTCGATGGCACTCACGGATTGTCCGCCGGGATCGATCACGGCACGCATGGTGCGAACAAAGGCCTGGCGATTGGCGGGCTCGGTAAGCGAGGCAAAGGACCGCCACATTTCTCCGGCACGGGCGTGACGAATGCCCCGGTTCTGGAGAAAACCAAGGATCGAGTCCCCACAGTTGCGCACCGGTGCCGAGAAGACGATGGGCAACAGGTATTCGGTGGCGGGCAGGGTCAACAGACGTAGCATCCAGCTCACCTCACGTCCGAGGCCGCCCGCGTCCACCAAGACCAGTCGCTCACAGCGCTCGGGGAACTGATAGGCGAACTGCATCGCGACGCCTCCGCCGAAGGACTGGCCGATGACCGTGGCCCGTTCGATGCTCAAGACCTCCAAAAGGTCTCGCATGCCAGCCGCGTGGTTGCCGAGCGAGTAATCACCGAGTGGCTTGGCCGACCTGCCGTGGCCGAGGAAGTCGGGGGCGAGCACCGTGTAGTCGCGCTGGAGGAGCTCCATGACGGGTACCCACGTCTCGGAGCTGCCCGCTATCCCGTGCAGGAGCAGGAGTACCGGTCCCTCGCCCGCCCGCCGGTAGGCGACCTCGTAGCCGTGGATGCTGACGTGCTGGACGGGGAACTCGTCCGTCCTCGTCGCCGGTTCCATGGGTCCATTGTCTCGGAGACCGGATCGTCCTGACAGGGTCTTTGGCCTCGCCCAGTGGAAGTCGTCACGTCTTCGACGCACTCCAGGAACCGCTGCCGCCGCCGCCCTGGAGCTGCCAGCTGCCCGACATTGAGCTGCCCGAGGCGGTGCCCGTGTACGTGACCGCCATGGCCCCCACGGTGCCGAAGCTGATGGAGCCACCGCTGACGGTCCCGGTGATGTTGGTGGGGGCGTTGCCGAAGGAGGAGATCTCGATGGTGCCGCTCAGGTTCGACCCCGACTGCTGCCAACTCAGGGTGAACGTACCGCTGTACGAGCCGCTGTACTGACCGGACCAGGCACCCGAGAGCCCAGCGGCCGATGGCGCCGTCGTCGACGGTGCCGAAGTCGTCGAGGGTGCCGAAGTCGTCGACGGTGCCGAAGTCGCAGGCGCCTGGTCCGACGTCGCGGCCCTTGTCGCATCGGTGGAAACGCTCGAGGTGCTGGAACAGCCGAGCGCGGCCACCGCAATCGCTGACAGGGTCAGCGCCAACAGGAGCCGCGTGGCGATGGGGGGCGTTCGGGACATTCTGACCTCCCGGGTTGGGGTTTCGAAGGGGCGTCCTCTACCGAAGGTGACGAGCCGGGGCCCCTTGGGTTACAGCCCCGGGCCCCACCTCGACCCGACCTCGACGACCTCGACCTCGTCCCTTCCGAGATGGCGCACCAAACCGGACCGGAGGAGCGAACGCGACCGGATGGAGGAGAGGTCGGCTCGCAACAGGCTTCACGAAGGACCAGGGCGGCCGACTCCGCCGGGGACGAAGCGGAGCCCGACACCCGGCTCGGTGATGAAGTACCGGGGATTGGAGGGTTCGGGCTCGAGCTTGCGGCGGATGGAGACCATGAACACGCGCAGGTAGTTCGTCTTGGTGTCCTGGAGCCCCCAGACCTCCTTGAGCAGCTGGCGCTGAGACACCAACTTGTCCGGGTTCCGGGCGAGGACCTCGACGACCTGCCACTCCGTGGCTGTGAGGCGGACGTCGCTCCCGTCCGCCAACTGGACCCGCTTGGCGGCGAGGTCGACGGTGAAGTCGGCCGTCTTGACCACCGGGGCCTCTTCGATCGCTGCCGGCACGCGCAGCGCCACCCGCACCCGGGCCATGAGCTCGTCCATCCCGAACGGCTTGCTCACGTAGTCGTTGGCGCCGGCATCGAGGGCGGCGACCTTCTGCGCCTCCGCCGTGCGGGCCGAGAGGACGATGATCGGGACCATCGTCCAACCCCGCAGACCGCGGATCACGTCGATGCCGTCGATGTCCGGCAGGCCGAGGTCGAGGACGACGGCATCGGGGTGACGGCGAGCCGCCAGGGCGAGCGCCTGCCTGCCGCTGGCCGCCAACTCGACCTGGTAGCCCCGGGCGCGCAGGTTCACCGCCATCGTCCGCAACATGGGCTTCTCGTCGTCGACGACGAGGACCGTGCTCATGGGCCGTCCTCGCCAGCGCGCCGCAGCGTGAACACGAGCGTCGCACCGCCGCCTGGGGTGTCCTCGACCGCCAGGGCGCCCCCCATGGCTTCTGTGAACCCCTTTGCCACGGCCAGGCCGAGCCCGATGCCCTCGGGGCCCCCACCCGAGCCGTCGCCGAGGCGCTGGAACGGCTGGAAGACGTCGTCGCGTCGGTCGACGGGGATGCCCGGCCTCCGGTCGATGACCCTGATGTCGACGAACTCCCCGGCGGCACCAGCCTCCACCTGCACCGGCGTGCCCCCCGGGGACCACTTCTGCGCGTTGGACAGCACGTTGGCCAGGGCCCGGACGAGGAGCCCGGGGTCGGCGAACACCGGCGGCGTGGAGTCGGCCACGTCCACGACGATAGGGACCTCCGAGGCCGACAGGCTCAGCACGGCGTCGACCACCACGTCTCCCACTGCCACGGCGCGGGCCGACAGCGGCAGCGTGCCCGCCTGGACCCTGCTCATGTCGAGGAGGTCGGCGACGAGCCCCGTCAGCCGGTCGGTCTCGGCGTCGATGGTCTCGCAGAACTCCCGGACGTCCTCGGGCTGCCAGGTCACCTCCGACGACAGGATGCTCGTGACCGCCGCCTTGATCGACGCCAGCGGGGTTCGCAGGTCATGGGACACGGCCGCCAACAGCGCGGAGCGCAGCGTGTTGGCCTCGGCCACCTCCGCTGCCGACGACAACTCGGACTCCAGCCGCATCCGCTCCTGCGCGAGGCGGACCTGGGCCACGAACGCCACCAGCAGGCGCGAGTCCTCGGCCGACAGCGCCTCGCCGGAGAGGACGAGCACCATTCCTTCGTCGAGCTCGGCCGAGAACGACGCCTGCTCCGGCGTCGGGAGCGGCGTCGACCCGGCGGCCGTGACCTCCCGCCAACCGTGGTCTTCGGGGGCCAGGATCCCGACCGCGTCCAGGTCGAAGGTCCGCCGCAGATCGCCGACGATCTCGGGGAGCGGCTGCGCGCCCAGGACCACGGCGCCGCCGGCGAGGCGCGCCAGGGACTCGGCTTCCGCACGCGCCCGGGCCACCTGCAGGCTCCGGCGCGCCCGCTGGTCGACCAGCGCGCTCACGGCGGCGGCCACGGCGAAGAAGACCAGCAGCGCGACGACGTCGGAGGGGTGGGCGATCCGGAAGCTGTGGATGGGCGGGGCGAAGAAGAAGTCGGCGGTCAGGGCGCCGACGACGGACGCCACCACCGCGGGGACGACACCGCCGATGGCGGCAACGACCACCACGCCGAAGAGCAGCGCCAGCAGGGCGCCGGGCAATCCGAACGACGTCCGCAACGGAGAGAGGGCGAAGCCGTACAGCGGGATACCCACGACCGCGACCACCAGGGCGATGTTGCGGCGCCGGGCGGGCACGGCCGCAGGCCGGCCCGGCCGGGCCAGGCGCGGTAACCCGGTGGCCGCCTCGACCGGCGCGGAGATGACGTGGACGTCGACGGGGGCGGCGTCGCGGACCACGCGGTTGATCACCGAGCCCTGTAGCAGCTCCCGCCAGCGGGACCGGCCGCTCGCCCCGAGGATCAGCTGGGTCGCGTTCTCGGCCCGGGCGAACTTGACGAGCGCCTCCGCCTCGTCGGCCCCGGTGACCTCGGCGTAGCGGCCCTCGAGCTCGGCGAGGAGGCGCCGCTGGGCCTCGAGGCCGGACGGCTCCGGTCGCACGAGACCGTCGCTGGCGCGGACGTGCACACCGATCACCTCGCCGTTGATCCTGGCCGCCATGCGGGCAGCACGCCGCAACAGATGCTCGCCACCGGGGGCACCGCTGAGCGCCACCACGATGCGCTCTTTGGTCTCCCACGGCTCCTGGATGCCGTGGCGCTCGCGGTAGGACGCCAGCTCCTCGTCGACGCGGTCGGCCATCCACAGCAGTGCCAGCTCTCGCAGCGCACCCAGGTTGCCGATGCGGAAGTAGTGCCCCAGCGCGGTGTCGATCTTCTCCGGGGGATAGATGTTGCCGTGGGCCATCCGGCGACGCAGCGCCTCCGGGCTCATGTCCACGAGCTCGAGCTGGTCGGCCGAGCGCACGAAGACGTCGGGCACCGTCTCGCGCTGGACGACGCCGGTGATCCGCGCCACGACGTCGTTGACGCTGACCAGGTGCTGGATGTTGACGGTCGAGATGACGTCGATGCCCGCGTCGAGGAGCTCCTCGATGTCCTGCCACCGCTTCTCGTTGCGGCTGCCGGGCACGTTGGTGTGGGCCAGCTCGTCGACCAGGGCGATGGCGGGCCGGCGCGCCAGGACGGCGTCGACGTCCATCTCCTCGAGCTCCTGACCCCGGTAGGCCAGCCGGGCCCTGGGGACGACCGGCAGGTCGCGCACCTGCGCCAGCGTCTTGGGGCGGTTGTGGGCCTCGACGAACCCTACGACGACGTCCGCGCCGCGCTCGCGGCGGCGCCAGCCCTCGTCGAGCATGGCGAACGTCTTGCCGACACCCGGGGCGGCCCCGATGTAGATCCGGAGCCGACCCCGCGGCAACCCGACCCCCTAGCTCCGGAGTCGGTCGAGGGCGAGGTTGAGCTCGAGGACGTTGACGGTGGGCTCACCGAGCACGCCCAGCGACCGGCCGATCGTGTACTGCTTGATCAGCGACATCACCGTGCCGACCGGGAGGTTCCGCACCTGGGCCACCCGGTCCGCCTGGAGGTCGGCGTTGGCGATCGAGATGCCCGGGTCGAGCCCCGAGCCCGACGCGGTCACCGCGTCGACGGGGACCGGCGTGTTGGGCCCGAGGTTGTTGAGCCGTCGGTAGGCGAGCGCCCGCTCGGCCACCGTGTTCGGGTCGCACACGTAGGAGCCGTCGGGGTTCTTGGCGTACTTCTGCCCCGCGCTCGGCGCGATCACCGGATTGCCGTTGGGGTCCGTCGGCACGCAGTAGGGGTCCGCACTCGTGGCGAAGGGGTTGGTCTTCGACGGGCTGCCGTCGAGGCCGACGGCGTTGAGTCCCGGGATGAACCCGACGAGGCGGGGATCGCCGGGGCCGAGGTTGGACGCCCCGCTCGCCGACGCGTCGTAGGCGGTGGGGCTGGTGGCCGACGGCCGTGGCTGGAAGTACTGGGTCAACGGATTCCCGCTCTTGTCCGAGAACGCCTGCCCGATGTTAGCGGCGCCCACGGTCACCCCGTCGCGGGTGATGAAGGAGCCGTCGGCCTTGTGCTTCCATCCGAGCTGGCCGATCCCGTAGAGCACCAGCGGGTAGATCGCCCCCACCACGACCGCCACGATGACCGTGAGGATCAGCGAGGGAAGGAGCTGCCGACGCAGCGTCTGGAACATCAGTGCACTCCCAGGGGACCGACGATGAGCATGTCGATGAGCTTGATGAGCACGAACGGGGTGATCAGCCCGCCGATGCCGTAGATGAGGAGATTGCGGCGAAGCTGATAGGTCGCCCCCGCCGCCTTGATCCGCACGCCTCGGAGGGCCAACGGGATCATCAACACGATGATGATGGCGTTGAAGATCACAGCAGACAGGATGGCCGCGTGCGGATTGTGCAGATGGAGGATGTCGATGGCGCTCAACGACGGGTAGACGGCGTAGAGCATGGCCGGGATGGCCACGAAGTACTTGGCCACGTCGTTCGTGATCGAGAAGGTGGTGAGCGAGCCCCGGGTGATGAGGAGCTGCTTGCCCACCTCGACGATGTCCATGAGCTTCGTCGGGTCGCTGTCGAGGTCGACCATGTTGCCGGCCTCCTTGGCCGCCTGCGTGCCCGTGTTCATGGCCACGCCGACGTCGGCCAGCGCGAGGGCGGGCGCGTCGTTGGTCCCGTCGCCGGTCATGGCCACCAGCTGGCCGCCGGCCTGCTCCTGGCGGATCCGGGTCATCTTGTCCTCGGGCGTTGCCTCGGCCATGAACTCGTCGACCCCGGACTCCTCGGCGATGGCCGCTGCGGTCAGCGGGTTGTCGCCGGTGACCATGACGGTGCGGATGCCCAGGGCCCGCATCTCGGCGAACTTCTCGGAGATCCCCGGCTTGACCGTGTCCTTCAGCTGGACCACGCCGAGGACCCTCGGGCCCTCGGCCACCACCAGGGGGGTGCCGCCGGCCATGGAGATGCCCTCGACGACCCCGTTCAGGTCCGAAGGGACCTGGCCGCCCTGGCCAGCAACCCAGTCGCGCACGGCGTCGGCTGCCCCCTTGCGGATCGAGCGGCCTTGCCATTCGATGCCCGACATCCGGGTCTGGGCCGTGAACGCCACCAGCTCCGCGCCCGGGGTGTCCAGCGTGACGACGCCATAGCTCTGCACGGCCAGGTCCACGATCGAGCGTCCCTCGGGCGTCTCGTCGGCCAGCGACGACAGCAGTGCCGCTCGGGCCAGCTCGCCGACCTCGACACCGCCGACGGGGAGGAACTCGGTCGCCATCCGGTTGCCGTAGGTGATCGTCCCGGTCTTGTCCAGCAGCAGGGTGGTCACGTCGCCGGCGGCCTCGACCGCCCGGCCGGACATGGCCAGCACGTTGCGCTGCACCATCCGGTCCATGCCGGCGATGCCGATGGCGGCCAGCAGGGCCCCGATCGTGGTCGGCGACAGCAGGACCACCAGGGCCACCAGCACGATCATCGACTGGGGCGCGCCGGAGTAGATGGCGAAGGGGTCGAAGGTCGAGACGGCAATGATGAAGATGAGCGTCAGGCTCACAAGCACGACCGTGAGCGCCAGCTCGTTGGGGGTCTTCTTCCGGTCCGCCCCTTCGACCAACGCGATCATCCGGTCGAGGAAGGTCTCTCCCGGCTTGGCCGTCACCTTGACGGTGATGCGGTCGGACAGCACGCGCGTCCCACCGGTGACCGCCGACCGGTCGCCACCGGACTCCCGGATGACGGGGGCCGACTCACCCGTGATGGCGGACTCGTCGACCAGGGCCATGCCGGTGACCACGTCGCCGTCGCTCGGGACCAGCTCGCCGGCGTCGACCACGCACAGGTCGCCCACCTGCAGCTGCACCGACGGCCGGTCGGTGACCGATCCGTCCGTTGCCAGGACGTGGGCGACCGTCTCCTTGCGTGTCCGGCGCAGGGTGCCGGCCTGCGCCTTGCCCCGGCCCTCGGCGATGGCATCGGCGAACGTCGAGAAGATCACCGTCAGCCACAGCCAGAAGACGACCAGGCCCAGAAACCAGTTGTTCGCTGCCGAAGTGTGGCCGACGTCGCGGAAGAAGACCACCGTCGACCAGATGCTGCCGACGTAGACCACGAACATGACCGGCTTGCGGACCATGTACCGCGGGTCGAGCTTGAGGAAGGCCTCGACCAGCGCCCGGCGCATGATGTCGCCCTGGAAGAGCGAGACCTTGCGGGTGTGGCGGTGGGGCTGACCCGGCTCGTGGACGGCCGGTGCGGTTATCAGGGTGTCCGACATCGACGCTCCTTACAGACCGAAGTGGCCGGTGAAGTGCTCCGCGAGCGGCCCCAGGGCCAGCACCGGGAAGTACGTCAAGCCGACGAGGATGATGACGATGCCCATGAGCATCAACGTGAACAGCGGCGTGTCGGTCCGCAGCGTGCCCGCCGTCACGGCGTACGTACGCTTGCGAACCAGGGAGCCCGCCAACGCCAGGGCGGGGATGATCTCGAAGAACCGTCCCACCCACATCGACGCGCCGAGCGTCAGGTTGTACCAGGGCGTGTTGCCGCTCAACCCGCCGAAGGCGGAGCCGTTGTTGTGGGCGGCCGACGTGTAGGCGTAGACGAGCTCGGTCAGCCCGTGGGGCCCCGATGCCGAGACCTGCTTGTTGAACAAGGGCACCAGGATGGCGATGCTGGCGAACACCAGCACGGTGGCCGGCAGGACCAGGATGTAGATGGCGGCCAACTTCATGTCGGCGGCCAGGATCTGCTTTCCCAGGTACATCGGGGTTCGCCCGACCATGAGCCCGGCGATGAACACCGAGATGAGGACGAAGATGAGCATCCCGTAGAGGCCGGTTCCCGTGCCCCCGGGGATCACCTCCCCGAGCATCATGTCGAACAGCGGCACGGCGCCCCCGATGGGGGTGTAGCTCTCGTGCGCCGAGTTCACGCCACCGGTGGAGGTGGCGGTGATGGCCGCGGCGTTGACTGCCGATCCCGTGGCGCCGAACCGGACGTCCTTGCCCTCGAGGTTGCCACCGGGATTGGTGGCGCTGACCGTCTGCACCACGTGCTCGCCCGGTGGTGAGAGCTTCGGGTTCCCGCGGTTCTCGAGCGGCACCACGATCAGGATCGACACGAGGAAGAGGATCCCCATGGCGCTGAGGACCACCCAGCCTTGTCGCATCGAGCCCACCATCCGCCCGAAGGTCCAGGCGAAGGCGAAGGGGATCATGCACAGCAGCCAGATGATCAGGATGTTGGTGAGGGGGTTGGGGTTCTCGTTCGGGTGGGCGAAGTTGGCGTTGAAGTAGCCACCGCCGTTGTCACCCAGGGCCTCGATCGGCACCATGCTGGCCACCGGACCGCCGGGCACCGACTGCTGCAGCGCCGCCGTCTTGGTGTCGTGGGTGGCGACCGCGGCCACCGTCGTCACGTTGGTCGAGGAATGGAAGTTCTGGATGACGCCCTGGCTCATGAACACGACGGCGAACACGAACGACAGGGGGAGCAGGATACGAGTGGTCGAACGCACGGTGTCCACCCAGAAGTTGCCCAGCGTCGTCTGGCGCTTGCGGATGAGCGCCCGGATGAAGGCGGCGGCCAGAGCCATGCCGACGGCAGCCGAGACGAACTGGTGCATGACCAGCCCGAGCATCTGGCTCAGCTGGCTCATGGTGGACTCACCGGCGTAGTTCTGCCAGTTCGTGTTGGTCATGAAGCTGATGGCCGTGTTGAACGACAGGCCCTGCGACGCGCCCGGAAGGTGGTCCGGGTTCCCCGGCAGGTGGCCCTGGACCCGCAGGATGACGTAGGTCAGGATCCCGGTGACGAACGTGAACGCGATCAGCGACAGGACGTAGTTGCGCCAGCGCTGCTCGCTCTCCGGGTCGATACGGCATACCCGGTAGACGAAGCGCTCGACGGGGAGGAAGAACCGGTCTCCCGGCGCCTTCTCCATCTTGTAGATCTTGGCCATGTAGTTGCCGAGCAGCGGCGTGCTGATGGCCAGCAGCGCGATGAAGACGATGATCTCGCCCCAGCTGGATGCGGACATCTAGAGCTGCTCCGGCTTGATGAGGACGTAGATCAGGTACGCGGCGAGGAGGACCGCCATGACGATGCCGACGAGCTCGTCCCCACTCATCGGCCAGCCGAAGATGCCGGCGATCATGCGGCGACCAGGTCGGGCTGGGGCCCCAGTTCGGGCTCGGCACGGCCGTGATCTTCGAGCGCGACGTCGTCGGGGCCGATGATCCTGTCGCAGCCGACGACGAAGAGGGCGGCGATGATCACAAACGCGACCATCACCGCGACGTAGAGCAGGTCCTGCACGTTGCTCCTCCTTGGCCGGACGGGGCGTCCGGGTGCACCCAGTGATCTAGGCGCACGAGGCGAGCACACGAAAGCTCTTTAGCGGCTTCTTAGCGGCGAGGGCACCCGAAATAGCGCGGCGCTAGCGCCGAGAGGTCCAAGCTCGTGGCAAGGGGATCCTTGGTCCCCCGAGGTCGGCGCCGTGCGCGCGGGGGTGAAGTCGGCTGGCGCTTCGGCCACGCGCGCTAAGGGGCCGCAGAACCCGGGCTCGATCCGTTAGCAACACGTGAAATCTCGGCGTGCGCGTCCGACGGGGGCGTAGAACGAAGTCAAAGGCGCCTCGACACGAACCGAGCACCGCCAAGACAGCGTCCAGGAGCGGCCCGATGTCCGTGGCACCCGACCCCGACCCACTCCCCCCAGGAGCCGCAGCGCCCAGCAGCGCGTGGTTCGGCCCTGGCCTGTGTGGCAGCCAGGAACAGGAGGTGCTCGCCTTCCTCGGCGTACACGGCGGCGTCGCCGTGCTCCAGTGGCCACGGGACGCCTCGCACATCCCGACGCTGGCCGCCACCGGGCTGCCACGGCTGCTGCTCGTGCACCCGTCGCTCGAGCCTCCGCCAGCAGAAGGCGTCCTCCAGCTGGCCCTCCCCTATTCCTCCGGAGACCGGGAGATCACCCACGCACTGGCGACCTTGAGCCAGCGGGCGGCCCGGCGCCGGGCGCTGAGCGGGCGCCCGGTGATTGACGAGAGCGGGTCGATGTGGGCCGGTGACGGTCGCGTGCCGCTCCCACCCGGCGCACAACGGCTGGCGGGACTTCTCGTCGGCCGGTTCGAGCGCCCGGTCGACGACTCCGACCTGATGGACGCCGAAGGACCCGTCGCTCCGATCACGCGGCAGTGCCTCAACGGCCGGCTGGCCCGGCTGTCCCAGCTGGTCAACCCGCTCGGGCTCGAGGTGGCCGCCACCAGGGGCGGAGGCCACATCATGCGGTGGTGCGCGTCGTGAACATGGGGCGTCCGGCGAGCTCGGCGCTCTTCCACAGCCGCGCTGGGCAGTTCGTCCGCGAAGCGGGCTTCGGGCTGCCGGCATGGAACGGCTCAGTGTCCGCGCCCTCACTGTGGCACGCGGTCCCCGCTGACGGCGGTACCGGGGCGCGCCAGCGCCTCGCCGGCCGACCGCTGGCCGCCGACCTCCTCCCCGACACCGCGGTCGTGGGCCACGGCGGCCACGTCAGCGTCGGCGGAGTCGACCTTCTCGACTTGGTGGCAGAAGTGGGCACGCCCGTGTTCGTCTTCGACGAGGTCCATCTGCGGCGACGCTGCCGGCAGGCGCGCGACGGCTTCGGCCCCGGGACGGCCTATGCCGCCAAGGCCTTCCTGTGCCGGGCGATGGCCCGGCTGGTCCACGAGGAGGGCCTCGCCATCGACGTGTCGACCGGCGGCGAACTCACGGTCGCCCTGCGAGCGGGCGTCCCGGCCGACCGGCTAGTCCTCCACGGCAACAACAAGTCGGAGGCCGAGCTCACGGAGGCGCTCCGAGCCGGAGTCGGGCGCATCGTGGTGGACTCCTTTGACGAGATCGAACGGCTCGAGCAGCTCGTGCCGGCGTTCCTCCGCGAGCACAGGCCGAGCGTGCTGCTGCGAGTCAACCCCGGCGTCGCGCCCGATACGCACGCTTACGTCTCGACTGGCCAAACGGACTCCAAGTTCGGGTTCTCCATCCCCTCGGGGGCGGCCGCGGAGGCCCTCGGCCGCTTGCGCCGCCCGGGATCCCCGGTCCACCTCGTGGGCGTGCACACGCACATCGGCAGCCAGGTCATGGAGCTCTCCGCGCTGCGCGCGGCCATCGACGCCGTCGCCGGGTTGGTGGCCCCCTTCGACCTGGAGGAGCTGTGCATCGGCGGTGGGCTGGGGGTCGCCTACGTCTCCGGCGAGGCCGCCCCCTCCATCGCCGAGTGGGCGGAGCTGGTGCGCGCCGCCTGCCGTGCCGCCGGTCTCCCGGGCACGCTCGGGGTCACCGCCGAACCTGGCCGTGCCATCGCGGCAACCGCGGGTATGACGCTGTACCGCATTGGGACGATCAAGGAGCTGTCCGGGATCCGGAGGTACGTGAGCGTGGACGGCGGCATGAGCGACAACGTGCGACCCGCCCTCTACGGGAGCCGCTACGAGGCTTTTCTGCCCCGAGCCGGAGACGCCGTGCGGCCGCTCACCGCCACGATCGTGGGCAAGCACTGCGAGTCCGGCGACGTCATCGTGCGCGACGCGCGCCTCCCGGCCGACGTCGAGGTCGGGGATGTCGTGGCCACTCCGGTGACGGGTGCCTACGGCTACGCCATGGCGTCGAACTACAACAAGGTCCCCCGCCCGCCCGTCGTCTTCGTGAGCGGGGGCGACTACCAGGTCGTGGTGCGCCGCGAGACCTATGACGACGTGCTCCGCCTCGACGCTTGAGCACAGGGACCGGAGCGATCGACGTGAGACTCGAGCGACAGCTGTCGGCGATTGAGCAGGCTCCTCGGCCCGGAGTCGAGGTGAGTTCCGATGCACCGAGTCGCCCAGTCGATCCGCTGCCGGTAGTGGGCAGTGGAGCGCGCGTGCTCGTCGTCGAGGACGACGCCCGCTTGCGCCGTGCGCTGGCCAAGAACCTCGAGGCGCGCGGCTACTTCGTCGACCAGGCCGCTGCAGGGGATGAGGCGCTGGACCGCGCCGCCTATGTCCTGCCCGATGCCGTCGTGCTCGACCTCGGCCTGCCGGGTCTCGACGGGATCGAGGTGATCCGGTCGCTGCGCGCCTGGAGCCAGGTGCCCGTCGTGGTCGTCTCGGCCCGGACCGAACGCACCGACGTCATCGAGGCCCTCGACGCCGGGGCCGACGACTACGTCATGAAGCCGTTCGCCGTGCCCGAGCTGCTCGCCCGGGTGCGGGTCGCCCTTCGGCGACCCGGCGCCTGGCGCGCCCACGTCAGGGTCGACGCCGACGACCTGGCCATCGACCTCGACGCCAGACGTGCCGTGCGCGACGGCCGTGCCGTCCGCCTGACGGCCACGGAGTGGGCGCTGGTCGAGCTCCTGGTACGGAACAAGGGCCGCCTGATCCGGCAGGAGCAGCTGCTGCGGGAAGTGTGGGGGCCGGACCACGTCGACCACCCTGAACTCCTTTGGGTCCGGCTGGCCCGCATCCGACGCAAGCTCGAGCGGGACCCGTCGCAGCCGCGCCACTTCCTCACCGAGATCGGGTGCGGCTACCGGTTCGAGGCCTGACGCGGCTCGGCCGCGCCAGCCCTCGTCGCCAACCGCGCGCCGGCGATCCCCCTGACGTCGGTGCGGGCGCGAAAGCGCCGCTAAGAATCAGCGGCACGCGTAACAAACCCGGAAAACACCGTGCTGGCACGGCGGTCCTGGCCCAGATAATGGGGCATGCCCGGTCACCCGCTGATGTTCGGCAGGGCCTTCCGCTGCCTGGCGTACGACCCAGACACGCGTGTGCGTGCCGGCGTCGTCCCTCCGATGGGGTCTTCTGCGCGGAGCACGCCATCGAGTTCCGCGCCGCCGGCGCGGCCCGGGCGGCGACCGACCTGGCACGGACCCTGTTCGTCGTCGACGATCCGACGGCGCCGGCCCTGCGGAGGCTGTTGGCGGGGGTCCGAGCTCGCCGCCTGCGGGCCCTGCGCCGCCGGCTGCTGGTCGAGATCGCCTGGTCCGAGGGACCGGTCGAGATGTCCGGGCAGATGCCTGCGGCCCCAGGGCACGTGACCGATGCCGAACGAGGTCGCTGACGGTGGCCAACGCGCTCGCCGCCCTTGTCACGTTCGCGTTCGTGGTTGCCGTCGTCGCCGTGGCATCGTGGGTCATGGGCCGCTGGGAGACTCGTTCGGGCTCCGAGGGGAGGCTCCTGGTCCGCGTCCGGCCCCCGCGACGCACCCAAGGCCTCATCCATCACCGCAGCAGGCCTGACCAGCCACGGAGGCTCCCATGACCGACGTGATCTTGATCATCGTGATCGTCGCGTTCTTCGCCGCCATGTCCCTCCTGGTGCGGGCCTGTGGCCGTGTGATCCGTACGGACGTGGACGACGCGGTCGACGTGGACGAATCGGTTGACCCCGTCCCCGCGCCCGGCCATGGGCCCGCCGCGTGATCGAGCCAGATACCCCCGGCGGAGCCGTGGTCACGGCTCCGCCTCCCGAGTCCCGGCCCCCGAAGGTCCGCACCCGGCCCGCCGCATCCCTGGTCGATCCCGCCATCCTGCGCCGTGCGGTGGTGGAGGCCTTCGTGAAGCTCGACCCGCGCAACATGATCCGCAACCCGGTCATGTTCGTGGTCGAGATCGGCAGTGTGGTCACCACGATCGCCTTCTTCGGCAGGCCGAGCGTGTTCGTCGGGTCGATCACGCTCTGGCTGTGGGCGACCGTGCTGTTCGCCAACTTCGCCGAGGCTGTCGCCGAGGGGAGGGGTAAGGCCCAGGCCGACACCCTCCGTCGCACCCGGCAGCAGTCGATGGCGCATGTCCTCGCCCCGGACGGCACCACGAGCACGGTCGCGTCGACCGACCTGCAGGTCGGCGACCTCTGCGTGGTGGAGGCCGGCGAGGTCATTCCCGGTGACGGCGACGTCGTCGAGGGGATCGCCACCGTCGACGAGTCCGCCATCACGGGGGAGTCGGCCCCCGTCATCCGGGAGTCCGGCGGCGACCGCTGCGCGGTGACTGGCGGCACCCGGGTCCTCTCCGACCGCATCGTGGTGGAGATCACTTCCAAGCCCGGCGAGACCTTCCTCGACCGGATGATCTCGCTCGTGGAGGGCGCCAGCCGCCAGAAGACCCCCAACGAGATCGCCCTCGACATCCTGATCTCGGGCCTGACCCTGATCCTGCTGGTCGCCGTCGTCACCCTGCAGCCGATGGCCATCTACTCCAAGGCGATCCAGTCGACGACCGTGCTCATCGCCCTGTTCGTCTGCCTGGCCCCAACCACCATCGGCGGGTTGCTCTCCGCCATCGGCATCGCGGGCATGGACCGGCTCGTCCAGCGCAACGTGCTGGCCATGTCGGGCCGAGCCGTCGAGGCGGCGGGCGACTGCTCCACGCTCCTGCTCGACAAGACCGGCACCATCACCTACGGCAACCGCATGGCGGCCGAGTTCGTGCCCGTCGGAGGCACCAGCGAAGGGGAGCTGGCCGACGCCGTGCTCCTCTCGAGCCTGGCCGACGAGACCCCCGAGGGGCGCTCGATCGTCGAGCTAGCCCAGGAGCGCTACCGGCCCGCCACCCCCGACCTCCTCGACGCCGAGCTCGTCCCCTTCACCGCCCAGACGCGCATGAGCGGGATCGACCTCGACGGCCGCCAGATCCGCAAGGGGGCGGCCGACTCGGTGCGGCGCTGGGTCGAGGAGCTCGGCGGGTCCATCCCCGACGGGCTCGGGTACGTCGTCGAGGGCATCGCCACCGGAGGGGGCACGCCCCTGGTGGTGGCCGACGGCCCCCGGATCCTGGGGGTCATCCACCTGAAGGACACGGTCAAGCAGGGGATGGTCGAGCGCTTCGACCAGCTGCGCGACATGGGCATCCGCACGGTGATGATCACCGGGGACAACCCGCTCACCGCGGCAGCGATCGCCAAGGAGGCCGGGGTCGACGACTTCCTGGCCGAGGCCACCCCCGAGGAGAAGATGGCCCTCATCCGCCGGGAGCAGCGCGGCGGGCACATGGTGGCCATGACCGGCGACGGCACCAACGACGCCCCCGCCCTGGCCCAGGCCGACGTGGGGCTGGCCATGAACACCGGCACGCAGGCGGCGAAGGAAGCCGGGAACATGGTCGACCTCGACTCCAACCCGACCAAGCTCATCGAGGTGGTCGAGGTGGGCAAGCAGCTGCTCATCACCCGGGGGTCGCTCACCACCTTCTCGATCGCAAACGACATCGCCAAGTACTTCGCCATCGTGCCGGCGATGTTCCTGGTCGCCTACCCGGCGTTGAAGGTGCTCAACGTCATGCACCTGAGCAACCCGCACACCGCCATCCTCGCCGCCGTCATCTACAACGCCCTGATCATCCCCGCTCTCATCCCCCTCGCCCTGCGTGGAGTGAAGTTCAAGCCCCGTGACGGCGCAGCCATCCTGCGGCGCAACGGCCTCATCTACGGCGTGGGCGGCATCGTCGCCCCGTTCGTCTTCATCAAGCTCATCGACATGGTCCTGACCGCGCTGGGTCTGCACTGATGCGCCGATACCTGTCCACCAGCCTCGTGATGCTGCTGGGGCTGACCGTCGTCCTCGGGCTCGGCTACCCGGCCCTGGTGGCCGGACTGGCGGCGCTGGGTCTCGGGCACCAGGCCGACGGCTCGCTCGTCTACCGCGACGGCAAGCTCGTCGGCTCGCAGCTGCTGGGCCAGTCCTTCACGGACAGCAACGGCAACCCCCTCCCCCGCTACTTCCAGCCTCGGCCGTCAGCGGCTGGGAGCGGGTACGACGCCTCTTCCTCGGGGGCGACCAACCTCGGCCCCTCGAACGCCTTGCTCGTCGGGTTCGTCCCAGGGGTCAACACCGTCGGCCTCGACGGCAGCCCGTCGAAGACCAACCCGTTCGCCACGCCGGCCGATCCCGCCTGTGTGCCCACCGACCCCAAGGGCAACCCCGTGACCAGCCCGAGCCGCGGGCAGAAGTACGCGAAGAACCCCGACGGGTCCTACGTCTGCGACCCCAACACCGTCCCCGAGCGTGCCATCGCCTACCGCCAGCTCAACGGGCTGGCACCCACGGCACCGGTGCCGGTCGACGCAGTGACGGCCTCGGGCTCGGGGCTCGATCCCGGCATCTCCGTCGCCAACGCCTTGGACCAAGCGCCGCGGGTCGCCCAGGCCCGGCACCTGCCGACGGACCAGGTCGTCGCGCTGGTGCACCGCTACACGGCCGGTCGCCAGTGGGGGTTCCTCGGCGAGCCGACGGTGAACGTGCTCGAGCTCAACCTGGCTCTGGACCGGCTGTCATGAGCGGATGGGGCTGGGGCCAGCTGGCGTTCGTGGGCGCGGTGACCGTGGTCGGCGCCTCCCTGCTCGGCAAGTACCTGGCGGCAACGTTCCGGGGCGGCAAGGCGCCGGGTGACCGCGTGTTCCTGCCCATCGAGCGCGCCGTCTACCGGGTGACACGCATCGACCCCGATTCCAGCCAACGCTGGAGCAGCTATGCGCTCGCCGTCCTGGCCTTTGGGCTGGTGTCGACCCTCTTCCTCTATCTGGTGCTCCGCTTCCAGGGACACCTCCCCGGCAACCCCACCCACGCGCCGGGTATGTCGCCGCTGCTGTCGTTCGACACCGCCGCCAGCTTCATCACCGGCACCAACTGGCAGGCCTACTCCGGGGAGACCCAAGCCAGCTACCTGGCCCAGATGGCGGGCCTGGTGGTGGCCCAGTTCACGGCCGCCGCGGTGGGGCTCGCCGTGGCCCTGGCCATCGTCCGGGGCATCGGAGGGTCCGCCCGCACCGTCGGGAACTTCTGGGCCGACCTCACCCACGGCTTGGTCAGGGTGTTCGTGCCGCTGTCGATCATCGGGGCGCTGGTCCTGGTGGGGCAGGGCGCGGTGCAGAACTTCCACGGCTTCAGCACCGCCACCACGCTGGCCGGCGGGACCCAGCACATCCCGGGCGGACCGGTGGCCTCCATGGAGGTCATCAAGCTGCTCGGCACCAACGGCGGCAGCTTCTACGGCGTGGGCGGGGCCCACCCCTTCGAGAACCCGACGGGGTTCGCCAACATGTTCGACTTGCTGCTCGTCATCGTCCTCCCCTTCGCCATCGCCCTCATGTTCGGGCGGCTCATCGGCCGGCCCCGCCAGGGCCGGGCCATCGTGGCGGTCATGGCCATCCTGTTCGTGGGCCACACCCTGGTGTCGATGCAAGCCGAGGCCCACGGCAACCACCTGCTGCCGGCGTCGGTGAGCCAGGTGGCGAGTGCCCAGAACCCGGGCGGCAACATGGAGGGGAAGGAGACCCGGTTCGGGCCCGACGGCTCCGCGTTGATGACGGTGGGAACCATGGGCACCACCGCGGGCGCCACCGACTCCGCCCTCGACAGCTACACCCCCGTCGGCGGCGCCGGGGCCTTCGTCGGCATCATCCTGGGAGAGGTGAGCCCCGGCGGGGACGGCGGTGGGCTCTACTCCATCCTCGTCTTCGCCCTCCTGGCCGTGTTCGTCGCCGGCCTGATGGTGGGACGAACACCCGAGTTCCTGGGTAAGAAGATCCGAGCCCCGCAGATGAAGCTGGTGGTGGCCTACGTCCTGGCCATCCCCATCATCATCCTGGTCTTCGGCTCCATCTCGTTGGTCGTCGCGCCTGGCACGCGGGCGATCCTCAACCCCGGCATGCACGGACTGAGTGAGGTGACCTACGCCTTCGCGTCGGTGACGCTCAACAATGGCTCAGCCTTTGCGGGACTGTCGGCCAACGCGCCCTACTACAACACGCTGCTCACGCTCGCCATGCTGGCCGGACGCTTCGTGCCCATCGTCCTGGGCCTGGCCATCGCCGGCTCGCTGGCGGGGGCCAGGGTCCACGCCCGCACCCGGGCCACGCTCGACACGTCCGGTCCGACCTTCGTCGTCTTCCTGCTCGGCGTGATCGTCGTGGTGGGCGGCCTGATCTACCTGCCGATGCTGATCCTGGGACCGATCGGCGAGCGGATCGTCGGCTGAGCTTCCTCCGCCGGCTCACGCGTGGCCGAGGACGAGGTGACCCTCCTAGAACCACTCCGGTTTGAACATTGCGATGCCGAGGTAGACGAACACGGCGATCGACAAAGCCAGCAGGAGCCCCTGCACGACGTTCATGTCCTTATGGTGCCGCTGCCGAGGGTTAGTGCGCCGCTAAGAAGCGCAGCGGATCGTCAAAGTCGCGCAAAAGATCCTGCTCACGAGGGGCCCGGCGTCCCGGTGCCGAAGGAGTCGAGGGCCGTGCGCTCCCGTGCGGACCGGATCTGGTCCAGGAAGGCGCGCAGCAAGGAGGCATCGGGCTCCCCAAGCCTGCCCACCGCGACAGCCAGGACGAGCCCCGGGGCGATTTCGACGGACTCGGTGAACGCGCCCGGTGTCTCGCCGGAGGCCTGGCCGACCGCGGCGTCCACCCGCCACTGATCGCCTTCCCGGCGCAGCAGCGCCACACCGTCGAGGTCGAACGCCTGCCGGAGGGCCCCCAGCTCTTCGACCGGCCGCACCGCGCCGACAATCGCGCCGGCGGCCAGCCTGGCCAGGTTCTCGCCCTCGGCGCTCGTCCTCGCCACTCGGAGCCCTTGCCTGGTGAGCAAGTCCACCAGAGCGCCAACGGCGGCAGCGACGACCACGAACGTGATGAGCGCGATCAGGTCGACCCAGCGACCCACCCGAAGACTGTAGAAGGGGGGAGCGTAGAAGAAGTCGGAGGCCACAAAGGCGACGCCGGTGGCCAGCACCGCCGGACGGATCCCTCCCAACAGCGCGACCCCGATGACGGCCAGCAGGTTGCACAGCAGAACCCCGGCGAGCTCGAGCGACGCGCGCACCGGTACCAGTCCGACCGTGATCACGATCGGCAGGCCGACGGCGAGCGCCCATGCCGCCGCGCGACGCGGAGCGGGCAGCAGGACGCGCCGAGGGCGTCTCGCCGCCTCCGGCGTGCGCGGTTCTCGAGTCGAGGGCCGCAGCGGGGGGACCACGTGGACCTCGATTGGCCCGGCGCTGCGGATGGCCTTGTTGATGACAGACCCGTGCAAGAGCCCCTCGAGCCGTGAACGCCGGGTGGCGCCGAGCACCAGCTGACGCGCGCCTTGGCTGCGCGCGAACTCCAGGACCACCGAGGCCACGTCGATACCCGCCAGCTCCACGTAGTGCCCGCCGACCTCGCTCAGCAGCCGCTGTTGGGCGGCTAACCACGGCGGGGCGGACTCGACCGAGTCACTCGGCACCCGAACGTAGATCCCGATCAACGAGTCACGCGTGGACGAGGCGATCTGGGCGGCGCGGCGCAGGACGTGCTCAGCCTCCGGGGCGCCGGTCAGGGCGACGACGACGCCCTCGGGGTACCCACCAGCGCCCGCGGCATCGTCGCGTCCGACGGCTTCACCGAGTAGACCGTGATCTGCCAACCAATCGACGCCCACCTGGCGCAGCCGGTGCAGGTGGTCGATGCTGTAGAACCCTGTCAAGGCGGCCTGTGACGACCTACCCATGACCTCGTTGTGCTCAATGCGCGCGCGGAGTTCCTCGGGCGTGGCTCCCACGAAGTCAACGCGGTCTGCACCCGCCACCACGGGATCCGGGACCGTCTCCCGTTGCGGAACCCCGGTGATCCTCTCAACGGGGTCATTCAGGCTGTCGATGTGCTGCACGTTCAGCGTCGACACGACGTCGATGCCGGCAGTGAGAAGCTCGTCGACGTCCTCCCAGCGTTTGGCGTGCCGGCTCCCAGGCACACACGTGTGCGCCAGCTCGTCCACCAGGACGACGGACGGGGCGCAGGCCAACACGGCATCGACGTCCAGCTCGTCGAAGGTCGATCCCCGGTAGGGGACCCGACGGACAGGCACGCGGGTGAGCGAGGAAAGCATCGCTTCGGTGGCAGCACGACCATGGGTCTCGACGAGCCCCACGACGACGGAACGGCCCTCGCCGGCGAGCCGCAGGCCTTCGGCGAGCATGGCATGGGTCTTACCGGCACCAGGGGCCAGACCGAGAAAGACGTGAAGACGGCCACGCCCACGAGCCACCTCGACATCCGCATCTGGTCGGCGCCCGTGATCTGGCTGTCCGGGTGCGACCGTCATCCCAGCTCCTCGATGTATTGCCGCTTGCGCGGGCGGGCCAGAGTCAAACGTCCCGCCCCCCCGGGGGGACCGCCCCGTTCGCGGCCGAAAGGTCGCGTTCCTCGGATCCCGCTCCCCATGTCAGAAGCGATCGCCTCCCATGTGTCTCCAGCAATGGCATCGACGGAAGCTGATCCGTCTCCTTCGATTCGGCCGCGAGGTTGGCGATCGGAGACTCAGCCGATCCTATGCACCCGAACATGAACAAGACGAGCACGGCGAACCTCACCAGAACATCGCCCTCGACCATGTGACGAGTGACCTCTTCACCGTCGCCGTGCCACGAGAGGAGCATCGAGACCAACCCTGCCGCCACCAGGATGGCGAAGAACTTCCATTCCGGGCGTTTGTAGATCCCACGCCATACTCCCAGGACCAGCGCAGCGAGTGCCAAGCCGATGACGACAAAGCGGTTGGGGATGAGGACATCCTCGACAACGTTGAGCGGATGCGTAACCTGTGAGGCATAGAAGGAGAGTTGCCCTTCTGCGTCGTCGTAGGTCAGTCGGGGCGAGGCGAAAGGAGCCGTGAGATCGTATCCCGGATGGGTCACCAGAAAGAAGATGTAAGTCGAGCCCGCATCGTGCTCAAACCAGCTGTGCAGGGCACCGAAGGAGGGATCATTCAAATCGATACCCACGACCTTGGCATCGATCTTCTTCGGAGGTCGTGGCGTTGAGCGGGCCTGCTGTTCCACCAGGGCGGCGTCGGGCATCCCGTGCGCAGCGAACCACGCCACCCGATCGGGAAACGGGAAGACCCGGACGAAGAGGGCGTGCTCGACGTTGATCACGTTCCGATGCGCATGGAGCGCTCCAGCTTCAGCAAAGACGGTGATTCCGAGCAGCGACAGGCCCACCAAAGTCCAGCGTCGAGTCTCTTCCCATCGGTTGCGGAGGGCGGCCACAATGCCCATGGAGGACAACCCTGCACCTTCCATCGTCCTGTAAATGCCGACGCCGACGAGGGCAGCTGCAACGACCATGACCTCCCAGATGTCGGCGTCTCGCAGCTCGACGTAGGCGGCGACCGAGAGCGTGAGCACGACGAAGCGAGGCCAGGTGAATCGCCAGATCACCCACAACGCGGCTGCGCACGCCATGGCGGCCGCAGAGAGCGACAGACTCTCAGAGAGGACACTCCAGTCCCATTGAACAACGAGAGGGGCGGTGGCGAAGGCAAGTACAGCCCAGCCCATCAGAACCGCTCGCCAGTCCCACCGGACGAGTCGAGCAACCGTGATGGAGAGGGCGCTCCAGGCGAGGGCAGCCAATATGGCTTGGACGATGCCAAAGGTCCGGTAGGAGCCACTCAACTTCAGCAGTACGGGAACGCCAGGCGCGCGGGCACCCCACCACAGTTGCGCCGTAAGCCATCCATGCTGCGAAACGGCGTGGTAATCAACGCTGTCCTGCCAAACCCCTGCCGGGTTTTCGACAGCCTCCCAGATGCGAAAAAGCGCAATAGCAGCGCATCCAAGGAGTAGCAGGACGAGCACGATGAAGTGTCGTCGTCCCACCACAGCCGTCGCCTCCCGCTTACTTCGCCAAGCCGACTTCCCCTCTCACAGCGTAGGCGAGGCACCCTGACCGATAATGCGCGAAACCATGTCGAGGCCCGGCGGGAAGCTCCGGCCAGATCAGGAGCTCCGAAACCGCTACGGACCAGCCACCGGCCTTCACAGGGTCGTCAACAGGACGGCTGTGGCCCCTTCACTTCGTCGATTGGGTCGTCCTTTTATCGGATCCGCCTATTTCCGTCTCGGTCACTTCGAGGATCTTCTGCGCAAGCTGGGTCGAAGTGGAGACGAGTTGCTCGGTCATCTTGAAGGCCGAGTCAATGATCTTGCGGCGGGGTCCCTCGTCGGCGCCCAAATGAGGGAACACACTGTCGACGGTGTCGGCGAACCTCCGCAACGCCTCAAGCGACGCGGTCCCGGCCTCCTCGATCGAGTCCATGAGGCGTGCGGTTCCGCCTTCTTTGCCTTGGGTAAGAGCCATGTCGTTCCTCCCCTGCTCTGCTTCTCCAAACCTACGGTGGCAACGTCTCGCTGGCACGCACAGGGGCTTTCGACCGTTCGACGCACTGCAGCTGGGCGAGCACGAAACGTGAACCAATCGCCCCAAGGTGGCATCGAGATCTGGGCCGAAGACCTCGACACCGAGGTCAGCATGACCCGGGTCGAGCTCGAGCTCGGCCGCAAGGGCTCGCCGACTTCGACCTCGACGTCCCCGCCCAGGTGCTCGAGCCCGCCGGCGGCTTGTGGCGCCACGGCACCCAGCCGGCGAAGGACAGTAGGAGCCCAACGAGGACCCCCAGGCTGGACGATCCTACCGAGGAGCGGAAAAGCCCCTCGATGATCCGGGCCCTTGCTGGCGAAGGCCCAAATGCTGGGCGATGTCATCTTGGATCCGATGGTTTGCATCGCGCCTCGCACTCTGTACGGAGGTGTCGAGGTCGTTGCGCTACTCGTCGGTGCCAGCCCCAGCAGCCCGGTCTTCGTCCGTGAGTTCCTGGCTGGGGATGTTGAGTTCCGCCATCGCCGCAGTGAGGTCCTCGTCCTCCAGCTCTTCGGGTGGAATCCCGGTGTGTTCTTCGACTTGCTTCGCTTGGGCCTGCGACATCTTGTGCGCACCGAATGCGACCATCCCGCCAACGAGCACAATCCGGCGTCTCCTCACGCGCCTCCGCCGACGACGCGCTACCCCTGCGACCGGACCCAACCCCCGTCTCCTCAACATGTGTCCGCTCCTCCCTGTTCGCCGCCACGTCGGTACTTTGTCTCCACAATCGACGATTAGCCGCGATCCCCAATCCTTTGTAGGGGCGAAAGTCCCCAGCCCCATGGCGAGGCCGGTGAGTGTCCGGGGCCTCTAAGGACGCTGGCCAGGGTCCGCGCCGTCGGGTAGCCCGCTACTCCTCGGACAGCGCATCCTCGGCGACAGCAATGGCCAACCCAAGTGCCTCGGTGATGTTGGTGGCCGCTGACATGGTGCGGGCAGTCCCGATGATGGGAGCGACCGCGACCAGGACATCCTGCACTCGCTCGAGCGTGACCCCAGCCTCCACGGCGACGCCAACGTGTGCGAGGTAGGAGATAGGGCGAGCATCGACGGCAGCTAGCGCTGCCAGACGAACGAGTACCAGCTCGTCGGGAGAAAGACTGCATCGAGCCACCGACTCGGCGGTCATGGCGCCAATGGTGTCGAGGACCGGGGTCTCACCTGCTGGCATGGCACGCTCCTTTGGTTGTCTTGTCACCCGACGTTTCCAGGCGAGCGTGATCCCAAGCCAGGGACCAAGGTCACGACTTGCCCAAGCTCTTGCGGGCGACGTCTGAGCGACCTCGGCGACCACTCGGGAATGCCGAGGGGGCGTGCCCCCTCGGATCCACGGCCGGGGCCAGGCCACGGGCCTCCAACCGATCGGGAACGGCGAAAGAGCTGCCGTGGCCTGGTGCCCCCCAGCACCCGTACGAAGCACTGGCTAGATCCGCTCCCCGACTTGGCCGAAGCTAGCTCGGCAGGACCAGGCCAGGATCTCGGAGCAAGCTCTGATGCTCCGCCGAAGGACGAAGATCGAGATGTGCCAATCGGTTGAACAGGGCCTTGTAGAACCGCTTTTGCCACCGTCTCTTGCCGAGGGAGGGCAGGGCCACGAGGTCGATGTGGTCGCGGTCGTGGAGGAGCTGGTAGTACCACCCGCCTGAAACGTACCCGGCTGCATCGTTGATGACACCGCGTACTGGGTGGTCGCCAGCGATTCGCGGATACATCTGTGAGTACGTGGAGACCAAGCCGTCATTTGGCCACCAATCCTCGGCGTTGAACGACGGAAAGAAGGGGGTCTCGAACTCCGCCTGCCCGACGTAGAGTGCCGACGGGATGAGAAAGGGGTTCATCCCTGGCTGAGGATAGGCATGATTCAAGAAGACCCCGCTCATCGTCTTCTCGGTCACGTAGTTCGGCAGATCCTCTCCACCCCTCAAGCCGAGGCCCCATTGGTCCAGGTGGAAGTCGTAGGCGCGAGTGAGGCGATCGCCGGTGGCGCGCAGCATCGTCTCGATGGCATGACCCAGGTGGCCGGCGGCCCCCTCCTTCTTCACGAGGCCGCTCACGGGGTCACAACCGAAGAAGTACGTCGCGGTGGTGCCATTCAGGACGCCGGAGAGCGAGCTGATCGAGGCGACCCAGCGGTCGGTCGAATCCCAGTCGAAGAAGTCTTCGGCCAGCAGCTGCTGGAGCAGGACGGCGGTAGACGCACCCATGCTGTGACCGACGAGATGCACCGGCCGTTTTGCGGACCAGGTGGGGTGGAATGCCGACTCATAGGTCCGCCCGTACCGGGGTGGCCGGCCTCGGCCGCGTGAGCACCTCCGTAATCGACCCGACCCCCCTTGATTTGGAAGGCGAGTTCGCAGGCCCGGTCGTGGAGGCTGCTGATCGGTCCGACGCTCGCCTCATACCGGGGAAGGCGTGACCGTACGGAATGCCCCGTGCCCCAGTATGGGAAGCCGCCGCCGAGCAGCTCACTCGCACCCCAGCCGAAGAGGCCGTGGACCAGGACGATCGGACAGTCGTTGGTCATGTCGCCCCCCGTTGCTGCTAGCCGAGCGCCCGGCGTGGCCTCCTCCTCGCTGCACTCGGCGGAGAGGGGTGAGCAGCCCGCCCGGGGCCACGCTGGGCACCAGCCACAGCCATCGTGCGCGCCTGCGGCGACGAGGGGGCCAGAGGAGAAGGTCCTGGGCGTCGTGCGCTGGTCGCCGCCAGCCACCCTTTCCGCTCAGGATCGCTCCGGGAGCCGCGAATACCGTCGCCCGGCCCGCCGGCCAGGCGGCGCTGCATCGGCACTTCTCGGTCGCGACATTCAGATACATAATTGGCCGGGAATGGTGATCATGTGCGCGGGCGCGACGCAAGAGCGTCCATCTCGTGCAATGACAGAAAGATGAGGGGAGCAGCCGCGACATCTGCTTCCTGATCGGCGACCGTGATAAGAAGTCCACACGCGACTTCGACACCACCTTTGCCGTCAAGGCATCAGGATCCCGAAGATGCCGGTGCCAGCGCCGATGGCAATGCAATCGGCGCTCGCTTCGTCCGCACCTCCGCCCCGAAGTGAGCCCGAGGGTGACTGATCGTGGGTCCGACCACGAGCCGATCCCCAGTGGGTACTACGACATCGTCTACCGTCGCCGTCGGGGCATCCAGAGCAAGTGGCACCATCTGAAATTCAGACGTGTCATCGAGGAGATGGAGGGCTATCAGCGGCACCTTGATGTCGGCTGTGGGCCGGGGACGCTGACCGGGTTGCTCGACGACCGCTTCCTCTCGACGGGAATAGACATCTCCACGACTCAGATTGAATACGCGCGCCGCGTGTACGGGAGCGAGTCGAAGCACTTCTTCGCCCTCCCTGTGCGCGCGCTACCGGACGTTTGCCGCGACTACGACGTGGCGACCCTCGTCGAAGTCGTCGAGCACCTGGCTTCCGCCGAACTGGACGATGTACTCCGAGCGACGATCGAGCGGCTGCGACCGGGCGGGAAGCTCGTCGTGACGACTCCGAACTTCCGCAGCGCGTGGCCGCTCGTGCAGCGGCTCATCAGCCGCTTCGGCCCGGTGAACTACGCTCCCCTGCACATCAACCACTTCACGTTGCGCCGTCTGCAGGAGCTGCTCGAGGACCTCGGGCTCAAGGACGTGAGCGTCCGTCGGTATCTTGTGCTGGCCCCGTTCGCGGCGGCGCTCAGTTGGCGGCTGGCGGACATACTCGCCCGTCTTGAGCGCGGCCCAATCGAGCGGGTGGCGGGGCTCCTGCTCCTCGCCACCGGAAGCAAGCCCGGGGATGATTAGCGACGCCGCGTCAACGCGGTAGCCAGCCATGCGGCGGCCCGGTCGCGATTTCCCTCGCCGGGGCGCGGGGATCCCTATCCAAAGGGAACGGTGACGGGACCCGGCAGGCGTTGGTAGACGGCGAAGAAGTCACGGTCGTCGGGGACCAGGTAGCGATCAACGGACTGCATGGGCTGGGGTTCGACCATCGTCGGGTCGAGACCGACTTCGTGGCTGTAGGTGATCAAGGTGTGCCATTCCGGGTTGATGTCGAGCTCCATCGCCTGCACTGCACCGACGTACTGGAGGATCTTCGCCAGGGTGATCACCGTCTGGCCGTCGGCGACGACGTAGATGAGGTTGCCGCGACTGTCGATGCCAACGCCGGTACGCCAGACACGGGTGCGGCCGCCGAGGGTGTACCCCCACTGCGGACTGTCGGGGTTCTCGTTCAACGCGGGGTTGAGTTGCCCGTTCCAGACGATCGGAGCCAGGCTCTGGCGTGCCCACGCCACGTTCGGCCCCGCATTCGGACCGCCGCTCCAGTTCACGATGGCGACGTTGCCATTGGTATAGCCAATGAGCGTGGCGTTACCGTCCTTCAGCGGCTCGTTCATGAGACCATTGTCGGTCGAGCCATTATTGCCGTCCGTGTAGGTGAAGCCGCCGTTGAAGGTCGCGAGCAGCCGCCAGCGCTGGTCGTAGGGGACCATCATCGGCCCACGGACGGCTGCGTTCGGCGGCTCGTAGCGGCCCGGGTAATAGCCGATCGCGGTGCGTGTGTGGTCGAACCAGGCGACGTAGGCGACGATCGACGGATAGTCGGTCTCGGGGCGAAACGTCGTCACCAGCACGGGGGGGCCACCGTCGACCAAGGGGCCGGTCGGATTCCAAACGCCTTCGCCGGGCAGCGGCTGCGCGAATACCGGCTTGATCGGCGGCGGCCAGGCGGCGGCCTGAGTCGTCGGCGGCACCTGCAGCCCGACCGCCGGCAACTTCTTCAGCTGCGGCCCGCCCTTCTTCGGCGCATGGGCGCTGTAGTAGATGCGCTCGATCTCGTCGGCCAGCCAGTTGCCGAACGGTACGTCATGTCTCACCCATTCGACGCTGCGTATGTTCCACGACAGGCTCGTGGGCTGCAGCATCCAGGTCGTATACGAAACGATCGCCCATAACAGGAGAACGAGGAAGGGCGCCGCGATCAGAAGGCGCCGGCGTCGTCGCCTGCGCCTGACCGCAGGCTCGCGCCGCAGCTCCTTGGGCGCCGCACCCGGGGCGAGGGGCGCCGAGCCGGGCGACGGCTCAGCCGCATCCGTCGGAGCACTCACACCAGGACCACCGCCAGACTGCTGTTGATGGTCCATGAGTGACATCCTCAGGTTCGATTGAGTAAGACACGAAGAAAGGTACGCGGTTCGCCGATCGCCTCGCCACCTTTGGATCGCCGCCGTCTGTGAGTCCGCCACCGCCTCTGCCCCCTCACCTGCCGGGCAAAGGTGGTTGACGGACCGCTCGCTATTCTCGGCTTCGTTGCGCAGGCCACGAGTTAGCCAACTGCTCGACTATGCCGGTGG
>Ga0187780_10000362_pt1 | contig 34348 bp, 29 predicted proteins | sample 1015_Q2_SP10_20__FD_132429 | JGI IMG/M metagenome (GOLD analysis project Ga0187780, IMG submission 132429) | Tropical peat soil microbial communities from peatlands in Department of Meta, Colombia - 1015_Q2_SP10_20_MG | ecosystem: Environmental > Terrestrial > Soil > Wetlands > Peat | place...
GTCGGCGATGAGCGGTACATGGCGTGTCGCGGCCTATACGGATCCGAAAGGCGCGCCGGTCGGCCAGACTAATTTCCTGGTCGAAGACTATGTGCCGGATCGCATCGAATTCGACCTGACAACAACGTCGAAGACGATCTCGCCGTCCTCGCCGGCGCAGGTGTCGGTCGACGGCCGTTTCCTCTACGGCGCGCCGGCGTCCAACCTCGAATTGGGCGGCTCCGTGATCATCACGGCCGCCAAGGAGCGGCCGGGATTTGCCGGCTATGTGTTCGGCGTCAGCGACGATGCGGTCGAGCCGCAGCGGCTCGAACTGCAAGACATGCCGACCACCGACGCGACCGGCAAGGTCAGCTTCCCAATCGAGCTTGATACGCTTGCGCCGACCACGCGGCCGCTGCAGGCACGCATCAACGTCACGATGTCAGAGTCCGGCGGCCGCGCGGTCGAACGCAGCCTGACGCTGCCCGTGCAACCTGATGCGGCAATGATCGGTGTGAAGCCGGCCTTTTCCGGCCGGGCCCTCGCCGACGGCGCCAGTGCCGATTTCGACGTTGTCATGATTGCGCCCGATGGCGCAAAGCAGGCTGCGAAAGCGGTGCGTTACGAGCTGCTCAAGATCGAAAGCACGTACCAGTGGTATCGCCACAATGGGCAATGGGAGTTCGAGCCGGTCAAGCGCACCGAGCGTGTCGCCGACGGCAAGCTCGACATCGACACTGAGAAGCCCAGCCGGTTGTCGCTGTCGGTAAAATGGGGCCGCTATCGGCTCGAGGTCTCGAGCGGCGATATCGTCACGTCGGTGAATTTCGACGCGGGCTTCTACGCGGAGTCGCGCGCGGATACGCCTGACCTGCTCGAAATCGCGCTCGACAAGACCGACTACAAGTCCGGCGACACGATGAATGTGTCGGTCACAGCGCGCACCGCCGGCCGGCTGACGCTCAACGTGTTCACCGACCGTCTCGTCGCCACGCAATCGCTCGACGTGAAGGCTGGCGCGGTGAAGCAAAGCCTCTACGTCGGTAAGGATTGGGGCGCGGGCGCCTATCTCGTTGCGACCTTGCGCCGTCCTCTGGACGCGCCGGCGCAGCGCATGCCCAGCCGCGCCATCGGCGTGCAGTGGTTCGGTATTGACCGCGCCACGCGCACATTGCCCGTGGCGATGACGCTACCTGTGACACTGCGGCCGAATTCAAAGCTCACCGTGCCGGTGAAACTGGCAGGCTTGGCGTCCGGCGAGGACGCGCGGATCGTCGTCGCAGCCGTCGATGTCGGCATTCTCAATCTCACCAACTACAAGCCGCCGGCGCCGGACGATCACTTTCTCGGCCAACGCCGGCTCACCGCCGATATCCGCGACCTCTACGGCCAGTTGATTGATGGCATGCAGGGCGCCGTCGGCGAGGTGCGTTCGGGCGGCGACAGTGGCGGTGAACTTGCCGCTTCGCCGCCGACGCAGCCGCCGCTCGCGCTGTATTCCGGCATCGTCAAGGTTGGCGCCGACGGTGCCGCCCAGGTGACGTTCGACATTCCGGCTTTCGCCGGAACCGTGCGCGTGATGGCGGTGGCCTGGAGCAAGGACAAGATGGGCAAGGCGACGGGGGACGTCACCGTGCGCGACCCGGTCGTGTTGACCGCGACCCTGCCGCGCTTCCTGCGCTACACCGACCGAGGCGCGATCCAGCTCGAGCTCGACAATGTCGAAGGCGCTCCCGGTGACTACGTCATCACGGTCGGTACGGACGGTGCCGCCAAGATCGAAGGCGACAAGCAGACGCTCAAGCTCGATGCCAAGCAACGCGCTCACGTCTCAATACCGGTTATGGCAGCGGGTGCGGGCGCGAGCGTGGTGGATGTGAACGTGACCGGGCCCAATGGCTATTCACTGGCGCGAGCCTATGCGTTGAACGTTCGTCCGGCGACACAAACGCTGGCGCGGCGCACCGTGCGGCCGCTGGCAGCCGGCGAGACGCTCACGCTCAATCGCGACATGTTCGCCGACTTCGTCCCCGGCACTGGCCGCGTGGCGCTCTCCGTTGCGCTATCGACATCGCTTGACGCAGCGGCGCTGCTCAACGCGCTCGACCGCTATCCCTATACCTGTTCGGAGCAGACCACGAGCGTGGCGATGGCGATGCTCTACGCGAAGGACTTTGCCACGGAAGGTCATCCGGCCGCCTTTGGCGACGTCGATCAGAGACTGCAGGATTCCATCGCACGCCTCCTGTCACGTCAGGATTCGAACGGCTCGTTCGGTCTCTGGAGCGTCGGCGGGCAGGACGCCTGGCTCGATGCCTACGTGACAGACTTTCTGACACGCGCGCGCGAGCATGGTCTCAAGGTGCCGGATACTGGCTTCAAGCTCGCGCTTGATCGGCTCCGCAATTATGTTGCCAATTCGTCCGAGCCGAGCAAGGACGGCGGCGAGGCGCTCGCCTATGCGATGTATGTGCTCGCCCGCAACGGCACGGCGCCGATCGGCGATCTGCGCTACCTCGCCGACGTCAAGATCGGCGACTTCTCGACGCCGATCGCCAAGGCGCAGATTGCCGCCGCGCTCGCAATGCTCGGCGACAAGACGCGTGCCGAGGCCGTATTCGCCACGGCGGCGAACGCCATCCCGGCGCAGCCGCAGCTCGAGCCGAGCCGCGAGGACTATGGTTCGGCGTTGCGGGACTCGGCGGCACTCGTGACGCTCGCGTCCGAAGGCGGCGCAGCCCCGCGCGTCGTCGATGATGCTGTCGCACGTGTCGATGCAGCGCGTGCGTTGTCGTCGGAGACGTCGACCCAGGAAGATGCGTGGCTGGTGCTGGCGGCCCGATCGCTCGCCAAGAAGACAAGTGCGATAGCGCTTGCGGTCAATGGCGAGAAGCGTCAAGGCGCCTTCTATCGCAGCCTGCGCGCCGATCAGCTCGAAATCCCGTTGCAGGTGAGCAACAGTGGCGCAGGGACGGTGCAGGCTGTCGTCACCGTGTCCGGCGCGCCTATCAATCCGGAGCCTGCGGCCGAGCGCGGCTTCAAGATCGAGCGCAAATATTACACGCTCGATGGCCAGCCAGCCGACGTCTCGAAGCCGAAGCAGAACCAGCGTCTCGTCGTCGTACTTCGCGTAACCGAGCCCCAGCCGCAGTTCGGCCGCGTGATCGTCGCCGACTATCTGCCAGCGGGCTTCGAGATCGACAATCCGCGTCTTGTGTCGTCGGGTGACACCAGCACGCTGTCCTGGATCACCGATGCGGTTGCGCCCGTAAGCACCGAGTTCCGCGACGACCGGTTCACGGCGGCATTCGACCGCAAAGCGGACACCGAGTCCGTTTTCACGGTCGCCTACGTCGTGCGCGCAGTGTCGCCCGGGAAATATGTCCTGCCGCAGGCGACAGTCGAGGATATGTACCGGCCCGACCGGTTTGGCCGAACCGAAACCGCGACGGTTGAGATCACACCGAAATGAAGCACTGGCGTTCCATCCTGGCTGGCGCCGTTGGCGCGATCGCTCTGATCGCGATCGCTGGTGCGGTTTGGGTGCATGCGCTCGGCCCGGCGCCGCTTGGCCGCGACATTTCGTACTCACATGCCGTGCTCGATCGTGACGGACGGCTGCTGCGCGCCTATGCGACGCCGGAGGGCCGTTGGCGGCTGCCGGCGACGGTGAAGGACGTCGATCCACGCTTCCTTAAGTTGCTGTTCGCTTACGAGGACAAGCGCTTCTACGCACATCACGGCGTCGATCCGGAGGCGCTCGGACGCGCTGCCTTTCAGTTCGCCACGCGCGGGCACATTGTTTCTGGTGGATCGACCATCACAATGCAGGTGGCGCGGCTGCTCGAGCCGCGACGCGAACGCAGCATCGGCGCCAAGATGCGTCAGATCGTTCGTGCCTTCGAACTTGAGCACGCGCTCAGCAAGGACGAGATCCTTTCACTTTATCTGACGCTCGCACCCTATGGTGGCAATCTCGAAGGTATTCGCGCCGCATCGCTTGCTTACTTTGGTAAGGAGCCGCGCAAGCTGACGCTCCCCGAGGCCGCGTTGCTGGTCGCGCTGCCGCAGTCGCCGGAATCGCGCAGGCCTGATCGATCGCCCGCCGTCGCTCGCGCCGCACGAAACCGCGTGCTTGAACTCGCAGGCGCAGCAAGCGCTATTCCTGTCGACGAGATTGCGCGTGCCAAAGCTGCGACAGTGCCGCATGCGCGCAAGGAGTTGCCGGTACTTGCGCCGCACAGCGCCGACAAGATCGTCGGCGCCGAGCCTGATCGCTTCATTCACAGGCTGACGATCGATGCCGGTTTGCAAAAATCGCTAGAAGAACTCGCGCGCGACCGCGCTGCGGGCGTTGGTCCGAATGTCTCCATCGCGATTCTCGCCGTGGACAATGCGACCGGCGAGGTGATGGCACGCGTCGGCTCAGCCGACTTTTTCGATGCGAGCCGATCCGGTCAGGTCGACATGACGCGTGCACTGCGTTCGCCCGGCTCGACGCTCAAACCGTTCATATATGGTCTCGGTTTCGAGGATGGTCTGATCCATCCAGAAACCTTGATTGACGACAAGCCGGTGCGGTTCGGCACTTACAAGCCGGAAAATTTTGATCTGACCTTCCAGGGTACCGTCACCGTGCGGCGCGCCCTGCAATTCTCGCTCAACGTCCCGGCGATTGCCGTACTCGATAGGGTCGGCGTCAATCGCCTGAACTCGCGCCTTACACAAGCGGGCGCTGCATTGGTGTTGCCGACCGGCGAAGCACCAGGCCTCGCCATGGGTCTTGGCGGGGTCGGCATCAGGTTGAACGATCTCGTGATGCTTTACGCGGGACTCGCGCGCCATGGCACCTCACGTCCGTTGATCGAGCGCGTGGGTGAGGTGTCGCAGCCGCAGCGGCTGCTCGATCCGGTTGCCGCTTGGTACGTCGGCCACATCCTGATCGGCGCGCCACCGCCGGAGAATGCGCCGCCCGGTCGCATCGCCTACAAGACCGGCACATCCTATGGTTACCGTGACGCTTGGGCGGTCGGCTTCGACGGCCGCATGACCATCGGCGTCTGGGTCGGCCGGCCGGATGGCGCGCCGGTGCCCGGCATTGTCGGCCGCGTCACCGCGGCGCCGATCCTGTTTGACGCATTCGCGCGAAGCGGCCACGCGCCGGCGCCGCTGCCGCGCGCACCCAAGGGTGCGATCTTCGGTCCGACCGACCGACTGCCGCCGCCGTTGCAGCATTTCAACCCGAGCGGCGCGGCGATCAGCCTCGCCGAGCCACCGCGCATAATGTTTCCGCCGGACGGTGCGCGTCTGGAACTGAGCGAAGGCCAGACCCCGGAGCCACTCGCGGTCAAGGTGGCGGGCGGTCGCGGACAGCTGACTGTCATGGTGAACGGCGTGCCGCTGTCGACGCCTCCGGGACGGCACACATTCTTCTATACGCCCGATGGCCCGGGATTTGCGCGGCTGACGGTGATGGATGCGCGTGGCGCAATCGATACGGTAACCGTACGCCTGCAATAGCCCTTTTGGCGGCAATGACAGGGCGTGGCCTTGGGTTTATGGTCCGCGCCGTTAAGGCCGATTCAGGAAACCCCTTCGCGACGATGAGCACCACCGCTGATGACGCGCCGAACACTGCCGTCCGCTCGCGCGGCCTTCTGGCCGGGCTGGACTGGGCCGCGGGCTCGCACGCGCGCGCGGTAGTGCTGCTGGTTGTTGCGGCGCTGGTCGCATTCCTGCCGGGCTTCTTCCAGATTCCGCCAGTCGACCGCGATGAAGCGCGGTTTGCGCAGGCCACCAAGCAGATGCTGGAGAGCGGACAATATGTCGACATCCGCTTTCAAGACGAGGTTCGCTATAAGAAGCCGGTCGGCATCTATTGGCTGCAAGCCGCAGCGGTGAAGGCGGGAGAAGCCGTCGGTGTTCCGCGGGCGCGCACCACGATCTGGCTTTATCGCATCCCATCGCTCGTCGGCGCGATCGGTGCGGTGCTGCTGACCTATTGGGCCGGCCTCGCTTTCGTTTCGCGCCGGACGTCGCTGGTCGCGGCGCTGATGATGGCGAGCTCGATCCTGCTCGGCGTCGAGGCGCGTCTTGCGAAGACCGACGCGGTGCTGCTGCTGACATGTGTGGCGGTAATGGGCGCAATGGCGCGCATTTATCTCGCGCATCGACGCGCGCCGGACACCAAGCCAGACTGGGCGCAGCCGGCGATTCTATGGACGGCGATTGCCGGCGGCGTGCTGATCAAGGGCCCGCTGATCCTGATGTTCGTCGCGTTCACCGCGCTCACGCTTTCTATTCTCGACCGCTCCGCGCGCTGGATCTGGCTGCTGCGGCCGCTGGCGGGCTTTGCCTGGATGTTGGTGCTGGTGCTGCCATGGTTTGCGGCCATTGTCGCCAAGTCAGGTAGCACGTTTTTCAGCGACGCCATCGGCCATGACATGCTCGGCAAGGTGACGAGCGGGCAGGAGGCGCATGGCGCGCCGCCCGGCTACTATCTGCTGCTGTTTTTCGTCACATTCTGGCCGGCCTCGCCGCTCGCCGGACTGGCCGCCCCTCGTATTTGGCAGGTGAGGCGAGAACCAGGCGCACAGTTTTTACTCGCGTGGCTCATTCCGTCGTGGCTGGTGTTCGAAGTGGTGATGACGAAGCTGCCGCACTATGTGCTGCCGCTTTATCCGGCAATCGCCATTCTGATCGCCGGGATCCTCGAACATGGCGGCCTCATAAAGAACAAATGGATCGTGCGCGGCACGGTCGGATGGTTTGTGACGCCGTCGCTCATCGCCGGGGCGGTTGTCGGCGTATTTCTGTACTTCGGCGGCGACCTCGGACTCGCGGCGTGGCCCTTTGCGGCTGTCGCCGTCGTGTTGGGACTGTTCGCCTGGTGGCTCTACGAAGTCGACGGCGCCGAGCGCTCATTCCTTCGCGGCGTCCTTACGTCGATTTTTATCGCGATTGCAGTTTACGCCGTAACTTTGCCGACGCTTCCGGCCCTGTTCCCGAGCGCGCTAATCGCGGATGACGTGCGCGCGACCGGCTGCGACGAAGTGCATGTCGTCTCGACATATTACTATCAGGAGCCAAGTCTGGTGTTCCTGCTCGGCACTGACACGCGTTTTACCGACGGCGCGGGCGCCGCTCAATTTCTCGGGTACGGGCCTTGCCGCTTTGCGCTGATCGATGCGCACAGTTCGCGCGCTTTCGTGCAGCGCGCCAACGCAGTTGGCTTGCACTACGCGCTCGCCGAACGCGTCGAGGGTTACAATATCAGCATCGGACGCCCGGTGTCGCTGTCCATCTACCGCTCTTTGGACGCACGATGACGACTGCGAACGGCCTCCACGATGACACAGGGTCAACGCCGTTGCAGCGCTGCAAGGCCAGCTTGAAATTGGCGCTGTCGATTGTCACTGCGCCTGCGAAGATCCGCGTTGCTGCAGCGCCACTGCAGCCGCTCGCGATCAAGGCGGCGATCTACTTTGCTGCCTTTCTCGCCATCATGGTTCTCCTCGATGTGCCTGTGATCCGCGCGGTCGGTCACCTGCCACGTTGGTTCATTTTTTTCTTTGACGAGATCACCGAGTTTGGAAAATCCGGCTGGTTCCTTTGGCCGCTGGGCATCCTGTTTCTACTGCTTGCGTCTCTGCCGACGCCCGCGACCAAGATCTCCCAAGCCGTGTTGGCGGCGGTGATGGTGCGGGTCGGCTTCCTGTTCCTGGCCGTCGGTGTGCCCGGGCTGTTCGTTACGATCGTGAAGCGGATGATTGGGCGGGCGAGGCCGGGGGTCGGCGGCCATCTCGATCCTTATCTCTACCATCCCTTTATCTGGCAGGCGGCTTATGCGGGTCTGCCGTCCGGCCACGCGACGACGGCGTTCTCCGTGCTGGTGGCCTTCGGTTCCCTATGGCCGCGCTGGCGCACCGAGTTCCTCCTCTATGCCGGGCTGATCGCCGCGAGCCGCATGATTGTCACTGCCCATTATCCCTCTGACGTGTTCGCGGGCGCCATTGTCGGCATTGTCGGCGCGCTGGTCGTGCGCCAATATTTCGGGCTCCGGAGGCTTGGCTTTTCCATCGGCCCGGACGGCGTTCTGCACCAGTACCCTGGGCCGTCGCTCAAGCGGATCAAAGCAGTTGCCCGCGAGCTATTGGCGCCGTAAGGAACGCGCCTTACCGGGTAACAGCAAACCAATGAGCAGCAACAATCCGGCGGTTTCCGTCGTGGTGCCGGTCCGCAACGAGGCGGGCAATATCGCGCCGCTGGTCGCGGAAATCGCGAGCGCGCTCACCGGACAATGGCCGTTCGAGGTCGTCTACGTGGATGACGGCTCGAGCGATGGCACGCCTGCAGAACTGACGAAACTTATGTCACAGCACTTATGGCTGCGGCGTGTCCGCCACAAGCAATCCTGCGGCCAGTCGGCTGCGGTGCGCACCGGTGTCGGCGCAGCCAAGGGGGCGATCTGCGTCACCATCGACGGTGACGGCCAGAATAACCCGGCGTTCATCCCGGCGATGATCCGCGCGCTGGAGCAAGGCGGACCGCGTATGGGGCTCATTGCTGGACAGCGCGTCGGCCGCAAAGCGAGCAGCTTCAAGAAGCTTCAGTCGCGTGTCGCCAACGGGGTGCGCAGCATTGTGCTGCGCGACGGCACGCGCGATACCGGCTGCGGCCTCAAAGCGTTTCGGCGTGACATGTTCCTCGGGTTGCCGTATTTCGACGGCCTGCACCGGTTCCTGCCGGCACTGGTCAAGCGCGACGGCTACAGCGTGGGTTATGTCGACGTCGTCGACCGGCCGCGCGGCTCGGGTGTCTCCAATTACGGTTTGTGGGACCGGTTGTGGATTGGCATTCTCGACCTCGCCGGTGTGTGGTGGCTGGTTCGCCGCAAAAAGCGAATGCCTGAAATCGTGGAGGAGTAAATGCTGCCAGATCTTGCTCATGCCGTCGGCGGCTATCTGCACGACGTTTTCCTTGGCAACGTCGATGTCGGCATCTTGGTCGGCTATGTCGCGCAGGCGATGTTCGCGATGCGCTTCGTCGTGCAGTGGATCGCGTCGGAGCGCGCCGGCCGCAGCGTAGTGCCGACGATCTTCTGGGTCTTCTCGATAGGCGGCGGCCTGATGCTGCTCGGCTACGCCATCTATCGGCGCGATCCTGTCTTCATCATCGGGCAGGCGTTCGGCGTGTTCGTCTATTTGCGCAATCTTCAGTTTGTGATGCGCAGCGGCGGGCAGGGCGCGCCGGCCTGAGTTATTGCGCGGTGGCCATCGCGGCAAAGCCGCGTTCAAGATCGGCGATGAGATCGCAGGGATCTTCCAACCCGATGTGAAAGCGCAGCGTCGGCCCGCCCGGCGTCCACTTGGTCGCGGTGCGGTATTCGCTGCAATCGAACAATATGACGAGGCTCTCGAAGCCGCCCCACGAGAAGCCCATGCCGAACAGCGTGAGCTCGTTCATGAAGGCGCGCACGGCCTTTTCCGCTGTCGGCTTGAGCACGAGGCTGAAGAGGCCGCAAGCGCCGGTAAAGTCGCGCTTCCAGATCGCGTGTCCGGGATCGCTTTCGAGCGCCGGATGCAGCACGCGCGCGACCTCCGGCCGCTTCTCGAGCCAGCGCGCCACGGTAAGCCCCGATTGATGATGACGGGCAAGCCGCACAGCAAGTGTACGTAGGCCGCGCAAGGCGAGGAACATGTCGTCCGGCCCCACGCAGAGGCCGAGATTCTGCATTGCCGTCTTCAAGGCCGGCAGCGTTGTGGCATTGGCCGACACGCAGCCGAACATGATGTCGGAATGGCCGCCGATATATTTGGTGCCCGCTTGGATCGACAGATCGACACCTTTTTCCAGCGCACGGAAATAGAGCGGCGTCGCCCAGGTATTGTCCATCAGCACCACCGCGCCCTTGTCATGCGCAACTTTGGCAAGCGCAGGAACGTCCTGCATCTCGAAACTCTGCGAGCCCGGCGCCTCGGCGAAGAGAACCTTGGTGTTCGGCTTGAACAGCTTGGCAATGTCGGCGGCCGCGATGCGCGGGTCGTAGTAGGTGGTCGTCACGCCCATGCGCTTGAACAGGCCCTCGCAGAAATTCCGCGTCGGCCGGTACACGCTGTCGGTGACGAGGATGTGGTCGCCGGAACCCGCGACGGCGAGGAGGGCGGTGGAGATGGCGGCAAGGCCGGAGGGTTGCAGCGCGACACCAGCGCACGCGTCGCCTTCAAGCGCGCGCAAGGCGTCTTCGAGAGCCTCGGAGGTCGGCGTGCCCCGCCGCCCGTATTGATAGCGGGAGCGGTGGGCGACCTGGTCCTCTGCGGTGGGATAGAGCACGGTCGAAGCGTGATAGACGGCGGGATTGACGAAGCCGTACTGGCCTTTGGTGTCGCGGCCGGAAATGACCAGCCGGGTTTCCGGCTTCACCGAGGTCGGGGGCTTCTTCGCCATGACGTTACGGGTCCATTCCTGTGCGCGCTCGGACAAGCGAACTGCGCCGTCGGTCATATCGGCAGCACTGCTCGTGAGCGTCAACCCCTTGACCTTACAGCGCGATCGTTCTGAGATGCCCGCACAGAGGGGGCTTTCGGGGCACCATAGGCCAGGCATTTCGATTGCGGCGGCATGCGTGCTGCTCGCGATGCACGGCCATTCAGTCAAGGAACGTCGCAGTTGCTTGCGCGTTGCAGAGGCCATCAAATGAAGAAAATTGCTAGCATCCTCACCATTGCCATGATCGCCGCGGTGCAGAGCGCGTCCGCGCAGACGCTCAAAGCGGTGAAGGACCGCGGCATGCTCAACTGCGGCGCCAACGGCACGCTTGCCGGCTTCGGCTTGCCGGACGCGCAGGGCAAGTGGACCGGGCTCGACGTCGACCTTTGCCGCGCCGTCGCCGCGGCGATCTTCAACGACGCCAACAAAGTGAAATTCGTGCCACTTTCGGCCAAGGACCGCTTCACCGCGCTGCAGTCCGGCGAAGTCGACGTGCTGGCCCGCAACACCACTTGGACCTCGTCGCGTGACACCTCTCTCGGCCTCAACTTTACCGGCGTCAACTATTACGACGGCCAGGGCTTCATGGTGCGCAAGGGGCTGAAGGTGAACTCGGCGCTCGAGCTCAACGGCGCTTCGGTCTGCGTGCAGCAGGGCACCACGACCGAACTCAACCTCGCCGACTATTTCCAGGCGCACAAGATGCAGCTCAAGAGCGTGACCTTTGCGACAGCGAATGAGGCTGTGAAGGCCTATGACGCGGGCCGCTGCGACGCCTACACCACTGATGCTTCCGGCCTCTATGCCGAGCGGCTTCGGCTTGCTAATCCCGACGACCACATCATCCTGCCGGAAATCATCTCCAAGGAGCCGCTGGGTCCCGCCGTTCGTCACGGCGACGACCAGTGGTTCGATATCGTGAAGTGGACCTTGTTCGCCATGCTCGACGCCGAGGAGCTCGGCATTACGCAGGCCAACGTCGACGACATGACCAAGTCGGCCAATCCCGAGATCAAGCGCTTCGTTGGCACCGAAGGCAACTACGGCGAGCAGCTCGGCCTGACCAAGGATTGGGCCGTGCGCATTGTTAAGCTGGTCGGCAATTACGGCGAGTCCTTCGAGCGCAATGTCGGCAAGGGCTCGCCGCTGAAGATCGAGCGGGGTCTCAACAAATTGTGGAACCAGGGCGGGGTGCAGTACGCGCCGCCGGTGCGCTGACACGTTGACGGTGCACGAGGGAGCCGGCTGAAGACGGGGACGACCCGTCGGAACGAGGGGCAGATGTCGATGGACGTTGCCAGTGGGTCAGCCCCGGCGCCCGTCGCGTTCTACAACGATCCGAAGATCCGCAGCATCGCCTATCAGGCCACGCTCTGCGCGATCGTTCTTTTCCTCGTCTATGGCGCGACCACTAATGCGATTGAGCATCTGGCGCGCGCCCACATCGCCTCGGGCTTCGGATTCTGGAACAATACCGCCGGCTTCGACATCAGCCAGACGCTGATCGAATATTCTTCGCAGGGCTCGACCTATGGTCGCGCCTTTTGGGTCGGCCTGCTCAATACGCTGCTGGTCGCGGGGCTTGGTATCGTCCTCGCGACGATCCTCGGCTTCATCGTCGGCATTTCGCGGCTGTCGAAGAACTGGCTACTGGCGAAAACCGCGGCGGGCTACGTTGAGACCATCCGCAATATCCCGCTGCTGCTGCAACTGTTGTTTTGGTACAACGCCGTGCTCAAGGCGCTGCCCGAATTGCGCGACAGTATCGTGCTCGGCGGCGCCTATCTCAACAATCGCGGACTGTTTCTGCCGAAGCCGCAATTCATGCGCGGCTCCGACGAGGCGCTGGTTGCGGCGGTCGTCGGGATCATCTGCGCTGTAGTGTTCTATCTGTGGGAGAGCAGGCGGCAGGAGCGCACCGGAAAACGCGGGCCGGTCTTCACCGTCGCGGCGATCCTTATCCTCGGGTTGCCGCTCGCCGCGCTCGCCATCGAAGGATTCCCAATCAAGTTTGATTTTCCGCAGGCCGGCCGCTTCAACATCGGCGGCGGGATCGAGGTGCTGCCGGAATTTGCGGCGCTGCTGTTCGGGCTGACGATCTACACCGCGGCCTTCATCGCCGAGGTGGTGCGCGCCGGTATCCTCGCGGTGTCGCGCGGTCAGATCGAGGCGGCGTATTCGCTGGGCCTGCGACCGCGGCCGACGCTACGTCTCATCGTCGTGCCGCAGGCGATGCGCGTCATCATTCCGCCGCTGACCAGCCAGTATCTCAACCTCACCAAGAACTCCTCGCTGGCGGTCGCCATCGGCTACCCGGACCTCGTGCAGGTCTTCACCGGCACCGTGCTCAACCAGACCGGCCAGGCGGTCGAAGTCGTCGCCATCACCATGCTGGTTTACCTCAGCATCAGCCTCGTCACGTCGCTCGCCATGAACATCTACAACCGGCGCGTCGCGCTGGTGGAGCGGTGAGGGCGCCTGGTGACGCCAATGGTGACATCATGACGATGTCGGAAGGCGAACTGGCCGTTGCCGAGTTGCACTTCGTGCGCGACCGCGCCATCGAAGCACAGCCGCCGCCCGCTGCCATGACCGGCGCGATGGGCTGGATCCGCGCCAATCTGCTGTCGACGCCGTTCAACATCGCGCTGACGCTCATCATCGTCGGCCTGCTGCTGTGGGTCGTCCCGGAACTGGTGAAGTTCCTGTTCCTCGACGCAGCGTGGAGCGGCGTCGACCGCGACGCCTGCCGCGAGGCGATGCAGCACCGCCCGATCGGCGCCTGCTGGCCATTCGTGTGGGAGCGGCTGCCGTATTTCATCTACGGCTCCTATCCGATTCCTGACCGCTGGCGGGTGGATGTCTTCTTCGCGATGCTGGCTTTCGGCGTCGTCTGGCTGCTGTGGCTCGAAGCGCCGCGCCGCGACATCGGCTCCCTCTACTTCTTCGTCGTGCTGCCGGTGTGTTCGTTCATCCTGCTGCACGGGTGGGCCCTGATCGGGCTCGAGGTCGTCGACACTGTGCTGTGGGGCGGCGTGCTGGTGACGATCGTCGTTTCCTCCGTCGGTATCGTCGTATCGTTGCCGCTCGGCATCCTGCTGGCGCTCGGAAGGCGTTCGCACATGCCGACCGTTCGGTTGCTCTCGACCATCTACATCGAATTCGTGCGCGGCGTGCCGCTGATTACCGTGCTGTTCATGGCGAGCGTGATGCTGCCGCTATTCGTGCCGGAGCGGTTCGAGCCCGACAAGCTGCTGCGCGCGCTGGTCGGCATCGCGCTGTTCGCATCGGCCTACATGGCGGAAGTGGTGCGCGCCGGTCTGCAGGCGATCCCGAAGGGCCAGTTCGAGGGCGCGATGGCGGTCGGGCTCGGTTACTGGCAGGCGATGCGGCTCATCATCCTGCCGCAGGCGCTGCGCATCACCATCCCGAACATCGTCAACACCTATATCGGCCTGTTCAAGGACACGACGCTCGTCTTTATAGTTGGCATTTTCGATTTCCTGCACACGATCGAGGTGTCGCGCATCGATCCGAAATGGGCGACGCCCGTGACCAGCGCGACCGGCTATGCGGTCGCCGCGATCTTCTACTGGATCTTCTGCTACGCCATGTCGCGCTATGCCCGCGCGATTGAGGCGCGGCTCGCCGCCGGGGACAAAAGGTGAAGCGATGAGTGAGACGAATTCAGGCGCCCTCAAGCCGGGCAAGCTCGCAACCGGCGTCGCCGTCGAGCTCGACGGGGTCAATAAGTGGTATGGTGATTTTCATGTGCTGCGCGACATCGATCTCAAGGTGAAGGGCAGCGAGCGTATCGTTATCTGCGGGCCGTCCGGCTCCGGCAAGTCCACCATGATCCGCTGCATCAACCGGCTTGAGGAGCACCAGACCGGGCGTATCGTCGTCGACGGCGTCGAGCTGACCAACGATCTGAAAAAAATCGACGAGATCCGCCGCGAGGTTGGCATGGTGTTCCAGCACTTCAATCTGTTCCCGCATCTCACCGTGCTGGAGAACTGCACCTTGGCGCCGATCTGGGTGCGCAAAATGCCGAAGAAAGACGCCGAGGAGATCGCCATGCGCTTCTTGAAACGCGTCAAGATCCCCGAGCAGGCCAACAAATATCCGGGTCAGCTTTCCGGCGGGCAGCAGCAGCGCGTCGCGATCGCGCGGGCTTTGTGCATGAATCCGAAGATCATGCTGTTCGACGAGCCGACCTCGGCGCTCGATCCCGAGATGGTAAAAGAGGTGCTCGACACCATGGTCGGCTTGGCTGAAGACGGCATGACCATGCTAGTCGTCACGCACGAGATGGGATTTGCCCGCCAGGTCGCGAACCGCATCGTGTTCATGGATCAGGGCCAGATCGTCGAGGCCAACGCGCCCGAGGAATTCTTCGCGTATCCCCAGCACGACCGCACCAAGCTGTTCCTGAGCCAGATTTTGCATTGAGGGCCGTCTAGCCAACGCTCCGCACCCTGTTCTTTGCGGGCGCGTAACGCGCGCATAAACATGCGTATCAGCAGGAACCTCATTGCGCAGGCCCGGTTGCATGTACCGGCCGCATGCCGCGCGAGAGGACACGGACCTGTTTCCGAAGCTGCGCGATACCGTCTCCGCGCACGAGTTCGACGCGATCGGCGAGGACATGGAAAAGCAGGAGCAGCGGAAATTTGGCCACGACGGGTTCGGGAAGATGGCCGCCCACGTCGCTGAGATCGAGCAGAAAGTAGGCATCGCCGATCTTAGAAAATTTACGCCGGCCTGACCGTAGTCCGCGCTAGCCCAGCTCCGGGTACTTCTTGATAAAGCCCGCGACGAACGGACAACGCGCCTGGATCGTGAGGCCCTGGGCCTTGGCAATCTCAAGTGCGCCGCGCACCAGCGCGGAGCCGATGCCGCGGCCTTCCAGCGCCTTCGGCACCTCGGTGTGCATGAAGGTGATCGTATTGCCGGCGCGCTGGTATTCGGAAACCGCGACGTGTCCGTCGGCATCAAGCTCGAAGCGATGAAGCTGCGGATTGTCGCGGACGGAGGAGGGCATATGCCGGCGCTAGTCCTTCTCGACCGGCAGATCGGGCCGGCCGCCCCATTCCGACCATGAGCCGTCATAGACGCGCGGAAGTTTCTTGCCGAGCGCGTCGAGACCGAGCGCCAGCACCGCGGCGGTGACGCCGGAGCCGCAGGTGGTTATGACCGGCCTGTCGACATTCACGCCGGCTTTGTCGAACACCTCTTTGATCTTCTCGGGCGAGGCGAGGCGGCCGTTCTCCATGATGGCCGTGAACGGCACGTTGCGCGCACCCGGCATGTGGCCAGAGCGCACGCCGGGGCGCGGCTCGGGCTCCTTGCCGGAAAAGCGCCCGGCCGAGCGCGCATCGACGACTTGCGTCGAGGCGTCGTTGAGCGCCATCTGCACGTCGGATACCATCGCCACCGCGCCGGTCTGCATGTCGGCGTTGAAGGTTTTCGCCGGGCGTTTGACCTCGCCGCTCTCGATCTTGCGGCCTTCCTTCTTCCAGAGCGGGAGGCCGCCGTCGAGGATGAAGACGTCTTTGGCGCCAAAGATGCGCAGGCTCCACCAGACGCGCGGCGCCGAATAGATGCCGCCGTCGGGATAGCGGTCGTAGACGACTATAGAGTCCTTCTCGGTGATGCCGAGCTTGCCCATCATGGCGCCGAACTGATCCGGGCCCGGCAGCATGTGCGGCAGGTCGATCGAGGTGTCGGCGACCGTGTTGATATCGAAGAACACCGCGCCCGGAATGTGGCCGGCGTGGTATTCAGCCTTGGCGTCGCGCTTCTCGGGCGGCAGGAAATAAGTGGCGTCGACGACGATGACCCCGCCGAGATTGTCGGCGAGCCATTGCGTCGATTTGAGCCAGCAGCTTGCGGGTATCTGGTCGCTCATGGGGTCACAGGTCTCCTGACGGGCCTACACTAACACAAGACGGACGCGGCGGTTCTGCTTGCCCTTTTTCTCGATTTGCGTGACTTGGACCTTGCCGATTTCGGCGGTCGCGCGCACGTGCGTGCCGCCGCAGGGTTGCAAATCCAAGCCGGCGATCTCGATCAGGCGTACGCGGCCGGTGCCCATCGGCGGCTTCACCGACATGGTTTTGACCAGGCCCGGATTGGCTTCGAGATCGGCGTCTGTGATCCAGCGGCTCGACACCGCGGCATCCTTGCCGATCATCGCATTCACCTTGGCGGTGATGTCGTCCTTGTCGAGGCCGGCCTCGGGGATATCGAAATCGAGTCGGCTCTCGGTATCGCCGACCGAGCCGCCGGTCACGGCGTAAGGCAGCACGGCGGACAGCAGATGCAGCGCGGTGTGCATGCGCATGCGCGCGTGGCGCTTGTCCCAGTCGACCGTCGCAGTGACTTGATCGCCGATCTTGAGGGCAGGGCTGTTCGGCGCCGGCACGTGAGCGATTTCGGATTTCGCGGCGTCGGTGTAAACCGCGGTCGCGATCGGCACGGTGACGCCGCCCGCTGTGAGCGTGCCGGTGTCGCCCGGCTGGCCGCCGGAGGTGGCGTAGAACACGGTGCGGTCAAGCACGATGCCGCCTTGCTCGGTGATCGCGACGACGCGCGCCTCGCACGACTTGAGATAGGAATCGTCGCGGAACAGGCAGTCGGTCGCCATGCGCTACGCCTTCACGATCGGCGGCTTGATGTCGCTCTTGCGCCCCAGCCATTCCGGCACTGGCAGCTTCTTCGCGCGCAGGAAGTCCGGATTGAACAGCTTCGACTGATAGCGCGCGCCGCCGTCGGCGAGGATCGTGACGATGGCGTGGCCGGGGCCAAGCTCCTTCGCCATGCGGATGGCGCCGGCGACATTGATGCCGCTCGAGCCGCCGAGGCAGAGACCCTCGTGCTCGAGAATGTCGAAGATCAGCGGCAGCGCTTCCTCGTCGGGAATGAGATACGGCTTATCGACTTTCAAGTCCTTGATGATCGGCGTCACACGGCCAAGCCCGATGCCTTCAGTGATCGAGCCGCCTTCGCTCGCCTTCGCTTCGCCGGTCGTAAACAGGTTGTACATCCCCGCGCCGCGCGGATCGGCGCAGCCGATGACGATGTCCTTTTTCTTCTCGCGCAGATATTGCGACACGCCGGCGATCGTGCCACCGGTGCCGATGGCGCAGATGAAGCCGTCGACTTTGCCGCCGGTCTCTTCCCAGACCTCGGGGCCAGTCGAGACGTAATGCGCCTTGCGATTGTCGAGGTTGTTCCACTGGTCGGCGAAGATGACGCCGTTCTTCTCGGTCTTCTTCATCTCCTTGGCGAGCCGGCGGCCGACGTGCTGATAGTTGTTCGGATTGCCAAACGGCAGCGCCGGCACCTCGACGAGCTCGGCGCCGCACAGCCGCAGCATGTCCTTCTTTTCCTGGCTCTGCGTCTCGGGGATGACGATGACGGTGCGATAGCCGCGCGCGTTGGCAACCACAGCGAGTCCGATGCCAGTGTTACCCGCGGTGCTTTCAACCACAACTCCGCCCGGCTTCAACTCGCCGCGCTTTTCGGCCTCGAGGATCATTTGACGCCCGGCGCGATCCTTCACCGAGCCGCCCGGATTCATGAACTCGGCCTTGCCGAGGATGGTGCAGCCGGTCGCGGCGGAGGCACGCTCCAGCTTGATGAGCGGCGTATGGCCGATGGCGTCAACGATACCGTCGCAGAATTTCATGCGGATTTCGCTCAATTTTCCTGGGTGGAGACCCTAGTCAACAGCCTTTCGTGCCACAAGGAGGCATCCGGGCAGATGCCATGTCCGTTTATGGGACGAGCCATTCAAATAGCGCCGAAGGCGGAAATCTCTTCGAAACCATAACGCCGCTTAGCCGGAACGGCGCCCCGATGTGTTCACTACTTCTTACAGCGCGGGCTTTATTCCTCCGTATCGGGGACAAGCCGAAAAATCAGAGCCCCGGCGTATCTGGGCGTGGCGAAGATGAAGCTCGACGTGAACACCCTCTTCATGGTGACGATCTATGTGGAGGCGATCCTTGGATTGCTGCTACTGTTCGCGTGGGCGCAAAACACGGCGATCCATGCCGTCTGCTGGTGGGGCTTTGCCCATCTGATCCGCGCCGGCTCGGTCGTGCTGTTCGGCATGTACGGCTCGGCGCCCGACATCGTCAGCATCGATCTCGCCAACGCCCTCTTGTTCACCGCATTCGCCGTAACGTGGACCGGCGCGCGCGTCTTCGACGGGCGTCCGGTCGAACCGGTCTATCTCGTCACCGGCGCGGTGCTGTGGCTTCTGATCTGCCGCCTGCCGGTGCTCGCGGACGCCGTGCAAGTGCGCGCGCTGATCGCCTCCGGCATCATCACTGCCTACACGTGGCTCACGGCCTACGAATTCTGGCGCGGCCGCAGCGAGCAGCTCGTCTCGCGCTGGCCCGCGATCTTCATGCTGTTCGCCGACGGCTCACTCTATCTCCTGCGTACGCCGCTGGTCGCCGTGCTGCCCTACGAGCACACCGACGGCGTCTACAACAGCGTCTGGCTCACGGTGCTGAGCTTCGAGGGCCTGCTGTTCACGATCTCGGTCGCCTTCATCCTGCTGGCGATGGCCAAGGAGCGTACCGAGTTGCGCCACCGCAATGCCGCGATGCTCGATCCACTGACTGGCATCGCCAACCGCCGTTCGTTCCTCGCCGACGCCAATCAGCTCGCCAAGCGTCACCGCACCGATCCGCGCCCGACCGCGGTGCTGCTCATCGACCTCGACCACTTCAAGACCATCAACGACCGCTTCGGCCATGCGGTCGGCGACCGCGTGCTGGAGATGTTCACCGAATCCGCGCGCAAGATGGTGCGCGCGACCGATCTGCTCGGCCGCCTCGGCGGCGAGGAATTTGCGGCCGTGCTCTACGACACGACCCGCGACAAGGCGAAGACAGTTGCCGAGCGAATCCGCGAAGGCTTTGCCTCGGTCGCCAAGGAAGTCGAAGGCCATCCGGTGTGCGCCACGGTCAGCATCGGCATCGCCTATTGCGACCAGCCGGCGCTCGACGTCCATGACATGCTGGCGCAGTCCGACCAGGCGCTCTACTTCGCCAAGGAACGCGGCCGCAACCGCGTCGAGGTTGCCTCGCTCGACATGGTGATGGAGCGCAAAGCCGAGACGGCCGCGGAGTCGGTCGCGTCGATCACCGCCAAAACGGCGGCCTAAACAACAAGCGTCTTGAATGATGGCGGGACGGACTTTACGTCGGTCCCATGACCCACATTAGCATCGCCGTCGGCACTGAGAGCGAAGGGCGACCGCAAGCCGTGTTTGCGCTTTTGCTAGACGGCGTGACGCGCCGCGGTATGCCGTTGTCGCCGCCGGCGGAACTGCGGGCGCTGCTGATCAGAGAAATGAGCGGCAAGGCCGGCACCCGACATGCATCGAATGCATGAATCGTTATATTTAGTTCATTTGAAACAGCGCCGGGCGACCGGCATTTTGCGGCCCAACCGTTGAAAAAGGCGGGAGGTTGGGCAAAAGTGGTCGATGAACCCTGAGAAATGGGCTTGCCTTTCCAAACGAGACAGTGGGACTTCAAACCAATTCAAATAAAATAGGGAGGATGAGATGAAGATATCCTGTTGGTTGGGCGCTGCCGCGCTCGCCGTGATGGTGGGCGGTACGGCGCAGGCGGCGGACGTCAAGATCGGCGTCGTGCTGCCGTTCTCCGGCGCCAATGCCGATCTCGGCCATCAGATTGACAAGGCCTTCGATCTATATGTGAAGCTCCACGAGAAGGACATCGCGCCGAACAAGGTGACGATCATCAAGCGCGACGAAGGTCCCCCGACCGGCGCGCAGGCCAAGACCGTCACCACCGAACTCATCACCAACGACAAGGTCCAGCTCGTCACCGGCTTCGTTTTCTCACCGTCGGCGATCGCGCTCGCGCCGGTGATCTCGCAGGCCAAGGTGCCGATGGTGATCGCCAATGCGGGCACCGCCTGGATCACCAACCTGTCGCCCTACATCGTGCGGCTGTCGTTCAGCATGTGGCACCCGGCCTATCCGATGGGCGCCTATGCCTACAGCAAGATCGGCTGCAAGACTGCGGCGATGGCCTACACCGACTTTCCGCCGGGCAAGGATTCGACTGAAGCGTTCAAGACCGGCTTCGAGAAGGCCGGCGGCAAGATCGTCGATGCCGTGCCGATGGGCTCGCCGGTGCAAGTGCCGGACTTCACGCCGTTCTTCCAGAAGATCAAGGACGAGAAGCCGGACTGCATGTACGTCTTCGTTCCATCCGGCGCGCACGCGGCCGGCGTAATGAAGGCCTATGGCGAACTTGGCATGCGCAAGGCTGGCGTCAAGCTGATCGGGCCGATGGACCTCATCCCCGACAACAAGCTGCAGGACATGGGTGACGCCGCAATCGGCACCGTCGTAATGGGCCACTATGCGGTCGATCTGAACAATGCCGAGAACAAGGCGTTCAACGCCGAATGGCACAAGGCCTACGGTCCCGACTCCTATCCCGACTTCATGTCGGCGGCGGGCTGGGACACCATGCATGCAATCTTCGATACCATCAAGAAACTCAAGGGTGATCTGTCGGACGGCGCCAAGGTGGTCGACGCGATGAAGGGTTGGACGGCGAACGGCCCGCGCGGCCGCGTGATGATCGATCCGTCGACGCGCGACATCGTGCAGGACGAGCACGCCATGGAGGTCTACCGCAAGCCGGACGGCAAGCTCGGCGAGCGCATCCTTGGCACCACGTCCGGCGTCAAGGACGAGTGCAAAGAGCTCAAAGTCGGACGCTGCGGTTCCTGACGCGGAGTAATTTGACACGAAAACGCGCCGCCGCGCGCAGTGCCGCGGCGGCGCTTTTTAATACGCTACAAGTGTAGGCTCCGTGCAGAAGATCGCCCAAATCGCCGTCAGCATTTTGTTCGACGGGCTGGCTTACGCCATGTTCCTGTTTATCACGTCCGTCGGCCTGTCGGTGACGATGGGCCTGATGGGCTTCGTGAACCTGGCGCACGGCGCCTTCGCCATGACCGGCGGCTATTTCGTCGTGTCGCTGACGCGCTCGCTCGGCTTCGGCTTCATCCCGTCATTGGTGATCGCCTCGGTCTCGGTCGGCCTCATTAGCATTCCGTTCGAACGCTATCTCTACAGGCGGCTCTACAAGGCGACCGATCTCGAGCAGGTCCTACTGACGATCGGGCTCGCTTTCATGGCGATCGCGACCTTCACGTATTTCTACGGGCCGATTCCGAAGTCAGTGCCGCTGCCGGCATGGCTGCAGGGCGACATCAATCTCGGTTTCCGCACGTTCCCGAGCTACCGCGCCTTCCTCATCGTGCTCGGCGCCGGGCTCATCTCGGTGCTTTGGTACGCCTTCGAGCGCACCAATATCGGCGCCAAAATCCGCGCCGCGGTCGACAACCGGCGCATGGCGGAATCCGTCGGCATCAATGTCGACAGGCTATTCACGCTCACCTTCGCGCTCGGCTCGGGGCTTGCCGCGCTCGGCGGCGGGCTCGCCATCCAATTGTTCGGGCTGACGCCGAGCTTCGCCGTCATCTATCTCGTTCTGTTTTTGATCGTGGTCGCAGTCGGCGGCCTCGGCAGCCTCAAGGGCACGCTGCTTGCGGCGCTGGTCCTCGGCATTTTCGACACCACCGGCAAATACCTGCTCGCCGATGCCGGCGGGTTCTTCATTTACGCGGTCGTTCTCGTGGTGCTGCTGATCAAGCCTGCGGGGTTTTATGGCCGCGAGTGACACCATGACCGAAAAGGTTGCCGCAGCGCAGACGGCGCGCGACCGTGCCGCTGAATTCCTGATCAGCCGCCACCGTTTCCGCTGGCCGGAAGCGCTGCCCTGGTTGCTCGCCTTTGCGGCGTTCTTCCTGTTCCCCGACCGTATGACTTTTGGCAGCCAGGTACTGATTGCGGTGATGTTCGCGCTCTCGCTCGATCTGATCCTCGGTTACGCCGGCATCGTCACGCTCGGCCATGCGGCGTTCTTCGGCGTCGGCGCCTACACGGTCGGCCTTGGCGCAGCAAAACTCGGCTGGACCGAGCCGATCAGCGGACTGTTAGCCGCGGCGATCATTGCGGCGATCGTCGGCTTCATTTCCGGCTGGTTCCTGCTGCGCTATCGCGGGTTGACGCTGCTGATGCTGACGCTTGCGACCGCGATCATGCTGCAGGAGGCCGGCAACCTGCGCTCCGACATTTCCGGCGGCTATGACGGCCTGCCAGGCCTCGAGTTCAAGCGGCTGCTCGGCATGTTTGACTACGACCTCTACGGCCATGTCTATTTCCTCTACGTGCTCGCGGTGTTGGCGGTCGTCTTCTTCATCGTGCGCCGCATTGTCTATTCGCCGTTCGGGCAGGCGCTAACCGGAATCCGCGAGAACGTGCGCCGGATGCACGCGATTGGCGCGCCGGTGCACCGCCATCTGGTGATCGCCTACACCATCGCCGCGGCGATCGCCGGCGTCGCTGGCGCGTTGTTCACGCAGACCAATGCCTACGTGACGCTGACGGTGTTCGATTTCGACAATTCCGCGCGGGTGATGGTGATGTTGATCCTTGGCGGCACCGGTCGTCTCTATGGGGCGTTCGCAGGCGCGGTCGTCTATATGGTACTCGAGGATTATTTCTCGAAGCTAAGCCCGACCTTCTGGCAGTTCGGCATTGGCCTCTTGCTGGTGTTGGCGGTCTTGTTCGCGCGGCGCGGTATTCTCGGCTTGCTCGAGCAAGCCTGGCACCGGAGATCGAAGTCATGAGCGCCGCGCTTGAAGTACAGCAGCTCAATCTGAGCTTCGGCGCGCTGCCGGTGACGCGTGACGTCAATCTCGCGCTGGAGAAGGGCGCGCGGCGCGCGCTGATTGGGCCGAACGGCGCCGGCAAGACCACGCTCATCAACCTGATCACCGGCGCGCTCAGGCCGCATTCCGGCCGCGTGCTGCTTGACGGTGACGACATCACTGCGAACAGTCAGGCCGAGCGGGCTCGGCGGGGATTGGCGCGCACGTTCCAGATCAATCAGCTGTTCCGCGGGCTCACCGTGCTCGAAAACGTCGCCATGGCGATTAGCGAGCGCGACGGCTACACCGCCAATCTGTGGCGCGCGGTCGGCACTAAGCGCGTTATCCTCGACGAGACGCTGGAACACCTCGACTCGCTGCGGTTGGTCGACGACGCGCTTAAGCTGGTGCGCGAATTGCCCTACGGCCGGCAGCGGCTGGTCGAGATCGCGATCGCGCTGGCGCAAAAGCCGCGCGTACTGTTGCTCGACGAACCGGCGGCGGGCGTGCCGTCATCGGAGAGCCATCTCATTCTCGACGTCGTCGCCGCGCTCGATCCGGATATAGCCGTGCTGATCATCGAGCACGACATGGATGTCGTGTTCCGCTTCGCCAAGGAGATCACCGTGCTGGTGCGCGGCGCGGTGTTCACTGAAGGCACCCCGGATGAGATCCGCGGAAATGCGCAGGTGCGTGAGGTCTATCTCGGCGAGGCGGGCACGCAGGGAGGCCGGCATGGCTGAGCGCGTGCTCGAACTCGACAATGTCAGCGCCGGCTACGGCGAGACCGTCGTGCTCGAGAATATCAAGCTGACGCTCAACGACAGCGAGACCCTGTCGATCATCGGCCGCAACGGTGTTGGCAAGTCGACGCTGCTCGCGACCATTATGGGCCATACGACCTTGCACGGCGGCCGCGTCACGCTGCACGGCAAGGATATTTCCAAGGTCGTGACCTATCGCCGCGTCGGCGCGGGCCTCGGCTATGTGCCGCAGGAACGCGAGATTTTCCCGTCGCTGACTTTGCGCGAGAACCTTGAAATCGCGGCGCGGCCGGGCGAGTGGACGATTAAGACGGTGTTTGAATTGTTCCCGCGGCTTGCCGAGCGGGAAACCAACATGGGCAATCAGCTCTCCGGCGGCGAGCAGCAGATGCTGGCGATTGGACGCGCGTTGGTCGGCAATCCGAGCGTGTTGCTGATGGATGAGCCGTCGGAAGGCCTGGCGCCTGTGATCGTCGAGGAACTGGCCCGCGCCATGAAGCGGCTCGCCGCGGCGGGCGGGCTCGCGCTGATCCTGGTCGAGCAGAATTCCCGGCTCGCGCTTGACATCGCGCCGCGCGCGGTCGTCATGGATCGCGGGCATATCGTCTATGACGGCGCGAGCGAAACGCTGCGCAAGGACCCAGCGAAGCTCGAGAAGCTGATCGGCGTGGTGAAGGCGTAGGGCAACTGCCCACGCATTGCCTTCCGCCGCAGGCTCGCCTAGCAAGCGGCCATGAAGCACAGCACGGATCGTATCCTCACCACGCATGTCGGCAGCCTGATCCGGCCACCGGCGCTCCAGGAGTTCCTGCGCGCTAAGCAGGCTGGCAAGCCTTATGACGAGGCGGCATATCGGAAATGCCTGTCGGATTCCGTCGCCGAGGTCGTGCGCCATCAGGCTGAGACTGGCATCGACGTGCCGAGCGACGGCGAGTTCGGCAAGTCGATCAGCTGGGCGCAATACGCGTTGACGCGGCTGGTGGGCTTCGAGCGCCGGCCGATCGAGAACGAGGCCGCCAATCCGTTCAAGCGTGGCGCCGACCGGACACGCTTCTCTGAGTTCTACGCCGAGCTCGACGAGAAAGAGGCGGTGTCGACGACGATGGAGGCGATCTGCGTCGGCCCGATCTCGTATTCGGGAACAGCGGAGCTTAAGCGCGACATCGACAACTTCAAGGCGGCGCTGGCGAAAGTGAAGACGGAAGACGCTTTTCTTCCCGTCGTGGCGCCGGCGAGCGTTATCCCCGACCGCAAGAACGAATACTACAAAAACGACGAGGAGCTTCAGGTCGCAATCGCCGCGGCGATGCGCACCGAATACAAGACCATCATCGATGCCGGCTTCCTGGTGCAGCTCGACGATGCGCGCAGCGCCGTAACCTTCGACCGCATGGTGCCGCCCGGCAGCTTTGCCGATTACCGTCGCTGGCTCGACCACCAGATCGACATCCTCAACCACGCCCTCGAAGGCCTGCCGGCTGATCGCATCCGCTACCACGTCTGCTGGGGTTCATGGCCCGGCCCGCATGTCAGCGACGTGCCGCTCAAGGACATCGTCGACATTCTGCTCAAAGCCAAGGTCGGTGCTTTTGTCATCGAGGGCGCCAATCCACGCCACGAGCACGAATGGCAGGTGTGGAAGAACGCCAAGCTCGGGGCAGGGCGTGTGCTGATCCCCGGCGTCATCAGCCACGCCACCAATGTGGTCGAGCATCCGGAACTCGTGGCGGAGCGCATCATTCGCCTGGCGAAAATCGTCGGCCGTGAGAACATCATCGGCGGCACCGATTGCGGTTTCGCGCAAGGTCCGTTCTATCGCCGCGTGCATCCCTCGATCATGTGGGCGAAGCTGGAAGCGCTGGTCGCCGGCGCGCGACTTGCGAGCAAGGTACTGTGGTCTTGATGACTGGCGCATGATCATGCGCTAGGCTTGCGTTCAGACAGCACGCGCCGGAGCCATCCATGAACGTCAACGCTCAGCCGTCCAAGGCCCTTGCAATTCCCTTCGACCACACGCGCCTCGACGTGCTGATGGAGAAGGCGGGTATCGATGTGCTGCTCGCGACGTCGAAACACAATGTGCAGTATCTGCTCGGCGGCCACCGCGCCAATTTCTTCGACTACATGGATGCGACCGGCGTTACCCGTTATCTACCGGTCTTCATCTACGTTAAAGGCCATCCGGAGAAGTCCACCTATATCGGCCACCGGCTCGAGGGCTTCCAGCACAAGGCGAAGCCCTTGTGGACGCCGGAGACGCAGACGACGTCGAACGGCTCGACCGATGCCATGCAGAAGGCGGTCGACCACATGAAGAAGACGGGGCTGAACCCGAAGCGGATCGCCGCCGAACTCGGCTTCCTGCCTTACGACGCGTCGAAGGTGTTGCGGGCGGCGTACCCGGACGCCGATTGGGTCGATGGGCTCTATGTGATGGAGCGCCAGCGGCTGAGGAAGTCGGCGGCCGAACTGAAGATGTTGAAATACGCCTCCGAGGCCGTGCTCGATTCAATGATGACGACCATCGCCAAGACCAAGCCCGGCACAACCAAGGCCGACACGGTCGAAACATTGCGCCGCGAGGAGACGCTACGCGGCCTCACCTTCGAATACTGCCTCATCACCGCAGGCACGAGTCTCAACCGCGCGCCCTCCGACCAGAAGTGGGAGAAGGGCGATATCATGTCGATCGACAGCGGCGGTAATTATCACGGCTATATCGGCGACATCTGCCGCATGGCGATCCAGGGCGAGCCCGACGCGGAGTTGAACGATCTGCTCGCCGAGATCGAGAGCGTACAGCGCGCGGCGTTCAAGGCGGTGAAGCCCGGCGCGCTCGGCTCCGACATCTACGCGGCAGCAAAGCCGCTGGTCGCCAAGTCGAAGCATCACAATCACATGGAATTCCTCGCCCACGGCATGGGCCTTGTCAGCCACGAAGCGCCGCGGCTCACCGATCGCGGGCCGGTGCCTTACCCGGCCGACGATGCGGGCATTCCGCTGGAAGAGGGCGTGGTGATCTCGGTCGAGACTACGGTGCTGCATCCGAGCCGGGGCTTCATCAAGCTCGAGGACACCGTCGTCGTCACCGACAAGGGCCATGAGGTCTACGGCGAGGGTGGTCGTGGCTGGAACAAGGCTGGCGGCTAGGGCTTCATCGCACGGTCGGCTTCGACCGCGAGCGCTTTCAGTTTGTCCGCGATCATCACCGGATAATCGAAGGCTTCGAGCCTGCGCAGCGGCTCGGGTAGGCGCGCGAGATCGCGCACCGCCTGGTCGCGGATCTGCGTGAGTGTTGGCGCGGACAAGGCGCGTTTGCCGCCGCGCATGACCTGCCGGATGATCGTCTCGCCTTTTTGCGTATCGCCTTCGACCGAGAGGGTATCGCCTACCATGCGGCCTAGCGCATCGTAGGAGCGCCAGACCTGCTTGCGGCCGGGCCAGGTCGCCTTGCCCTCCGAGCGCTTGCGGCGCGGGATGCCTGCATATTCCTGGAGCTTGTAGGCGCAATCGAGCGCGGGCACGTCGGTCGAGACATCGAGGCTGACGCCGATGCCACAGCCGTCGATCGGCGCCTTTTCCCTTGCCATTGTTTGCAGCGTGTCCTCGTTGACGCCGCCGCTGACGAGAATGATGACATTCTTGCAGCCGCCGTCGTCGAAGATGCGGCGCACCTTCCGCGACATCGCGATCAGGTCGCCGCTGTCAATGCGCACGCCGCGGATGGAGATGCCATCTTTTTCAAGCTTGGGCGCAAGCTCGACGACTTTGCGCGCGCCGGCTTCGGTGTCGTAGGTGTCGATCAGCAGGATGACGTCCTGCGGACGCGCGCGGGCGAAATCCTCGAACGCCTGGATTTCGCTGACATGCGTCTGAACGAAGGAGTGCGCCATAGTGCCGACGACCGGCACGCCATAGTTGACGCCGGCGAGCACGTTGGCGGCGCCGGCGAAGCCGGCGATGTAGCTCGCGCGCGCCGAATAGAGCCCGGCTTCGGCGCCATGCGCGGTGCGCAGGCCGAAGTCGGAGAGCGCCTTGCCGTCGGCGGCGAGCACCATGCGCGCCGCCTTCGAGGCGACCAGCGTCTGATAATGCATGATGTTGATGAGACGCGATTCAACGAGCTGGGCCATCGGAAGCGGTGCGGTGACGCGCAGCAGCGGCTCGTAGCCGAAGCATACGGTTCCTTCCGGAATGGCGTGCACGTCGCCGGCGAAACGGAAGCCGGCAAGATAATCGAGCAGGTTGTCGCGGAAGCGCCCGCTGCGCTTGAGCCAGTCGAGGTCGGCGGACGAGAAGCGCAGCGTTTCGAGGTAACCGAGTGAGTCCTCGAGGCCGGCGGCGAGCAGGAAGCCGCGCCGGGCGGGTGGCTTGCGCACGAAAAATTCGAACACGGCCTCTTCGCACTCGCCGCGGTCCAGATAGGCCTGGACCATATTGAGCTCGTAGAGGTCTGTGGTGAGGGGGCTCGAAACTGGGGTCATGGCGGGCGCGTGAACCGCCGTGCATTGCTGGCGGAGGAGTGGCTCCCTGGGCTGGGATCGAACCAGCGACATTTCGATTAACAGTCGAACGCTCTACCGCTGAGCTACCAGGGAATAAGCCGGTCGTTCGGCAAGCGGGCCTATAACAAAGCGCAGTTGCTTTGCAAAGCCTGTTAAAGCTCGGGTTTGGCGGTCCAGGCACGCTCCCGCGTCTCGGCCTCGGTGATCTGCGCGGCGCTCATTGTCTTCGCAAGCTGAGCCTTGGCGTCGCCCGCGGCCTCAACGCCGCGCGCCGCAGCGAGGCTGTAGAGCATGTGGGCGTTGACGGCGTCCTTCGCAACGCTTTCTCCTTTGGCGTACATCGAGCCGAGATTGAACAGCGCCGCGGGCTCGCCCTGATCGGCGGCGCGGCGGTACCATTTCAACGCTTCATCGAAGTTGCGCGGCGTGCCGAGTCCCTTGAAGTAGAGAACGCCGACGTTGAACTGCGCCTTGGCTTCGCCGTCGTCGGCCGCCTTGCGCAGCCAGGTCATCGCCTGCGCGTAATCCAACGGCACAGCCTGACCGTTGGCGTACATCATCCCCAGCATGTACTCGGCCATGAGCTGGCCCTTCTCCGCGAGCGGCCTGTAGAAGGCGAGTGCCTTCGCATAGTCGCCGCGGTCGTAAGACGAGAGCGCGTTGTACTGATCGCTCGCGATCCGGTACCACTTCGCCGCTTCGGCGGCGTTGAACGTCACGCCTTGTCCTTCGGCGTACATCCGGGCGACCTGGGTGATCGCATCGGCATCGCCGCGCTCGGCGAGCTGACGATAGATCGTCATAGCGGTCGCATAGTCGCCATTGGCAAAAGCGTGCCGCGCGTCCTCGCGGCGCTGAGCTTCGGCTCTGCCGACAAACACGGCCAGCGCCAGCGCCCCAACTCCGAGCAATCTGACGTAGTGCCGCATCACCAGCCCCCCGCCTTGTCCGCCCGGCTCAAGGTTAGGGCAACCGGTGGTGTTTGCGAAGATAGGAGTGGAGGCCACGGCCGGAATTGAACCGGCGTACCCGGTTTTGCAGACCGGTGCGTAACCACTCCGCCACGTGGCCATGTGCGTTAGGGCGCTGAACCGGCGCCTTGCGCGCTAGCCCTATATATGAGCACGGCGCAGGCGACAATGCGCGGGTTCTCTTGCATTTATCCCGGCCTTGCCGCACAAAGCCCGCATTCCGTCCGCTTTTCCCGAGGATCGCGATGATCGACTTTGCCGCCGCGCGCCGCAATATGGTGGACGGGCAGGTGCGCACCGCCGACGTCACCGATGCGCGCATCCTGTCGGCCATGTTCGAAGTTCCTCGCGAGGCATTCCTTGCGTCGGCGCAGACCGGGCTCGCTTACCTCGATCTCGACGTGCCGCTCGGCAGCGGCCGCTGCCTGATGAAGCCGATGGTGTTGGCGAAGCTCATCCAGGCAACCGATCTCGCGCCGACCGGCCGCGTGCTCGACGTCGGATGCGCCACCGGCTATGCCACGGCGGTGCTTGCCCGGGTCGCCGGACAGGTTGTCGCGCTCGAACAGGACCCCGGGCTGACGCAATGCGCCCGTGCGTCGCTCGCCTCGCAGCCGAATGTGAAGGTCGAAAGCGGACCGCTGACGGCAGGCTGGGCGCCGGGCGGTCCTTATGACGGGATACTGCTCGAAGGCGCTGTAGAGTTCGTGCCCGAGCCATTGCTGCGCCAGCTCAACGACGGCGGACGGCTCGTTTGCGTGCTGGGGGCAGGGCCGGGGGCCAAAGCGACAGTTTTCTACCGGTCCGGAAAAGATATCGGCTCACGGACGCTGTTCGATGCCGCCGCGGCGGTCCTACCGGGCTTTCTGAAACCCCCAGAATTTGCGTTCTGAACCGGTTTCAACCGGTCAAACGTGACCTATAATCCCCACCCGGGGGCAATCTGTGAGTCAACCGGGGCGGGGGGTTTTAACCCCTTGGTCTGCCGACTATTCTCCCCCCGCGCTTGGTACAGGTTGCGAATCGCGTGCAGTTCCGTTGCGCGCGTGTGGGTTGGGTCGTTGGCATGTTGCTTTGCGGTCGTAGGGGCTGGGGACGGGGGCTCGCGCTCGGTGCGGCCGCTTGCGTTGCCATATCTGCTACCGCGCGCGCCGAGACACTCGAGTCCGCGCTGATCCAAGCCTACATCAACAACCCGTCGCTGAATTCGCAACGTGCATTGCTGCGGGCGACCGACGAAAACGTCCCACAAGCTTTGTCCGGTTACCGGCCGAAGATCACGATTACTGGCCAGGGCGGACAGCAGACAATGTCCTCCAACACGCGCGTGGTCGAGCCGAACCTGCCGGCGAACGTGCCGCCGAACTCGCCCGCCACTTACGCGATCCAGAGCGGCTACAACACGCCGGCGAACTACGGCGCGACGATCACGCAGACCTTGTTCAACGGCTTTCAGACTGCGAGCAAGACGCGACAGGCTGAATCACAAGTGCTGTCCGCACGCGCGACTTTGCGTGTGACCGAGCAGACGGTGCTGCTCAGCGCCGCCACCGCCTACATGAACGTGCTGCGCGACAGCGCCATCCTCGATTTGCAGCGGCGCAACGTCGAGGTGCTGCAAGAGCAGTTGCGTCAGACTCGCGACCGCTTCAACGTCGGCGAGGTAACACGCACCGACGTCGCGCAATCGGAATCGCGTCTTGCGGCAGGCCGTTCGCAGGTGCTCGCGGCGGAGGCGACCTACAAGGCGTCGGTCGCGACATATCGGCAGGTGATTGGCGTCGAGCCCGGTAATCTCACGGCTGGCGCGCCGGTCGACCGCTTCTCACCGAACACGCTCAACAGCGCCGTCGGTCTTGCGACCGCCGTTCATCCCTCGATCACCACCGCGCAGTACAACGTCGACGCCGCGCAGCAGGCGGTGAAGGTCGCGGAAGCCACGCTCTATCCGACCGTGTCGGTGACCGGCCAATACACCAAGAACTACGAGATGGCCGGGACGCTCAACACGATCGAGCAATATCAGGCGACCGTGCTCGGCACGATCAGCGTTCCGATCTATCAGGGCGGCGCCGAATATTCGCTAGTGCGCCAGGCCAAGGAGACACTCGGCCAGCGCCGGCTCGATCTCGACACGGCGCGCGATACCGTGCGGCAGAACACCGTGCAGTCCTGGGGCCAGCTCGAGGCGGCGAAGGCGACGGTCGACTCCGCCTCGGCGCAAGTGCAGGCCGCCGAGATCGCGCTCAACGGCGTGCGCGAAGAGGCGCGCGTTGGGCAACGCACGACTCTCGACGTCCTCAACGCACAGCAGGAACTGGTGAACGCTCGCGTCTCGCTCGTCGGCGCGCAGCGCGACCGCGTGGTTGCCTCCTATACGTTGCTGGCCTCGACCGGTCGTCTCGCGCCGGAAGTGCTGGGACTCCGCGTGCCGGTCTACCAGCCGCAGGTCCACTACCAGCAGGTGCGCGACACCTGGTTCGGCCTGCGCACGCCCGACGGGCGCTAGCGATTCGAACATTGGTGTCCACAGTTCGTTAGCTTTTTCCGGGCATTCCAACTGCCACAGTCGCACCTCTCTGGCGTATAAACGGGGAGGTTGGGGCGATTCGCCTTTGAGGCCCATGCGCGGGCCTGTGGCGGTTTTATTGCGGGTGGTCGGGAACTCGGAATGAGCCAAGCGGCCAAGGTTCAAGAACCTTCGATGGAGGAAATCCTCGCCTCCATCCGGCGTATCATCGCCGACGACGATTCGACCAAGAGCGCTAAACCGGCGGAGCCTGCCGCGCCCAAGCCGCCGCCGGCCGCCGCCGTGCCGGCCCGCCCGGCGCCGCCGCCCCCTCCACCGCCGCCTCCTGCACCGCCGCCGGCTGCGAGCAAGCCGGCCGATATCGACGCGATGCTTGCCGATCTCGACAAGCCCAAGCCCGCGCCGAAGGCGGAACCGCCGAAGACGGCGCCGCCGGGCGACGTCTTCGAGCTGACCGAATCCATGACAACGCCGCCGCCGGGGCCGGCGCCGACATTCCGCACCATCGACGGCAATTCAGACGTGGTGTTTTCCGACCGTCCGGTCGAGACGCCGCGGCCGATGTCGCCGCCGGTGCAGCAAATGCCGCCGCCGATGAGCGACGCGACCCTGATCTCCAACGCGACCGCCGCGGCGGTCGACAGCGCGTTCAACACGCTCGCGCACACGGTGCTCGGGCAGAATGCGCGCACGCTCGAGGATCTGGTGAAGGAAATGCTCCGCCCGATGCTCAAGTCGTGGCTCGACGACAATCTGCCGGGACTGGTTGAGCGTATCGTGCGTGCCGAGATCGAGCGCGTCTCGCGCGGCAAGCCCTAATAGATTTCCCGGCTTTTCAGTTTTGCCCTGATCCACCACGCCAGCGCCGGCCACAGCAGCGCTGCCGATATGAAGACCGGCACCGTGCCGGCGCGGTCGACGATGGGCGCGGCAAGCGCGACGCCGGCGCTCTGGCCGAGGAACAGCATCGAGGAGAAGGCGGCGACCGCGGTTGACCGCGACTGCGGCAGCATCTGGGTCGCGTTCGTTTGCAGCGTGTTGTGCACCATATAGTAGCCGAGGCCGAGCAGCGTGCAGGCAAGCGGCGCAAGCTCCCAATAGGGCACGGCGGCAAGGGCGACGAAGCCGAGCGCGACGGCGATGCCGCCGCCGAGCACCAGGCCGCGCTCGCCGAATTCGACCAGACGATGAACGCTCATCGCGTAGAGCACGCTGCCGACGCCGTAACCGGCGATGATAGTGCCGGCGACCGAGAAGCTCAGCCCGAAGCGGCCGTGCAAATCGGCGGCGACGTAAGTGAAGCCGCCGAAGAAGATGGCGGCCTCGATGAAAACCGAAAGCAGGACGAAGCGTGTCCACGGCGAGCCGAGCAGCATGCGGTAGCCCGACACAAAGCCCGTGTGTGCGCTGTGCTCATGGTGCACCTGCTTTGTCCACGGATTGATGCGAAACTGGCTGACGAGCGCGAGCGCGCTGCCGGCGAACACGAAAGCGAGCACGACGAACACCGAGCGCCAGCCTAAATGATCGCCGATGATGCCGCCCGCCACCTGGCCGGAGATCATTCCGGTCATCTGCCCGGCAAGGTAGCGCGCGAGCACGGTCTGGCGCCGCGCGTAAGGCACGGCGTCGCCGACATAGGCCATGCCGAGCGGCACGATGATGGCGGCGCCGGGCGCCGAGATGAAGCGGGCGAGCGCAAGCTGCGGCACCGATTGCGCGCCGGCGCACAGCAGCACCAGAAGGCAGGAGATCGCGCACGCGGCCGCGACCGCCTGACATTTGCCGAGGCGATCGCCGATCAGCCCCGAGAAGGCCTGCGTCAGGCCGTAGGGGATGGCATAGGCGGTGACGATCGCGGCGGCTTCGCCGATACTGGTGCCGAAATCCTGCGCCACCTGCGGCAAGAGCGGATCGGACATACGCAGGCTCGCGCCGCTGGCGAAGGCGGAAAACGCCAACAGCGCGATGACGGTGGTGAGCGCGCGGTCTTGCGTGGTGGCGGGGGCTTCCAAGTTGACTCCGGCAAAGGCACGGGCTTTCTAGCCCGCTACGAGATTCAAGCAAAACAGCAATGATCGATAAGACCTACCAGCCCGGCGACGTCGAGGGCCGCATTTACCAGACGTGGGAACAGGCGGGCGCCTTCCGCGCCGGCAGGCCGGAGCGCGCCCAGGCGGAGCCGTACTGTATCGTTATTCCGCCGCCCAACGTCACCGGCTCGCTGCATATGGGCCATGCGCTCAACAACACGCTGCAAGATATTCTGGTGCGTTATGAGCGCCTGCGCGGCAAGGACGTGCTTTGGCAAGTCGGCACCGATCA
>Ga0187780_10000363_pt1 | contig 34340 bp, 35 predicted proteins | sample 1015_Q2_SP10_20__FD_132429 | JGI IMG/M metagenome (GOLD analysis project Ga0187780, IMG submission 132429) | Tropical peat soil microbial communities from peatlands in Department of Meta, Colombia - 1015_Q2_SP10_20_MG | ecosystem: Environmental > Terrestrial > Soil > Wetlands > Peat | place...
ATACGATCATCCTGGTTACTCACGAAATGGACATTGCGCAGCACGCCCACCGCGTGATCTTCATTCGTGACGGCAAAATTGCCTCGGACGAGAAGGTAGTTAAGAAACAACGCGTAGGCGATTGATCCTTACCGAAACGCTCCTTCACTTTCTGCCGTTCACTTCAGAGTGATCGGACCTGCTGCGCGTTGCGAGCCGTCTCTATCGTGCCGCTGCAGGCTGCGAGGCGTCGTCTTCCCCGAGCAGCTCAACGTTTGTCAAGTAGGTATGGGAGAGCCGGTCGTGCCAGGTCAGCCCATCTTCATCCCACAGCACCCATAGGAAGCCAAGAAAGCAAGTGCCTGCAGAAAGCATGTAGCCGACAGCTCGCAGCAGGTACTGCCGCGGACTGGGCACATCTCCTGTGGAGCTTGCTACTTGCAGCCCGGAAACCATCATGCCAGGCGTGCTGCCGCCGAAAATGGTGAACAAACCAAAATACTGCAAATAGACAAAAGCAAAGGTGAAGAAGCACACAGCTGCGCTGAGCTTGCTAAGTGTGAAGTGGCCCCCGAGCGATCCGAACAGTGCTAAGAAACCCCCGTACGCAAAGGCCAGACACGCTGCGTCGATAACTAGTGCACGTCGCCGCTCATCGAGTGAGGCTACAGGAAACAGGCCCTTTTGAACGGGAGGCAGCTGTTCGGGCACAGATTCCGCGACGTGTGAATCGCTCTCCGGCGGGGTTGAGACGTCGATGAGCAACTGCGGCTCCGCAGTCTCCGGCTTCCTTGCCATCCGGCCAATCGCCACGGTGAAGGCGAAATCGTCAGGCGGCTTCGACTTGTCGTCCTCGGGTTCCTCGACGCCCAGGGCGATCTCCTTCAACGCTCCCATGTTCGACAGGACGGCTTCGTGGGCTTCAAATGGCAAGGCCGCCTGGGACTGATTCGCAGAGGCCTTGCGCCGCCGGGCTCGATAGGCTTGCAGGCGCTGGTTCAACTCGCCCCGCCATTCTTCTCGGGTGACGGCATCAATCTCGAGATTGATTTCTGTGGATAGAGATGCCCCCGAAAGCGTAGGAGCTTCCAGGGAATCACAAAAGCGGCATGCGCGCTCGCCTGAGGGGAGCACGGAGCCACACTGCGGGCAGATTGTATTCACCGGTGCGTTTTGCGCTGCGGACGCTCTCACTCCGGTGAGGAGCCTATTCAGAATAGCATTTTCAGGGTTTGTCAATCAGAAGAGAATCGAGGCAAGGAACCAAAAAGACACGCAGCAGACGGGTTAGTACTCGCCTTGCTGTGCAAGGACCTCCCGGCTGAATGCGATGCGCCGGTCCAACGTGACCACTGCGTACGTCGCGCACCCCGCACGTTCGTGTTCCGCCCATGTTTGAAGCGAGGGCACTAGCCGCGCAACGCTGCTTTGTACGAGACCGAGAATCTTGAAATAGGCCCCCACAGCTTGGAGGCCGGAGCGATCTTCTGGCCGCTCAGGGCACAACTGCAGGAGTTGCATCACGCGCAGAAAATCCCGCCCAGAGGCCGAGGCAGGGATCCCGGTGACGTCACGGACTTCTTTCGAGAGCATGTGGCGGGCGGAGGAGGCCATCAGCGAGCGGCAATAAGAGACAAAGAACATCAGTAGCGTGACCACGGAAACGACGAAGATCAGGGAGGCCATCATCGATGCACCGCCACGAGTCGCGCGGGCATAAGTCGCGACTCTTCCGAATGCCGCCACATCGTGATCGTCCAGGAAAGCGGCAGGAGGCAACCCAGAATTGGTGCAAGGCTGCTCACCACCGAATACTTACTCGCAAGATTCACCAGCGCATAGATGGCGGCGTAAGCGCTGAAATAGACTCCCAGAGCGAGGACAAACTGCACCAATCGCGTCCGTGTCTCACGCAACTTCAGGATGGCGCCCCAAAGAACATACGTGAGCACGAGGCCGACAAAATACAGGTTCTGCGAAAGTTCATAGGCAAAACTAGTGACCAAACGCTGTGTGGACTGGGCTATCACCCCGTATGAAAAAGCCGCCGTTCCCAGCAGCAAGAACAAGGCCGTCAGGCGAACGTACTTGCCGAATTTGAGCTCACCAAACACGCGCGAATAGAGGCTGACCAGGGCAACGTACAATGCCAAGGTCAGGAGCGTATCGGTGTAATAGTATGCGTAACGATAGGCATCAGAGGACTGACCGAATTTGGTGAGAAAGAGATAACGAATCCCTTCGACGCCAAGGACTAACATAAAGTAGAGATTGAGATAGAAATAGCGGAGAAACGATCGGCGGGCAACTGAGCACACCACAAACGCGAGCTCGAGAGCCATCCCAGAGCACCAGATGATCAGTGTTGTAGGACCAGGCATTTAGCTCTTTTGGCCCGGTCCCTTCTCAGTTTACGCGTCCAAAAGTCCGCGCCTGAGACGACCAGGCAACTACGAGTTCTTCGGTGGCGGTGGCGGTGGTGGTGGCGGCGGAGTTGGAACTGGCGATGAGCCATTTCCCGCTATCACCGCAGTGTTCGAGTGACCACCACTCAACACCGTCTTTAGGCCCATGGAGCATACCAAGATGCCTAAAGCGAGCGTAAGTGCCCCTAGTTTCCTTGACATTGTGCCTCCGAGGGACAAACGTACGGAGACACTCTATCCTGACTGCGGATAGTGTCAAGTAGGGCACACTACTACCGTGTTAAGAAAGCATCAACGGCAGTAGATGTCAGTATTCGCCTGTTCTTCGCCAGACGAACGCCTGACTAGCTTCCGCCCGCACAGGAGGGTAAGGGATCGTTCCGCATCGAAACAAGAGTACTCATGCTCTACAATTTTGGTACCAAAGTACTACGGCACGCGACGCCGCGGATTCGATCAGAGACATCCGGGTCACCTGCCTGATGCGCCGCATCACTTTCCAGCCCCGCTTGCAGCACCTGCCGGCCCGCGCTTGACACCCTTCGCCGTTAGTTCGTACGATGGAAAATCGTCATAGGCCGGCGTAGCTCAGTGGTAGAGCGAGGGTCTCATAATCCCTAGGCCGTGGGTTCGATTCCCCCCGCCGGCACCAGACTCGCATCCTCTTGCCCGTGAGCGATTGACACTCATTGGCAACTCCGGCAGCATAAGCGAGTTGTGCCATCCCCCTCTCTATCTCACTCATCCTCCATGGATTTGCTTCTAGTGAACCCTTCGGCGGGGGGAGGCCGTGCCGAGCAGATTCTGCCGAAACTGCGCCGGTTCGCTGAAAGGCGAAGGTGGGAGCTCGAAGTTTGCATCACGCAAAGCCCCGAAGACCTTGCTACCAGGGCGCGCGAGGCGGCGGTTTCCGGCAGGAAAAGGATTCTGGTTCTCGGTGGCGATGGGACGCTTCAACTCCTGGTGAACGCCCTCATCGGTTATCCCGAAACAATCCTCGGAGTGATTCCCGCAGGCACGGGAAATGACTTGGCGGCATCGCTAGGGTTGCCGGAAGATGCTCTTAAGGCCGCTGCCCTGCTACTTGACGGTGAAATCGGTGAGGTAGATGCGGTCAGAGTCCGGACTTCAGAAGGACGAGAACGCCTGTACACCGGTGGCGGAGGCGTCGGTTTGGACGCGGAGGCAGCTCGCTACGCAAGCGGTGTCTATCGCAATCTGCATGGACGTTTTCGGTACTTGCTCTCAGCCATTCGGGCGCTTTTTGGCTTTCAATCCATCTCCGCGACCATCACCATGTGCGGCAGCGACACAGAGAAGCTCGAAGCCACTGCTCTCCTTGTCGGGATCCTGAATACGCCGAGGTATGGCGCGGGGCTCTTTCTCGCTCCAGATGCACAAACTGACGATGGCAAGCTCGATCTCGTGGTCCTCGACGATCTGCCCATCATCGAGGTTCTCGCACTGCTGCCTTCCCTGGCGTTCCGCGGTGTGCTCAAGACAAATCGAGTGCGGCGGTTTCGCGTGGAAAGCGTACGCATCGAAACAGACAGGCCCCACCACTTTCACGGCGACGGCGAGATTGTTGGGACCACACCCGTGGAGATCTCAGTAGTGCCACGAGCGATTCGCGTCTTACGCGCTTCAAGAAAAAGAGGAGCCTAGTTGGGCATCGAAAGAGGCGAACGGCTGTCCTGCACCTGATTCTTCTTGTGCTTCTTCTTGGAGTGCCGCTTCAGGAAGGCGTTCAGGTCGGGGGTGAATTCCTTCAATTGGTTCCAGCCAATGTTGTAACCCTGGTTGATGGCCCACCCGCTCAGTACACCGCGCAGCTCGCGGTCCTGTTTCGGATAATACAGCATGGAAATGCTGGCTTGACCTAGTTGACCAAAGACTTGAGAAACGTTGAATGTTGGATTGCCGGAATCCGTCCTGGCAATCAATACCCGTGATGCGGCGTATGCGATGCGAGACAAGGCAGAGCCGCGCCCTCTGCGGAAGTACCTGGGATCCTGGTGAATCAGGTTCGGAATAACGCCGTAGATGAGCATGCTCCCCGTGAACTGGTCGCCTTCCTGCGCCAGATACCGCTTGCCGAATGCTCCCCAGCCTTGACCGTAGTGTGGGAGTCCATCGGCTGCTTGCGAGATGCCTGCTTGGATGAGATTCCCGAAGTGCGCGCTCTCGTCCCAAAATTGGTGCCAGGCGATGTTGTATTTTTGTTTAGTTGTCAGCGGGCCTTGATTTTCGGGCTGGTCGTTCGTGGTCATAAAGTTGGGTATGATCCAGAAGATGCGCTTCGGGACTTCGTCGTTGGCTTCCTTGTCCCGCGGATCCGCTTTCGGCTTTTCTTGTGCTTCAGTCTGAGTTTTGGGCGCCGGGCTATCCGGTTTTTCCTGGGCGCAAAGAGACACAACCATGCAGACCAGGGTGATCAGGACCACCCGGCACGCATAGTGGAACAAACGCAGACTCATCTCCTTACGTATGCCTCGTTTCGCTGGAATACAGCGGAAACTCCGCCGTTTGCAGGAAGTTTTCAGTTTACTTGATACGGCTCCGATCCCCAAATTGTCCGGCAAGTCGTGCGGCGAAAGTCGAACCCCAACAGACTATGTCTTTTTGCGGTCGATCTTCAGATTCAGTGTGATTTCTTTACGGCTGTCCAGAGAAGTCACCGTGCGAGGAGCCGACTTTTGGTCGCCGGCTTCCGCATAGATCTCGTAATCCGCATTGGGATCAAGTCCGGTGAATCGGTAACTTCCTTGCTCGTCCGTGAAGTGGCTGAGCACCATGTTCGTGCGAAGATTCTTCAGGAATACAACGCTGTTTTGAATGGGCTTCTCTGATTTGTCCGTGACAATCCCGCGCACCGAGCGCAACTGGCTTTCCTTTTTGGAATTCTGGGCCGCCGCGACGCCAACCAGTAAAATGAGTCCGGCAGCAAGCAAGGGAATGCTTCGACGCAGCTTCATGGCTTTGCTCCCGTCTTTGTTTTGCTCAGCGGTTCAAGCTGAACCGACAGGCGTTGCTGAACATCCACTTTGCCGTCAACGCTTCTAGTCTGGCCGGCGTAGTTCTTCTCTTGAATCACCACTTCATAGTCGTAGCCCGGTGGCACGCGCACGGCAAACTCACCGCGTGAATTCGTGTACGTCTCCCAACGAAACTTCTTTTCCCCCGTCTGGCGAATTCGCACCTGCACTCCAGGAAAAGACAGCGCCTTGTCATTGAACACTGTGCCAATGATCAAGAAACTCGGCACCGGCTTGCTTTTGATCTTCCCGGACGTACTGACGGAAGAGGAAACGGGCGCTTGTCCGGTGGAGGAGGCTGGGGGAGCAGGCGAGTTGGTTTGCTGAGGGATGGCCCATACCCAGGGGGCCAGGAAAGAAGCCAAAAGAAGTGAGGAAAGAATCTTCATCCCGCCGTCAATGCTGCAAAAAGACCCATGCTCAGTTCGATGAAAGAGGTCGCTCCAGAAGATGCCAAGGACAAGGGGGGCGCGTGCTTACTCTTCCTCCTCGTCTTCTTCATCCTCGTCGAGATCGTCCTCGTCAGAGAAGTCCCCATCCTCGTCAAATTCCTCTTCTTCCTCGTCCTCGTCGAGGTCATCCTCTTCCTCAAGATCGTCGGAAATGGGATTCAACGCCACGGGGTGAGTCTGAGACACCTCCAGCTCGGTTTCGCATTCCGGACAGCTAAGGATCTCTCCTTCTTCCACTTCGTCTTCGTCCACGTCAATTTCTGCGGAACATTCTGGGCAGCGAAGCACGGATCCATCCTCCGAGTTGGGCTTTGCAAGGCGAACCACGAACAAGAGCTGGCTCGCCATCCGGCGTATTATATACCTCGGCGAGCAGGGTCACACTCAACCGTCCTCGCCTGCATTCAGTGTATCTCAACCCCCTGAGCGAGAGAACCATAACGCATGGCTAAAGAATATCCCGACCGTCCTGTCGTCGGAATTGGCGGCGTCGTCATCGAAGACGGACGGGCGCTTCTGATTCGCCGCGGCAGTGAGCCCCTCCGGGGTCAATGGTCCATCCCTGGCGGCACCCTGGAAATCGGAGAGTCATTGCAGGCCGGCGTCGCAAGGGAATTGCTTGAAGAAACGGGGCTGGAAGTCCGCGTTCTGGACATGATTGAAGTCTTTGACCGCATCTTCCACGAAGGAACGGGCGGCCGTGAAGGTTCCTCGAAGTCGCCGAGATTCCACTACGTAATTGTCGACTATCTATGCGAGCGGATTTCGGGTGAAGCGCGCGCCGGCAGCGATGTGACAGACCTGGTCTTCGCGGGAGAAGACGAACTCGAGAAGTATCAACTGACCGAAACAGCTACCCGCGTTTTGCGCAAAGCGTTCGCACTGGCCCGTGAACGACAGACAAAACGTTGAGCGTTGACTCCGCCGGCTCCTGCCGATTGAAGTGGGCTTTTATTTCACAATCTTCAGGATTTCTATGTTTCCATTTGAATTCGTCAGCGAGAGCGTGCATCCGCCATTCCCGATCTTCCCGTTCAAAGAGTCCCCGCTCAGAACCCCGCTGGAGGTTACTGGCAATTCGCTGGTGATGTGCCCGAATGAGGTTTTGGCGCTCACTTCGTATCCCGCGTCGGCTGGCAATCTAACTTGTATCGGCGAGAAAGAAGTCTTCAGTGAAACATTCTTGCAACCAGAAGAAGTGCGTGCCGCCGACACGCTGACTGCTCCGTTCTGGTTGTCGACCGAGATGGAACCACTGATGTCATCCAAAGTGATGGAAGCAAAGCTGGTCTTTGCGGTGGCATCGCCTTTGACGGCATTGGCGCTCACCGGCCCATTTGAGTTTTCGATGGTCAGATTTCCACTCACCCGCTGGACATTCACGGAACCAAAACTCGTCTTGGCATAGGCCTCTCCGCCCACATCACTCAGGTTGATCCGCCCATTGCCAGTCGTTGCGCGCACGCCCTTCGGCAAACCACTGGCCTCAATCGAGCCAAAGGAAGTGTTGAACGTGCCTCTTCCTTTGATTTCCTTCACCGTGATGTTTCCGTTGGAATCCTCGACCTCGACCGGCCCGTTGATCTGTTCCAACGAGACCTCGCCAAAAGTTGTCTTAACGTAGACCTCGCCTCCCGACGGTCCCCCGTGCACACGGCCGTTCGACGAAGTGCATCTGGCATACCCGGCCACGTTCGCGAAAGTAATGGAGCCAAAACTGGTGTTGAGTTGCGCACCGCCGCTCACGGTGTTGACCTCGATCGCTCCGTTGTTGTCGTTTACGCTCAGGTCGCCGTGGATGTTCCGCGCGTTCACCGAACCAAAAGAGTTGCTGATCTTCGCGGCCCCGGCATCCGCGACTTCCACGGACCCATTGCCACCGGAAATCGTGACCGCGCCTTGAACATTGTTCACGCTGATGGACGCGAACCGGTCCCTAACGTCCAGCGTCCCCGTCACCGTCGAGACGGTCACCGAGCCGTTGTTGTTCACGATGGTGACGCTGCCGTCGGCTCCCGTGGCTTCCACGGAACCGAAGGAATTCGTGAGTTTCGTCGAGCCACCATCGCGAAATGTGAGTCGTCCGTGGCCATTCTCGATATCGGTCCAGCCGTGCACTCCGGCAATTTCCACGTTGCCGAAGCCATTCCGCAGCCACAGCTTCGCATCGTTCGGAACGGCGATATCGTAATCCACGGAATACGACGGCCCGCCGATGCGCATCTTGAAGAAACCTGACACCTCACTCGGGTACACTGTGCGGACCTTGATTCCTTGAGTGTCCTGCGAAACTTCGATGTGGATCTGTTCGGCAAACTTATCCGCATCAGCCTGGCTATGCGCTTGGACCCGAATCGTAGCCGAGATTCTTACTTCGCGGCCGCTCTCTGCATGAATGCGGACATCTCCGAATTTGTGCTCCATGCTTAGGGTTTGGTTAGCGCCAAGAGTCAGAGTTTTCTGGAACTCCTTGGTGGCCGTGTTCTGTCCCGAGGATTTGCCCAGGGCAGGAATCGCCAACAGGCAACCGGCTCCCAACAGAATCATGAACTTCCCAACATGAGCTGACCTGGAATTGCTCCTCATCGCTTCGTCTCCAAAACTTCTCGTAATGTCTCCTGCTTTTCCTGATACATCGCCAGTAACTGGTATCTCAGGTGTGCGTTCGAAGGATTCCGTCCTGCCTCCTCACGCAATTCCCCGATCGCGCTGTCCAGCACGATCAATTTCTCTCGGTAGTTGACCATCAATGGGGACGCCGGCGAATCGAGTTGCGGCTTCGTCTCAGCAGCCAATTGGTCGATCGCCTTCATGTATTCCCGCTGCGTACGCTCAACCTCGGCCAGTGCGCTGTTTTTCAACAATCTTTCTGAAGCAACGGTCGGAGAGCTCGGTTGGCGAACGACATAGATGACCGTCGCAGTCAGGACTACCGCCAGCGCGCTAGCAAATGCCATCTGCCAACGCAACGGAATTGCTCTCCAGAATGCGACGCTTTCCCAGTATCCGTGTGTGTCAAATTGCCGCCGCTCGTGCTGCCTGAGCGATTTCTCGATTTTGGCCCACAGCGCAGGATCATCTTGATAATCGCGCATTTCTTCAGCAGAAATACTCAGAGCTTTCCACGCGCGAATTTCTTCTGCACACTCCGGACAGCCCGCAGCGTGTGACTCAAGCGCTGTCCATTCCTCGGCAGAACCGCCGAGGTAGATGCGTTCACGATCCTGACAATTGATGTTCATCGTGCCCCTCGCACTTCGGCACTTCTGGGTGGCTCCAACATGCTCCGCAAATTCCTTTTGGCCTGGAAAAGGGTGTTCTTCGACGCGGTCTCGCTGATTTCGAGCAACGACGCAATTTCGGCGTGACGGAATCCTTCCACTTCGTACAAAAGGAAAACGTCCCGCTGGTGTTGCGTGAGTTGCGCAAGGGCGCGCTCCAGAGCCATTCGCAACGAAGGGTGAGCGCCGGGCGCCCGTGGCTCGGGGAATGGAGCAGTTTCTGCGGAATCATCCTGCGCATGTTCCTTGCGGCGCAAGCGGCTCCGCCCGAGGTCATGGCATGTGTTCACCAGGATCCGAAACGTCCAGGTAACGAAGGAAGATTGTCCGCGGAAGCTTGAGATGCCTCTTTGAATTTTCAGAAACGTGTCTTGGACCGCATCTTCCGCGTCGCTTTGCGAACCCAGCAGGTTGCGGGCGAGATTCTTCATGCGCGCGCCTTGCAAGTGGTAGAGCCGTTCGTAGGCGTGCATATCTCCGGCCCGGCAACCGGCCGCAAGGACCATGTCATCGGAATCGACGCCCGCCATCCGGCTCGCTCCGGCTCCGATTCCCGAAGGTTCCACTTGCCGCTCCCCCTTGACTGCCTCACAGGTGATTCTATTCTCCCAAGGCAGCGCAAGTCCTACCGATCCCATCTCGTTCTCCTGAGGTATAGACGACGGGAAACAGCGAAATGTCAGGGGCGCGGATGGCGCCTGTAACGGTCGTACGTATTTCCATTTCAGCTACTTACTGTGGATGGGCCGGCAGGCTCCGTTGAATGAGTTAGAAAATACGCTCGGCCGGCCCACTTCAACTTGCGCACTCTCGGGGCAAGGCGCCGCGCGTCCTCTCGCGGTTCCCAAATTCGACAATTGCATCGCGCAGGTCAGCGGCAGTGAAATCCGGCCAGCGCTTGTCAAGGAACACGATTTCCGCAAACGCGCATTCCCAAAGCAAAAAATCAGAAAGACGCTGTTCGCCGCCCGTGCGGATCAGGAGATCCACGTCGGTTGACCCGCCCCGCTGGACTTCCGAAAGCACATTTCCAAAAGCTTCGGCCGAAAGCTCCGTGACTTTGTAAAACTTGCTGGCGGCTTGAAAGAGGGAGTGTCGCGCCGAATAATCCACAGCGAGGCGGAGATGGAGCGTTTTGCCTTGTGAAGTCATCGCTTCCGCTTCAGCGATCGTCTCCCGCAAAACCGCAGGAAGGCGGTCTCGACGCCCAAGAATGCTCAACCGAATCCCTTCATCTAAGCAGTGACTGGTTTCAGTCCGGAGGTATTCCTGTAAGAGATCAAGAATTGCATTGACTTCGGCGGGCGGCCGCTTCCAGTTGGCCGAGGAAAGCGCGAACAGCGTGAGCGTATGAATCCCCAAATGCGGCGCGCAACGGATGATGCTCCTCGCGGTTTCCGCACCGGCACGATGCCCGGCCGAGCGTGGCAGGCCCCGCGAACTGGCCCAGCGCCCGTTTCCGTTGCAAATGATGGCGACGTGCAGGCGGTGTGCGGTGACTGGAGGCGCTTGCCGGGTGAGGTGCGAAACAGTTTGAAGCATGTGCATGTTCCTTCTTCGCCGCGACTCCGTGCAATGTACTTTATATTGCAAAGCAAATTCGCAAAAAATTTTTACCGCTCGCGCGTCGCCCGGATCAACGCCTCCATGTGATCCAAGTAACGTTCCAGAGCCCGCCGGCCGGCCGCCGCCAACCGGTATTCCGTCTTCGGCATCCGCCCGTCAAACGACTTCGTGCAGACGATGTAATCCGCCTCTTCCAGCTTCCGGGCATGCACGCTCAAATTCCCGTCCGTGGTTTTCAAGAGCGCCTTCAACTCGTTGAACGTCAGCGAGCGGTTCACCGCAAGCGCGCTGACTATTCCAAGGCGAATCCGCTCATGAATCAGCCGGTCAAGGCTTGCCGAAACCGGGTGCGAGGCCGCCGGGCGAACCGGAGCGGGCGCTTCCTCGCGGGCAACGCGCTCCTGACGAACTGTTGACGTCTTGGCCATATTTCTTCTCAGGATCGAAACCGAACTCTCAGCCTCCGTACCGTAACGCAATCCAAAAACCAAAAGCAATCTGAACCAAACCGAATCCCGCGGCCATGAAAAGGTTTCCCCACGAGGCTGGTGAAAACAGTGCCCCTGCTCCCAGGGCCATCAGACACAAGCCCATGATGGGCACGGCTCGCACCGAAAAAGCGCCCCCCGTTACAATCGCGGTTCCGTAGAGCAGCAGCCAAACTCCAGGCAGGGCGGACACCGCACCCAAATGAAAGAGGGCCAGTGTAAGCAGGCCACCCACTACGATTGGTGGCGCGAAACTCAGGACAAACTTGCGGCCCGGCCCGGAGAACAAAGAGGAATTGGCGCGGCGCGCTTTCGTAGCCGCAGCGGGACCGGCAATGCCCACGGCAACAAACGCTTCAGCAAGCCACACGGCGGCCCAAGCGCCGGGAGTTGTCTGACGAGATGCAATCACGGCGGCTGCCAGCGCCGTCATGCCCATCGTCACCCCGCCCCAGCCGGGGACGGCAGTGAACTCCGCGGCACTCTCCATTGTTTCCCGGATATAGCGGAGATGATCGGCGGCGCGAAGATCGATGGGAATAGGATCCCGGCGAACGGCACGGTTTGGGCCAGAAGACGACATGAAGAAAGGCTAGCGGAGAAGCGAACTGATGTCAAGTACTTTAAGATATAAAGTCCTGCCGGCTCAATGCATTCGTCGGTACTTTCCACGCAGCGCGTTCCACCTTATGACGAATACATCCAGGAACATTTGCAGGCTGTCCCTCATCATGCTCACCTTCGTTGCCGGTGAGTGCGCCCAGCGCACTGGAACCTCGACCGTCGAAAGCCCGTGATGTCGCGCCAGATAAAGAAGTTCCGGATCGAAACCAAATCTCTCGATGCTCTGTTGCTCAAAGATGATCCGGCAGGGCTCCCGCCGAAACGCCTTGAACCCGCATTGCGTATCGACGAAGGGAAGCCGCAGAATCACACGCACAATTCGATTGAAAACAACACCGGCAACTTCGCGAAACAGGGATTGGCGCACTTCGATGAGGCTGCGGTCGATTGCGCGGCTGCCGATGGCAACGTCGTGATCTTTCAGCGCGGCGTAAAGCTTCTCCCCCTCCTCGATCGGCGAGGAGAGGTCCGCGTCCGTGAACAGAATCATTTCCCCCGTGGCCTCGAGCGAACCATGCCGAACGCTGAATCCCTTGCCGCGATTGATGCCATTCCCGACAACGCGCAACTGAGGGATCCGGTCGCGCCATGACTCTGCCACGGCCGCCGTCCGGTCCGTGGACCCATCATCGACTACGATCACTTCGGTGTTCGGCCGCCTTGTCCGTATGTAATTTGCGACCTTTTCGAGCGCGGCCGGCAGCCGCTCCTCCTCGTTAAAGGAAGGAATGATGACAGACAGTTCAGGAGAGTTGGTCACAGGGTCTCCCAACTTCTCCAACCGTGCCTTCCAATCAAGGGTACGAAACGGCAAGGCTCCCGGTGCTCCATGGAACAGTTGTTGCCGTGGCGAGTGACCAGGATTAGTTGCTGGTGGTCTTCCGTCCCGATCGGCGCAATGATGCGGCCCCCTTCACTTAGCTGATCCAAGAGCGGCTGAGGAAAAGATGGCGCGGCCGCTGCCACAAGAATGGCGTCGTAGGGCGCAAATTCCCTCAAGCCCTCTGATCCATCTCCGCAATGTACGTGCACGTTCTGAAATCCCAACTTCTGCAGGAGTTCGGCTGCAGACCGTGCCAACTCCGACCGGCACTCCACGCCGTAGACCTCTCGGGAAATTAAAGAAAGGACGGCGGCTTGATACCCGGAGCCGGTCCCAATGTCGAGTACTTTCTCGGATCCGGCCAGGTGGAGAGCTTCGGTCATGGCCGCAACAATATATGGCTGCGAGATCGTCTGGCCGCCCCCGATGGGAAGCGGTTCGTCGGCGTAAGCGTCGCCTCTTGACTTTGCAGGAATAAACTCATGGCGCGGCACTGTCGCCATCGCGCGCAAGACTCGCTCATCCTTTACGCCGCGCTTGCGGATTTGCGTCTCTACCATGGACACGCGCTGCTCCGCGTAAGAATCCCCGGATGCCGCCTTGTCCCAGGTTTTCGTGTTTGTTTCCGTCACAGGGTAACTCCGACCCCGTTGCGTACACGCCCGGTTTCACTATGCTTAGTGTAGCTGATAGACCATGTGAAGGCTGCATTTGAAGATTCGACCTAAGCTTCTGCTGCTCGTGACCGTCCTTTTGCTCGCGGTATCCTTGGCCGGCTACGCATGGTTCCCTGCTGCGGATGTATCCGGATCGTCCGCGGACCGGGTCCTCGTTCTGAAAAGCCAGCACAAGATGATCCTGTTTCGCAATGGACAGGAACTATGTTCCTACCACATCTCAATTGGGAGAAGTCCTCTTGGCCCCAAAACTCGAGCGGGAGATCATAAGACGCCCGAGGGCGACTATGTCTTGGACAGTAAGAACCCGCGAAGCGGATTCCACCTGGCGATGCACATTTCTTATCCCAACTTGTCTGACCGGGAACGCGCTTTAAAGGTAGACGCCGCTCCGGGTGGCAGCATCATGGTGCATGGCATCAAAAACGGCCTCGGATGGCTCGGAAGGCTCCATCGCCTGGTCGACTGGACAGATGGGTGCATTGCCTTGACCAACGCCGAAATGGACCAGTTCTGGAAGTTAGTCCCTGAAGGGACGCCCATCGAAATCCGGCCTTAGCTCTGCTCACTTTTCCCACTCCGCGCCCCTCAGCTTCCCTGCTCGCCCGAACGGTGACCGACGCGGCAAAGCTGTACCGAAGAGCAGGCGCGCCGACTCTTATCCCCTCACTAAAATCGACGGTGAAGAAGCGGGCTCGGGCGCTCTCTCGTTTTCTCCTTTCCGGGCGGGAGGATGTCATGAAGGCAGTATTGGCTTTAGTCGCGATTTACGTGGGGATGTTCTTGGTGGCCATTCAAGGCGGTGCTCCCAGCTCCGTTCAGGCGGCCGCACAAGACTCTTCTCCCAAGCAGAATCCCGCCACCCCGGCCACCGCCGTGGACCCTGCCAAGGATGCGGACATTCGCGCTCTGTTGGATCTCGTCGGCGCCCGCGATCAGGTCCAGGATTCGGTGAAGCAGACCGCGGAACAATATCGTGAGAGGTTGCTGGCGACAGTTCCGAATAACGAGAGAGGTCAAGCGTTCGTCAACGCCACCATAAACGGGTATGAGAAACGATTCGACATGGATCGGGTGAACGATCAGTTAGTCCTGCTCTACGACAAGCACTACAACGACGAAGAAATCAAGGGCTTGTTGCAGTTCTATGGCTCACCCCTTGGCCAGAAGGTGGCTGCGGAAAGCCCCAAGATCTTTCGCGAAATTCAGGAAGCCACGCGTGCCGAGGCCGCCAAGGCCGTGAAAGACGCGCTGCAGGAAGCCAAGCAGGAGAATCCGGGCGTCGGGCAGAATGCCCATCTTGGCAATAATGGCCCGCGTCGCTTCCAGCCACCGCGGCGCATGCCTCCACAGGACTCTCCCGATCAATCTGCCCAGCAGGTAAACCCGCAGTAGGTTTTGCCGGCCTAACCTTCTCTGGGACCTCTACTGAAGGCGCTTCTTGAATTTGATGTCGATGCCAAACGTGCCGTTTTGATCCCGCAGAGCCACCACTGATACACTTCGCGTCACGTTGTACTCCACCTGAATCACCTGTTGCTGCGTTGAACTCACGTTCGACACGTAGGTGACTGTCAGAGTGGGCGTCACTTGTTGTTCCACCGTAACTCGCGCAGCAGCGTTCTGGCCCGAGCCGCTCGTGCCAACACCTGCGAGCCCCGGATCGACGCGGAATCGCGTAATACCGAACAGCCTCTCTACGCGTCCGCCCAATTGGCTGGAGATCGCCTCCGAAAGCAGTGCAGATGCCCCTGGTGAGGCGTTCTGAGAAGTGCCCCCGGTCCGCAGCGCCGCCTCCGAAGTAGTCTGCCCCATCGACAGAAGGGTGATGATGTCGTTTCCGGGAAGGGGCGGATCCGACCGGTACGAGAGGCTCATCTTGCTGGCTTGCCCGCTGAAATTGAGAGTGATCTCGTACTGCTGAACTGTCGTTGTGGCTTCGACGTTAATCACCGGGTCCAGCCGGAACGGGTTGGCAAAGTTCAGGTCGCCGCGCGCGACGCGATAACGGCTGTCGTGAAAATACAGTTCCCCGGAAAGAACATGGATGTGGCCGAGTAAAATGGGATGCTCGGCGGTTCCGCGGACGCGCAAGTTGGCGTCAACCTCTAAGTGCGCTCCCGGCCATTCCATGCGCGCGTCCGGCGTGGAGGCTGCCTCGACATCCAATTGTAGGTTCCGGAGAAAACCGGAAGTGCTGGATCCAGCCAAGCTCGACGTCGAAACTAGCGCGCCTGCGGATTCCAGACCTTCGATCAGGCTCATGCGTTGAATCAATACTTTGCCTGTAAGCAAACCCCCGTCCAGCGTGCCGCTTAGCCGTAGCGACCCTCCCGCGAGCCAGCTGATGCCTTCCGGATAACGAATGCGCAGCCGGTCCGTTTTCGCTAAGATGTCGTACCGCATGGGCTTCTCGGAATAACTCACGCTCCCGGCGAGGGAAAGAATACCGCCGCCTGCTTCCCCAGCCAGATTCTCAAAAAAGAGCCGGTTGGCATCAAAGACTAAGTCTCCCTTGAGATTACTGAGGCCCGTCGGAAAATCCGTTGATCGTGCGGAAACGTTGTTCAACTTGACGCGGCCAATGATTCGCGGGCGGTCGAGCGTGCCTTCAAACGATGCGTTTATGTCTGCGTGACCGGCGATGTCCACGTCGGGAATGTAGCCGTTTAGGAGCCGCAGGTCGACGGAACCATTCAAGTTCATGGAGAGCGTGCGACGGCCGGTGAATTGAACTGCGCCCGTGAGCTGCGCATTCGTGTCCGCGCCCTTGAGAGAAGCGCTCAGGATCTTGAGATTGTCGCGCGAGGAGGTGATATGAATAGGGTTGGCATTCTCCAGTTGAACACCACCGTAGGTCAACAGCAGGCGCGTGAAGTTCGCGTCCACAACAATGGTCTCGGGACGCTGCAACTCGCCTTTCACGTTGATTTCGCCGTCCGCCGTGCCGTGCCCGGTGAACTTCTCGAGATGCAGCGCAGAAATAAGGTATGGGTCGAGATTGATATTCTTGATGGAAATGGTCCCATCCAATGGATAAGGATTCTCCAGGCCGACCGTAAATCCGCCACCCATGACGCCCTCTGTCATCGCGGAGCTCAACTTGAGCTGGGCAGTCCTCCCGTTCGCTCTCAAGTCCCCCTCGAAACTTCCAATCACGTCATTCCCCATTTGAAGATCTACGACGCGGAAGTTGCCTTCGGCTTGCGGATGTAGTGCGGGACCGCTGGACTTCACTCGGAACGAAATCTGGCCTCCTAGGGGCAGGTTCGTGTCCTTAACCCTCCGGAAGTTCGCCAGCGGCAGAGAAGCCCCAACCAAATCCGCCGACAAAGAACCATCCGTGAATCGATACGACACCGTGCCGGTCACAATGCCGGCCCCTCCCGTTTTTTCTGTGCCCGGGGCAAAGAAGCGTAGCTCAGAGTTGCTCAGCCGCACCTCATCCGGCATCACTGTGAGCTGGCCTCGCAATCGGTTGAATGGCACGGTGTAGGCTTCGCCATCAGCGACGTCAAGCAAGCCGGTCAGCATCGGTTCCGCCCGCGTCCCTCGCCCATGGAATTGCCCGGTGATCAATCCCTTCAAAGGGTATTTCCATCCCGCGAGTAGCTCTATTCCTTCGACAGGAACCTTTTCGAAGTTGAGTTCGCTGGACCACTGGTTGTCCGGCAAGAACTCCCAGTCCGTCAATTGAAGTTGGCAGTCAACTCCCGCAGCCATCAGTCCGCGAACGGCGTGCCCGCGAGCAATCACCAACTGGCTTGGGGAAAATGTCAGATCGCCGTCAACGGTATCCAGTCTCAGGTCGTCATAGCGTGCGTGCTCACCGTGGAAGTGCCCCTGAAACTCCGGGCCGTCGGAAGGTCCGATGATCTTTCCCGCCCATTCTGCGGAGCCATCGATGCGCACGGCCGCTTCGGGTGTGCCTGGCTTGTCACCCGCAACTGCATGGATGAAGTCGTCCCAGGCAAGCAAGGAACCGATTTCGAGCCGTGCATCCATCGCACTGTTCTTGGGCGCAAGCCGCCCGGTAAAAGAACCGCGCGCTGTCGGGGTTTCAAAATTCCCTTCTTTAATCTCTAGCAGGTTCAACGCGTCGCGGTACCGGACCTGCCAGTTACCTGTCACCGGCATATGCGCAGGAGCAAGCTGAGTTGGGCCATCCCATCGCATCTTTGCGGAAGCATCGAAGTCGCGGAAGTTCTCATGCCAAGTCGCCACTGCGTCCGCGGAGATGGCGGCATCCCAGTGCAGTTGATCGACGGGGAACCCTTCATGGTCAACCGCATGCGCCACGGAGGAGAGAGGAATGCCGTTTATCCTGGTGTCTGCCCTGAACTGCAATCCTTCGTAACGCATCGTGATTCGCCCGGTAACGCTTTTCCCAAAGCCGACGGCAGTAAAATCCGGGAGAACAACGCCTTGTGGATCGAGCGTATAGCTCGAGTGGCTGGTCAAATTGGCCGCGTGAAAGTCTTCGAATCCCAACGTGACGTTATCGGCGGAGTAGCTTCCCTTCCCAAGCATGGCACCGTTTTCGATGGCGCCTTCACCCCGAATGTCAATCCGGCCAAGTGGAACTTCGGGTGTGCGGAAAGCCTCGCGAATATCCAGCAAGTCAAGCCACGCGCGGTACCTGTAGGTCCATCGAAAGGCAGACAGGTCCTTTGTCGATGCTTGGAGATCCACATGCGAGCGCCCCAGATCGATTACCGCTTGCTCAACCGAAAACCCATCGCGACCCAAAGAGAATTTCGCTGAGATATTGGCAGGCACGGGGATATCCCTGCGCCTTGCGAGCTCAATCGACTGCCAATCCAATGTTCCCAAATAGAGGGGTTGTTCCGGGGTTCCGCTCAGATCTACTCTGAGCTGCAAATCCCCTCCTTGGAAAGCAACCAACGACTTTACGTTGTTGAACAAAACCCAGCCATTTTTGATCTGGACATGGCGAACGCGAAGATCGATGAGCTCTTGCTGCGTCGGCCGATTGGAACCGCCGCGCGGCAACGAGGGCACATTGCCGCCCCTTTTTTCAGTACGGATATGCAACCGGGGCTCTTGCAGCACCAAATCGTTCAGCCCGACCCGACGCCCCCAAAACGAATCAATCCGCAAGCCCATGCGCGCCTGCTCGACGCTGAAGAGCGGTTCCGTATCGGCTGGCTCCTTGCCATGAATCACCAGCCCGTTGATGGTCACATTCAGCGAAAACCACCCCACTGAGACCGTGCGGATTTCCACGTGCATCCCGGTCAGTGTTTCCATCCGGTGAATCAGGATCCTCCGCAGGAGCGGGTTTGCCAGTCCGCTTCCTACCGCAATCCCTGCCAGCGCAAGCAGGAGCAGCATCCAAGTGCCCAACACCCAGAGAAGGTGCTCCAGCCAAAGGATTTTTCGCCAGCGCGATTCCTTCGTCATTTCGGGCTCTCGCTCATCAACTTGTCCACGTGGACCCGCGCTCTGCTTTCTTTCAACCAGCGGTCTGCCTGCATGTTGATCGCGCGCTGTACCAGGGCTTCCTGAATGAAGTCTTTTGCTGCATCCAACGCTGGGGGTGCTTGCCCTCGCGATTCCGCGCGAGGCAGCACGCGCGTGCGGTAAAATTCCTCAATCTCTTTTTCGTCGATGTGAATCGAGGCGCGAAATCTTGAGTCCAAGTAATTGCTAAGGTAAAGCTGCAAGCGGAGCATGCGCAGGACTTCTTCGTCTGAGATCCCGCTCTGTTTCTTGCGCTCCTCGAACGACACGTCTGAGGAGAATGAGCGTTTCAGTCGCTGGAGACTCCGATTGACCTCTTCCCCGGAGGGCTGCGGATACAACGCCGCCTTGGCTTCATTCCTGACAATCCACTGGTCAATTAGGCGATCGAGAATGTCCGCGTCGCTTTGGGATTTTCCGTCAGCGAACGTCTGGTATCTCGCCAGCATCCGTACGTCGCTCAGAAGGATGACGTCCGTATCTACGCGCGCGACAATTCGGTCAATCACTTCTTGAGCGGGCGTCGACGGCGTGGCAATCAGCAGGGCCAGAACCACAATCAGGTTTATTCCAACGGTTCGCATCAGAAGCTCGATCCAAGATTAAAGAATATCTGCAGTTTTGGAAGGCGCGTCCCCTGCTGGCAAAGTACAGCCGCACTTCTGCACGGAATCACAAATTCCGGCCGATTCAGTTCATAGCCCAAATCAACCCGGATCGGGCCAACGGGCGTCGCGTAGCGCAAGCCAAGCCCGACGGTGTGGGAAAAATAGTTGAGCTCATTCGTGCAGTTTTCTACGCATCTGGCTGGATTGAAACGCCCCGGGGGCAATCCCGGATAAGCCGTCTTGAACACGGGTTCGGGCGGTGACCATCGGAACGTCATGCGCGTCAACCGGCTATAAACATTTCCCCCGTCATAGAAAAGTGCCCCGCCCAGACTGGTCCCCACAAAAGGCAATTTGAGCGGGAACCGCAATTCCTGATTCAAGACGAGCATAGCCTGTCCACCGACCGGGAAACCGGTCAGGGAATCGCGCGGCCCGGCCTGATTCAGGGCGAAACCTCGCAGCGAAGTACCGCCTCCTCCAAACAGCCGTTCCGGGAGTGGTATGACTTGAGGCAACGGCGTTTGCGTAGGCGCGGGGAAACTCAGCGAAACCGTGGATGCAAAGGGCTGCAGAATTCCAAGCCGAGCAGACCTCGCGAAACTCCAGTTTCGCGTAATCGGGCGGTAGGTGGAATTTTGCAGGAACAGACGGAAAAAACTGGCACTGGAACCTATGGCCGTTCCCGCCACGCTTAGGTCGGCCGTGTTAAAGGATCCCTTGCTCGCATCGGCGGGATTGTCGCGTGTGTCACGGAACCACGTCCCGCTGAATTCCGAAACCAGCGTCGGCTGATTCCACAACGGTACTTCCTGCGAAGGTATGTTCAGACTGCTCAGCGAAACCTTGCGAAATGCGTAACGAAACAACAATGATGAGCGCGACGAAAGTTGGTCCGTGATCTGTAGGTTTCCCTCGTAGCGGGTCTGCGTAAAGGTGTTAATGTCCTGCGTCTTTTCCACATAAGCGGTCGCTTGAAAGCTGAGGTTCCGCGCACCTAAAGTCTGTGGTGTCGTGTACGCTAGCAAAGCCCGTCCCTGAATTGTGCTGCCACGTAACTTCAACGAGAGTGAGTCGGCCCGCCCCGTCAGATTCTGTTTCGAGATTTCCAGAATGCCCCGCGGGGACGCTTGCACTTTGCCTCCGGTAGGGTCAGTCGTGCTGGCCAGGCGTTGCGCTTCGAACCCCCCGCCATATGCGATTGTGTAACGCTTCCCTTCCTCCACCAGAACAATCACGTCCTTTTCCGGGTCGGTGCCATTGGCGTTTTGCGCGCTGATGGTGACACGGTTGAAGACTCCGAGGTTGTACAACTTCTGTTGCGAGGCAACCACATCACCCTCGCGCAAGGGCTCCCCCTGTTGCACCTGTACTTCCCGATGGATCACTCTAGGCCGGGTCCGCTTGTACCCGCTCAGCAACACCCGGCGGACGATGACCTGAGGCCCCTCCTGGACTTTGTACACAAGCTTCATCGGCTGGGCCCGCTCGACGGGGGGAGCTTTGGAAACCTCATTTGCTTTCTTGCTGGGGGGATCAGAAAACACTCCTGCCGGGTCGGGCTCAGCACCCCAGGAGAAAGTGGCGTTGGGAAAGCCGTGATTGAAGTAAAGGGCAAGGATGTTGTCACGGTCGGAAGCAACGCTGATTTCCGAATACGGCTGGCCGGGCAACGAGCCGAGAACACTGCGAATTTCTTCCTCGGTTATTGCACTCATCCCTTCCACCTTCAAACTGGACACCAGCGTCTGTTTTCCTTCATTGATTTGGAAACGGGCCATCAACTCCCCCCCCTTTTTGCTGTCCTGATTGGGAGTGGATGCAACCACCGTGGCGGATAAAAAGCCGTTTGCCACATAGAGGTTTTTCATCGAAAGCACGTCCGCGTCGAGCAGCCGCCGGCTAAACCGGGGTTTCACAAACAAGCTGCTCGGCGTGATCGAGAGGCGGCTCCGAAGAAGGTCGGTACTGAAATAATGATTTCCGGCGATCTCTATGCGCAGTCCCTTGTAGCGAGGGCCGCGGTCCACTTTATAGGTGATGGTTTCCTCTTGCGCTTTCAAATCCTTGTTGCCATTCTTGTTTTCGCCGGCCACCACTGTGTAATTCACATTCGCGTCGAAGTACCCCTCGCGTTCCATTCGCTCCCGCAGATTCCTCTTACCTTCCTCAAGCAGGTCCGGATCCACCGAGCCTTCCTGATAGATGGGGATTAGCCTCCTCAAATTGCGCTTCGAGAACTTCGCGCCCTGAACGGCCACGCGGACGATAGGTCCGGCGGTCACTTCGAGTGTCAATGGCAAGGAATTGGAGCCTTCGCTGTATTCCCCACGCCGCACAGAGACTTGCGCGCTCAAGTGTCCCTTCTTTTCGAGGAATTTCCGGACATGGTCTGACCCCTTTTGCACGCGCGCGACCGTAAGCTCGCTTGCCTTCCGGAGTCCAAAAAGCCTGAGCAGTTCGCTGTCTGTGTATGCCGTGTTGTTCAACAATTCGATACTTCCGAGGCGGACGCGCGGGCCTGGCTCCACATGAACGATCACATCCAATTGATGAGTCTGGAGGTGTGGCTGCTCTTCAACCGTCACCTTGGCCTGATAGAGGCCTTCGTCGCGCAGCGCATCCGTTAGCCGGCCTACTGCTTCTTCAATGTCTCCGGAACGGTAGGTCTGTCCCAGCGAGAGTTGCATGGATCCAACTGCCGATGCCTCGGAAGGAGGCGGTCTTAATCCTTGAATCAAAACCCGGTTGATGAAGAGATTCTCCCGAACGACGAAGTCGACTCGAACGCCATCCTCTTCCTTCAATTGGACTGCTCGAATGTCCGCATAATCCCCAGTCTGGTAAAGGACCCGGATGCTCGCCGCAATGCCGTCAGTGTTGAACGCCTCGCCAACCTTCACCGGAAGGCCAGGCGGGTTAGTCACAAGCACCCTTCCATCCTCCGTGATTACGCGTAGGCCTCGCACCTCAGAACTCTGAGTGGTTCCAACTTTCTCATGCAACTCTGCCTGGCCACACACGGGGCGTCCTGCCCACAACAGAAGCAGGAGCGCAAATCCGCGCAAACTATTGGTCCAGTGGACTTTCATCCGTCCCATTATTCAGACGAAGGGTAGCACAGGGGCGTTGCTTCCTCGGACGCCTTTAGAGCTATGATGAGAGGAGTCCTGTGCTTGGAATCTATTTTACGTGAACCTTACTCTCGACTCGAAATACTCGCGGCAGGTGCTCTTTGAGCCAATTGGCCCGGAGGGGCAGGAACAGTTGCTCGGCTCGAGTGCGGTGCTGGTCGGTTGTGGAGCCATCGGAGCGGCAACGGCAAACCTGCTGGTCCGTTCGGGGATCGGTCGTCTGCGCATCCTGGACCGTGATTTTGTCGAGCCTTCCAACCTCCAGCGACAGACCCTCTTCGACGAGTCGGACGCCGCCGAGGCTTTGCCCAAAGCTGTCGCCGCGGAGCGGAAGCTAAGAGCCATCAACTCCGAGGTCCAAGTCGAGGGCGTCGTGGCAGACCTCAATCCTCGGAACGCATCGGAGTTGCTTTCGGGGTTTCCATTAATCCTGGATGGCACGGACAACTTCGAAACTCGGTTCTTGGTCAACGATTTTGCCGTTCAGTCGGGCACGCCCTGGATTTATGCTGCAGCGGTCGCCAGCTACGGCGTTACCATGACCATCTTGCCGGGGCAGTCCGCCTGCCTCGCCTGCCTGCTTGACTCGGGTGGAGCCATCGGCCTTGAGGAAACGTGCGACACCATTGGAGTCCTGGGTCCAATCGTGAATCTGATTGCCTCGCTCGAAGTTGCTGAAGCCCTAAAGCTGCTCTCGGGTCGCCACACTGCTTTGCATGGGCGCCTGATTTCTTGCGACGTCTGGAGCGGTCGATTTCAATCCGTGCGGCCGGCGCGCAATCCGGAGTGTCGCGTTTGCGCTCGCCGCAACTTCTCACATCTTGCGGGCTTGGCTCAACCCCACATCACTATGTGCGGACGCGATTCCGTGCAGATTCACGAGCAGAGTCGTTCGCTCGACCTCAAAGCTCTTGAAAAGCGCCTTGCGGCCTCCATTCCGGACGTCCGCTATAACGACTTCCTGCTCCGGTTCCGCATTCCTCCGTTTGAAATGACAGTCTTCTGCGACGGACGCGCAATCCTCAAAGGCACGAAGGATCCTTCCGTCGCGCGGTCCTTATACGCAAAATATATTGGTGCTTGATTGCGCGCTTAGCGCCAGACTCCGCCTCGGCCCATCGGGCTGCGCATGGCGGCGCGGTCCAGATTCTCTCGCAAATTCATCAGCGTCAAGAAAGTGCTCAGGACACGCGCCTTCAGGTCATCCGTCAGGTGCAACCCGCTAGTGGCCACGCGCGCCAGTCGCTCTCCGTTTTCGGTGATGAATCCCATGATTTCCCGCTGTCTCTCGTGCGGCGTGTTGCCAAGGGCAGTTTCCCTACGCATTTCGGCGCAGCTTGCTTCCAGTGACAACGTGAAATGTAGGATACACAGCTTCTGCTCGGCCAGGGCGGCCGGCACGTCGTGCTTGCACCCCGAGATGTGGCACAGTTCGTTCATGGGCGAGAACTGGTGATTGCTGATACGTAACACTCCCGGACCTCAAAAGCCAGCAATCATCTGCATTATGCCACCAATTATGCAGCGCCTGTCCTTTCGTTCAGATTACTTGCAACGCGTCGTCCAGGTCGGCAATGATGTCGTGCCAATCCTCCAAACCCAGCGACAATCGGATTCCTCCGGGCTGCAGTCCCGAGCGAAGCTTTTCTTCGTCAGGAACAACTGCATGCGTCATCGAAAAAGGGCTCTCAATTAGCGTCTTGATCTGCCCCAGGCTCACCGCCAGCGTAATCGTGTAGGACTTCTCCGCAATGTGATCTACGAACCTCTCGGCTGCTTCTGCGGCGGATTTGGGATTGCCGTCTTTACCTCTTAGTTCGAAGTACAGCATGCTCCCTGGGGCAAACGAGCCATCGGGGGTTGTCATCTGGCGCCGCGCCAGCTCCCGCTGTGGAAAGTTAGATAATCCGGGGTACACCACTCGCGCTACCTTCGCCTGGTGCATTAGAAACTCCGCCACTTGCATCGCGCTCTTTTGCTGATTCACCAATCGCGTCGCCAGCGTGGGCAGGCCGTACACCAGTATGGGCCATGCGTTCTTGGGCGACAGCACACCTCCGAAGTCTTTACGGTAAAGCATCAGATGGTTGAAATAGGAGCTGCGCCCAATCACCGCTCCACCCGTTTCCGTTCCGAACCCGCCGATATCTTTGGTGAGACTATGCACCACTAGGTCCACACCGTGCTCCAACGGCCGCTGGCAATACGGGGTTGCAAACGTATTGTCCACCACGATGCGAATCTTTTCTTGCTCAGGTCTGCCAGCGTTCAATTGGTCGACCACATCTCGCACCGCCCGCATGTCAATCAGTTCCATCGTCGGATTCACGGGCGTCTCGAAATACACGACCCGGCAGTTCTGTGTGGCAACTTTCAGGATGGATTCCGAATTGGTGAGGTCACAAAAATCTGTGTGAATCTTGTACCGGGGCAGCCAGTTGGTTACCAGGCTGTGCGTGCAGCCATACAGCACCCTGTGTGCCACGATCTGGTCGCCCGCGGCGGTCAGAACTCCTAACGCCGCGCTGACTGCGGCCATTCCTGTCGCAAACGCGACTGCAATTTCGCCGCCTTCCGCCACGGCAAGATTCTCTTCGAGCATCCCTCGGCTCGGTTCGTCCAGGCGGTCGTAAATATAAATGGGTGCCCGCCGGGATTCCGGGGTAGCAAATTCAACAAAACCCTGCGCACCGCGGTGAACGGAGGACAAGCGGTACGTTGCGGAACTCGATTGCGGCGGCACGACGTGGTGGTCGTAATCCCAGCGCCCAGTGGCGAAGCTCCCGTGGATCAGTCGCGTGCGCAGGCGGTACTGTTCGCGAGGTTTCTTGGTAGTGCGTTCCTTTGCCATTTTTGGCTCCTTCAGAGGATTGGAACCCGCGAGAGGTTGAAGGACCCCGGCAAACGGGTGAGCGATTCCCTGCAGCATTTCAATCATAATCCATCCAGCGGAAGTAAGCGTTGCGGCGGAGGTGCTGGCTGCGGCAGCAGCAACAGTAATAATGGTTGACTCAGGCTTGCCCGTTTCTGTATAAATATACAATTAACTGCATAAGCGCATATTTATGAGCGCCACAAAGACTTTCCGCCACGGACAAATACTTCGACTGGTTTCCTCGGAGCACATCTCCAACCAGGAGACCCTGCGGCGCCGTCTCGCTCAGCAGCGCCTCCGCGTCACGCAGGCCACTCTCTCCCGCGATCTACAGGAGTTGCAGTTGGTGAAAACCAAAGAAGGGTATCGGGCCTCTGCACTCTCCGAAGAAGTTGCCACGGTCCCTCATCTTACCCGTGCGCTCGCGGAATTCCTCCTCGACATCCGGCCCGCGGAAAATCTCCTTGTTCTCAAGACGCCACCAAGCGGCGCGCAACCCCTCGCAGCTGCCCTGGATGCTGCGAAATTCCCGGAAATCGCCGGCACCATTGCCGGGGATGACACCGTGCTCATCGTTACCCCGAGCCGCAGAAATCGCGAATCTCTGCAAAAGAAAATCGAGTCCCACGTGAAATGAGGGATCCTCGGCACATTGCGGTGATTGGTGTCACCGGCTACACCGGTTTTGAGCTGGCTACCCTTCTGCTCCGCCATCCTTCCATCGCCCAGACAACCTTCTACGTCCGCGAGACCAACGGTTTCCACTGTCTTTCTCAACTCTTCCCGCAGCTTCGCAGCCGCGGCGAAGCCCCTTTGCACCCGCTCACTGTCGAAGCCATCGCCTCTAGTTCGGCTGGTACCGCGTTTCTCGCCACTCCTCATGAAGTGTCCGCAGAGCTTGCACCCCCACTTCTCGACGCAGGTCTTCGCGTCATCGATCTCAGCGGCGCGTTTCGTTTCCTATTGGCAGAGACCTTCAGCTCCTGGTACAAGCTCGCCGCTCCCCACGCGTCTCGATTGTCCGAAGCTGTATACGGGCTGCCGGAACTTTATGCAGAACGTGTGCGCGGCGCTAAGCTTGTGGCCAATCCCGGCTGCTATGCCACGAGCGTAATCCTCGCGCTGCGCCCGCTCTCGCAAGCCGGCCTGCTCTCTCCTTCGCACACGATCATCTGCGACTGCAAATCCGGCGCCAGCGGCGCGGGCAAGGAAGTCCGGCGCGATCTGCAGTTCGTCGAGGTGGACGAGAATTTCCGCGCCTACGGCCTTTTTTCTCACCGTCATACGCCCGAGATGCTCGAACATACCGGCCTGACAGAATCGCAGCTCATATTTACGCCGCACCTGCTGCCCCTGGCACGCGGCATCCTCTCGACGATTTACATCACTTTGTCCGCTCCACAGACTGCGGAGAACATTGAAGAGCTGTACCGCGGATTTTTTGCCGGCAAGCCGATGGTACGGATCTGGCCCGCAGGCAAATTGCCGGAATTGCAGCACGTGGCGAACACCAATTTCTGCGACATCGGCTTCGCCTTGGATGCTTCGGGAAAGCGCCTGATCGTTGTTTCCTGCCTGGACAATTTGGGGAAAGGCGCGGCGGGCCAGGCGATTCAGAATCTTAACCTCATGCTGGGCATCGAGGAACAAACCGGCTTGTTATGAGAATTGTCATTAAATTCGCGGGCGCTTTGTTAGAGGACGCTTCCGTCGTTGCTTCTCTCTCGCAGCACGTGGCGACGCTTTCCCGCCACCGCCATGAAATCCTCGTCATTCACGGCGGCGGACGCCTCTTCACGGCAACCCTCAAGCGGCTCGGCATCGAGAGCAAGTTTGTTTCCGGCTTGCGCGTGACCGACCGCGAAACGCGCGACGTTGCCGTCATGGTCTTTGGCGGCCTGCTCAACAAAAAGCTCGCTGCCGCCATTACTGCAGCCGGCCAACCCGCTATCGGCATCTCCGCCTCGGATTCGACAAGCTTTTCTGCAGCGCCTCTCGTGCACAACGAAGTTGAGGGTAGCCTCGGGTTTGTCGGCTATCTCACGGGTGTGAATGTTCCCTTTCTGGAATCGCTCTGGCGCGAAAAGTTGCTGCCCGTCGCAGCCTGCCTCGGTCTGGGCCCCGATGGCGAGCTCTACAACATCAATGCGGACCATATGGCGGCCGCCTGCGCCGAATTCATTGGCGCGGACCATCTCATCTATCTCACGGATGTCGCAGGTGTACTGCGCGGCGAGAATGTGATTTCCGCAATCTCCTGCGAGCAGATCGGGAGCCTCGTGCATTCGCGCATCGTCTCTGGTGGCATGGTCTTGAAGTTGGAAGCTGCCCGACGCGCTTTGGAGGGCGGTGTCCGCGAAGTCCACATCGTTGGCGGAGATGCTGCCGCGGCTGTCTTGGACCCTCACTTGTTCTCGACGCCAACTGGTAAGACTTCATTTTCGGACTTACCCGGAACGCGCGTTCTGCGGAACTTTTCTTTTCCCGGACACGCTTCCAGTGCGGTTGTGTAGCTTTGTTCACGGAGAAAAACCGATGACTGCATCCATTTCCATCCCTGTCTCGATCGCCAAGGACCTCCTCACTGGCGCAGAGTGGAGTCCCGCGGACACCCGCGACCTCCTCCAGCGCTCCGCGGAGATCAAGGCACGGCCCTCGCGCTTTGCCTCCGTCCTGCGCAACAAGCACATCGCCCTCATCTTCGAGAAGCCTTCTCTCCGCACGCGCGTGACCTTCGAAGTCGGCATCCAAAGCATGGGTGGCTTTGTGGTTTTCCTCGACCACACGCAAGCTCGCCTTGGCGAGCGCGAGTCCATTCCGGACGTGGCTCGAAATCTCGAGCGTTGGGTGCAGGGCATCGTGGCGCGCGTCTACGAGCAACGCGTTCTCGACGAAATGGCCGCCAGCATCGCGATCCCGGTCGTCAACGCTCTTTCCGACAAATTTCATCCTTGCCAGGCGCTGGCTGATTTTTTCACCCTGGAGGAAAGGTTCGGGTCCGTAAAAGGTTTCAAGCTTGCCTACGTGGGGGACGGCAACAATGTCTGCCACTCGCTCCTGTTTCTCGCAGCGCGCCTTGGTGTACATATCCGGATCGCGACTCCTGCCAATTACGCTCCGAACGCGGATGTGCTCGCCGATGCCAAGCGCGTCGCGAAGGAGACCCACGCCAAGATCGAGCATTTCACCGATCCTCATGAGGCCGTCCAGGGCGTTAAAGCCGTCTATACCGACGCCTGGACCAGCATGGGTTTCGAGGCGGAGGAAAAGGTTCGCGCTCAGGTGTTCAAACCCTATCAAGTCAACCGCCAACTGATGGAAGAAGCTGCGCCGGACGCCGTCTTTATGCACTGTCTTCCGGCGCACCGGGGAGCCGAGGTCACCAGCGAGGTCCTCGATGCTCCGTATTCCGTCGTGCTTCAGCAGTCCGAAAACCGCATGTTCGTGCAGAAGGCCATTCTGCACGCGCTTTACACTTGATCGTTTGTTGTCCTATCGAGGAGAAATCAGAGTGACACCCACAGTCCACAAACCCAAAAAGGTTGTTCTTGCCTATTCCGGTGGACTCGATACGTCCATCATCATCCCCTGGTTGCGCGAGAATTACTCGTGCGAAGTCATCGCCATGATCGGCGACGTCGGCCAGCAGGAGGACCTTGAGGCCGCCCGCAAAAAGGCACTTGCCACCGGCGCTTCCTCCGCGTACGTGGAAGATTTGCGCGAAGAATTCATTCGCGATTACATTTGGCCCACACTTCGTGCCGGCGCTGTCTACGAGCACACTTACTTGCTCGGCACCTCCATGGCGCGGCCTGTTATCGCCAAGCGCCAGGCCGAGCTTGCCTTACAATTCGGCGCGGATGGCCTTTCCCACGGTTGCACTGGCAAGGGAAACGACCAAGTCCGCTTTGAATTGGCTTACAAAGCCATCGCCCCTCATGTTCAGATTATTGCCCCTTGGCGTGAATGGGCCATCGATTCACGCGAAGACGCTATCGCCTATGCCGAGAAGCACAAGGTTTCCGTCGAGCAGAGCAAGAAGAATATCTACAGCCGCGACCGTAACATTTGGCACCTAAGTCATGAAGGCGGCGAACTTGAGGATCCTGCAAATGCTCCGAATGAGGCGATGTGGCAATGGATCGTTTCTCCGGAAAAAGCACCGGATAAACCGGAAGAGGTCGAGATTGGCTTTGAGGAAGGTAATCCTGTGTCCGTCAACGGCAAGCGTCTCGCTCCCATCGATCTTCTGAACTTGCTGAACGACATCGCTGCCCGCAACGGCGTCGGCCGCACCGACCTCGTCGAAAACCGCCTCGTGGGGATGAAGTCGCGCGGGGCGTATGAAACCCCGGGTGGCACACTACTGGTCACCGCACATCGTGAATTGGAACGCCTCACAGTGGACCGCGAAACTGCGCACTTCGCTCAAGCGCTTTCCACCCGCTATGCTGATCTCGTCTACAACGGCCTCTGGTTCTCGCCGCTCCGCGAAGCCTTGGACGCTTTCTTCCAGGTCGCCCAGAAGCGCGTAACGGGCTCGGTCGGTCTCAAGCTCTGGAAGGGCACGCTGAACGTCACCAAGCGTCTCTCGTCTTACTCGCTCTATCGCACCGACCTCGCCAGCTTTGCGATGGGCCGGTACAATCCGAAAGACGCCGAAGGCTTCATCAACTTGTTTGCCTTGCCGGTGACGATACAGCCAAAGGCCAAAGCTGAAGCCGCCGGTGCTGCGTTTCTCGAGTAGGGGTGTGGCAAATCATCGCATGATGTTGGCAAGGCCTTGCGGTTGCACAAGGCCAACGGCGTCATCTTGAGGGCCGTGCTGTTTGTTGCCCAAAGGGTTTCAACCAGCACGCAGGGCCAGATTTCCAGATTTTGTTGTACCTTGGCGAGCGAAGCTGATGACAGAGAATGGAAAACGGACGACTCTGATGACAGATCGCAAAGATGACCGTCTCTGGGGAGGTCGGTTCGAAAAGGCTCCCGATGCGCTTTTCGATGAGTTCCAGAATTCCTTTGCGTTTGATTGCCGCCTCCTTCCCTATGAAATCGCTGTAGATCGCGCCTGGGCGAAGGCACTCCAACGGATCAACATTTTGAACGAATCCGAAGTCCGGCAGATCCTCGCGTCGCTCGACAAAATCGCCGAGCGCTCCGAGCAAGATCCAGTCTGGTTGGCTTCCTCAGCAGCCGAAGACGTTCACCATTTCGTCGAAAAGGCGCTCGTAGAAGAACTCGGGCCGGTCGGATGGAAATTGCACACGGGTCGCAGCCGTAACGAACTTGTGGCCACGGATTTTCGCTTGTTCGTCATCGATGCTGCCGCAGCAACTCGCGCCGCTCTGATTGCCCTTATAAGAGCGTTTATTGCCCAGGCAAAAGCCAATCTGAAACTCCCCATGGCTGGCATGACTCACATGCAGCATGCCCAGCCGATTCTTCTTTCGCACTTCCTGATGGCTCACGCCGAGGCATTCACCCGTGATCTCACCCGTTTGCAAAACGCTGCGTTTGCCGCAGACGCTTGCCCCATGGGCTCCGGCGCCATCGCCGGGTGCGCCTTTGCCGTAGATCGAACTGCGATCGCCCGCGAACTCGGCTTCTCTCGCATCACCCCCAACAGCCTCGACGCCGTCAGTGACCGCGATTTTGCGCTCGACTATCTTTTTGCCCTGGCCGGTATCGCCACGCATCTTTCCCGCCTCGCCGAGGACTTCGTCCTTTTCGCTTCTCAAGAATTCTCGTACGCCATTCTTCCCGATGAGTACTCCACCGGCAGCAGCCTCATGCCCCAAAAGAAGAATCCCGACTCCTGGGAGCTACTCCGCGGAAAAACTGGCCGTATCACCAGTGCTCTTTTCAGCCTTTTCACCACACTGAAAGGCTTGCCTTCCAGCTACCAGCGCGATCTGCAGGAAGATAAGGAAGCTCTCTTCGCCGCGCATGATCAGGTCGCTGACATGCTCTGCGTTGCAACCGGTGCCCTTGCCAAGACAAAATTCCGCGAAGACCGTCTCCGCGCCGCCGCCTCAAATCCCGCCTTATTTGCTACGGAAGCTGCCGATTACCTCGTCCCTCGCGGCGTGCCATTTCGGCAAGCCCACGATCTGGTCGGTCAGCTGCTCCGAGAAGCAGAAAAACTGGGCAAATCCTGGACGCAACTCGCACTCGAAGATGCCTGCAAGATTTCGCCCCATTTTGACGCCGATTTTCTCAAAAGCCCCTCGGTCGAAAACGCCATCGCTTCCAAAGCCGTACCCGGCGGCACTGCCGAAGATTCCGTTCGCGCTGCCATCGCGCAACTCGAACAAAAACTCACTCAACTGGAGAAAACAACATGAGCCTCGGCTCCGTCGTTTACGTTTTGGAAACCGCTCCCGTTCACGTGGAGGATCGGAGGTCCCTTCCGTGAGCATAGCGTTTGCCCGGCGAATCCTCCGCCCATGAAACAAGCTCCCACCGAAGCCGCGCTCCCTCGCGGATTCCGCTTCTCGGCCACTGCGTGTGGCCTGAAGAAGACCGGCGCGCTCGACCTCGCTCTCCTCTCAAGCGATGTGCCTGCCTCCGCCGCTGCGGTCTTCACGCAAAACCTCGTCGTCGCGGCCCCTGTAGTCGTGTCCAAGGCGCATCTCAAAGCTTCAAAAGGGCGCGTGCGCGCCGTCATCGTCAACTCCGGCAACGCCAATTGCGCTACCGGCTCGGCCGGTTACGCCGCTTCCGTCAAGACAATTGAAGAAACCGCGCGGCGCCTCTACTGCCTGCCTCAAGAAGTGCTAGTCTGCTCCACCGGCGTCATCGGCGTCCTTCTCCCCGTCGAGAAGATTCTTCGCTCGCTACCCGGTGTGACTCGGAATCGTCGTCCCTCGGCACGTTCGTTCGCCGAATTCTCACTGGCTATCTGCACCACGGACACGCGCCCGAAAACTGCCGCCGCTTCATTCAAAATGGGGCGTAGACGCATTCATCTTGTCGGCTGCGCAAAAGGGGCGGGCATGATCCATCCCAACATGGCCACCACGCTCGCTTTTGTCGCTACCGACGCTAAGATTTCTCCCGCGCTTCTCCAGAGAACCTTGCGCGACGTCACGACGCGTACTTTCAATGCCATCAGCATTGATGGAGATACTTCGACGAACGACACACTCCTCGTGTTCGCCAATGGCACCGCCGGGGCGCCTGCAATCAAGTCGGGCTCCACCACACATCGAGCCTTTGCAAGGGCGCTCGAGGAAGTCTGCCACTCGCTTGCTCTGCAGATTGTGGCCGACGGCGAGGGTGCCCAGCGGGTAATCGAAATTGAAGTGCGCGGTGCATCGTCAGAAGCGGCCGCTCGCCGCATCGGACAAACCATCGCCACTTCCCCTCTGGTCAAAACAGCCTTTGCGGGTGGTGATCCCAACTGGGGTCGCGTCTTTGCCGCTGCGGGCCGTTCCGGAGTGAAATTCGACCCAAGCCGCGTGGACATTCACATGGCCGGCATCCCTGTTTTTCGTCGTGGCCAGCCGCTCGAGTTCAATGAACGCGCCGCAAGCAACCGCCTGCTCGAGAAAAACGTCCACATCAGATTGAACTTGCATGCAGGACAAGCTTCGGCACGTTACTGGACCTGTGACTTTACCGCAGAATACGTCCGCATTAACGCTTCCTACCGCACTTGAATCGTCAAGGCGCCGAAAGTCAGCCCGGTTCAATCGGGTAGGTTTTCGCGGAAAAATCGGAGTGCGTTTTCTCCCATGATCGCTCGGGTCTCTTCCGCAGTAAGGCCCTCTTGCAGCAACGCATCGGTTAGCTCGGACAAGTGCGCGGTATCGAACGGAACGGTGACGCTGCCGTCAAAATCCGAGCCTAGGGCGACGTGCTCGACCCCGACAATTCCCACAGCATAGTGAATTGCTCGGGCGATGGCCCGAGCGTCATTCCCGCATACCGCAGTCGGCCAGTACCCAATGCCGATGATGCCTCCGGTCGCCGCGATTCCCCGGGCTTCCTCATCGCTCAGATTTCTTCGATTGTCACAGTTTCCTCGTAGCCCGCCGTGGGAGAAGATGACCGGCCGCTTCGTCAGTTTCACTACGTCAGCAATTGTTTCTGGGGACGCGTGCGCCAGGTCAATGATGATTTTGCGCTCATTCATTCGATGAACCAGCTCTCGCCCGAGCTGCGTAAGTCCTCCTTTCGCAACTCCTGCCGACGAGCCTGCAAATTCATCATCGAAGAAATGGGTCAAAGAGATATACCGGTATCCTGCGTTATAGAGGCGATCCAGATTTTCGAGCTTCCCGTCCAGGGCCTGTGCGCCCTCAATTCCAAGAATTCCCGCTGTGATCCCTCTTTCCTTTTCTCTCCTTCGCAGGTGCGCGGACAGCTCCCGGGAAGTTCGGATGGCCACCAGAGTGCCGTTCGAGCTCGCTACCGCCGCATCGAACCGCTTTGCGAGATATAAAGCTCGCTCCGTTAGACTCCCCCAAGTGCGCGGCGGCCAGCGCTGTATCAGCGCCAACCAGATAATGTTGTCGGAATTCGCGTCATTTCTTTCATAGTTCAGACCGCGCGGAGTCTTGGTCACCGCCGTGAAGACTTGGAGCGCTACATTTCCTGCAATTAGCCTCGGCACATCCACATGTCCCCGCTGGCTGCGTCTCAGGAGGTCTCTACCCCACAACAGGGAGTCAGCGTGCAGGTCCACGATGCGAAGAGTGGCATGCAATTCCTGAGCTTTCGCTGAAGGAGGAGCGGTTGGCGCCGACGAAACACGATTGAGGGCTGACTCAATGACAGGAGGAACGGCCAGTACAGGGACCAGGATCAGCGCGATCAGAACAATCAGCGCGCTCCAAAGTGCTTTCTTCATGCCCGATTGTGCGCTCTTTCCGGCGCGGTCAGCA
>Ga0187780_10000364_pt1 | contig 34307 bp, 23 predicted proteins | sample 1015_Q2_SP10_20__FD_132429 | JGI IMG/M metagenome (GOLD analysis project Ga0187780, IMG submission 132429) | Tropical peat soil microbial communities from peatlands in Department of Meta, Colombia - 1015_Q2_SP10_20_MG | ecosystem: Environmental > Terrestrial > Soil > Wetlands > Peat | place...
CAACGAACGCGTGCTGCTGATGGCGGAACGCACACACAACGGCAAAGTCTTGGCACAACAACGCGTGCTCAACGACGCGGTAGTGCACAAGGGCACTCTGGCACGCATGATTGAGCTCGAGCTCTATATCGACAGCGGCTTTGTGTGCCGCTACAGGGCAGATGGCTTGATTGTCGCCACGCCGACGGGTTCGACAGCTTACTCCATGTCCGCCGGTGGCCCGATTGTACATCCTGAGGTGGAGTCGATTCTGATTACGCCGATCTGCCCGCATACGTTGAGCGACCGCCCCGTGGTCGTGAGCGACACTTCCAAAATTGAGTTGAAATTGGCGGCAACGTCGGACTCGGTCTTCCTCACCATGGATGGGCAAATTGGCCTGCCGATGCAGGTCGGTGACGGTGTGCGCATCACGCGGGCGGCGGAGCGCCTGAAGCTGATTCACCCGCCGAACAAAACTTACTTTGAAATCCTGCGCAACAAATTGAAGTGGGGCGAAGCCTGAAATCACGCAAGGGAGTCTGTGCGCACCAGGTCTTCAATTGTTTCTCTGCGACGGATCAGGCGCGCGCGCTTTCCATCCACCAAAACTTCCGCTGGACGGCAGCGGCCGTTGTAATTCGATGCTTGCACCATGCCATAGGCACCGGCGACCCAGATGGCGACCGTATCTCCAGGCTCGACGGAACCGAGCGGCCAATTCTCAAGAAAAGTGTCGCCGGTTTCGCAAACGGGGCCAACAACGTCGGCACGAAGTAGTGCGGCTGGCTTTCGTTCGTTCCCGACGCGCACGCGCGTGATGGGATGCGGCGCGTCATAGAGAACCGGCCTGGCCAAATCGTTCATGGCGGCATCGAGAATAACGAAGGATTTTGTGGAATTCCTCTTCGTATAGATGACTTTGGAGAGCAGCACTGCGGATGAAGCGATAATCGAACGGCCAGGCTCGAGAAGCAAGCCGACGCCGAGCGGCCGAACAGCTTCCGCCACGAGCCGCGCATAAGCTTTTCGCGACGGTGGCTTCTCGTCGGTGTAACGCACCCCCAAGCCACCGCCGACATCCAAATACTTCAGAGAGATGCCTGCGCGCCGGAGTTCGAGCAGATAGCTGGCAAGGCGCTTCAAGGCTTCGCGGAAAGGCTGCAAGCTGACGATTTGCGAGCCGATATGCGCGCTGATTCCTTGCCAGCGAATGTGTTTCGCTTCTCGATGCTGGAAATACAAAGCGCGAGCGTCGTTCCAGCACATGCCGAATTTGTGGTGAGCGAGGCCGGTCGAGATGTGCGGATGGCCGCCCGCTTTCACGTCGGGGTTCACGCGAATCGAGACGCCCGGAACCCGCGGGCCCTTCTGCGCGACACGCGAAGCTTCGCTCAGGAGGACCTCTAACTCCACCGGGGATTCCACGTTGAATTGAAGAATGCCCCGCGCAGAGGCTTGCTTAGCGTGGTAATGGAGCGCCGCGCGGATCTCTTCGCGAGTCTTGCCGACCCCAGAGAAAACGATGCGCCTGCCCGGCACCCCGATGTGGCCGAGATGTTCGAGTTCGCCTCCCGAAACAACGTCAAAGCCGCTACCGCGCGTCGCCAGCAGCTTCAAAATCGAAAGACTGCCGTTCGCCTTCACGGCAAAACACTGAAGATGCGGCAACCCCTTCAAACCAGCGCTAAATTCGTCAAATGCATTTTCAATGGCGCGCTGGCTGTAAACGTAAGAAGGCGTCCCGAAACTGGAAGCAATTTCTACAAGCGATATCCCCTCGCAATATACTTCGCGGCTACCGGCGCCAACTTGTCTCCAGGCAAACCGGGGCGTGAATTCGGCTGGGTCCACGTATTTGAGATTCTTGCGAGCTTTGCCAGGGCCGCTCATTTTACCTTCAAGACTACGAGCGTGCGGTCGTCCGCCAGCGGAGCGTTCTGCGTGAACCACTCCACTTCACGCAGAACCGTGTCCGCAATATCCGCGGCTGGCAGTTCATGATGCTGCTCAATCAGCTTGCGTATGCGGGTCGTGCCGAAAAACTGGCCCTCGGCATTTAGGGTTTCAGCTATTCCGTCCGAGTGGAAGATAAGGATGTCGCTGGCTGCAAGAGTGACGCTCCACTCGTCATATTGCACTTCTTCAAAAATGCCGAGGGGGAAGCCGGTCAGCTCGATCCGGTCGCAGCGGCTATTCTTATAGAGGAGCGGCTGAGATTGCCCGGCGTTGGCCACGCGCAATTTCTGGCGTCCTTTTTGCCACGTCGCAAAGCACGCGGTCATGAAACGGCCTTCGATGCGGCGCTCGCCCACCAATTGATTCATCTGCCGCAGCATTTCTGCGGGCTGTAACTTCTGGGGAGCGAGGCTGCGCATGATGCCAATAGCGACGGCGCCATAAAGCGCTGCGGCCGTGCCTTTCCCGCTCACGTCGCCAAGAGCGACACCAAGTTGCTGTGGGCCGTAGCGGAGAAATTCGTAGAGATCGCCGCACACTTCGCGCGCGGAGATGTAGCGTGCAGCAACATCAAGGCCGTAATCATCAGTAGGAACAGGACGTAGCAAGGCGCCTTGAATGCGCTTGGCCGCCTGCAGATCGCGCTCAAGGCGCGCCTCGCCTCGCGCCACCTCCTCGTACAAACGCGCATTTTCGATGGAGACCGCGAGATTCGCCGCGAGAATGGACAACGTCTGAACGTGGTCTTCGGTGAAGTAGTTGAGTAGTGGGCTTTCTAAATCGAGCACGCCAATGACCTTGCCTTGATGCATCATGGGAATCGCCAGTTCAGAACGCGTCTCGGGATTAATCATGAGGTAGCGCGGGTCGGCAGTTACGTCGGGCACGACCACTGGTTCGCGCAATGTCGCGGCAGCGCCCACGATTCCTTCCGTTGCCGCGACGCGGAGCTTGCCCTGAACTCTCTGGCCATGTTTCACGTCGAGGCGATGGCGAAAGATCTGCTGCTCTTCGTCATACAACAGGATGCTTAAGATCTGGTAGTCAATCACGCGCTTGACGAGTTCGGCGGCACGGCGAAGCAACTCTTCCATCGCTAGGATGGAGCTGATTTCCCGGCTGACTTCATTCAGAACGAGAAGAGTCTCGGCCTGTGTGCGCACTTGTTGGAAAAGTCGCGCATTCTCTATTGCCACGGCGAGGCGGTTGGCGAGCATGGCGAGGATGTTCTGCTGATCCTTCGTAAAATAATCGAGATGACGGCTCTGAATATCGAGCACGCCGACGCACTTCCCGCGGAACATCAGCGGAACTGCAAGCTCCGAGCGGACACTATCGATGGCGTTAATGTAGCGCGGGTCTTGCAAAACGTCGCTCACGCGCACCGGATGTCCGGTTCGCGCGGCCGTGCCCGTAATTCCCTGCCCCACGGGTACTTTCAAGTTTTCGGCTAGCCCCGGTGGATAGCCAATCGCGAAACGGTGAGTCAGGTATGCACCGTTGTTATCGAGCATCAGTACACCGAACATCTCGTAGTCGATCTGTTTTTTGATAAGGACCGCGACCTTGGCGAGGACCTCATCCAATTCGAGTGAGGCGTTGATCTCCTCGCCAATTTCTGCAAGCGCAGCAAGGACTTCCGGATTTTCTGCGGTCAGCTCAGGTTGTGCTTTGGGACTAGTGGCATCCATGAATCATTCAATTATAGCAGGGCCCTGGGCGATGCTTGCGCGCTTGCATCGCCGGTAGGTTCAAGTGTGAACTTGCGGCTACGCGGACTTCGCTTTTGCGCGCGTTCCCAGGTGGAGGATGCAAACGTCGGGCAGGTTGCGGTAGCGCTCGTCATAATCGAGTCCGTAGCCAACCACGAATTCATTGGGAATGGTGAAGCCGGTGTAGTCGGCGCGGACGTCTGCGATTCGTCGTTCCTGCTTGTCCAGGAGCACGACGACGCGCAAATGCTTCGGTTTCTTTTCTCCAAAAATGTGCAGAAGATATTTTAGAGTGAGACCCGTATCGAGAATGTCCTCGACAACGATTACCGTTTTGCCTTCAATGCTCACGTCCAGGTCTTTGATGAGCTTCACTTCGCCCGTGGAGTCGATGCCTTTGCCGTAACTCGATACCGCCAGGAAATCGAAAGAGACTTCGCCGCCCAATTCGCGTGCCAAATCCGCGAGAAAAAACACCGAGCCTTTCAAGATTCCGATCAAGTGAAGCGGGTCTTTGGGAAAGTCGCGGCGAATCTGCCGAGCGAGTTCCTTTAAGCGTCGTTTCACCTGCGCGTGGGAAATCAAAGTGCGGACTGTCTCACCCTCACGGTGTCCGGCACGAACGCGGCTGGATCCTGTCCTTTTGTTCTTGGTCACACGCGACTCCCGCGCTGCGACTATTCCACCCAGTCAGCAATGAAAAGGTTTGTCTCGTGGGGCGCTTTGCCGTTGCGATTGGAAGCCCACACGAGGCGCTTCCCATCCGAAGTAAACATCGGGAACGCGTCGAAATCGGGATAGAAAGTGATGCGCTCCTGGCCGGTACCATCTTCATTGATGACGTAGAGGTCGAAAGCGCGGCCGCTCTGGGGTTCCGCTTGATTGGAAGCAAAGATGATGCGTTTACCGTCCGGGAACCAGTAGGGGCCGAAATTTGCCGCGCCGTTGTGCGTGATCTGGTGTTTGTCAGACCCATCGGCGTTCATCACCCAGATTTCCAGGTTGCCAGGACGAATGAGACCAGCAGCGAGGAGTTCCTTATAGTCCTTGATCGCTTCGGGAGTCTTGGGATGTTCGGCGCGATACACGATTTTCTTCCCGTCGTAGGACCAAAAGGGCCCGCCATCGTAGCCGAGTTCGTGGGTCAACTGCTTCACGTTGCTTCCATCGGCATCCATCGTATAGATATCGAGATCGCCGTTCCGCGTCGAAGTGAAAACAATATGCTTGCCATCGCGGCTGATCGTGGCTTCGGCGTTGTAGCCGGGAGCGTCCGTCAGCTTCCTCAAATACGAACCGTCGGGCTTGGCAGTGTAAATTTTGTAGGAGCTATAGATTGGCCAAACATACCCTTTGGAGTAGTCGGGCTTGGGAGGGCACTCTGAACTCGCTTCGTGCGTAGAAGAGAAAAGGATGCGGTCGCCGGCTGGGAAAAAGTAACTGCAAGTTGTGCGCCCCCTCCCCGTGCTAAGTAGTATGGGGGTGGCCGGTTTGCCGTCAGGCGCGTCCACCGGCATGCTGTAGATCTGATCGCAGGGGACGTCCTCCCCTTGGTGCTGAAAAATGAGCTGCTTGTCGTCGGAGGAAAAATAAGCTTCGGCGTTCTGCCCGCCAAAGGTGAGCTGGCGCCCGTTTCGTAAGTGCTTCTGCTCGAGCGGCAAGAGCACCGATTCGTCGGTCTTCTGCTGCGCATGAAGACGCAACCATTCCGGACCGTAGAGGCATGCCGCCGCCAAAAAACCCGCTGTAAATACGCCGATCAGTTTTCCTATTTTCACGAGATCCCCTGCATTCTGCATTGTTGGCGGGAACTTCCCGCCACCGATTACTTTCTCTGCTCTAACTTGACGTCCACCTTCAATTCCTTGCCATCGCGCAAAACCGTGACCAGCATGACGTCCCCCACCTTGCTGCGACGAAGCGCATCGGTGAAATCGTAAAGGTTCTTGATGGGCTTGTCACCAAATTGGATCAAGACGTCTCCAGCTTTCAGGCCGGCCTTCGCCGCCGGTGATCCTGGCTTGATGTCGGCGAATTTGACCCCGTTCTCGGTCTGCCCAAAATCGGGAATCGAGCCGAAATATGCGCCGTAACCTCCACCGCCTCCAGGCGTCCCGGCATGGGGATTCGTCTCGACGACTTCGACAAACTTGGGCTTTTCCGGCTCAGACGCAAGCTCGACCGTAACGCGGGCCACGATATTCAGCAGCCCCGCCGCGGAATTGGAGTCGATTTTTTCCCAAGTGTCCGAAGGTTTGTGGTAGTCCGAATGCAATCCGGAAAAGAAGAAGAGCACGGGAATCTTTTTGGCAACAAAGGAGGTATGGTCGCTGGAAGAGTAGCCGCCTTGGGAAATCTCAAATTTAAAGGGAGAGTCGCCGCGCGCCTGGTCCAAAACTTTCTGTAGCGTCGAACCCGTTCCCATGCCGCCGACATAAACCTTGTTGTCCTTAATGCGCCCGATCATATCCATGTTGAGCATGGCGACTGCTTTGTCGAGCGGCTTGGTCGGCTGCTTCACCCAGGCGGCCGAGCCGAGAAGTCCCAGTTCTTCGCCTGCGAACGACATGAAGAGAATCCCGCGTTGAAGCTGGCCCTTGAGCGGAGCCAAGACACGCGCGAGTTCCAGAACACCCGCAGTGCCCGACGCGTTGTCGTCGGCGCCGGGATGAATCTGTCCGATGAGCGAAGGCGCCAGCGAATCAAAGGTGCCACGACCCAAGTGGTCGTAATGGGCGCCAAGGATTACATATTCGTCCGTTTTCCCGGGAAGATAGGCGAGAACGTTATAGACCGTCGCGCGAGTGGTCTTAATATCCACAGCGAGATTTGCCTGGATCACTTCAGGGAATCCAAAGGAGGCGGGCTTCGTTACAGCATTGATCTGCTCCTGAACATCCTTCAGGGATTTGCCCGCCGTGCGAAACCACTCATCCGCGGCCGCGTTTTTTGTTTGTGCGAATAAAATGCCGACATTTTCCGGTCCGCTCACGCTACCGAATTTGGTTAGCAGATCTTCTTCACCCTCGCCGAGCTTCCCGTTCACCAAGATCAGCCCTTTTGCACCATGATTCCGCGCGTTAATGGCTTTGGTCACCAACTGCGAGTGGCGCGTCAAACCCTGGTTGCCACTCTTTGCAGCGAAACCGCTGGGTTCGTAGCGCAGTACAACGACGATCTTGTCCTTGGCGTCGAGGCCGGCGTAGTCGTCGTAGCCAAATTCTTCTGCAGTCGCGCCGTATCCGGCAAAGACAAGACCGGACAATGCGCCACCAGAACTGGAGAAGCTGAGAGGCACATAGTCGGCATTCAGCTTCAGCTCCTTCTTCGCATCCGCACTCTGGACCACGAAATGATTCTTGCGTTTCAGCTTTGCGCCGGTGGTGACGACAAACGGCTGGAGATAACCGTTTGTCCCCGCGGGCTCAAGGCCCAGGCTCTTGTAACGGTCAACGAGAATGTGTTCGGCGCGAATTAGACCTCTTGTGCCGTCACCTCGGCCTTCCATTTTGGGTTGAGTGAGAGTCTTCACATCGTTCAAGAAGCGCTGGGCATCCGTGGGGCTGAACTGTGTAGTAGTTGGGACAGCTACAGACAGCGACGCCACTAAAACCAGCAGCACTCCGGAAGTGCGCCACTTTGCGGCAATTCTTCTCATGGGAGCGGAATCCTTTGCGCAGAACCGCAGATTGAATCTCTAAGCAATTTTTCCCATGCTAAGTTGTGCCTCTGCGCGTGTCAATTCGTAGGAACCCCTTGCCCGGTTGAGCCGCTTGGTTATACTTTTGCCTCTACTTCATGGCGCATCTCATCAAATCGACCTTGCTCATCCTCACGGCGCTGTTTCCGATTGTGAATCCGCTCGGGAGCGCGCCGCTATTCCTCTCGTTGACCCACTATTACTCCGTGGAGCAGCGAAAGATTCTCTCGCGCCGCATCGCTCTGAACAGCATCGTCTTGATCGTGGTTTCCTACCTCATCGGCACGCACATCCTGGCATTTTTTGGAATTTCATTGCCTGTGGTGCAGGTCGGAGGCAGTCTTGTGCTCGTCTCCGCCGGCTGGGCCATGTTGAAGCAGAAGGATGAAGACAGCACGAAGAGTGAGGTCCACCGCACCGTGGATTCTAAAGACCTTCTGCGGAAGGCTTTCTACCCCCTCACGTTGCCGTTGACAGTCGGGCCTGGGTCTATCTCCGTGGCGATCACACTTGGCGCGAATGAAGAACATATCGGCCATCGAATCATCTTCGCCGTCATTGGGGCTGTCATCGGAGCATTCTTGATCGCCGCAAGCGTCTACCTCTGCTATGCGTTTGCAGACCGCCTCGCTCGCGTCCTTGGGGAAACCGCGATGAGCGTCATCATGCGGCTCTCTTCGTTCCTGTTGGTGTGCATCGGAGTGCAGATTATCTGGAACGGTCGGCTTTACTTAAGTCGTTACCTGCAGTTGTTCGGTGAACCGACCTGCGAGGCCGAATCACGTCCAATCAGGAAGCTGCCGGCGGCCCAAGAGAACTTCCGCGGCCCAGGCACCTAGATAGACAGATAATGCGACGCCGTGGCCGGAGAAGGCTCCAAGGACTATGGCGTTTTTGCTTTGTGGGTGGCACCGGAAGACCGGCCTCCAATTTGAGGAAATGCAGATTGGGCCGCCCCAACGATGAGTGAGCAGCACCTCATGAAGCAGCGGGTGAAAGCTTCTCACGCGTTTCTCGAGACGATCGAACACTTCCGGCGCCTCGCCCTGGGTGATATCTAGAGTGTTCAGCCCGCGCCAGTCCTCAAAGAAAATAAGACCGCATCCAAAGATCACGGCGTTTCCCAGCAGCCTTCCCCACAAGTAAGGAAGATCGACCGTGTAGAAGGGCTTGCGTTCGCCCAAACCGATTTCAGTGAGAACGTCATCTCTCAGCGGCTCCGTCATAACGGCGGTGGTGAAGGAGGGCATCGCGGCCCCCTGAAGCCCGTTCAAGTCCAATGCGAATGCGTTAGTCGCAAATAGTGCATTGCCCGCCTGAACGACTCCCGCAGTGGTGTACAGTTCCACTCCTTCTGGAAAGCGCACATCCTGCACACCAGTGCCCTCGAACAACAGAGCGCCAGCTTGTTCGGCAGCGCGGGCGAGACCGGCAACGACTTTTCCCGGATGGATTGTGCCGCCTGGAACGTCCTTCGTGGCGCACAGGTCCCCGGAATCGTTCCATCGGATAGATGAATGGGGAAGCGGATCGGTCCTCGCCAGTTCGTAGCAACCGGGCAGTTCCAGATCGGCATCGACGTTGAGTTCCTCCGTGATTTGCGCGTAGCCCGCCAGAACGTCTCCCAGACCTGGCAAATCCCCTCCGGCACTTTCCGCCAAAGCCACACCGCCGGTGTGCCCACTCGAGCCCGCGCCCACGGTGCTCGCCTCGAACAACGTCACACTCTTGTCAGGCGCGAGTCTCTTCAACCATGCCGCGGCGGCTAGACCCGTGAACCCTCCTCCAACGACTGCAAAATCAACTGTCTTCGGAAGAGGCCGCCTCGCAGCCTGAAACTGGACTGTCCAAGGACGATTGCCCCAATTTTTTGTTGCGCTCATGTCCTGTAATACCCTGTTCGTACACTTTACACCTGTGGCCCACCACGCAGGAGTGAGCTGCAAATCCCGGCTTGAATAGAACCGAGGGAAGCAAGGGAAGTCTAGAGATACTTGATGAGAACCACGCCGTTGCGCCTCTCGTTGAACACCAACTCATCTACCAACTGTTGCGTGAGCATCAGTCCCAATCCGCCGGGGCGCAACCCCCTCGCTTCGCGCTCCTGCATGTGAGCCATGGGATTGTCCTGAGGATTGTTGATGGCCGCGTGTTTCAGCTCTTCCAGTTTGAAGCCCGGGCCGGGATCATCGAGACGATACATCAGCATTTTCTTCGTCCGGATGTAGGAGACGCGCACTTTCAAGTTTGGATCCAGATGGCCGCCCCATTCGATGGCATTGTTCAAGAGTTCGCGGAAAGCATAACCGACTTTTTCGATGACGTCCGGCGGGAGGTCCACGTCCATGTGCATGAGGAAACTTTGCACGCGGCTCACCACGGAACGTTCGCAAGGCACCATGAGTTCCACCCAATGAGAATTTGCCGACACAACTTCAATTGCGGGGACTTCCGGACTGGTGGAGAGAGCATTTTCAACCGTGGCGAGAAGGCTGGTGGCATCCAGCGGCTTTTTCAAATACTGGTAGACCCGGCCACGCAAGGCATTGAGCAGCGTGTCGGACGTCTGATCCGACGTCATTATCACAATCTTCGGAATGTACTTTTCGCCGTGCAGTTGCCCAAGAAGCCCCAGGCCGGTCATCTTGGGCATCCAGATGTCCAGCAGCACGAGTTCAAATTTCTGCTTCTGGATGGCGCGGAGGGCTGCCATGCCGTCCGCGGCAGTGGCGACCGAGTGCCCGGCTTTCTTCAGGACGCCGCGCACCATTTGGCGCGTCATAGCATCGTCGTCGGTGACCAGGATACTCGGCATCTACACGCTCCTGCGGAGTTTAGGGCGTTCGAAAATGGCTGGCAGAGTTCCCTATCTCGATTTTCGCTTGGACGTCAAGACGCGACGCTTTCCACTCCGGGTTGCTCCCGACCGCGGGGAGCCTTTCTGACCCGCGTATCCTCTCAAATTTGATTCCAATTCTGCAATCTCTTCCTTCAGGGCGTCGTAGATTCGCAGAGCCTCCGAGAACTCGAGCTTTCGGCCATGCTCCTGCAAGTCCTGGCAGTGCTGGTGAGCTTCCTCGGCGCCGAAAATCCCCACGGGACCCTTAAGAGCATGCGCGAAGAATGCAAGTTTCTCGCCTCTTTTCGCGCGAATCGCTTTTTGAATTTCCGCCAGTCTCTTGGGCGTATCCCTCAAGAAGGTCCGGGCCATTTTTCGAAGAAGCCCTTCATCGCCACCAACGCGCTCCAGGAGGTCCGCGACTGATCTGGGCGCAGGCGCCGCGGCCTCTTCCTCCGGTGCGGAGAGGTTGGCTTGTGTCGTATCCGCTGCACCACGCAGCATCAGCTCGAGTGCCTTCATGCGAAATGGCTTTCCAATGACCCCGTCAAAGCCCGCCTTCAGAAGGCGCTCACGGTCCGGATCGGTGTTATATCCCGTCAAGGCGATGACGACGGCATGGGCATGCTTCTTCTCCTGCTTGCGAATTGCCTTGAGCGTTTCGAGGCCAGTCATCACCGGCATTTGCTCATCAAGCAGAATGACGTCGAATGCTTCGCGCTGGAGCGCTTCGAGAGCTTTCTGGCCGTTGGCGACTGTGACGACGTGATGGCCCCTGCGCTCCAGTTGATGCGTGGTCAGGATTCGAATCTCTTCTTGATCGTCAGCAAGCAGAATGCGCATGGGCCCTTTCCCGATCGACATAGTATCGTGCGTGGCGGCTTCGCGTGGCGCATCGCCCCCCGCGGGGGTTTTCTCCCCCTGTGAGGCCACTGGTAGACGGAACCAAAAGCGTGACCCACCCCCGGCGCGCGACTCGCATCCGATCGCGCCTCCCCAGCGCTCGACCGTTAACTGGCAGAAATACAAACCCAGCCCCGCCTTGCCCCCGCTTTCTTTTCCCTTCGAGAAAAGCGAGAAAATCTGAGACGGAGACAAATCGGCGGGCAGACCCGGTCCCTCGTCGTCCACAACTGCTTTGAGGAATTCGCCCTCCCGCGACAGCCCAATCGTAACGCCGGTACCCGAAGGGGCATAGCGCAAAGCATTCTCCAGGAGATTCGAAAAAATGCGCTCGAGCCGTGTGGATTCGCCGCGGACCAACCAGTTTGCGCTTGGATCCGCGCGAGCATCGACGCGCAAGGAGACGGTCTTCGCCAAAAAAACCGGCGTGAAGGCATCAATGACTTTCCGCGCGGCTTGCAAGAGGTTCGCAGTGAAGTCCGCTCCCTTCTCTGCGTCGATCGAGGCCTTCAAATCTGAAGAAAAGACCTGCAGGATATCCCGGATCATGGACATTTGCTGATCGCTCGCGTGCTTCCCTAGATCGAGCAGCCGCCGCGCCTTTTTACTGACTGGCTCTTCAGCAAGGCAATCTAGTGTGACGCTCATGACGCTGAGCGGCTGCGAGAGGTCGTGAATGATGCAATGCAGTAGGATTTCCTTTTTTTGGATTTCCCGGAGGAGCTTCTCATGTTCAAGCAGTGATTCGCGCGCCGTTTGAAGAAGCTGGGCACGTTCTTTGAACTGTGTTTCAGGGCTCTGCAAAGCAAGGTAACGCTTCCCATTCACGTGAAGCGCGAGAGCTTGTAGCGGAATCTCTTTCCCGGAGGGGGAACGTTCGACCCAGGGTTCCGACTGACATGTGGCATTGTCATCCGAGCTCAGGAGAACGTCGGCTTTGTCAAGAAAATCCGCAAGAAAAGGAGACTTCTCGGCGACCAAAATTATGGAACCCTCGGCTCCCGGGATAATCCAGACCTCCGAGAGCCACCTCGGAGCAGGCGAAAGCAAGCGGAATTCGGCGTTGCCCTGATATTCGAGGAAGACGTAACCGAGGCGCGTGAGGACCTCCTGGAGAAAGTTCGTCATGATCCGGCCAGAATCTTTCGCGTGAGTTGCAGAAACGCTTCCTCAACGCCCTCGCCGGATTTGGCGCTGGAACGCAGCGTAGTCCAGTTCAGCGCGGCGAGACGGGCTTCCCAATCCGGCTCGAGATCCCAGTCGGGGGCGAGATCGCACTTGTTCATGACGAAGATGAATGGGAGCGGGCCAACTTCCTCGCGTGCGCGTTGCGCGAGGGAAATGGCTTTGTCCAGCGTGGCTCGGCGTGTTCCGTCAGCCACGAGCAAGTAGCCCGATGCACCTTTAAGATAGGACCAGCGCGTTTTCTGAAAATCGTCTTCGCCATAGAGATCCCATAGAACGAGAGCGACTTCCCGGTCGTCCGTTTGGGCAATCTTCTTGTCAATTTTCACCCCGACGGTGGTCTGATAGACATCGGAATAAATGCTCTCAACAAAGCGGCGCACGAGGCTGGTTTTACCGACGGCGAAGGCGCCCAGCATACAGATCTTTTTCTGGAGCATCACGAGAGTTCAAAGACCAGGCGCGACAGAGATATGAAAGGTCGCACTGCGGTTGAATTGTCTGTTGGCATCGCTATCTTCCGGGCGTACCGGCTCGGCGCTCGCCACTCCCTTTGGATGCAAGGCACCGGCGGGGATTCCCAATCGAATCAGTTCCGAAGCTACGCGGTCAGCGCGGCGTTGGCTTAAGTTTTGATTAGCTGCTTCTGCACCCGTGGTGTCGCTGTGACCTACGACTTCGACTCGGACTTTTGTATGTAAAGCTGGTGCGGACTCGAGCAGGCTCTTTAGTTCCGCGGAGAGTTCTCGCAAAGAGTTGTGTTCGGAAACAGAAAGCGTCGCGCTCGCGAGCGGAAACTTGACAACTGTATTCTGGACTGCATCTCGCGTTTCGCTGAAGGAGAGCCGCTCTGGGCTGATCTCGAGGGGAATCTCGACCCCGCGAATCCCAGGAACGAGCAGCGCTCGCGCGCGGAGATCGCTCATCCATTTGGCGGTCGGCGTTCCCGCCAGGCGCAGCACTCCTTCCTTGACCGTGAGAGTGACACCCGGCGGGGGTGCCAAAATCGACGCAGCGCGCTGTTGGACGATTGCGTCATCGAGTGCGTAATAGGCAGCCCAATGAAATTCTGCGCGTGCGGGGTTGAGCTGGGCTGCCTGCACAAATCCCAACGGATCAGCGGCGAGCGGGTCGCGGAGTCCGTAAAAGGTGAAGCGCCCATTCCCGCGGCCGAAGGACGTGAGTACGAACCCGGGTTGGGCTCTCAGCGTGCTTGCCAACTGGTTCCAACGGTGAAACTGCCACTCTCGCCAGCCAAGAAATCCCCCCAACAGACAGAAGAGTAGACCTCCGGTGACCCAGGCGTAGGCGTATCGCGGGCGACGAGGCTCTTCTTTGAATTTGGCGTCGAGGCAACACGAGAGCACATGCGGAACGGCGGCAAACGGAGCCGTGTCCCCGTCGAACCGCTCGAGTCTTTCTGAAAACTCGCGGTGAATATCTTCGAGGCATTCCGCCATGCGCTCCCGCAAAATTCTCGGAGGGACGCCACGAATCACGGCCGCGAGAATGGCGTAAGGCCCGTCTTCAATCCATACCTCCAGTTCGCCCACCTGCAAACGGTTAATGCCCTGCCCCTGCTCCGCGTGGAAGGAATCGCGTACGAAATCCTGTATCGCCGAGAGCATGCCAGAGACCAAGCTGGGGTCCTGCATGGCCACGGCCGGGGCCACCACTTGGCCGATGGGTAGGCCCGTGCGCTTGTGAATCAGAAAAACCTGTTCAACGCGAAACACGAGGCTGTGTAGCAGCGCGACTTCGGTAAAGCTCCGGCCGGTGCGAAGCGCCTCGACGCGCCACTTCAGTCCTTGCCAGGAGAGGCTTTGATCCAGCACCTGATTGAAGGATTCAAGGAATGAGCGAAGCGTTTCGAGAATAGAGCGTCGGATAGCTGGGCCCATGACGGGAAAAAGCGCATCCGCGAGAGTGCCCGGATCCTTGCGGACCGATTCGCGGAGGGCAGTCTCGATCGTCGGGGAGAGCGCCGCGCTCAGAGCTTCATCGCCGCTTTGCTCGCGCCGGCGATGAATAGACTCGGCAACTACCTCGCTCACATCCTCAGTCCGCAAGGAGGGGTTAGCTACGCGTTCACGAAGTCGGCGAAGGGCCTCGCGCTCCGGGCCGATAATTAGTTGGCGCAACTCATCGAGCCCTCCTGCGCCAATTGCAGAAGTATCGGATTCTGAGTCACCGGCAGGACGCTTTGGGGGCGAGTCAGACTTCGAGAATCTGTCGTCAAAAGGATCAGGAGATTGTCGCGGAGCGGAACCCATAACGGTTAACTCACTTATTTCTCGGGGAGCTCCAGCTCGTCTTTCAGCCGCAAGGCCAATTCCGTGAAGAGGTCGGCGAGTGCGGCGCGGTCAGTTTTGTCCTTGCGAAGCGTCTCCGCCTCGCTTTCAAGCGCGGCTTCCATTTCCTCTTTGGATTTCTGAATCTGACTGCTCAACATCTTGGACTGTTCCAGGATGCGGGCGCGCAGATCGCCCTGGGCGCTGGAAAGCTGATCCTCGAGTTGAGAGAGCTTCTTCTCGAGCGCCTTCGCAGAATCACGAGTCTCGCGCGTGAGCTCTTTCAAGTTTTCGGACCGTTCGGTCTTCTCCGTTTTCAGGCGCTGATTGAGCGATTCCACTTCTTCGCGGACGTAATTCTCCAGCGAATCGAAGCGCTTCTTCAGGTCCTCGCGTAACGCCTCCGAAGACTTCGTGAGGCGTTCTTCCAGCCGCGCAAAACGCTTCTCGTATTCGCGCATGTTGGAACCAAACAGGATGTCGCGGATTTTGTCTACGTTCGCGCCTTCGCGCAGCTCGCCGTTGGCGGCATTTCTTTCCTCGTGATCGGGTGACATGACAGTTCCGCCCCCTTTCTTGCGGTCCTGCGGATGCTTGGGCATTGGGGGACACTACTACGCCAAAATGGGCTTGGCAACATCCTCTTTTGATGACCCAAAGCCGTAGAAAATCGCCCCAGACACGGCGCTTGGGAGGTCCATCATTCGTGCCCAACCATCGGTACTCTCAAACGTTCTGTAATTCCCTGCTGGGGATCACGCCCCTCCTGACCGCGAAGGCGTGACGCTCACCACGGGCGCAAAAGTTAGCCATTGACATGGAAAGCAAAAGAAAGTAAAAGAAAGAAATCGAAAGTATCCGCATCGGGCCGTTTTTGTGCGGTTCTCCAAGATATTCGGCCCAGGGGGTAGGGTATGAGATTTGTCCCTCGGAAGTTCCGTAGATTGAGTTTTACTCTGTTTCTGCTGACTGCTCTCCTCAGTCCGAGTTTGTACGGGCAGAAAGACACCGGCAGCATCGTTGGCACGGTTCGCGACGCCACGGGCGCGGGTGTGCCGGGAGCCAACATTACCGTTCGGGACGTGGATCGAGGCACTACATTTGAGACGACAAGCAATGATGTCGGCGAATACTTCGCCGGCCCGTTAAGGATTGGCCGCTACACCATAAGCGTGGAGAAGAGCGGGTTTAAGACGGCGGTGGCCGGGCCCGTAGAACTCAAAGTGCAGGAGCGCCTAGCCGTTGACGTGACGTTGCAGGTCGGCGCCGCCACAGAAAAGCTGACCGTAAGCGCCACGGCCGTGCAGCTGGAGACAGAGACCTCGGACCTGGGCCAGGTGGTGGACAGCCGAAGAGTCTCCACCCTTCCCTTGAACGGCAGGAATTACGCCCAACTAGCGCAGCTCGGCGCAGGGGTGGCGCCCAGCGAACCAGGGTCGCGTGTCTCGGCAAGCTACGGCTTCAGCGCCAATGGAGCGCGCGCTTTGCAGAATAACTTCCTCCTCGATGGCGTCGACAACAACGCCAACCTGGGCGACGTGCTGAATGAAAGCGCTTTCGTGATTCAGCCTTCCGTCGATGCCATCGCCGAATTCAAGGTTCAGACCAATTCCTACAGTGCGGAGTTTGGCCGAGGAAACGGCGCCATCATGAACGCGGTGATCAAATCGGGAACCAACGATTTCCACGGCGATGTCTACGAGTTCCTGCGCAACCAGATTGTTGACGCCGCCAACTCGACTCTAAAACAGCAGGGTTTTGGCCGTGAACCCTACAAGCAAAACCAGTTCGGTGTCACCTTCGGAGGTCCGATCGTCAAGAATCGCACCTTCTTCTTTGTGGACTATGAAGGCTTGAGGGAGCGCGAGGGCTTAATCCTGAACGGCGTGATTCCCACTCAAAATATGATCGGCGGCGATTTTTCCACCATGCTCTCGACCACGCCCGTGTTTGCCTCTGATGCAAACGGAAATGCTACCAGTAGCCCCGCTCTGGATTGCAATGGGAATCCCACCTATGTGGGGGAACTCTTCAACGCGCGGCTGACACAAGCATCCAATCTGAACCCGAATGGATTCTGCGGCGTACCCATCGGAGTCGACTCGAGTGGAAATCCCACGAACATGTTCCAGAACACCTTCAGTGGAACACCCATTGATCCACTCGCCGCTAAACTTGCGGCTCTGTATCCGGCTCCCAACACGAATAATCCCAACTTCAATTACTTGGCGCTGCCCGTGCAGCAAACGACTCGCAACAATTTTGACGTTCGCGTCGATCACAAATTCACGGATCGGGATAGCGCCTTCGTCCGGTTCAGTTACGAGGATCAACCGCGCTTTATTCCTCCTCCCTTTGGAAACGCTCTGGATGGTGGGAACTTCTTCAGCGGAGATGAAGATAACTCCTACCGCAGCGTGGCCATCAGCGAGATCCACATGTTTAGCCCTACTTTGGTTAATGAATTCCGCTTAGGCTACAACCGCATCAATTCCCATCGGTATCAGGTCAACGCCTTCCAGGACGTGTCCGGCCAGTTGGGTTTCCCGGGAGTGCCCTATTCTCCAGGCAATGGGGGCTTGCCCACAATCACTTTCAGTGACGGCTCTTCCGTGGAGATCGGGAGCTACGGGTATCTTCCTTCGATTGAGAAACAGAACAGCTTTGTGTTTACTGACAATCTGAATAAGGTTGTCGGCGGCCATGCTTTGAAAATCGGCGGCGAAATTCGCATCGAAGAGTTCACGATTTTCCAGCCATCCCAGTCCCGTGGCTCGATGGATTTCGGCACGGAATTCACCGCCAACCCCGCGGCCCCCATAGAATTCACCGTTGCCGGAGACAATACTTCCGGCACACCTGGAGGCAATGCCTTCGCCACCTTTTTGCTGGGCATACCCGACGGCGGATCGATCGTTAATTTGCACAATATTGACTACCGCAGGCAAATTTATTCCGGATATGTGCAGGACGACTGGAGAGTCTCGCGCAGCCTGACCCTGAATTTGGGTTTGCGTTACGAAATGTTCAGCACAATCAAAGAGCACCACAACGAACAAGCGACGTTTGATTTTGCGACAGCCTCTCTCATTGTGCCGAAGGGAGTGACCGCACAACTCACTCCGACGCTTGCATCGTACATCCCTGTCAGCGCCACCGGCACTCCCGGGTTGATTTCGCCGGACCTCAACAATTTCGCCCCCCGGATCGGTTTGGCGTACAAAATCACACATAACTTGGTCCTGCGAAGCGGGTATGGAATTTTCTATGGCGGGCAGGAAAATGGCCCGTTTTCCAATCCGAGCCCAGGTTTCAATCCGCCGTTTTTTGTTACCCAGTCCTTCTCCATGCCTTGCACACAAGGAATCGCTAATCCAGCGGTGTTGGATTGTTCCATTCCAGGGTTGAATGTGCTGGCGAACGGTTTCCCTGCCAATTCGCTGATCGATCCAAATACTCCGGAGCTTTATTCCATCGACCCCAAGATCCGCACGCCTTACAACCAGCAGTGGCATCTTGGCTTCCAGTACCAATTGCCGGCCGATACGATCTTGGACATTTCCTACGCCGGCTCGCGCGGCCTGAAACTCTTCACGTTTTATAACGGGAATCAGGCGGTTCCCGCCACGGATCCGAATTTCGTGACGTTTTGTACCACACCGCCGAACACCATTGCGAATTGTCCTACAGCGCCGCGGCGTCCCTTCCCAGCTGTGGATACTGGCATCGCCCTCTTCCGGTCAGACGGATTCTCGAATTATCACTCCTTGCAGGTGCGCCTGGAGAAACAATTCTCCCACGGGTTGCAGTTCCAGGCTTCGTACACCTACAGCCACTCGCTGGATAATGCCTCGAGCGCCAGCCTGGGCTCGGCCAACCAGGGCGATTTCCGGTTGCAGACGGATCCCAAATGGGAGTACGGGAATTCGGACTTCGACGTTCGCCATCGGTTTGTGTTCAGCTATATTTACGAACTGCCGTTTGGCAAGGACAAGCCATTTGGCAGGAATGCATCCGGCTTCGCGAACCAGGTTATCGGCGGATGGCAGGTCGCAGGAATCGTCACCGCGTCAACCGGGAACTGGTACACCCCGACAGACATATCCTCCAATCTTTCGACTTCCGACTGCGGCGGGACAGTCTCGAACTGCATTCGGCCGAATGTCATCGGAAATCCGAACGGGAAACCGTGCATCCCGGGAACAGTTTTCAACACCTGCGCCTTGGTCTCAAACGCAGTTATCGGGGAGTTCGGCAATGCAGGCCGCAATATCATCCTTGGGCCAGGTTTCCAGAACTGGGACGTTTCCGTGTTTAAGACCTTTCCGATCCACGAAGAAAGGCGCTTGGAATTCCGTGCGGAGTTTTTCAATGCCTGGAATCACGCTAATCCGGAATTCACAAATCCGGACACAGTAGCCGAAAATACGGGAACAGAACTCGGTTCACCTGCCTTTGGTTACACCGGATACACGCGGCCGCCCCGGCGGATCCAATTTGCCTTGAAATTCTATTTCTAAGGCAGAAAGTGAAGAAACTGGACACTGCGTCCAGTGCGGCACCTGGCTGCAGCGCAAATCGCCCAGGAGGAGAAATAGGTTCTTCACCGCTGGAACCTACCGCGGCCATCTGGACGGGAGCGAACACATCCATGGCTCTTCGCATTACTGAGCAGAAAAAGAAATGCCTGCAGGCTGTTGCTGATCCGCGTGGGATCATTGCGGCGCTAGCCATTGACCAGCGCAGTGCTTTGCGGAAACTCTTCGCGAAGGCCATGAATGTGGAGCCAGATTACGTAACTGTGGAGACGTTGGCGCAATTCAAAGAGGCCGTAAGCCGCATTTTGACTCCGCATGCGAGCGCCATTCTGCTCGATCCTGAGTACGGCCTTCCTGCCGCCCGTCAGCGAACAAAGAACGCTGGATTGCTGCTTGCTTACGAAAAGTCCGGCTATAACAAAAATACCCCGGGGAGGATTCCACAACTGCTGGATCGCTGGTCAGTGAGACGCCTGGCCGCGGCAGGGGCAAATTGCGTAAAGCTTTTGCTCTACTATTCGAGCACCAGCGCCGCGGAGATAAACGACGCGAAGCACGCATTCGTTGAGCGTGTGGGAGCGGAATGCGCGGAAGCCGACGTTCCCTTCTTCCTCGAACTCGTGGGCTATGGGGAGGGCATGGACGACAAAGGCGCCGAGTTTGCGCGAATTAAGCCCGAAGTTGTAACGCAGGGGATGGCGGAGTTCTCAAAGCCGGAGTATCGGGTCGATGTATTGAAAGTGGGCCTGCCTGTGAATCTGGCTTATGTCGAGGGCTCCCCCGCGGTTGGAAAGGAAGTCCTCTACCGTCGCCGCGAGGCGCTGGCGCATTGCCGGCGCGCCGCGTCCGCCGCACAACTTCCCTTCATCTACTTGTCGGAAGGCGTGAGCAACGAGGCTTTCCAATTCGGGCTTGAACTTGCTTTCGAGGCGGGAGCGAGGTTTAGCGGCGTGCTTTGTGGGCGCGCGTCCTGGCAGGACGGCGTGCCCATTTTCGTGAAGCAAGGAGCGAAAGCGCTCGACGACTGGCTGGCAAAGGACGGCGTCCAGAACATTCAGAATGTGAACCGCTGCCTCGCTGCCGCGCAACCGTGGTATATGGCACCGGCTCCGAGCGCGCCAAGCCGTCTGCCACGGCGAAAGGGCAAAGGCAGACCATGACCGCGCAGGGCACTCGCCGCCGCAGTAATGGCGCAAGAGAGCTTCGCGATCTTTTGAACGCGAATCGCCGCGGCACAGGCCTCGGAATCTACTCGATTTGTTCGGCGAATAGGTACGTGCTGGAAGCAGGCATGATGCAGGCCTCCCGCGATCGCGCTCCGCTTTTGATCGAGTCCACCTCCAATCAGGTGAATCAGTTTGGTGGATACACAGGGCAGACTCCCGGCGACTTTGTGAAGTTCATCCATGAAATTGCGCGAGCGATGCGCTTTCCTTCTGAGCGGATTGTGCTTGGCGGAGACCACCTCGGGCCGCACCCTTGGCGAAACGTCACCGCGGCACTGGCCATGGAGAAGGCTCGAGAAATGGTTCGCGAATACCTGCTGGCGGGGTTCACGAAGATTCATCTGGATGCCAGCATGCCTTGTCAAGGCGACGTCGTGGAGCGCGATGGCCAATTATCAGTCGACCTCGTCAGTGCACGCGCAGCGGAATTGTGCCAGGCGGCGGAAGACGCTTATCGTCGGCTGCCGCGTGGCGCGAGTGCTCCGTTGTATGTCATCGGAAACGAAGTCCCCGTTCCCGGGGGCGAGCATTCGGGGGCGCGGAGATTGAACGTCACGCGTACGAAGGATCTGAACCGCGTGTTGGACATTACAAAGAAAACATTTTGGTCATGGGGACTGCAATCGGCTTGGGAGCGCGTCATCGCAGTTGTGGTCCAGCCGGGCGTAGAGTTCGGCGATGCCACGGTGACTCCGTACGATTCCGGGAAAGCCAGGCTGCTGTCCCGATTTCTGAAGGCGAACTGGTCCGGCGTGTTTGAGGCGCATTCAACCGATTATCAGACCAGCGCGGCGTTGCGGCAGATGGTGAAAGACCATTTTGCGATTCTCAAAGTGGGTCCCGCACTGACGTTCGCGTTCCGCGAAGCGGTTTTTGCGCTGGAAGCGATCGAACGCGAATGGCTCTGCGCGCGAAGTGGAGTCTCGCTTTCCGAGCTAGGTGAAACCCTCGAGCGCGCGATGCTGGAGAATCCGGTACATTGGAAAAACTATTATCAGGGCGACGAAAACACCCTCCGGTTCGCCAGGAAGTACAGTTTCAGCGACAGGGCGCGCTACTACTGGCCGCAGTTGGAGGTTTTGCACGCCTTAGGAAAGCTAATCGAGAATCTGGAAATGCATCCGGCACCGCTGGGTTTGCTCAGTCAATACCTGCCGTTGCAGGCAGAAGCTGTGCGAAACCGTGCGCTCGCGAACCGGCCCGCGGATCTGATTCGGCACAGGATTCTCGCGGTGATCGATCAGTATTCGTATGCTTGTGGGATGCGGTCATGACGAACTTTTCGAGCTTTGAGGACTGTCGTGCTCAATGAAGAACGCCGCCGGGCGATCGTAGAAATGCTTCAACAGGAGGGGCGTGTCCTCGTTCGCGATCTCTCGAAGCGCTTTCACACTTCCCTCATCACCATCCGCAAGGATCTGGAAATTCTCCATCATCAAGGCCAGCTCGAACGTACTCATGGCGGCGCCTTGCCGGTGAAGACAGGTGCGTTGATGGACGGCACCCTCCAGGAAAAGGAGCGCCAGCACCACAAGGAGAAACTTCGCATTGCCGCCGCGGCGGTGCAGATGATTGCCAAGGGACAGGTCATTATTCTGGATTCCGGGACTACGACGACCGCAATCGCACGGGCCTGCCGCCACATGAGAAATTTGACCATCATCACCAATGCAACAAACATTGCAGCGGAGCTTGCAGACTCCTCTGTCGAGGTGATTCTCACTGGTGGCGTGCTGCGCCAGAATTCATTTTCCCTGGTGGGGCCCTTGGCGGAGGAGTTACTGCGCAAGCTTAGTGCGGACCTGCTGTTCCTCGGAGTCGACGGCTTTGACGTGCGCTACGGATTGACGACACCCAATTTGCTGGAGGCGCGTGTAAATCGGGCCATGGTGGAATCAGCCCGGCGCACTGTGCTCGTGTGCGACTCCAGCAAGTTTGGCCGCCGCAGCTTGGCCTTGATTCTTCCGACTTCGGCCGTCCACGAGGTTATTACTGACAGGAACATTCCCAAACAGGATTTGAAAGCTCTTCGCGAAGCCGACATCGAGGTGAAGCTCGTTTAGCTCATGCCTAGACACCGGCAGGATCAGGAAAGACGCCAATGACCATCAGCAATGAACAATACGCACAGTCAGTAACCTGGAAAGAGATCCTTTCACAAGGCGAGGTCTGGCAATTCGTCCTGGATGAACTGCGGAATAGTCCGGTGGTCGAAAAAATTCTTGAAGCCGCAAAGAACAAGCGCGAGTGGATTTTTGTCGGGTGTGGCACGAGCTATTATCTCGCCGAAGCGGCCGCAATTTCCTGGACGATTCTCACGGGCCAACCGGCCCGGGCCGTTCCCGCCTCCGAGATCCTGCTTTTCCCGCGCTTGCTTCAGGCGGAAGGCGCGGATGTGCAGGCTGTGGTGATCTCGCGCTCCGGCCGGACTTCCGAGGCGATTCGCGCTGCGGAAGTCTTAAAGAAGGAGCTGGGCATTCCGGCAATCGGGATCACGTGCGCGCAGAGGTCGGAACTGGAAGAGGCTTGCGACATCTCGGTTGTGCTGCGCGCAGCCGACGAACAGAGCACGGTGATGACCCGCTCGTTTACCTGCATGCTGCTATGTCTTCAGGTCCTCGCGGCACGCCTGACGCAGAACGGGCAATTCTTGGATGGCCTCCGGACGATGACCGAGAAGTTTACGCCGCGCATCGGAGCGATTGCAGGCCACATCGAATCGTTTGTCTCGCGGCATTCCTTCGCCGATTACGTTTTTCTAGGACAAGGCCCATTCTACGGAATCGCCCGCGAGGCCGCGCTCAAAGTGATGGAGATGTCCTGTTCCTACAGCCAATTCTTCCATGCGCTGGAATTCCGTCACGGGCCAAAAGCGATCGTGGGGCCGGCGACGTGCCTGACTTTCTTCCTGAGCGACACGGCGCAGAGGGCAGAGGCTGAGGTTTTGTCCGAGATGAAAGACTTGGGCGGTGTCATTGTCTCAATCTGCAACCGCGCGGATTCATCCATCCGGCAGACCTCAGACCTCGTCATCGAATTTGATTTCAACGGAAACGAAGTGGCTTTGCTCGCTCCCTACACGGTACCTTGCCAGCTCATGGGCTTCTTTACCGGGCTGCGCAAAGGCCTGAACCCCGATCAGCCTAGAAATCTGACTCGTGTCGTGATTTTGGATTGAAACCAGAGGAGAAGAACCATTGGCCACCTTTGACGTGAGTGTAATTGGCGAACTGAATCTGGACCTGATTTTGTATGGACTTCCCTCTGAATTGATCCTGGAGCACGAGCATCTCGCCAAGGACCTCAGCATTACTCTCGGAAGTTCTTCGGCTATTTTTGCGCACAACTTGGCTTCGCTTGGAAATAAGGTGGGGTTCAGTTCCTGCATCGGTGGCGACCCTTTCGGGGAGATTTGCCTGAAGCGGCTCGGCGAGAGTGGCGTGGACCTTTCCCGCGTGCGCCGCATGTCCGGAAAGACTACGGGACTAACGGTCATTCTTCCCCAACGCAAGCAACGCTACATTCTCACGTACCCGGGAACCATGTACGAGATGAGCGAGCGCGACCTGGACCTCAATTACGTTTTCAGCGCTAAGCACCTGCACGTCTCCTCTTATTTCTTGCAGAAAGGGCTGCGCGTTTCCCTCCTCGACATTTTCCGCAAGGCAAAGCAGGCGGGGTTGACCACTTCGCTCGACACCAACGACGATCCGGAAGATCGCTGGTCCTCAGAAATCCAGCTTCTCTTTAAACACACCGACATTTTGCTGCCCAACGAGCGCGAGGCCTGCAAACTCGCGCAAGTGGACGATGTGGAGCGCGCCGCAGAAGTGCTCTCCCAAAAAGTGCCTGTGCTGGTGATCAAACGCGGATCGCAAGGCGCGCTCGCGCGAGTTTCCAAAGAAAAATTCGTGAACTTCCCTCCGGTGGTCACGGTTGCCGACCATGTCGGCGCTGGTGACAGTTTCGACGCGGGTTTTCTTCACCAGTACATTCGGGGAACAAAAATCGATGATTGCCTGAAATTCGCGAACGTTGTCGGCTCGCTCTCCGTAACGCGTTCTGGCGGAACCGAGGCGTTTCGTGACGCGCACTACCGTGACTCGTTCTTACGGAGTCACTCCGCCCGCGCCGGCTCTCATGGCAACGCGCCCGCCCCGCGATAGCCGCCATTTTGCGAAGCCCTAAAGTGCAGGAGATGCTTCGAGCAGCAGATTGTCCGTAAACTCCACTTTTAATTTCGCTGTCGGTCCGGTGACGCTTTCCAAGTCTTTATGATGGACGTAGTCGGTCACGCGGTAGGACTTCGCGCCCAGTCCGCGCAATTCCACTTCTCCACTCCAGTGACTCGTTTCCTCCTGGCCTTTCCTTGCCTTCTCAGCTGAGGCTGGAGCGTAAAACGCATAGTAGATGTGCCCATCCTTTTCGATCGCATATGCTTCCGGCGAGTCAAATCCGTAGACATACAGGTTCAGGAAATTGCCCTTGGAGAGCATTTTTTCGTTGTACAGAGCGATCCACTCTTTCCAGTGAGCCTCCTTGTCCGCCGAAAGATAGACATTCCGGAATTTCGGGCCGTAGTCGGGCCAGGTGAACTTGGTGCCCAGAACTCCTCCGGCTCCCAACGTCGACGCAAAGTCCTTGCCCATATCTTGCTCGTGGTCGGTGAATGTGCCGGTGATGCGGGTCAGCTCGACGTGATCGCCGTAGACCGCCGCGTGGGGTCCAAGCAGCGCTTTGTACATCTTGATTCGCCGGCGCACTTGAATGGAACCGACTGGGTCGGCGGTCACGGCCTGGTCCATGTAGCGGAACCACGCGAGGCTCGGCGGCGTTCCGCAGGGGCAGCTTTGCGTGACGCTGTCGGGCTTCAACGCGCGTGTCGTTTCGAAAATCGCCTTGTATACGTCCCCCATCGCGTAAATAGAATCGTACGGCGACTTGTGATGGTGCTTCGGATTGAAGCAGGGCGGCGGCGTATAGATATTGTCGAGCTTGTGCCCGTCAAAACCCCAATCGCGGACGAATCTCTCGGTCAACTGCTTGTAGTACGCCTGCACCTCGGGCAACGCGGGACAGAGTGTGGCCAGATTGCGCGCCATCCGCGCGGGCTTCCCATTCTGATCGAGCACTAGCCAATCCGGGTGCTGTTTGAGAACTTCTGAAATGACGAACTTGCGCCCCCCATACGCGAATTTCCCGTCTTCGACCCCCAGTGGCAGCCACCAGAGCTGTACCCTGATTCCCTGCTCGTGAAATTGCTTGACCATGTCCTGCATCGCCGTCCCGCCAAAGTCGGCCTGCCGGGGTTGCCAATCGCCGTAGTTGTTGAACCAACCGTCGTCCAGCGTCGCCCAGTGGATACCGAATTCCTTCAGCTTCGGAATGGTGTCGAGCATCTGCTTTGGCGTGACTCCGAACTCGTACCCCCAGCCGCACCAGGCGACCGCGTAGTTTTCGTCGTTGTTCGCTGGCTTGCTCAGGCCTTCTCTGTCGATTGCATCCGACCACATTTTCAGGGGTTCATAAAAGTCGCCCGAGTACACGGCCAGAAACGTGCGCGGCGTGGAATAGACTTCTCCCGGCTTGAGGATTGTTTTGGCGGGAATGCTAATGCCGGCTTCCACTCGGCCGTCCGCTGTCGTTTGTACCGGGATGGAAAGGACCAGCGGAAGCGTTTCGATGTGGCCGATTGCTTCACCCACGCTGCGCGACCAGAACGCTACCACGGGAATTCCACCGCCTACTTGGCCGAGGTCGTCCTTCACAACGACAGGAGCGCCGAACGGATTCACCTGTGAGAACTTGGCAGGCATGGGGAAGATTTCATCCTTGCCCCATTTCAGGCTCGAGCCTTCGAACGTCCAGAGAGGCTCGGCGGCTCCGTTGGCTGGCTGCGGGGATGCGAAACTGTGGCGCTGGAGCACAACCGTATCGAGCGCGGCGTCGGCCTGTCCAGCGTTCTTCAGCTGTGCCGACAGCAGCGCGAGATTGGGGAACGCGTCGTAGACCTCGAGCGTGACCGTTTCTTCTAGACCACTCCCGGGAATTTTCCCTGTCACTTCAATTTGCTTTCCCAAACTTCCAAATTTCCCTGTCGCTTCCCGAACGGTCGCCTTGGCCGTGTCGAGAACGACTCCGGCATACTCATTCCCCTTCAAAAAGACGGACTGACCCGCATCTGCGGCTTTTTTGTCCAGCGTGACTGGGGCGCCTGTTTTCACCAGGGCTGCGTTCAATGTGCCCGAAGGCGACAGAGTAAACTCCGCCTGCGGCGTGCGTACGACAACGCCCTCCGCGGTCACTTTTGCTTCGATTACCGATTTGTTTGGCGCTGTCGGACCTGCCGTGGAAGCGGCCTTCTTGTCCTGACAACCCGCGAACGAGAGGAGCGTTGCCGCTGCGACACACAGCGACGCAACAAAAATCGTTTTCCCGCGCGATTGTGCGTTCCTTCGAAAGCTTGTCTGCAATCCCTTCTCAGTTTGTTCGCTCATTTCGTCCCCTTGAACTGCGCAAAAATTCTCTCGGCATTCTTGTGGTACACCTTTTCCAAAACTTCATCGGGCAGTCCCATTCCGTAAATCATCCAGCGGCCTTGTCCCGGATAGTGCGCATACGGGAAGTACTCGTCGCTTGTCTCCAGCCAGCGGAAGTAATTTGCGTACATCTTCAGCTCAGGCTCACTGTCCGTCCCGAACAGAATCCGATTCTGATAGTCGAGGAAGAACTTCCGGGCGCGAAGTGGCTGGCGGCCCAGCTCGGCCTGGCGAGCGCCAAACTCCACAACCATGTTGGGGTGCTTATCGAGCCATGCGGACACCGCATCCAGGTTCTCGGGCCAATTGGCTACGTGCAACGCGATGAACGTAGTCCTCGGATGCTTCTCTATGACGTGATTGCGTTCTGCAAGCAGCTTCTCTTTGTTGGGGAATTGTGGCCCTCCAAAATACCAGTTTGGGTTCTCCATCAGTTCTTCGTACCGCTCGTTGTGCCGATCCAGTGGCGTGAAAAAGGCTTCTGGATCTGAAGTATGAATTGCCACCGGAATCCCCAGCCGTCCGCATTCTTCCCAAATCGGGTCGAGCCGCGGGTCGTCCACCGGGATGAACTTGCCCGTTTTGTCTTTCACGCCCAGCCCCAAGTCCTTCAACACTTTTAACCCGCGCGCTCCTCGCCGAACCGCGTCATCAATCTGCGCTACCATTTCCGCGCTGAAATCCGCGTCGTCGACCTTGCTCCAATCAATCTGCGTGAATACCACGAACCGGTCCGGATAAGGCTTGAACATGAGATCGATCAAGCCCTGCAGCTTTTCACCCCACATCCCGGTCAATATCACTATCTTCTGGATGTTCGCGGCATCCATGCGTCTGACAACTTCCGCGGGAGGAATCAGCTCCCTGTGATCGCCATGCGGATCATTCACGTGATTGTGAACGTCGATCACCGGGAATTTCGCCCGGGGCGTTTCGTGCACGGCGGCGTGCAACATGGATTTCGGCTCGTAGTCCTTCAGCAGCAGAGTCTTGTGTTCTGCGGCTCTCGGGTCGGGATTGGGTCGGAGGTCTTGGGCCACTGTGCGTAGCATGCCCGCCGCAATCAGCGCGAGGACACACAAAACCATGCAAACGAGCGCGCGGCTCGGCCGCAATGGAACTTTGGAATTGTCAATCATGGTTTTCTCCCGGCGTCTAGAAGCCGCGATCCGAGGAATCCCTTGTCAAAGAGGAGGGCTGGCTCTGCAGTGAGTCTACGCGGAAACGAAAGAAAAAGAAAGAATTAGAATGTAAACGAAACCACCTGCCACCGTTCACCGGACGGGCACCGTCTCCAGTGTGAGCACCTCGAATGCTTGCAGCGCAAACGCATGGCTCGTTCCCGCTGCCAGCTCGATCGGCTTCTCGTTCTGGCTGCTTTTCCAGGGAGATTGCGCACGATACTCGCGTGGCATCCCTGTGGGCAACGCAAACGCTTCCCCAATGTCAACGGTAATGGTCTGCGGCCGATCACTTGGATTTCGCAGCGTGAGGACTCCTTTCTTCGGCGACCACGCCGCCCAACCGTACACCTCCAGCTTTCCAGGGTCACCCCCGATCCAATGCGTATCCGCGAGTGTCGCGGCGTTGCGGCGCGACCAATTTGCCGCCTCCGCCAACGTGTCCCAGTCCGCGGCGGAGAGCAGCGAATGCGTGATGTACATCTCCTGTAACTGCGTTCCGGTACCGAAATAATCGCGGACTTCGTGAGCAAACGTGTGTTCCGGATCGTCGCCGAGGTGTTCCGCCTGGCGCGCATAAATGATCCCGTGCAGCATGAGCGAATTCAGCGGAAACAAAGGGCCGGCTTTCACGACGCCCGCATACGTAGCCGCATCTCGATAGGTGATCCATTTCTCGCGCCAGGGACCCACGCCGGTAAAGCTGTGATCTTCCCCTCCCCGCCAGATGGAGTCTGCGTACCGCAGCCAAAACGGCGAAGGGCAGGTTCCGGTTGTGAGATTTACGTAAATGTCCGGCTTCACGTCGCGCCATTCTTCGATGAGGCTGATGGCGGCGTGAAAGTCGCTGTCAAACTCGCTTCCGGGAAAAACGCTGTTCACGTTGCCAGTTCCATCAATCTTGAACTGGTTGATTCCATATTTGCGCACGAACTCCAGCGTGACGTGGCGGAATCGCGCGAAATACTTCGGCCCGGAAAGCGCAAAGCCACCCTTATTCATTTCGAAGCCTTGTTGCTTGCCGTACTTCATGCGTTCTTCTTTGGCTTTGTCATAACCGCCCCAAGGGGACAACCAGATTCCGGGTGCGGCTCCGTACTTTGCCGCTCCCGACTTCAGCGGGGCGAAGCCATCCGGGAAGCCGGCGTCGAAACTCCAGAGTGAACGAGGATCGTCCCAGCCGTCGTCAAATAAGAAGGAGTCCAACTTCACGCCCCGCTTGATGCCAAGCTCTTCGCCGAATGCACGAATCGCGTCCAACGCGGCCGCCTGGTCGTAGCGATTCCCGTAGCCGATGTCGTACCAGGAGTTGTAATGAAGAAACGGCCTGTAAGGATGCGCGCGTTCACGTTCCACATAGTTCAAAAAGCCGCGACGCATCTGCCCGGCCGGCGTTACACCGATCACGCAGGAGTAGGTCACGCTCTGCCCGGCCTTCACCCGCAATTCGCGCTCGATGGAGCACCGGACCTTCTCGGCTTCGACGATGCAGCGTGAAAGGGGGTGTTCGAATCCCAGAAACAGGTTGCCTGCCGTGACCGGAGAGCCCTTCACCGTGCCTTGAACTTGAGCGGAAGGCAGGTTGAAATCGAAGAGGCGGACTTCCCGAATCGCGGCATCTTTCGCCGCCGAAATCGCAATTTCTTGGCGCACATAGTTGTCTCCGTCGCGCAGGATGGCTGACCAGCTGACACCCAGCTTGCTCTCCGGGTCTTCCAGCCGAACAATTACCCGTCTCCCGGCAAAGTGCTCTTCTAGGCGCGAGGCTTGTGGATCGGCACTCATTTCCTCCACGCGCGGAGCGTCCGCGATCCGCATCGCGGCGGGAGTGAGGACACGCCCATCCGCAAAAGAAATCACAAATGCGTTTTCAGGAAGATTGACGGGCGCCGCCAGCGATGAAGAGGTGAGGGATAGCCCGCGGAGCTTCCCATCGCGGGTCGACCAGGTGGCACTCAGCGCATCATTCTTGAGCGTAATTGACCCGTCTTGGATACTTACTTGAGCTTTCCCCGGTCGCATACCGTAGAGATACGAGGTCTGGCCCGTGGCCAAGGGAACCCATCCCCCGCAAACACTAAACAGCACAATCACACTGAGAAAGAAGAATCGATTTGTCCGCATGATAGCTCCGTCAACTGCAACCAAATCACCTTGCCGGCAACTTTAACGCTGGGGCGGCTCTATTGGAAGCACAGCAGGCCCCACTTCTATTTGTTAGTATCATTTTTTGACCAGGAGCACCTATGACGAACCCGCCAGCGAGCAAGGATCCGTTTGTGGCAATGGTTACAGCACGCGCAGAAGTCGACCTCCGTCTGAGCGACTTCCATCCGCGGTCCATGCTTGTCTCGCCGGTGCATGAAATCTGCCGGCCGAAGTTTCCGGTCATTGATTATCACAATCACCTCGACTCTCAGGAACCGCGCGAAGTCCTGAAAATCATGGACGAATGCGGCATCGAACGCATCGTCAACATCACCATGCACACCGGCCAGCTTGCCCTCGACGTCATTGATAAGTTCCGTTCCGTCGCTCCGGACCGCTTTGCCACGTACGGTTGGATGGATTGGAGCGACGTGCAAGCGCCCGGCTTTTTCCAACGCAGCGTCCAGCGCTTGGAATGCCTGATCGAGCATGGCGCATGCGGAATCAAGATCTGGAAGGACCTTGGCACCAAGATCCGATACCCTGACGGCACCCTTCTGCGCATTGACGACCCTCGCCTCGATCCACTCTACGATAAGGCTGCCGAACTAAAGGTCCCCATCATGTACCACATCGCCGACCCCGATGCGTTCTTCCTTCCTATCGACGCGACGAATGAGCGCTACGAAGAATTAGCCGCTCATCCAGAATGGAGTTACTACGGTTCGCACTACGGCAAGCTCGATCTCCTCGCGCAGCGCGATCGTGTCATCGCCCGCCATCCGAAAACGACGTTTGTGGGTGCGCACGTCGCCGAGCATCCGGAAGACCTCGCGTACGTGAGTCAACTGCTCGATCGCAATCCCAATCTTCACGTGGATATCGGCGCCCGCTGCGCTGAACTGGGGCGCCAGCCCTACACTGCACGGGAATTTTTCCTCAAGTACGCCGACCGCATCCTGTTCGGCACGGACTTAATTCCAGACCTGGAGATGTACCGACTGCACTACCGCTTTCTCGAAACTCGCGACGAGTATTTCGAGTACCCCTCGCACGCCTCGCGTCAGGGCCGTTGGAACATTTACGGACTGTTCTTGCCTGACGATGTTTTGCGCAAGGTCTATCTCGAAAATGCGCTTCGCCTGCTGCCTAAGACCTAGCGCTCGGCAATCGCGCCTCAACGCTGGGCAAACTGCTCGCTTCTGAGCTGAAAAATCCCATAATCGGACACCTGAGATCTCCTATCCCCAGTCGTCCTAACATAACTATAAGAACATGAACAAGTTACAAGAGCATCGCCAGGCAGTGGGATTGCGCTTGATCCTGTTGCGAGGCTCCCAAACTATGGATATTCCACGTCCTTCCAACGCCCGCGCCAAGCTAATCCGCCGGATCATTCTTGGCACGATTGCCCTTCTTTCCATCGGAGGAATCACTCTGGCGTTGTCGCGGTTAAAACCCGCAGCGCCCTCTGTCGATCGCGCGATAGTCTGGTCGGATGAGGTGAAACGAGGTGGAATGCTCCGTGACGTGCGTGGGATCGGGACGCTCGTGCCCGTGGACATTCAGTGGCTTCCTGCACAGACCGAAGCTCAAGTCGACAAAATCGTGCTCCGGCCGGGTGCGGTGGTCAAGCCGGACTCCATCATCCTGGAGATGAGCAACCTGACGCTGAAACGCGACGCGCTGGATGCGGAGTTCCAGTTAAAGGCCGCCGAAGCTGACTATGCCAACCTGAAAGTCCAAGTCAACAGCGAACTATTGAACCAGAAAGCCGCGGAAGCCGCCGTTCGCAGCGAGTATGAGCAGGCGAAGATTCAGCACGAGGTTGACGAAAAGCTGGCAGCCGAGGGGATTGGCTCACAGGTAACCGCCCAACTTTCCGGAGTGAGGGAAGTCCAGCTCGGTGTCCGTTTGCAACTCGAAGGGGAACGCACGAGAAACACGGCGGATGCCGCCCAGGCGCGATTGCAAGCGCAGATGTCGCATGTCGATCAACAGCGCGCTCTCTATGCCTTGCGCCACGCCGAACTGGAAGCATTGCACGTGCGCGCGGGAATGAACGGAGTGCTGCAGCTTGTGCCGGTCGAGGAAGGCCAGCACGTGATGCCGGGAACAAATCTGGCGCGCGTAGCCGATCCGAAAAAGCTGAAGGCCGAAATCAAGGTGGCCGAAACACAGGCGAAGGATTTGGCAGAAAACCAGAAGGCGACGATCGATACGCGAAACGGCGTTGTCACCGGGCATGTGTGGCGGATTTATCCTTCGGTGCAAAACGGGACCGTGACCGTGGATGTGGCCATCGATGGACCTCTGCCGTCGGGAGCCCGCCCAGACCTGAGCGTGGATGGGACGATCGAGCTCGAAAATCTGAAAGACGTGCTCTATGTGGGGCGGCCGGTTCACGGCTCGCCGGAAAGCACCGTCGGCCTGTTTAAGCTGAACACCGACGGCTCGGAAGCCACCCGTGTCAATGTCAAGCTGGGCCGCACCTCGGTAAACACCGTTGAGATTCTGCAAGGCTTGCAGGTTGGAGACCGTGTCATCCTCTCCGACATGTCCCAGTGGGATAACTACGACCGCATTCGCTTGAAGTAGTTCGCCACACGTGTCTTGCGGTGGGGGTGCATCGATGCATACGTTCTGGCAAGACTTCCGCTACGGCCTTCGCATGTTGGCAAAGAACCCCGGCTACACGTCCGTGGCTGTACTGACGCTCGCGCTGGGCATTGCCGCGAACGGCACGATTTTCAGTTGGATCAACTCCACCTTGCTTAATCCCGTTCCCGGAATACGGGACACGAGCAACATGGTTACCGTCATGCGCGGGGAGAGAAGCGAGCATCCGACGCCGCCGTTTTCTTACCCAGATTACTTGGACCTGCGCGACAGAAGCAGGAGTCTCTCAGGGCTGCTGGCTTATCATGACGACTACGTGGCCATTACCGGCTCTGGCAGGCCCCAGCGGGTCTATGCGGCCCTGACGTCGACAAATTACTTTGATGTGCTTGGCGTGCGGCCTCACCTCGGCCGCATGTTTCTGCCGTCAGAAGAAAATGACCGCATCGGCGCCGCCGTAGTCGTCATCGGATATGATTTGTGGCAGAGCCGGTTCGCTTCCGATCCAAACATCATCGGAAAGTCCGTCCAGATCAATCTGCATCCTTACACGATTATTGGTGTTGCCCCACGACACTTTCAGGGCTGCAAGACCGGCTTGCGCGCCGAGTTGTGGGTGCCGCTGGGAATGGACCGGCTCGTGTGGGGTTGGAATCGGCCGGACCATCGCGATACTTTCTGGCTCAACGTGCTTGGCAAGCTCCGGTCAAGCGTGGACCGCCGGCAGGCTGAGGGTGAACTGAATCAATTGATGCAGGGCATCGTCCAACAGTACCCAACCTCCCACCAGGGGGCAAACCAGATCACGACCGATCCGCTTTGGCGCTCGCCGTTCGGGGCCAACGTTTATCTGTACGGAACCCTGCCCATCCTGTTGGCGTTGGCCACGGCGTTGCTCCTGTTGGCTTGCGCCAATGTGGCGAATCTCATGCTCGTTCGCTCCGTGGCGCGACGCCGCGAACTTGCTCTGCGCCTGTCTATGGGGGCGAGCCGATGGAGGCTTTTCCGCCAGCTTTTGGTGGAGAGTCTTCTGGTGGCTCTGGCGGCCGGCTTGGTGGCAATGCTTCTCACCACCTGGACCTCCGGTACATTCGCCGCGTTCTTTCCTCCCTTGAATCTGCCGCTGACCTTGAACGGCCATGTTGATCGCATAGTGTTTCTGGTAACCATGCTGATCTCAATCGTTACCGCAGCAGTTTCAGGCGTGCTTCCCGCGCTGCGCACTTCCGGTATATCTCCCGTGGCAGTCCTGAAGGAGGAAGCGGTCAGCACGTCAGGTGGAGTCCGCCGGTCGCAGCTCTCAAGCGGTTTGGTGGTCGCGCAAATCTCTCTCTCTTTTCTGCTGCTGATTTGCGCGGGGTTGTTCGTCCGCAGCCTGCAGAACAGCAAAAGACTCGATGCTGGGTTTGATCCTAATCATGTCTTTCTCGCGACCTACGAACTTGACCCGCTGGGTTATTCAGATGCGATGGGCACGGAATTCCACCG